>Ga0302282_1000717_pt1 | contig 24853 bp, 26 predicted proteins | sample III_Fen_E1_3_FD_198763 | JGI IMG/M metagenome (GOLD analysis project Ga0302282, IMG submission 198763) | Peat permafrost microbial communities from Stordalen Mire near Abisko, Sweden - III_Fen_E1_3 | ecosystem: Environmental > Terrestrial > Soil > Wetlands > Permafrost | place: Sweden: Abisko... | reverse complement strand
GCTTTACTGGACTTGGTGATCCGATTCCGGCAGGAATGTTCTTTCCATTTGGAAGATGAATTGAGACCTCTGCAAAACCACTGTAGCGGCGCTCTGTGAGCGCCGAAGAACGACGAATTTGCCAGCAAAAGCACGGCGGTCACAGACCGCCGCTACAATGAAAAACGGGTTTTGCAGATGTTTCAATTGAATAAATAAAACGGCTGCTGCTCCGCGTAGTCGCCATTTCAACGGCCCGGCATGGCTGGATGTCCTGTTTGTGGGAAGATAAAAACTTCAAGATTAAGAAAATTTGAACTTAACGGTCACGCTCGTGAGTTTATTCATTTCTGAAACAAATTGAATGGTTCCGTCATGCGCGGCGACAATCCATTCGGCAATGCTTAAACCCAGTCCGCAGCCCTCAATCAAATGATTATGGCTGGCATCACCGCGATAAAAACGTTCGAACACGCGGGCTTGAACTTCCGGCGTGACCCCAGCGCCGGTGTTTGTAATTTTCAATTCCGCAAATCCAGCAAGGCGGCGCAAGGAAATATCTATCAAACCATCGTGCTGATTATATTTGACCGCATTGTCGGTCAAATTGAGCAGTAATTGCCGCAAACGATGTCGGTCGCCGGAGATTGCAACTTCTTCGCAGGCGGACAAGTTGACTTTAATGTTTAATGGCTGTGCCAAGATTTTTGTGTCTGCAAAACTTTCGCGCACCAGTTCATCCAGCCGCACCGGTTCAAAATCCAACTTGATTTGTCCTGCATCGGCCTTAGTAAGGAGCGTCAGACCATCAACAATTTTGGCGAGCCGCTCAATTTCATCAATCTGGCTCAAAAGGCGTTCCTTTTCGGCAAGAGCCAGATTTTCCTGCCGCAATGACATTTCAAGTTCACCACGCATGACGGTCAGCGGAGTTTTTAATTCATGGGAGGCATGGAGAGTGAATTCGCGGATGCGTTGAAATGAATCATCAAGCCTTACAGTCATGTCATTGAAAACTTCTGTCAGCCGGTCCAATTCATCGCCGTTGCCTGTGCGCGGCAATTGTGCGCGTAAATTCCGGTCATGGATTTTTTCGACGGCCGACGCCAGCTTTGTCACTGGCGCAAGAGCCTTGCGCGTAATCCACCAGCCGCCAAGCAATCCCAGAATCACGGCGGGCAGGCCGACCCACAAAATCATTTCACTCGTTTCATCCAGCGCGTGTTTCCATATTTTTTTCCGGTGTTCATGAGAAAGCTGCTCGGAAATCTCCTGGTAGGTTCCAATGCCGATGACGATAAGGGAGACAATCAAAATCGCAGCATACCAAAATGTCAGGCGCGTGCGGATTTTCATTCTTTCAAAACGTAACCGACGCCGCGAACTGTGTGGAGCAGCTTGAGGTCAAAGCCTTCGTCAATTTTTTCACGCAATCGCCTCACATAAACATCCACCAGATTCGTGCCCGGATCAAAATCGTAGTCCCAGACTTTTTCGATGATGCTCATGCGTCCGCAAATGCGTCCGGGCGAGCGCATCAAAAACTCCAGCAGCCGGAATTCGCGCGCGGTCAGATCAAAAAATCTTCCACGCCTCTCCGCGCGGTGCAAAATCGTGTCGAGCGTGAGGTCCGCGACACGCAGGGTGGTAGACTTTGTCTCCGCACCGCGCCGTCCGAGTGCGCGGACTCGTGCGACAAGTTCGGCGATGACGAACGGCTTGGGCAGATAATCATCCGCGCCGGCGTTCAATCCCTCGACGCGCTCGCTGACTTCGCCACGCGCAGAAAGAAGCAGCACGGGCACGGAGTTATTTTGTGCACGCAACTGGCGCAGCACGCTCACGCCGTCCCGTCCGGGAAGCATGATGTCCAGAACGATGCCGTCGAACGGCGTCGCCATCGCGGCGACCAGAGCGTCGTCGCCGCGATGGCACACGTCCACGGCAAAGCCCTCGCCTTCGAGCGCCTTGCGGACGAACGAGGCGGTTTTCTTTTCGTCTTCAACGACCAGCACGCGCATTGAATGATACTGTGTTTTAAGTCACCTGGTTGTCAATGTGCGTCGAAGAAAGCGCCCGACGCCGGATAATTCGACGACGGGCGATTTTGAGGTGCAATCGGAAATGATTTTAATCCTTGTCCGTCTTGTTTTCACCAGATTCTTTTTCGACTGAAATCACGTCACCCGTGATGGCGTCAACATTTACCTCGGTGATGTCCTGGGAATCCGGCGCGGCCACGTCAAAGGACCACTGTAATTTGCCGTCCTCCTTCTCCAACTCGGATTCCTTGATTGTGCCATTTGGGACTTTTGCCAGTGCGGTTTTCGTGGCGTCGTCCTTGCTGACTTTCGCCTCGGCCATGAGCTTGGCCTGCTTGTTTGCATGTTTTTCAGCCTTTTCCGAGCAGCAACCGGCGAACAATCCAGCCGCCAATGTGGTGCAGATCAGGGTTTTAATTTTCATAATCATTTTCTTTTTGTTTTCAATTTATTCAATCGGCGTTTTGCCAACGCTGTCATTCAACCAAATCAACATGAACACAGACTGAACTCAAAATGAATTCTTTGTCATAATCCGGATTTTGCTGGCGCGGAACTGATTCACAGGATAAATGAATTTCGTCCCAAAAATATTATATGAAAACCATCTCTCTTAATGCCGCCATCGCTGCCGGTTTGATGTTTGGATATTTGATGTCAGCTCCTTCATCAAGCGCACAGACCAACACTTCTTTGCCATTGACCGGGGGTGAACCAATTCCGCTGCCCGGCACAGGCGGCAAATTTGATTTCATCCGCGTTGACGCCGTGAACAACCGTCTCCTGCTCGGTCACGAGGAAAATAAAACGTTCGATGTCGTTGATTTGGATTCAAAGAAACTGTTGAAAGCCGTTGCAACCGGCACGTCGCAAGACGGCGCGGTGGATGCCAGTCGTGGCAATTATTATGTCAGCGGCAATGACCCCGGTCGCATGGTCATTGTGGATGCCAAAACACTTGCGGTGACCGGCGAAGTGCCGTTGCCAGCCGCGAGTGACATAATCGGCTTTGATCCGGATTCCGGATTGGTACACGTTTGCAACGACACAGCCGCCGAGCAATGGGTGATTGACCCCGTGGCGAAAAAAATTGTATCGACGGTCATGTTTGACGGAAAGGGTCTGGAAGACATGGCCCTCGATTCAAAGAACAAAAAACTATATCAGGCGGTAAAAGGCTCCAATACAATTGCCGTGATGGATTTATCAAATGAAAAGATTCTGACTGCGTGGCCATTGGCGCCGGACAAGGGGCCGCACGGAATCGCATTGGCTCCCGACGCGGACGGTTTGTTGGTGGCCTGCGCGGGCAAATTGGTGTTGTTCAATTGCAACAGTGGAAAAATTGTTGCGACGGTTCCCATCGCCGGACGCGTGGATGAAATGGCCTATGATCCAGGCCTGCATCAGGCATATTGTTCAAGCAGGCAGGGGAAAATTTCGGTTGTTGCGGTAGCGGCAGATAAATTGACTGCTTTAGCCGATGTGCCGGATGAAACCGGTGCGGGCGATATCGCGGTGGATTTGAAAACGCACATTGTCTGGGTTGCTTATGACAAAGGTGGCCAATGCTTCGCTGAACCGTTCATGCCTGCAAACAAGTAAATAACAAAGGGGAAGCACATGGAACAACCCAGCGAAAAGCTTTTCAGCAAGGTCCCTGAAGTCACCTTCATTTTCTGGCTCATCAAAATCGCCGCGACAACCCTGGGCGAGACCGGCGGCGATGCGGTTTCGATGTCCATGAACCTGGGATACCTGTTGAGCACGGGGATTTTTGCGGTCCTCTTCATCGCCTTTGTTTTCGCGCAAATCAAGGCGGCGCGCTTTCATCCGTTTTTATATTGGGCGACCATCATCGCCACCACGACGGTGGGAACCACATTGGCGGATTTTTGCGACCGGTCACTGGGCATCGGTTATGCCGGAGGTTCGTCGCTTCTGCTGGTTCTGCTGATCGCTTCTTTATCAGTTTGGTATTGGAGGCTGGGTTCGGTTTCCATCAACACCGTGAGTTCGCCCAGGGCGGAAATATTTTACTGGGTCACCATCATGTTCTCGCAAACCCTGGGCACCGCGCTCGGCGACTGGACGGCCGACACCGAGGGATTTGGCTTTCTCAATTCAATTGCGCTGTTCGGCGGATTGCTGGCGGTGATTGCCGCGCTTTATTTTTTCACAAAGATTTCGCACACGGCCCTGTTTTGGGCGGCCTTTATTCTGACCCGTCCATTGGGCGCGGTGCTCGGAGATTTTTTTGACAAGCCGGTGAGCGAGGGCGGGCTGGCCTTGAGCCGATATTCAGCCTCGACTGCGCTGATGGTTTTTATAGTCGCCAGCATCCTGATATTCCGGCAGAGCGCGGCAAAAAAGACGGTGAATTGAATTGCAATATTGGGAACCGGACGCCTTGTCGAAGATAGAATCCTTCTTCAAGTTCAGCCACAAAGCCGTCGTCACTCTGACCGTGCCGGAAATCCTCTACGAACACTTTGTGAGGAAACTGGTGCGGTGAGTGCCAGATGATCTTTCACGAGCCGTAGATTGGCACGAGATAGGTTTCGCTGAAATCAAGGCCGGGCAGTTTGAGTTTGACTTCCAATTCCCAGAACAACGGCTTGTCGGCGGAAAGCCGCGTCGACAAAGCCTCCGCCGGAAGTTCGTAACGGAGTTCCACCGCGTCGTGAAGCGGAAAATTGCGCGGCTGTTCGATGATCCCTTTCGCACTCCAGATTTCCTCGTGAACCACGGTGACAGTCCGGTTTTTGCCATAACCGCTGCTTTCCATCCATTCCTCCACAGAGCGGAGGGTGAATGTGCCCTGGTTTATCCGGTTGATGCCACGGCCCGGTTGCCAGCGAAGAACGGCCGGTCCCGGCAGCCGGCAGGGAAAATGCACGAACTCGATCCGTGAAGAACCGAACTTGACTGCTCGCCCCAGCAACTGGAATGCCTTGCCCCAGACCAGCACCATAATGATGTCGAACAATCCCACGATGACCTTGACCATCCATGGCCCTTCCGCGCCGAAAGCCCACCAGTTGAAGATGGAAAGAAAAACGCTCATGCCTATGACCAAAGCCAGCAACTTGGCCGCGCCCGCCCATTCGGAAACGGTGAGCCCGTCGGGATGCCACGGATAATCCGCCAGCGCCGGTTCACCGGGATGGCGGAGCGCGGCCTCCCGCCGCGACCGGTCTGCGGCAAATTGTATCCACGCCATGCCCCAGACCATGAACCCACCCAGCGCAAACGACGCGCCAGCCACCGTCAACACCCAGTAGGGCGCGTGAACCGAGGCGGGATTCACTGCCACAACCTTCGTGCCCACCAAAATGATCCATGTGCCCACCGCCACAAATGCACCGCCGAACAGGCATCCGCCCCAGGTGGGCAGACCCAGTTTCGTGCTGCGTTTTTGAAGGTTGCCGGACAGCCGGTGGCGACCGGCCGACGAAATTTCGTAGCGATCAGGTTGCATGGAGCCAGCACGATAATCTTCTGACGACAGAGCGGGAAGGAGATTTTCTGCGCGGTTGGTTTCTCATCCGACATCATCAAGGAAATCCGCGCGTGGGATCCGGCATATGCCGGACCGGCCGGATGTGCCGGTTCTTCGGGTTTCACCCCATTGAGATTCGCCGTGGAAGAATTATCGTGCTTACAAGCCAATAGAAAAATAAATGCAACTATGAATGTTACGCTACCGCCCGAACTGGTTCCGGAAAAAGGCATCTGTTACTGGGTGCAATGTGAAGATTTCCGGTGCATGGGCTTTCTGGACGTGGACGGCAAATGGAAATCCGCCTCCAACGGCAGGGAACTGCCCGATGTCATCAGCTTCTTTCCCAAAGAATGAATTCATCCGCGCCGCCGCACCGGACGCGATTTGACATGACAATTTTTCCCATCCGCCCTTAATCTGGTTTCCTTGAACCTGCCCGAATACATTTTGCTGGCGGCGAGTTCGCTGTTTGTGATCGTGGATCCGCTGGCCACGGTGCCGGCGTTTCTGGCGATGACCCCCAATGACACGACGGAGCAGCGCACGCGCATGGCGCGGCTGGCCTGCTGCGTGGCGGCGGGAGTGCTGCTGTTGTTTTCCATTGCCGGAACGCTGGTGTTCAAGGTCATGGGCATCACCATGCCGGCCTTTCAGATCGCGGCGAGCATCGTTCTGCTGCTGGTGGCGCTGGACATGTTGCGAGCCCAGCGTTCACGCGTGCAGGAAACACACGAGGAAACCAGGGCCGGGGCGGAAAAGACGGACATCGCCGTCACGCCGCTGGCCATTCCCATGCTGTCCGGCCCGGGCGCAATCTCCACAACCATCGTGCTGCAAAACGAGGCGAAGAACCTTGCCGAACATGTGGCGCTCTATGGCTGTATTGCGACGGTGATGCTGGCGAGCTATTTCATCCTGCGGGTGGCGGCGCGCGGCGCAAAGTGGCTGAACCCCATCGCCATGAGCATCGCCATACGCATCATGGGACTGTTGCTGGCGGCGGTGGCGATTCAATTCATGCTCAACGCCATCAAGGTGTTCCGGCTGGATTTGATTTCGCCGACGGCGACGTGATTTTGGCGGAAATACTGTCGGCAGTTGCGGAGAGGCGGCAGGGCGTATCCCCTCACCCGCCGAACGCGGAATATTTCGTCACGCCGCGACGCCACATGAACCGCGCGAGGGCGTAGGAGAGGATCACCCAGATGAATTGCGCCAGCAGACCGCTCCACAGGTCCGCGCCGGAAATCTTGCCCATGTAAACCGCCACGGGAAAATACATCTGATACGGAAACGGAGTGAACATGAGCACGCGTTCCAGCAGGGGCAGCTGGTCGCGTAGAAACGGCAGCGGAAACATGTGGCCGCTGGCTATATACTCAAACGAGAACAGGATGAAGATGAGCGTGGAGATTTCCAGCAGCCAGAAGGCGAGCATGGCCATGGCGTAAGAGGTGAAGAATTGCAGCAGCGCGGTGAGCACGAGCGAGATGGGAAACACAACCATGGCCGTGCCGTCCGCCGGCATCAGGAAATATTGCCGGAAACAGAAGATGAAGACCGCCAGCGGGACGGCCGCCATCATCACGAAGGTGATGCGCCCGGAAAAAAAGAGGCAGAGCCGGTACCAGAGATAATCAATGGGCTTGAGCAGGAACTGGCTGATGGCGCCGTCGCGGATGTCGGCGGCGATCTGCCAGTCGTCCTCGTTGACGGCGGTGAAGACGTCCACCACGGCGACGAGCAGGTAGTAAAAAACCGTTTCCGAGAGCGTCCAGCCGGAGTGCGCCGGGCCGCCGATCTTCTGCCAGAGGGCGATCATGGCAAAGAGCGGGATGAAGCTGAACAACGTCCGCGTCAAATAATTGAAGCGGTAGGTCAGGTTGTTCTGAATCCCGATGCCGATGACTTGCAGGTATTTTTTCATCCGCGAGCGGCTAATTTAACCGTGCATCGGAAAATGGCCAATGGAATTAACCGTGTTGAAGTTGCGGTGATTGCGTTGCGATCTGATTTCAAGCCATAGGCCCGACACTAGGGAATATTCGGCATGAGCATTGCCGTCACTTGATCATGTCCCAGTTCTTGTAAAAAATCCGGTTGAAGGAAATGATGAGACTCCGGACGATGCTCAAAAAGAATCCCATCAGGGACAACTGGCGCGTGGGCCGCAGGATGTCCACGAACATGCAGTAGCGGAGCTGGTCGGAGCCGTTGACGGACTGGTGGACGAGCGTGTCGTCGAAAATGAAGAGCGGGTTGTCGTGCCAGAGATGTTTCTGGTTGGCCGCCGCGATGTAGATGGCGTCGTTCTTGAGCGGGACGAGGTTGTAAAGCACGCGCAGGGTGATGCGCAGCGGGCCGTAATGCGTGGAGGTGCTCTGGTTCTTGTTGAAGATGGAGACGCCAATGGTCTTGATGTATTTGAACGGCTGATGGAATTCCGGGATGGTCAGGGTGTTGGTGATGTTCTTGCCATACCATTTGAAGAAAATCATGCCGCGCTTCTTCTCGGTCATCCGTTTGCTCAGTTCGCTGATGATCTTCGGCTCGTTGTCCGCGAGCGACATCAACAGCCTGATTTCCTTCTGGCATTCATCGGGCAGGTCGCCCAACTGATAGATGCCCCGGTTTTTGGCGCACAGCAGATCCGTGAGTAGGTTGAACGGCGAGAGGAACCATGTCAGGATTCCGTTGCCGAAAAAGTAGCGCCGCCAGTTGGCCGCCTCAAACCGTTTGCTGCGACGGAAATCCAGCAGCCCGCAAACGATGTAAAAGAGCGACAGCTTCGGCAGCAGCCAGACAACGACGGCGACGATGGCCAGCAAAATCAGGTCTTTAGGTTTCATGCGGACAGGCGGCTGACGCCGGTTGATTCAGCAAATTGGATTAAACTTCATACTCCACGCTCCGAAACGGCGGGAAATTTGGATTTTCCCGACGCCAAAGGCAATAACATTACGCTGGCAAGCCGGTTCGTGTTTGAAAAGATTGTTGTTGCGGATTAACGGCGTAGTGCTTCAATTTCCATCATGTCACTTGAACCTGACAGAAAGCCAGATCCAAAGCCTTCCCGAATGCTGCCGGATTTCACCTTGTGCCGTGTCAAGCCCAGCGGGATAAGTCATTTGCTTTATTGCCTGGTGCCTGAACCGCAGGATTGCAAATACGCGGAGATCTGCGGTTCACACATTTACTGTTTCCATCCGGCGACGTGGAAATTTGATCCCAAGGCAGCGTGAGCATTTGTCAGGTGACCCGGTGTCATTTGCATCTTCTTGATCCAGCTTCACCTGCATTTCCGTCTTCCTCGTTCACACATTTTCCGTGATGACGGTGTCGCTGTTCTCGTAGGCGGGCGCGCAGCAGCAGAGCAGGCGCAGCGGCTCGTTCCCGGTGTTCCAGAGCTTGTGCTTCTGGCCGGGCGGAATGGCGATGGCGTCCCCTGCCCTCACTTCGCGCGTCGCGCATTCGATACGGATTTTCCCAGTGCCGTGCGTGATGTAATAAATCTCCTCCGCCAGCGGATGAAAATGTTCCTGCGTCGCGCCGCCCACGGGCAGCCGCGCCTCGGCGAGGCTCTGGTTGCGGATGGCGGAATTGCGGTGGGCGAGAAGTTCGCGGATTTCCGAGCCGTCCTTCGTGATGAACGAAGGCACTTCATTTAGATTCTTGATGTCCATAAATTAAATCATCCTCATTCTCGTCCTCATCGTCATCCTCAAATTATTGGGAACGAGGACGAGCATGACGATGAGGAGGATTTGAAATCAAAAGCTTTCCGGAAGGCTGAAATATTTCGACCAGTCCGCCTGCCCCAGCACCACGCCGGCCACGATCAATATCATCGCCGCCCAGAACGTGTGCGTGATGGGTTCGCCGAGGTAAATATGCGCCCACGTCATCGTGCTCACGGGTATGAGGTTGTTGAAGAGCATCACCTGGCTGGTGCGCCAGTGGCGGAGCGCGCTGTTCCAGAGCGCGTAGGGAATTACCGCGCCCAGCAGGACGCAGAACGCCAGCACGCCGAACTGCGGCGCGTTGATGGTGAAACCGCGCGCCGCAATCTCAATCAATCCCACCGGCAACAGCCAGACGCCCGCCATCCACATCGTGTGCGCCGCCACTTCCACGCCGCTCAAGCCTGCGCCAAGGAAGCGGACCTGCTTGCTGAACACCGCCCACAAGATGCTCGATACAAGACCCAGAAAATCCCCGAGCAAACTCAATTTTGCAGACTGAAGCGCCGGCCAGAACAGCACGGCCACGCCCGCCACGGCCAGCAGCGCCGCGCCATAACGCCGCACGCTCACCCAGTTACGTTTCGGCCTTTCCTCCCAGACCAGCGCCCAGACCGGCGACGCTCCGAGGCACAGCGCCACATGCGACGCGGCAGTGAGACGCAACGCCCAGTTGAAGGCGATGATGTAAGCCGCCAGGCTCAAGCCTCCGCGCAACCACAATTGCCGCCATTGAACCGGCGTCAGCGCGCGCCATTCGCCCAGCCAAGTGGTGAAGCGCAGCGCCACGAGCAGCATCGGCCCGGCGCAAATCAGCCGCAGGCAGCCCATCCAGACCGGCGGCCACGACATCACCAGCCACTTGGTCCCTGTGTTGTTGCCGCCCCAGAGAAAAATGGTGAACAGCAGGCCTCCGGCGATGACGGCATTGTTTTTTTGCTTCGGCACGCGGCGAAGTTAAGCCAAAGCGGAACCGTTGCGAATGAAAATTTGTGCCTCAACAGTCTGGACCCCATGCTGAAAAGCAAAAAGCCACTGCGCAAATGCGCAGTGGCTTGAGAATTGAATGTGTATGGCAGATTAGTTACCAGCAGCGCCGCCACCGTTACCGCCACCACCACCGCCACCACCGCGTCGGCCACCGCCGCCACGACCGCCGCCAAAACCACCACCGAACAATTGACCATAAACCGCAGCGGGCGGTGCCGCGTCAATCTGGGTCTTTTGATCGGCTGTAATCGAAGGCACAACCGGTTTTATTGCCACGGTATAGCGCATCACAGCGATGTCAGTCTGGATTGCGGACACGGCTTCGACTTTGGCACGGACGCTCGCTTCAGTCGCGTCCGGAGCAAGGGCGGCATCAATCGCATCCTTTTGGGCTGCGGCAAGTTTGGTTGTCAATGCAGTCAAATCTGCCGAACCTTGAACGGCCGTGCGAATCTGGGTGTTTTGATCCTGCGTCAACACGCCACCACGCCCACCGCCGCGGCCACCGCCGCCACCGCCACCGCCACCACCGCCGCCGGCTTGCGCCACGGCTTGAAATGTGGTCGCGCAGAGCAAGCCTGCGGCCACCGTCATTATCAGAAAAGTTCTCTTTTTCATGCGATCCTTTGATTGTTTGTTTAATTTTACCGTTATCACCCCCATGGATTTGGCCAAAAGGGTTATAATGCCAGAGGCAAACCGGTCGCGGGAGGTTACAGAAAAATGAGGCAACAGGATTCGTCCGAAGGCGCGGCGGACAGGACGACGGTTAAACCCGGCTTCTTGTCAGGCCGGTCAATCGCGCGTCATGCAAAAAACAGCAATGGCAAGGACCGTCCCTGCAGCCAAAATAACCCAACGATGCCGCTTCCAAACCTGCTGATAGTCAGACATCTGAACAAAGATGTCAGCCACATCCGTGACACTGCTATCCACTCCCTCGAATTCTTCAAAAGTAACACGCTCAATATTGAAGAATCGAACGCTGGCGCAACGTTTGTTCGTTTGTTAGTTTGTCCGCGATGGATAGCAAACGCTTGGAATTAAAAGTCGGCCTGTTCGTTTTTGTCGGGCTGGCGCTGCTGGCCGTTGCGGTGATCCAGTTCAGCAAGGGGACGAGCCTGTTTCACGGGACATATACCTTGCGTCTGCACGCTGCCAACGTGGGCGGCCTCAAGGAACGAGCGGGCGTGCTGCTCGCGGGTGTGGAGGTCGGCAGCGTTTCGGCCATCAATCTGTCCGACGACGGCAAGAGCGTGACCATCCTGTTGAGCATCTACAAAAATTTCAAGATTTACCATGACGCGCGGTTTGTCATCGAGCAGTCCGGCTTTCTTGGCGACGAATATGTCTCCGTCATCCCGACGACGAATATGCTGCCGTTTCTGACGGATGGCGCGGATGTGGACTGCCAGGAGCCGTTCAATTTACAGGAAGTCGCGCGCTCGGCGTCGGGGTTCATCGAGCGGATTGACGAGACGGCCAAGAAACTGGACGCCTCGGTATCGGACTTGCAGCGCGTGGTGTTGAACGAGCAGACGCTCACGAATTTTTCAGTGGCGGTCGGCAACCTGCGCACCTTCACCGAACAGGCGATGGGAACGATAGGGGACATCAACGCCATCATCGCTACAAATGGTTCGCAGGCCAGCCTCGCGGTGAGCAATGCCGTGGCATTTTCGCAGGAACTCAACCGGCTGGCCGGCTCGGCCGACATGCTGCTGGCGACGAACGGCGTGGAAATTTCCAGCGCCGTTAAGAACATAGAGTTCTCCACCGAAATCCTGACGAATTTGATGGTGGATTTGAAGTCGGGCAGGGGACTTGCCGGAACGATGCTTCAAAATGAACAGTTTGCCACCAACGTGCAGGCCATCGCCAACAATCTGTCCATTACAACAAGCAATTTGAACCGGCACGGTTTATGGGGCATCATGTGGGCGCATAAACCACCGAATACAAACGAATAGCAAAAATTGAGGCACTGATTATGACGCCGCTCTGGGCAATTCGCATTTTATTTTTGAGCCTTTGCACGATGGCCGGGTTCGCCATCAGTCAGAGCGAGGAATACATCACAATTTCCCATAACGGTATATATGGGATGTTCATCGGCTTCGGGTTCGGCGGCCTGCTGATTGCCGTTGACGAAATGTTGAAAAGTTTTTCGCTCCGGGCCTTCTCCGCCATTACGTTTGGTCTGTTGCTCGGCACCTGCGTTGCCATGCTCATAGACAAATCCGGTCTGTTCGACGCTGCTAGCCCTAATGCCGCCGACCTACAGCAGCGCTGGCTCATCCGTCTCGGACTGTTTTTGAGTTTCAGCTACATCGGCATCATCCTCGCCATGCGCAGCAACAAGGAGGATTTTTCGCTCATCATTCCCTACGTCCGGTTCTCGCCGCAGAACAAGCCGGACAATCTCCTGCTGCTGGACACGAGCGTCATCATAGACGGGCGTATCGCCGACCTGATCGAGGCGAAATTTATCGAGGGCCTTATCATTGTGCCGCGTTTCGTGCTTAAGGAGCTTCAGCAGGTCGCCGATTCCGCCGATCCCATCAGGCGCGCGCGCGGCCGGCGCGGTCTTGAAATGCTCAACCGCATCCAGCGCAACACCACCAACGAAGTCCGGATTCATGACGGCGATTTCCCGGAGGAAAAGGAAGTGGACAACAAGCTCGTCCGCCTCGCACGCAACCTGAACGCACGGCTTTTGACCAACGACTACAACCTTTCCAAGATCGCCGAGCTGCAAAAGGTGAATTACGTCAACATCCATGAAATTGCCAAGGCGCTGAAAGTCATTTTGCTGCCCGGCGAAATGTTGCAGTTGAAAATCGCCCGCGAAGGCAAGGACAAGGGGCAGGGAATCGGTTATATGCCAGACGGCACGATGGTTGTCATCGCCGGTGGCCAGCCGCACGTCGGTTTTCAGGCGGAAGTGCAGGTGCAAAGCCTGCTCCAGACCGGCGCGGGCATCATCGTCTTTGCCGATTTGAAGAATGTCTCTGAATACAAGACCGAGACAACATTCATCACCAAGTGAATCTCATCACCATTTTCACGGCGTTTAACCTCGCCGAAACCCAGCTCATCCGCTCGCGCCTCGATGCCGCAGGATTTCATCCATTTCTTGCCAACGAAAACGTCTCTTCCTGGCTTGGCGGCATGTCAACCGCAACCATGATTCGCGTCCAGGTGCCCGAAGCCGAGGCCGCGGATGCAAAGGAATTTCTCAACGCACCCACCGGTTGAATGAGGACGCAATGTCACCAGATGCCGACTTTCAAAAATGAATTCCGCCAATTCAAAACTGCTCCGGCTCAAAAAAATCCTGCCCGGAGAAATCATCCTTGAAACCGCCTCCCTGAAAAATTATTCCGGAGACAAATGGTTCGCAGCGCACCAGCCCGACGCAGTGGCCCTCCCTCGCTCGACAAAAAGTGTCGCCACAGTCTTGCGCTTTGCGAATCAAAACAAGATTCCCGTCACCGCACGCGGCGCCGGCCACGGCTACGTTGGCGGCTGCGTGCCGATTCGCGGCGGCATCGTGCTTTCGCTCGAACGCATGAACTGTATTCTGGAGATCAACGCAAAGGATTTTGTCGCCGTCGTCCAGCCGGCGGTCATCACGGAACAATTGCAGGCAGCCGTGGAAAAAAAGAATTTATTCTATCCTCCTGATCCGGCGAGCCGCGCGCATAATTTCATAGGTGGCAATATCGCGACGAACGCCGGAGGCCCGCGCTGCCTCAAATACGGCGTCACGCGCGATTACGTTCTCGGGCTCGAAGTTGTTTTGGCGACCGGCGAAATCATCCGCGTCGGCGGGCGCACGCACAAAAACAAGACCGGCTTCGACCTGCACCGGCTGTTTGTCGGCTCGGAAGGATTGCTTGGCATAGTCACGGAGGCGACGTTGAAATTGATTCCGCTCCCGCCGTTCCGCGCAACTCTCGCCATTGGTTTTGGTTCGATGAACAACGCCGTTGGTGCGCTGCAATCCATCCTTGCCGCCGGATTTTTGCCGAGCGCGCTCGAACTGGCCGATGAATTCACCCTCGCCGCCGCCGCCAAATACACCGGCAGCAAAAGACTAGGCATTTGCAAGGCGCACTTGATCGTTGAAATTGACGGCCAGAACAAATCTGTGCGCGGCGAGCTGCCTGCCGTCGAAAAAGTCGTTCGCAAGCACAAGCCGTTGTTTATCGAGCGCGGGCTTGGCGACGCCGAGTGCGAAAAAATCTGGGAAATCCGGCGCGTGTTTTCAACTTCGCTCAAGGCGACCGGCCTCAAAAAGTTGAACGAGGACATCGTCGTGCCGCGCGGACGGCTGGAGGATTTGTTCCGGTTCACCGCGCGCCTGCAAAATAAAATCAAGCTGCCCATCGCGTGTTTCGGCCATGCGGGCGACGGTAACATCCACGTCAATATCATGCTGGATGTGAACGATGCCGCCGCTGTCAAACGCGGCGATGCCGCGCTCGACGAATTGTTCGGTCAGGTTCTGGAGTGGAACGGCGCAATCACCGGCGAACACGGCATAGGCCTTGCAAAAAAGCGCTGGTGGTCGCTGGCGGTCTCAAAGGAAGTTCAGGAATTGCACCGCGCCTTGAAAAGAACTCTCGATCCGAACGGCATTTTGAATCCGGGCAAGTTTGTGTAGCGCCTAGCTTGTGACTCGAATGTTGAGCCACACGCTCAATGCTGCATCACTTCACAAGTTCAAAATTCACCGGCTCACCGGATGCGGAATCTTTGGAAATCCATAGCTGGTATTTTCCCGGTTCGACCAGCCAGTTTCCCTTTGCATCGTAGTAACCAAGCTTCTTTCCGGAAATTGTGAAGCTTACGTCGCGCAACTCACCCGGCTGCAAAAGGATTTTCTGAAAGCCTTTCAACTCGCGCACCGGCCTTGGCCCGGCGGACGCGGCCAAATCTCGGATGTAAAGCTGTGCGACTGTGGTTCCGGCACGTTCTCCGGTGTTCTGGATTTGCACATGAGCGGTGATTGTACCGCCAAGTTTCATTTCCGGCGAGTCGAGCTGGACTTGGCCGTAATCAAAAGTTGTGTAAGACAGCCCGAAGCCGAACGGATACAGCGGCGTGGTCGGACCGTCGGCGTAATTGCCCTTGTAATCGCCGAAGCCGGGGCGCCCGGTGTTGGAATGATTATAATAAAATGGCACCTGTCCGACGCTGTTGGGAAACGTGGTGGTCAGGCGCCCCGAGGGATCGGCGTCGCCGAATAAAATGTCCGCCACGCCGTTGCCACCTTGAATGCCAGGAAACCATGCCTCCAAAATTGCCGCCGCTTGTTTTTGGATCTGTGGAATCGCCAGTGGTCGTCCGTTGAACAACACTACAATCACAGGCTTGCCTGCCGCGACGACGGCATTAAAAAGTTCCATTTGCCATCCAGGCAAACCCAGATCGCTGCGGCTGGAAGATTCGCCGCTCCAGTCGCGCGGCTCGCCTAGTGTCATGACAACGACATCCGCAGTTTTTGCGATTGAGACGGCTTCAGCAATTTCATTCGAGCCGGTCGGGCGCTCTTTGATCACTGAAAAATCCCCGATGTGCCGGCGAATCTTGCCACTGTTGGTTTCAATGATTGAACATCCCCGCGTGACGGTCAGTTGAAAGTCAAACGGCAGCTTTGTCCGTAATCCGTCGGCCAGCGATACGACGTCGTTCGTGTGGGCGCGCGAATACCATGTCCCGACCATTTCCTCGCCGTCCTCGGCAAACGGGCCGATGAGCGCAAGCCTTTTGACATGAGGCGAAATCGGCAGCGCGCCGTTTTCATTTTTCAACAGCACGCAGGATTTCGCAGCGGCTTCGCGCGCGAGGTCAATCGCATCCTGTTGCAGAAACGCTGTCTTGTAGCGGTTCGCATCCGTAAATGGATGATCGAACAAACCTTTTTCGAACTTCACCGTCAGCACGCGGCGCACGGCTTCATCCAAAACAATTTTCGGAATTTTGCCCTGCTCGATTTGCTGCTTCAGCGTGTCGGCAAAAGTCGTCGAGACCATTTCCATGTCCACGCCCGCAGTGAGCGCGAGCCGCGCGGCTTCAGACTCGTCTGCCACTATGCCATGATCAATCAATTCGCCCACCGATTGCCAGTCGCTGACGACATAGCCGGGGAATTTCCATTCGTCGCGGAGAATTTCCGTGAGCGTATGGCGGTTGGCGCTGGCGGGAAAACCGGAAAGCTCGTTGAACGCGCTCATCACCGTCAGTGCGCCCGCGTCCACGCCGGCCTTGAACTGTGGCAGATAAAAATTGCGCAGCGTGAACTCAGAAATTTCCGTGGTGTTGTAATCACGCCCGCCCTCCGCCGCGCCGTAACCGACGTAGTGTTTCAGGCACGCGACAACTTGATTGGTGTCGGCGCAATTCGTTCCTTGAAAACCACGCACGCTAGCCGCCGCATCCAGCGCACCCAGCCATGGGTCTTCGCCGAAACCCTCGGCAATGCGTCCCCAGCGCGGGTCGCGCGCCATGTCAACCATTGGGGCGAACACCCAGTCAATACCTGCCGCCGCTGATTCGCGCGCGGAAATCGTCTGTGTGCGTTCAAACAATTCCGGCTCCCACGCGCACGCCTGTGCGAGAGGAATCGGGAAAACGGTGCGAAAGCCATGAATCGAATCGTGTCCGAAAATCAACGGGATGCCGAGACGGCTTTGCTCGACGGCGATGTGCTGTAGTCTGTTCCGAAATATGGGCGTCTCAATCATCGCAGAGCCGTCGAGAAACGAGCTGATTTCGCCGGCTTGTAATTTACCGGCGAGCTGCTTGACCGGGTCATTTCCGAAAGGCGACTGCTCAAGCTGGCCGATCTTTTCGTCGAGCGTCATCCGCTTCAGGAGATTGTCCACGCGCTTCGCGACGGGCTGCGACGGGTCTTCGTAAACGTCCTTCGTTCCGTTCTTGTCCAGGTCAATCCAACCGCCATGATAGATTGAATTGGTATCCGCAGCGAACGCGATGGACGCGACAAGCAGGGAAAGGAACAACGCGGCGAATTTCATTGCAGGAACTTTGGTGTGAAGCCGGGTAAAATTCAAAAACTATTTTGTTCCGGCAACCAAAACGACAAACTCGCCTTTCAAGCTGCGCTTCTTTGCAATCTCCAAAAGTTCCGCCGGTTTGCCGCGCAGAAATTCCTCGAACTTCTTCGTCAGCTCCCGCGCGAGGACAACTTCGCGTTCGGGAAAAACTTCGTTTAACTCACCGAGCAATTTTTCAATGCGATACGGTGATTCATAAAAAACCAGCGTGCCTTCCGTCGCTTTCAACGATTCTAGCTTATTGCGCCGTTGACCAGACTTGTGTGGCAGGAAGCCGACAAAATGAAACTCCTCGGTCGGTAACCCGCTGGCTGTGAGCCCGGCCACGAGCGCGCAGGGGCCGGCCACCGCTTCCACGCGAAAGCCGGCTGCAATAGCGGCTATCACAACCCGCTCGCCCGGATCGCTGATGCCCGGACTGCCGGCGTCCGTGACCAGCGCGACCTTCTCGCCGCGCCTGAGACGTTCGATGATTTCCTCGCTGCGCTTTGCCTCATTGAACTGGAAGTAGCTCAGGAGCGGTTTTGAAATTTCGAAATGTTTGAGCAATTGTCCGGAATGCCGCGTGTCCTCGGCGGCGACCACGTCGCACTCGCGCAGAACGCGGAGTGCGCGGAGAGTGATGTCCTCCAGATTGCCAATCGGGGTGGCGACAAGGTAAAGCGTGCTGGAGGTGAGTGGCGGCAATGCGGCGTCCATGCCTCAATTAAGCAGAAATTAGACATGAGATAAACGGGAATCCGTTCAACGAAAGACCGAAACATCAAACGCGACAAAAAAATGTCATGGCAAAAGTGGGAAGGTAATTGCCAAAACAGGGTTGGTGGGGCTGGCTGCGGCAATCCATGTTTATGCAGAGTGATGGAAAATATTCTAGCAAAGGCGCTGGGTCAGGACGCGACGCAGTTGCCGGTGATGGAGAAACGCGATCTGCTCGCACGGCTGCTCAAACGTCTGGCCCACGAGATTCGCAATCCGCTGAGTTCGCTCGACGTGCATTTTCAACTTCTCGAAGAGGACTTGAATGCGCTCTCGCCGGCTGCGCGGATGCAGCTCGCGGCGCGCCTGGGAATCATTCACGGCGAATTGCACCGGCTGGAAAGCATCGTCGGACGCTTTTTGAAACTGGCCGGTCCATCGGCGCTAGAACTGGAGCCGGTTGAAATAAAAAAAATTGTCACGCATGTCTGCGAATTGCTCCGCCCTGAAGCGTCGGCGCGAAAAGTTGAAATCCTTGCCGAGGTCGAACCGGAATTGCCGCGTGTCACGGTTGACTCCGTCCGGCTTACTCAGGCGCTCTTGAATATCGTCATCAACGGCATCCAGGCGGTCAAAGGGACGGGTCAGGTCAAAATCCGTGCAATAAAAGCTGGTGACAACTTATTGCTGAGCGTGCAGGACACCGGGCCGGGCATTCCGGCAAATGAATTAGGCGAGATTTTTGACCCTTATTTCACGACCAAACCGGAAGGCAGCGGACTGGGATTGTGGATCGCTCAACAGATTGCGGTGGCCCATGGCGGCGATTTGCGCGCCGAAAACGCGGCCGCCGGCGGCGCGGTGTTCACCATGACCCTGCCGCTCAATCGAAAGTGATGCGATGGACAATGCCAAAATAAAAATTCTCGTCGTGGATGATGAACCGGGCTTGTGCGCCGGTTTGCAGGAAGGGTTGCGTCGCGAAGGTTACATCGTGGACGCCGCCAACGACGCGTCCGCTGCTCTCAAGCTCGCCAGTCAGAGCCTTTACAACCTTGTGATCTCGGACGTCAAAATGCCCGGTACCAGCGGCCTGGAACTGCTCGGGCAAATCCGCGAGCGCAGCCGTGAAACGTTGTTCATCCTGATGACCGCGTTCAGCACCGTCGAGAACGCCGTCGAGGCAATGCGGCTCGGAGCCTACGATTATCTGCCCAAACCGATTGATCTAAAACGCCTCCGCTTGCTGGTGCAAAAGGCCTTGGAATATCAGGCGGTGGTGGCCGAGAACCACGAGCTGCGCTCGCGCCTGCAAAAGCGGACGGAGCCGAATCCGCTGATCGGCGAAAGCGAAATCATGCGGAATATTTCGCGGCTGATCGATGAGGTGGCGCAGAGCGATGTCACCGTGCTGATCGAAGGCGAGAGCGGCACCGGCAAGGAAATCGCCGCGCGTCTGATTCACACGCACAGCCAGCGGCGCGACAAGCCGTTCATATCCGTCAACTGCGCCGCGTTTGCGGAGCAACTGCTCGAAGCCGAATTGTTCGGTCATGTGAAAGGTGCGTTCACCGGCGCCACCGCGCACAAGCCGGGCCGGTTCCAACTGGCGGACGGCGGCACGCTGTTCCTCGACGAGATTGGCGACCTCTCGCCGAAAGGACAGGGCGATTTGCTGCGCGTGCTGGAGGACGGCGCGTTCCGCATGGTCGGGGGTTCGGAACTGACCCGCGTGAACGTGCGCATCATTGCGGCGACGAACAAAAAACTGCCGCTGGCCGTGGCGGAGGGGAAGTTTCGCGAGGATTTGTTTTACCGGTTGAACGTGGTGCCCATCGTCATGCCGCCGTTGCGCGAGCGGGCGGATGACATTCCGCTGTTGATTGAAAGATTTTTCGACCGCTTTGCCGCCAAGCACAAGCGCGGCCGCAAGCGGATGTCGCCAGCAGCGTTGCAAGTGTGCCAGCGGTTTCCCTGGCCGGGCAACGTGCGGCAGTTGCGCAACGCCGTCGAGCGCGTGGTCATCACCACCGGTCGCGCGTCGGTGGTGGAGGTGGCAGCGCTACCAGATTTTTTGCGCGAGTTTGACGGCAACCTCACCACGTTCACCGTGCGGCCCGGTACGCCGCTGGCCGAGGTGGAAAAATTATTAATTCGCCAGACGCTCACCCATGTCACCCGAAATCGCGCGGACGCGGCGCAGGCGCTCGGCATCAGCCGCCGCGCGTTGCAATACAAGCTGAAGCAATACGGTTTGCTGGACGCAACCGCTGCGGTGGAAAATGAATAATTCGCTCTTCGTCTTTGCACAAAAGGCTGTCGCGTAGTGCAAGAATTGCACCAACGATCGAATTGACAATTTTGACTACACATTCCGGCTGTGCTCATTTCCCTGTGAAATCAGGCGATTCTGTATTTTTTGCATTCCACATTCGGGATGGCACATCGCCTGCGTTGGTGACAGGTGGTTGAATAGAAACAACCAGTAAATCAAAATTAAAAAATTATGAGCGATTCAAATACTTCAGCGACTACAACCATGCCGGTGCCGGCTGCATCGGCCTGTGCATGCAAACCAACCAACAACAATCCGGCCCCGGCTGCTCCGGCAGCGCCCGCGCCGGCGACACGTCCGGTGTTACCCAAGAACTCGCGCCGCCAGATGCGAAAGCAGCATTAAGCCAACCCGCAACCAGTTGCACCGAATGCAACTATTTATCGCAGGAACCGGCGCTACGGTGGAGGAACCGGCGCCGGTTTCCTGCGGGGTTGATTTCGGCGGGGGCATGAGAGCCAGTGGATGATAGCCCATCAGAAGTTCGAGTCTCCTGTCCGCCGAAATCAGCCCCACCCGGGCCGCCGCCCTGCGCGCGGAAATCATATTATGAAACAAATGATGCAAACCCTGTTCGAGCTTCAATCGCTCGAATTTGACGAGACAATCCAACCGAACATCGAGGAGCGCATCGCGGAATTGCGCGCGAAAATCCCAAAACCGATTTTAAGCCACTATGATCGCCTCGGCGACAAGGGCAAAAAAGGCGTCGCGCTGCTCCGTCACCAGACCTGCACGGGATGCCACATGCGCGTGCCGCTGGCCATAGTCATGGACCTGAGGCACGATGATGAAATTCGCCTGTGCGACAACTGCCAGCGTTATCTATGCCTTGTGGAAGACACGGCTGAAGTTAACGTTGAACCAGCCACTGGCAAGACAGCCGCGAAAAAAAGCCGCAAGCAACTGGCGCATGCCTTGTGAGATTTCATGCAAAGACACGGCGGTCTCCATCGCTGATTATACACGCCCGGAGCTGATTGTTCCGCGGTTGCGCGAGTCCGACCCGGCGGGAATCATCGAGGAATTGAGCACACGGCTGCACGAGCAGGGCATCATCGGTGACATACTCTCGTTTTATGACGCCGCGATCAACCACGAGTTTCTTTCCAATTCGGCGCTGCCGACGGGCATCGCCACACCTCACGCGCGAAGCACGCAGGTCAGGCGGTTGACGCTGGTCATCGGGCGCGCCAGCGAGCCGTTGATCTGGGGGATGCAGGAATCGTGGCCGGTCGAATATCTTTTCCTCCTGGCGGTGCCTCCCACCGATGCGTTGGACTACCTCTCATTGCTGTCGGGCATTGCCGGTTTTGGCCGCAGAACAGGACTTCTTGCCCGACTTCATGCGGCGACAGATGGGTAAAGCATTTTCAACCTGTTGAAGGAGATTAAGGTGAGTTCCGGCTAAATCCTGGGTGCACCGCAGGGAGTTTTATCCGAATATTTTATTTTAGCTGAACGTCCCAGACTTTTGAACGGCGCGCCTTGCCGTCCGGACCTTCGATGTCGAGGATGACGACAAAATTTCCCACGCGCCGGTATTGATGAATGGGGTTTTGCTCGGTGGAAAATTCACCGTCGCCGAAATCCCATTTCCATGACGTGATTTTTCCGATGGATTCATCCTTAAACGCCACGAGGCGGCGGTCCATGTCCACGACCTTCCATGACCATTGCGCGCCGATTTTTGGGAGGAACTGCGGTTCAAGCGGCATAAGCTTGAAGGCGCACAACTCGGAGGCGTTGCCGTACATGGTGTGGTGGCGGGAAAGATTCCAAAAACTGCGTGCGTTGTTTGTCGGGTTGATGTAATCCGCGACCGCCCAGGACAGTCCGATGATCTTATTTTCATAGAGCACGCTTTCGACGGCGCGCTGCGGCCCTTCCGGCCCGGCGTAGTCAAATGGAGTGATCCAAAATTCCAGCACAAGGTGGCCCGACTCGCCGGGGTTGAAGTCGTATTTGCAAACGGCGTTGGCCCACGGCAGTTCCTTGATCCACGTCGCCGAACCCCACGCCATGCACCAATCCTTGTCTTTTGCCGGCGTGAAGATGTGATAGTTCTGCGCCTGAACGCCGTGGGTTGCCCAATGGAGTTCGTCCGGATCAAGGCGCCTGTCGGGCACGCTCATCACAGGCCCCACGCCTTCGGGCGTCCACACATCGCGGTGACCCTGGTCAATCAGCGGCCCGCCGGATGCATCGCCGTCCACCACCACCTCGAAAAAGTCGTTGTGCAGATCAGGCCGGGAAAAATCCCAGTAGTTGTCGTAGGCCTCGTAAAGAAAATAAAGCCGGTTGAGTCCCTTCACCCAGCCGACTCGCACGCGCACGTCCAGACCTTTCGGGTCAGGTTTGGTGTGGCCGCCTTCGTCGTCCAACAGTTGGTCCATTCCGATGACGTAATCGCCCGTCACCATAGCCCAATCGTCGGTCTCGCCGTCGATGCGCGGAATCTTGTCGGGGGGGAACTGGAAGATTTTGAAAGTGATGTTCGTGCGGTCGAGGGCCGTCGCGTCCTGCGCGAGCGGGAACAGGCACGCAACCAGCGCCGCGAACAACCAGCAACGGAGCATAAGAGGGATGTTTTTCATGGGAAAATTGGAATCAATCCTTATTTATCAAAGTGCAGGCATTGAGGGAATGAAAATTTCCGGACGGAGGGAAGTTTTTTCCGAAGAGGCAAAATCTGCCGGATTCGTAAAACACTTCAAATTCCGGCGTGAGACCTCCGGACAAAGCCTGCCCGGCACGAACAGCCTCAATACGGGTTTGTTTCAAGCTTAAAAATGGATTTTCCGGCTGCAAAACGGGTTTCAGTCTCCGTGAACCAGCTTTTTCACCTCCAGACGCTGTTTTTCGACCGGGTGAGAAGCCCTTCTCACTCGTCGGGAATGGTTTCTCCATGACCGGTCAAGGTTTCGGGCGCGGCGGGAGGGTTTTTTCCTGTGGTGAGGCTGGTTTCGGGCATTCCGACCGGCCTTTTTGGACTGTTCCAACTGCTTTTTGACCTTTTGACAGACCTTTCTCCCTCTCCGACCAACGTTTCTCCCTCCCTGACAAAGGTTTGTCGAGAAGGGAGAAAGGTTTGTCAGAGACCGACAAAGGTCTCCCGATGAGGGAGAAAGGCCTCCCAAACGGACAGAAACGTCAAAAACCCAGCAAAAAGGCTTTCTCACCGCCAGAAAAGGGTTGAAAAGGATGTCATAAAGCCTTCCGGTCAAATCATAAGCGACGGCAGTACTCGTGCTGATTTATTGAATTGGAAGGTTTCGTTCTTACGCCCTTGAACAAACAACGCCAGGTCCATTTTGCCATAAGAAAAACAACATCCGTTTCCGGCTCGCCACGCGTCTGCAATTGGATTAAATTCCCGCCGCCATGGATGCCCTGCCAAAACCAGATGTGATCCTCACCCACGAAAGCGACCTCGACGGTTTGGTTGCGGGCGCGCTGCTGCAAAAGCTCGCCAAAAAACTGTTCGGCACGGACATCCCGCTGGAGGCGCATCATTACAATTTCTGGAAACAGCGCGAATTGCGCGAACGCGCTGCGTGGGTCACAGACTTCACCTTTGAATCGCGCATGGACAAGCCCGACTGGGTGGTCATTGACCATCATGTGACGGAAGTGGTCCCGAAAAACGCGCGGCTCATCCATGACGTGAACAAGTCCGCCGGGCTGCTCTGCTACGAGCTTTGCAAGGAACACGGCATTCATTCGCCCGCGCTCGACCGGCTAGTGCATCTGAACAACGTCGCCGACCTGTTCCTGGAGGATGACCCCGATTTCGTGGTGGCGAGCGATTACGCGAACCTCGTCAAAATCTACCAGTTCTGGAACCTGCACACGCTCATCGGCGGCGAAATCGAAAGGCTTCTCGACCATCCGCTGCTGGAGGTCATGGCGGTGAAGCGCCGCATCGAAAATCCCATCGGCTTCGAGTGGAGCAAGTCGAACATCACGGAGATCAGCGGGAACATCGGTTTCGTGGACACGATAATCGGCAACAACAACCTCATCATCCATCAGATGCTCGAGCAGCAGGCGACAAAATATACCGTGCTGCTCACGTTGTTCCGTCGTGGCAACCTGGTTTTCGCCAGCTTCCGCAGCCGCAATGGCGAGGCGCTCAAGACGGCGGAGAAATTCCAGGGCGGCGGCCATGCCAATGCGGCGGGCGCGTTGCTGCCGAAATCAATCCGCAACGTCCCCGACGGTGTGGATTATTTGCGCCAGATATTGAACGTCAATAATCAGACGCACCAAACACGGCTCAACAGCCTGGAAAGCCTTTTTGCCAGCATTGAGGCTGAAAAAAAGTAGTCCCGCGCTTCGCCTTCAAACTAGGATCAAGCCTTTTCAGTTTTGCCGGAGGTCTTGCAGCATTTCTTCCCGATGAGCCAGTCCAGCGAAAATTTGCCCGGCCCGAATATCAAAACGATGACGGCGGTGAGCATGAAAAGAAATTCATC
>Ga0302282_1000714_pt1 | contig 24911 bp, 19 predicted proteins | sample III_Fen_E1_3_FD_198763 | JGI IMG/M metagenome (GOLD analysis project Ga0302282, IMG submission 198763) | Peat permafrost microbial communities from Stordalen Mire near Abisko, Sweden - III_Fen_E1_3 | ecosystem: Environmental > Terrestrial > Soil > Wetlands > Permafrost | place: Sweden: Abisko... | reverse complement strand
ATTACTTGGCAGACATACTGCCCGGGCTTGCCAACACACAGCTTCAGCGCACCGCAGACCTTACTCCTGCAGCCTGGGCCGCAAAACACTCGTAGATGTCAACCATGGGTTTGCTCTGACGGATACCATGTAACGCTGTCGGGGGCGGTGGGCTCGACGACGGAGAAGCGGCTGATATTGCCGGGGCTTTTCTTTGAGGTGCACGGCAAGCTTCTGTTTGCCGAGGATGGCGAGCGCCAGGTTCCCGTGGATCTTCACTATGCGACGGTGGAGCAGGACGAGGTGACATATCGTTTACCGTCTGGAATGAATCTGGACACATTGCCGACGGACCCTGGAGTGGATTGGGCTGGGGGAATCAAGTTGGTGATCGAGGCGACACCTGCGGCGGGGTCGGTGACAGTGAAGCGAACGTTTGTTCGGAGCACGGCTATGCTTGATTCGTCGCTATACAGTGCGCTTCGGTTTGTGTACCAGCGGATTTCACGAGCAGACCAGCAGCAGATTGTGTTGAGCCGGGCGGGGGATGTGGCGACGAAGTGAGGGAGCGGGATGCGACGTCGGACTGCTCCGAGGGCAGAAGTGCAACTGCGGGTCCTTCGACTCCCGTTTGATTCCCCTTTGACTTCGCTCAGGGTCGTTCAGGATGACAGCGCAGAGAGCGATGGGCGAGAATGGGGAAGCTGCCATGACGACTGCGCACCGCACAATCGAGCCCCCATTTACCGACGTTCCCGGAGCGCTGGCGGAGATTCGCGTCGGACGGATGGTTGTAGTGGTGGACGACGAGGATCGGGAGAACGAGGGCGACCTGACGCTGGCGGCGGAGCACGTGACGCCTGAGGCGATCAACTTTATGGCGAAGCATGGCCGTGGGCTGATCTGCCTGACGCTGACTGAGGAGCGGGCGGATTATCTGCGGCTGTTTCCGATGACGCAACAGAACTCGTCGCGGTTTGGGACGGCGTTTACGGAGACGATTGAGGCGCGCGAGGGCGTGACGACGGGAATTTCGGCGGCGGACCGGGCGCATACGATTCGGACGGCGATCGAAGCGAGATCGACGGCGGCGGATCTGGCGAGGCCGGGGCATGTGTTTCCGCTGAGGGCACGGCGGGGCGGGGTGCTGGTGAGGGCTGGGCAGACCGAAGCGAGCGTGGACCTGGCGCGGATGGCGGGGTTGAACCCGTCGGGGGTGATTTGCGAGATCATGCGTGACGACGGGGAGATGGCGCGGATTCCGGATTTGATTCCGTTTTGCAAGGAACACGGGATGCTGATTTTGACGGTTGCGGAGCTGATTCGCTACCGGCTGCGGAATGAGCGGTACATTGTGAGGGCTGGCGAGAGCCGGATTAAGACGAAGTATGGCGAGTTCCGGATGATTGCGTACGAGAGCGAAGTGAATGGCGGGGAGAGCCACCTGGCACTGGTGAAGGGTGATCTGTGCGAGGGGTGTCCGGCGGTGCATCTGGGGTCGGCGCTGGCGATTGGGACGGCGAATGGGGAAAGCGACCTGCCGACGATTGGGGCGGTGCGGCGTCCTTGCAGCCATGCGGTGCTGGTGCGGGTGCACACGCGATGCACGGCAGGAGATGTGTTTGCGGCGGACTGCCATTGCCGGGAGACACTGGACGAGAGCATGCGGATGATTGCCGAAGAGGGCTGCGGCGCGGTTCTTTACCTGCACAATACGTCACGGGGGTTCGAGATCGACCGGGCTCCAGAGCCGGCGCGGGCGTTTGAGCCGGGTGGGGCGGTTGCGCACGAGACAGGAGCGGGCCGGCTGGTGCTGCATGAGGAGCTGCGGAAGCGCGAGGGGTCGCAGGCGCGGACGGGACGGATACTGAGAGCGATCGGGCTGGGCGGGCAGATTCTGTCGGACCTTGGGATTCAGCGGATTCGGCTGCTGTCAAATACTCCGATGCATATTCCGGCGCTGGAGGGTTTTGGGCTGGAGATTGTGGAGCAGGTGCCGATTCCGGTGGCGGAGTGCAGCCGGGTGGTTTGAGCGTCGATTCGATCTTGATTCCCACCCTTCTCTGTCGCCGTGGCGACCCGCGAGCAGGAAGGGGCACCCGAAGTGGGGCGGGCGAGGGTGCAGCGAGGTAAGATCGTAGATGGGTCGGGAGATATCCATATGAAAGCGGCGATTCAGGTCGCGCAGGGTCTAATGAGATAGGATTTGTCAAAGTAAAGTGAGTGAAACTCGAAAAGTGGTCAATATTGACCATTCCTCTAAGGCGCGACCCTGTAAAATCAGAGAAAATGTCCGTCGGGAATTTCTTTGATCGGCGCTTGTAGGTAGTTTCTTCCCCTGCAATTTCTTATCGATCGTGAAGACGCTCTCTGAGGCCACCGTACCTGCACGAGGAAAGGTTGGATCTGATGAGCGTTCATCTGATCAATCCCAGTGATAATGCGTTTGGAACAGCGGTAATTACGCCGCGCTGGCTTTTTGTGCTTGCAGCGGCGACGCCGCAAGTGGTGGGCGATCCGATTCTGGTGGATGAGTCGCTGGAGCAGGTTAATCCGGAGACGATCAAGGCCGGCGACATTGTGGGCATCAGCGTTCACACGGGCAATGCGTTGCGCGGCTACCAGGTAGGGCGCATGGCGCGAGCCCGGGGCGCATACGTGATTTATGGCGGGATCCATGCGACGCTGTTTCCGGACGAGGTTTTGGAGACGGGCGAGGGTCATGCGGTGGTGAAGGGCGACGGCGATATTGCCTGGGGCAAGGCGGTGCTCGACTGCCTGGCCGGCAGGCTTGAGCGGGTGTACGAGGGCGGACGCATTGAGGGGAGCCAGTTCCTGGCGGCGCGCTGGGACCTGATGAACCCGGCGAAGTATATGTGGGCATCGGTGCAGACGATTCGTGGATGCCCGAAGCACTGCTCGTTTTGCAGTGTGTGGCGGACAGATGGACAGAAGCCGCGGCAGCGGAATTTCCAGAGCGTAATTGATGAGATTGTGTCGCTACGGCGGCTGGGATTCCGGTTTATTGCGCTGGCGGACGACAACTTCTACCCGGTCACATTTACGGATCTTCGATTGGCGCGCGAGCAGAACAACACCGCAAAGGTGGAAGAGCTGACCAGGATTCGCGCGGAGCGTTTTGCGCTGATGGAAGAGTTGGCCAAGCTGCCGAAGGACATGGTGTTCTATACGCAGATGACGATGGAGGCCGGCGAGGACGGCGAGTACCTTGACGCGATGAAGAGGGCCAACATCAAGGGTGCGCTGGTGGGCGTTGAAGCGGTTACGCCGGAGGGACTGAAGGCAGTTTTCAAGGATTGGAATTACTCGGGCGAGGCGCTGGCGAAGCAACTGCAGACGTTCAAGAAGCACGGCGTTCACGTGCTGGGTTCGTTCATATTTGGTCTTCCGACTGACCGGCCGGCGACTTTTGACGCGACGGTGAATATGGCCATCAAAGCGGGCGTGACGTTTGCGCAGTTTGTGATGATGACGCCGTTTCCGGGCACGGTGGATTTTGCGAAGTGGGAGAAGGAACAGTCGGTGAATCCGACGATGGTGGGCGACGTGCCGATTACGCGGTACTGGCTGATTCCGACGGAGGTGCGGCCGAAGATGTTTACGCCACATCCCACGATGAGCTCGGACGAGATCAGGGAGCGGACTCAGGCGGTGTGGGACCGGTTCTATAACTGGAGCGCGATCTGGGAGCGGTCGGCGTGCACGCCGAATCTGAAGTCGCGCATCGCATTTTGTTTCTTGTCGAAGCTCTACCGGCAGATGTATGCAGGGACGGGAATCTCGACGGACAGTGCCCGGAGGAAGAAGTCGAAGAGGTGGGCGAAGTGGACGGCGAAACAGTGCAAGAAGCTGTTTCAGGCGCGGCCGATGCCGGAGTTGCAAGGGCCGAAGTGGGAGATTGGGCTGCCGGCGCTGGGACAGGCGGCATTTGCCGGGGCGGATGGCCAGGAGACTGGCGGAACCCTGGTGATGTTTCCGAAGAAGTAAGCGAGAGGCATGTAAGTCGAGGCGGGTCCGGCGATGCCGGGCCCGTTTTTTCGTGTGACCGATTGATATGGGGTGAGCCCGGGTGCCGATGGAGAGCGGCAGCACGGAGGGCGGAGAGGAGAAGCCGCTATAATTGGCGGCGTTGAAGTGAATGGCTTGCGCGAGAGACAGGCGCAGAGGCGGGTGACTATGGGATTCATGCGGCGGTGTTTGGGAGCGGTTGCGGCGGTGGGGTTGGGCGTAGTTGTTGGATGCGGCGGGAGCAGTGGCACGATCACGCCGCCGCCGGCGCTGAGCGTGACATTGGGCAGTTCGACGGTGGTTGTGCCGCAGGACGCCACACCGGTAACGATGACGGTGACCATTTCGAACGCGAGCGGGACGGCAACGGTTAGCGCATTGGCGCTGCCAAATGGAGTGACGGCGCAGTTTACGGCGGTGGGCGGCGGTCCTTCGGGGACATTGACGTTGACGGGCGGCGCGCAGGCGGTCGCGGGGAGTTATTCGCCTACGGTGGAGGTGAGCACACCGAGCCAGAATGCGTCGGCGCCCTTCACGCTGGTGAGCGCGGTGGTGGCCAAGGTAGGAAGCAGCGTAGACACGACAATGGGGGTAAACGGGGTACTGAAGGAGTTCATGTCGACGTCGTTTCAGGTGGCGGAGTGGGACGGAAACTTCTTTGGCGTGGCCAATCCGGGCGCGCTGGAGAGCACGATGACGGCGATGGGGCCGCAGCACATTCGGTTGCAGTCGGTGAGCCAGGGCGTGGCGATGTCGACGAATACCGGGACGGCAGCGGACTGGAATTTTACGATCATGGATCAAACGGTGCAGCCGGTGCTGGCGTCAGCAGATCATAGTCCGGAGTTTCAGATTGCAACAGCGCCGGCGTGGATGTGCTTCAGCAATGGGCAACTCGATGTGGCGAACCACGTGAAGGACTTTGCGGCGTACGCGGCGAACCTGGTGAGGTACTACAACAAGGGCGGGTTTGACTGGGGCGGGACGCACTTTCAATCGCCGAGCGGACTGCCGATTACGTGGTGGGGGATATTCAACGAGCCGAACGGCAACGGGATAAGCGCGACGGATTATGTGACGATTTACAACACCGTGGTACCGGCGATGCTGGCGGTTGATCCGACGATCAAGCTTTCGGCGATCGAGTACTCCGACTATGGGCTGGGGACCGGGGATGGTGGCGACCCGATGACTTATCTGCCGACGTTTGTGGCGGCTGGAAATGCGGGCGGGGCGAATGCGCAGGTGGATATTGTTTCGACGCACTTCTACAGCAGCTGCGACCAGACAAACACGGACACGGAGCTGATGGCGACGGTGCCACAGTTTGCGGCGAACGTGAGCTATTTCTACGAGGAGCTGAAGAAGCGCGCAGATTTGGCGGACGTGCCGGTGTGGGTGACGGAGAACAACGTGAACGCCGATTATCAGGGCGTGAATGGCATGAGCACGTGCAACCCAAACCAAGTGTTTGTCGACGACCATCGTGGGACGAGCGCGTTTTTTGCGGGTTGGCGACCATATGTGTTTTCGGCGCTGGGGAAGGTAGGCAACCAGGCTCTCTACCACTGGGCGTATGACGGCGACCAGCAGTATGGCGAAGTGGACCCGAGCGGAAACGCGTATTTGAGCTACTGGGTGGACAAGACGCTGGCAACGCTTTATCCATCGACGCCTGCTTCGGCGGGGCCGGAGATTCTGGAGCTGACGGCAACGGATACGACGACGGTGGAAACGCTGGCGACGAAGAATGCGGCTGGGACCGTGATGGTGATGGTGGACGACCATGCGGTGGCTTCGTCGACGGACAACAACGGGGCCGGCGCGCCGCGGACGGTGATTGTTGATTTGTCGGGGCTGGGGAATTTCAGCTCGGCGAGCGTGCTGACGATTGATACGAACACCAGCGCGACGACGGGGCCGCCTACGGCGGTGAGTGTGACTCCGGCGACGCGGATGAGTGTAACGGTGGGTGGGTACGGGGTGGCGTGGCTGATTTTGAAGCCGTGATTGGCTGACGAGGTCGAATCTGCTACTGCCTCATTGGGTGTGTGTGATGCGCTCGCGTTCGAGGAGGTAGAGGATGAATTCACCTGCGCCGTAGCCGACCATAGGGAGTGCTCCAGTGGGGTCGCCAAGATTGCCGGGAAAGAGCCGGCAGGGGACGGCGACGTACATCTCCGGGATTAGGTTGTTATCCGCAGAGGATTTCCGGACGATGCGCTGGAGGATGGCTGCGGCATCGGAGGTTTCGCCGAGGCGGTGGTCAACTTCTGCGAGGCTGAAGTCAACAAAGAGAAATTCTTCCTGTTCGTACCAGTATTCAAAGATGGCGGGGTCGATGTAAGTGCCACGGACACGGCGATAGCCGCCTGAAGCCACTTTGAGGAGATTCATTCGTTCGACGGTGTCGCGGACGATGGCTGGGTCAGTGACCACGCCAAAGTTGATGATTGCGAGGAGTGCACCGTCAATGTCGTTCTTGACGCCTTGTTCGAGGGTTCCATGCAGATGGCCATCGCGGATGAAGGCGGCGTTGAAGCCGGCTTGAAGCAGAGCAACTTTGCGGAGGATTTTGGCCTGGGTTGAGGGATCTCCAGCGCGGCGGGCGACGTCTGCGAAATTGCGCAGGCCAACGATGGCCATGGCAGTGGAGAAGGCAAAGTGTTTTTTGTCGGGCTGGTGCTCCTCCCAGATGGAGGTGTCCGGGCCGACGATTAGGCCGAGGCCGTTGGGTTCGAGATTCGCGAGGAGCGGCTTGGCTATAAAGTCGCGAGCGCTCTGGTAAAGCGGGCCGCGGAAAGTGGGGGTGGTGAGCACAGCGGGATCGTGGAAGCGGTCGAGGTATTGGCCGAGGACCCAGAGGGCGAGGCCCCAATCGTCGAACTCGATGTTGGGAGCGCTTTCCATGGTGAAGAAGGGCTCTTCTTCTCCGTTGCCAAAGTAACGGACGACGGAGACCTGGTAGTCGGCGTTGCTGGTGAGGGCTCTCATTTTGCCGGTGGGTTGGGCGTTGAAGTAAGCGAGGAGGCCAGCGCGGGCTTCGGCCTGATGGCCCATGCGAGTCAAGGCGACAAGGGCGTAGGCCATATCGCGCACCCAGGGCGTGAAGTAGACGCCGTCGGGCAGGCAGGCGACGATGAGGCCGTGGCCGTTGCGGCCGGGCCGATTGGGCTCGCGGCTCTGGGCCATCCGGAGCATGACTTCGCTTTGACGCCAGAGATGGCGTTCGGAATCGCTGGTGAAATGGACTGTGGGCTTGACGCGCCAAAGGTCGAGTTGTGCGATTTCGCGCTGGGCAAGGGCGCGAGTCGGAAGGCCGGCTTGCCAGTGAGTGAAGTCGCGGGCGGCTTGCTCGGCATCGCGTGCGTTCTCGATGGAGATGAAGGCCCAGGATTGGTGGGAGGCGAGGAGCTGCTCAGGTTGCGTGGAGTTGTGATGGCTTGCGCCGAGGGGAATCAGGAGCAGAGATTCGAGGATGCCGTCGAAGCGAAGCAGGTGGGTTGTGAGCCCGTCGACGTGGATCATCTTTTGGGAGGAGACGGGATGGCTCCATTCGACTCGCCAGGCGCCCGGCTGGGATGGTTGCCAATTGACGATGAATGCGTCTCGATTGAGACCGAAAGGCATGAAGAAGAAGCCTTCGCCGTTCGCCGAGCGGGCGTGGATTACGTGCGAGTCGTGATCGTAATCGGTTGATGCGGCTTTAGTTGAATTATCTGAATCGGCCCATTGGAGACATTTGATGAAATTGGTGGTTTCTTCGCCTTCGGCATAGGGGTTCTTCGGGTCAGGGCGGACGAAGCTGTAGGGATGAGCGTAGAACCTGGTGACGCTTGCTGTTTCAGGAGAGACAACTGCAAAGCCGAAGCCGTTGCCAGTGACCATGTGAGAAGCGGCGAGGAGAGGGAGCGGGAGGAAGGCGCAGAGTGAGGGGGCCAGATAGCGGGCAAGATGACGAAGGGGGCGCATGGCCCAACCAGTGTCGGCCAGGGAAGGGGAATGTGCAACTGGAGTTTGAGCTGGCTTCAAGATGGGGCGGGCTCATTGGATTCCCATGTCTCAGAATTTGGAGTTGAGGCACCCGGCGGAGCAAAGACAACGACAAATGCAACCGCAGATCCTTCACTCACCACCCCCAGGCTTAAGTACGCCTGGGGCCCCGTTCGCTCAGGATGACAGCAACTTGAAAGGAGGCCCCGTTAACGCTGGGCCTGAAGGTCGCGGTTTGCTGGGCGTCGGGAATCAGGGGCATAAATGCCCCTGATTCCTCCGTTCAGAGTTGCTCCCTCCGGTTAAGGGAGCTCACTCCGCTTGCGGTTATTGGGCGGTTTGGATGTAGGCGTCGACGCGGAGGCCGACGGGGAGGTGGACACCGGAGTCGAGCTGGACGAGGGTTTCGAGGATCTTGGTGTCGGTTTTCTCGTTGGGCTCGTCGGTGCGGATGTTCTTGTGGCCGAGCTGGCCGGCGACGCGAATGACGTGGCCCCAGAACTTCTGGCTGCCATAGGCGTTGGCGGTGCAGTAGACGCGCTGTCCGTTTGCGACTCGAGCTACATCGGATTCATCGACGTCAACGCGGACGCGCAGACCGCCGACGTCGCCCATGGTGAAGACGGGATCGGGCGTGACGCTGGAGTTGGTGATGCTTTCGCCGGTTCGGTGGTGCTTGCGTAGGATGGTGCCGTCGAAGGGGGCGCGGAGGTAGGTCTTGGCGAAGACGGCTTGGGCACCGTCGAGCTGGGCGCGGGCGTTTTCAAGCTGGGCCTTGGCGGAAGCGATATCTTCGTCGCGCTGTCGGTCGTCGATCAAATGGAAGTGCTGCACGGAAGCCTGGAATTGCTGCTCTGCGACGTTGAAGTCGCGGTGGTAGTGGTCGAGTTCCTCCTGGGAGATGACGCCGGCGTCGAAGAGCTTCTGGCGGCGATCCCAGTCAGCGCGGGCAGAGGCTTCGACTGCCTCGGCCTGACGCATGGCGGCGGCGGATTCACCACGCTCCTGGGCGCGTGACCCGTTGAGGATTTTCTGGTATGCGGCTTCGGCTTGGTGGACCTGGGCGCGGCCGCTTTCTACCTGGGCAGCGTAGTCGTCGTTGACGAGAGCGGCGAGGATCTGGTCCTTCTTGACGACGTCGCCTTCCTCGGCGAGGACCTGCTTGAGCTTTCCGGCGAGCTCTGATCCGATCTGGACGTCTTCGGAGTTTGGCTCAACGAGGCCGGGGCCGGCGATGACGGACTTGTTGATTGGCGGCTGGTCTGCAGATGACGAGGCGGTGGCGGCGGCGACGGTCTGTGCTGCTTGGTGTTGGACGAGAGCAGCGGTGAGAGCCACAGCTAAAAGTGCAGCGGCTGCAATGGTCCATTGCGTTTTATTCAAGTTCAGCTTCATGGCGGTATTCCTGCCTTTTGGTCTGATTCGTGTTTAGATTCCGAGCTGTGTTTCAGCGGAAGGTTCGACGGGGTGCAGATGAAGGTTGTCAGTTGCTGTGTGAGGAACTTTGGCGAGGACACCGTCTTCCATCCAGACGATGCGGTCGGCAAATTCAGCCAGGCGGCCGTCGTGGGTGACGATGACGACGGCGCGGTTTTCGATGTGAGCGAGGCGGGCCATCATGCCGATGACTGCTTTTCCGGTGTGGGAGTCGAGGGCGGCAGTTGGCTCGTCAGCGAGGATGGCTACCGGCGAACCGGCAACGGCGCGGGCGATGGCGACCCGCTGCTTTTGACCACCGCTGATGTCGGCGGGAAAAGCTTTGTACTTGTGCTCGATGCCAACAAGATCGAGGAGGCGGTGGGCTTCCTTCTTAGCTTCGCGGCCGCGGACGCCCTTGAGGGAGAGGCTGAGTTCGACGTTCTCGCCAACGCTGAGAGTGGGGAAGAGATTGAAGCCCTGGAAGACGAAGCCGATGTGCTTTAGGCGCATGGCGGGCAGGTCCTTTTCACTCATTGCCGTGACGTCGTGGCCCTCGAGGATGACCTGGCCGGCGGTTGGGCGGAGGATGCAACCCATGATGGAGAGGAGCGTGGTTTTGCCGCTGCCGGAGGGGCCCATGAGGAGCACAACCTCGCCTCGGCTGACGGTGAGGTCGATGCCGGCAAGGGCGAGGGTACTGGCTTCTCCCTCGACGTACTGCTTGGTGACGCCACGCGTCTCGATTGCGAATGCCATGAGGTGTCCTACTCTCTGAAGACCATTGCGGGATCGAGCGAGAGGATTTTTTTGACGGAGACCACGGCGGCGGTGGCACACATGGCGACGGTGAGGAAGAAGAGTTCGACGGCGGTTTGAACGTTGAGGATAATGTTGGCGCCACTTTGTGAAGCGCCATGGACGACGATTACGCTGATGGTCATGCCGATGATGTAGCCGAGGACGGCGGCGATGGCTGCTTGCTGCATGATGACGCCAAGAACATAGCTGTTCGGCGCGCCCATGGCCTTGAGGGTGCCGTACTCGCGGATGTGGTCCATAGTGGTGGCGTAGATGGTTTGCGCGACGACGGCGATACCGACGATGAGGCCAAGAGCCGCGGCCATGAGTACGGCGATGCCAGCGCCAGTTGTGAACATCCAATAATGGCGGGTCATGTCACTGAACTCGGCTGTGGTGAAGACTTCGTTGTCAGGGAGGCGAGCCTTGAGGTCGGCTTGCAACTTCTTGATGTCGACACCTGGAGCGGCTTTTACGAGGACGAAGTTGAGGTGGTCGGAATCGATGACGGTGTAGTCCTGGGCACGCTTGAAGGTGGTGAAGACGTAAGGCGAAGTGGTGAAGGCGCGGATGCCGTCGGTGAACCCGACCACTTTGGCGCGATAGCCGTTGATCTCGACCATGTCACCTAATTTGTGCACATCGAGTTTGTCGGTGTAGATGCGGTCGACGATGATGGCGTTGGGCTGCTTGAGTTGCTGCTTGTCGCCAGCGACGAGGTTGAACGGACCGCCGATGGCGACGTCGGGATCGCAACCGACGATGGCTACGGACTCAGCGCGGCCGCCGGGCTGCTTCCACATGGACCAGCGGACTATGTACTTGACGGCAGAGCCAACGCCGGGCGTGGCGAGAACCTGGTAGTACTTGCGCTCGTTGAAGGGGACTGCTTGTTCGAGATAGGCGGTGTCTTTCGCCGCGATCCAGATGTCTGCGCCGGAGTGGTCGATGATGCTGGTGGTGCTGGTGGAGAAGCCTTGAAAGAGACCCCACTGGACGACCATGAGGACCACGCTGAAGGCGATGCCGGTGAGAGTGACGGCGAGGCGGACGCGGTCGTGGAAGAGATTACGGCGGGCAAGAGGCGGCATCAGTGGGCCTCCTCGAAACTGGTGGGGCGGGAGGGGAACAGTGGGTCAGTAGATGCGAGGCTGGCTTCGGTAATGGGGCCGGAGGAGAAGAGGCCGAAGGTCATGGCGTCGAGCATAGCTTCGGTGCGGGCTTCGATGGACTGCCAATCGGTCCAATCCTCGTCGGAGCCCATGGCGATTTCGAGGGAGATAACGCCGTGGAGGCCGGCCCATAGGGTTTGGGCGATGAGCTGGATGTTGGGATTCGGACCCTGAAGACGGCCGGCATCAGCGACTTGCTGGACGAGGGTGACGAGAAAGGCGTAGGCATCGGTTTCGGGGTTGCCTTTGACCTCTGCTTTGATCTGTTCCCGCTTCGGATCGCCGGGGCGCTGGGGGTAAGGCGTCATGAACATGAGCCGGTAGTGATTGGGGTAGGAGAGAGCAAAGCGCACGTATTCGCGGCCGCATTGGCGGAGGCGCTGAACAGGGTGGGAGATCTGGGAGGCTGCGTGGAGCTGATCGGCGAGGCGGCCGAAGTCGCTCTGGCAAAGCTCGGAGATCAGGGCTTCCTTGTCGCGGAAGTAGTTGTAAATGATGGTGGGGGAGTATTCGATCTTCTCGGCGATCGCCCGCATGGAGACGCCATCGTAGCCCTGTGCGACGAAGAGTTCGCGGGCCGCGTCGAGGATGGCGGTGCGGATCTGGTCTTTTTCGCGTTCTCTGCGTTCTTTGGTTCCCATAGTTGGTGTTCCTGTAACGACAATTCAGAGGATAACATCGTTATCAGAAAAGTAGATGTTAAATTGAAGTTAACGATCGATGCTATAAAGCTGGCCAATCCTGTGCATTAAAGCATTTAAATTAAATTAGTTATGTTGGCGCGCTTGAACGGGTTCAGGTCTCGATTGCTGCGGTGAACTGTTGGAATCGCTTCTCTAGAAGGGTATCGGGAGGCGGGGGACTGGATTATTGGGGGGCAAAAACTTCGGCGCGAAGAGCGATCCCGTAAACCAGAGAAGGGCCATGGGGCCATCAGGGAACCAGGGGTTTCCTGCCCAGGATCCAGGCGAAGAACATAGGGGCGACGATGGAGGCGGCAGACTCGATGACCAGCCTGGGAGAGTCTTCGCCGAGTTTGGCCCAGGTGGTTTTCTGGTTTGGGAGCACGGAAGAGCATGAAAATCTGTGGCGCCCTTGATCAGGGGAACTGAGGGAGGATGCGGTGTGGGAAACTGGAGAGTGACTTTATAACGAAGCGAGGCAAGGGTAATGAGCGAGTGTTCTGGGGCGAAGGGGTTGATGGGCGGGGCGGTTACGGGAAAGCCGGTGACGGAGTGCGCGGATTTGAGCGAGGTGTTCAAGGCATCTCTTCCGGCGTTTGGCGGGGCGTACCTGAGGCGGGTGTATGACGCGCTGGAGGCGGTGATTGAGAAGCGGATCCCGCTGGTGGTGACCTGCGCGGGACCGATCACGGTCTCGGATCAGCATCGGGCGTGGCTCATTCCGCTACTGAAGGCGGCGAACACCGCATACATTACGGTTACTGATGCGATCTGCTACCACGATGGGCACGACTGCCTCACGAAGACGGCGGAACGGCCGATTCGCGAGGTGGAGCTGTTTGGAGACGATGGAGCGCTGCGCGAGTATGGCGTGATTCGGGTTGCGGATACGGGGTTTGCGGAGCAGGTGTTGTTTGACCAGGACGCGGTGGCAACGGAGATCTTGCAAAAGCCTGAGTTTCAGAAGCGGATGACGACGACCGAGCGGAACTACCTGCTGGGGAAGGAATTTGGCGCGCGGGAGAAGGCGCTGGGGGTTGCGCCGGGGTTGCTGAGCACCTGCGCGGAGATGGAGTTGCCGGTGTTTATTGGAGCGCCGGCGGACGGCAGCCTGTTTTTGAATTCGGTGAAGCTGTGGACGCTGGCGCGGCTGGGGAAGATCAAATACGGCTTCGATTACGATCTGCACGAGGATGTGTTTGAATCGTGCGCGTACCACCACTGGGGGCTGTTTGAGTCGGAGGCGAAGTCGCTGGCGATTCTGATTCTGGGTGGCGGGGTTCCGAAGAACTACTCGTTGCAGCCGGAGCCGATGCTGTCGCAGATCTTCTTTCTGAAGGATATTCGCGGGTATGACTACGATGCGCAGATTGTTTCTTCGCCGGTGACGGATGGGAGCTTGTCGTCGTGCGCGCCGAGTGAGGCGGTGTCGTGGGGGAAGGTGAATCCTGAGACGTACACGACGCAGACGGTGAGCATGCAGGGGGACTACTCGACTTACATGCCGTTTCTGGTGCGGGCGCTGGTGGGGAAAGAGCTGCTGCACAACCCGCCGGAGCCGCTGCGGCTCTATGGCAAACGAGAGGCGCTGAAGGACAGGCTGCTGGCGGCAATTGGGGACGACGAGGGAGCCATGAAAGAGATGATGGCGTCGCTTTCGCTGCCGTTGGGGCTGAAGGTCTAAGCGGCTGAATGATCCGCACATTCCAGGCGAACTTCAATCCCCAACAGACTGTTGTAGAAGTAGTAGAAACCCGAAATCCCGAAAGAACCACCCCTCAGCGGCTTCTAAAGCCGCGTTGATCCCTGGGGCCTTACGGCACGACGAAAGTCGTGCCCTTTCAAAACCTCGACGCAGCGGAGTTTTTCCACGAGCTGTGAAGCCGTGCCCTTTCAAATCGCCGTCTCCGAGATCCTTGAAATCGACCGTTGCCAGGCCTAATTTCCCCGCGTTTTCGGCGAACTCCAATGCAAAAGTTAACGGGCAAACCTGCGAGGGTTGAGCACGGCGATTTCGCTGTCGGCGGCGGCGCAAGTGTGAGGAGGATCACGCGTGCGAGCGGGGGAATGCGGAAAGGAAAGGGGATGGACTGCGCAGACGACAGGGGCGTTATCACAGTTTTGGGTTACGAGGTACATCGGACTGTGACTCGCATCACTGGCGGGAAGATATGAAACGAGTATTTCTTGCTGGTGCCGGAGAAGTGTTCAGCCGGCAGCAGGAGCCAGAAAGATGACGCAAGGAATGAGATTGGCGGCTATGTTGGTTTTGGCCGCGAGTGTGGTTACGCCGGCGTTCGCAGGAACGGGCGAGGCAGATTACAAGGCCAAGTGCGCAAGCTGTCATGGTGCAGATGGGCTTGCGGCAACGCCGATGGGCAAGATGTTCAAGATCGCCTCATTCAAGGATCCGGGCCAGGTGAAGCTGACGGATGCGGAGATGATCGCATCGACCACGAAGGGAAAAGGGAAGATGCCGGCCTACGATGGCAAGCTGAGTGAAGCGCAGATCAAGGACGTGATCGCGTACATTCGGACGCTGCAAAAGTAACGAGAACAGGCCAGGCCTGAATGCCGGCCGTGACAGCGGGGATCGGGGCGCAGAATACCGATCTCCGTTCTCCGAGCAGCCTGTGGCAGAAGTCAGAATCCCAAAAGAGCCATCCCTCAGCGGCTAAAGCCGCGATGACTATTGGGGCTTGGAGGCACGACTAAAGTCGTGCCCTTTCAAAACAGGATTTTCGCCACGGGCTACCAGACACGCGCAGGCACCGGGATACTTTGCCGGAGCCAATATGAAGAACGTTTCGCTGATCATTGCGGTCATTGCCTTGGGTGCGTTCGCAGCAGGAACTGCGCACATTGGGGCACAGAGCAGTTCGGAGTGCCTGACATGCCACGGAGACGCGAGCATGCAGGATTCATCGGGGCACTCGATCGCTGTGGATGGGGACAAGTTTCATGGAAGCATCCATGGGCCCCTGGAGTGCACGAACTGCCACGCGGATATCAAGGGGTATCCGCACCCGGACAAGATTGCTGCTGTCCAGTGCGAGACCTGCCATGCGGACGAGGCGAAGGGCTTGGTGGGCAGTGTGCATGCGGATGGAAAAGAGCATCCTTGCACGAGCTGCCACGGAAACGCGCACGAGATTCAGCCCAAGACCGATCCACGCTCGGCGGTGTATCCGCTGAATGTGCCGAAGACCTGCGGCAACTGCCACGGTACCGAGGGGATGGCCAAGAAGCATGGGCTGGCGAGCGTGTATCCGCTGTACATGGACTCGATCCACGGGTTCGCGCTGAGCAAGGAAGGGCTGCTGGTGGCGGCCAACTGCAATAGCTGCCATGGGTCGCATCACATTCTGAGCCGGAAGGATCCGGAGAGCCCTACATACCGGTCGAATGTACCGGCGACGTGCGGGAAGTGCCACGCGGGTATCGAAACCGATTACATGACGGGCATTCACGGCAAGGCTGTGGCGGCGGGGAACAAGAACGCGCCGGTATGCTCGGATTGCCACACGGCGCACGCGATTGAGCAACCGACGGCAGACGCGTTCCGCATGCAATCGACGCCAATTTGCGGAAACTGCCACAAGGAGAAATTCTCGACGTACCGCGACACGTTCCACTCGCAACTGGGCTCGCTGGGCGGATATGTTGAGACGGCGCGCTGCTGGGACTGCCATGGCGCGCACGGGATATTGCCGGCGAGCGATCCGCGGTCACCGGTGGCCCCGGCGAACCTGGTGGCGACGTGCGGACGGTGCCATGCAGGAGCGAACGCGAGCTTTGTGCAGTATCAGCCGCACGCGAACGCGCACAACCGGAAGCTGAACCCGGCACTCTACTACATCGGGTTGTTCATGAACCTGTTGCTGGTGAGCGTGCTGACATTCTTCTTGATTCATACGATTTTGTGGTTGATCCGCCAACGCCTGGAACAGGTGAAGAGAAAGTCGACTGAGGGAGGAAACAATGCCTGATCTGGAGAAAGCGGTAGCAGGCGGTAATGGGAGTGCAGCGGAGAGCGGACGATATATTCGCCGCTTCACCTCGGCGCAGAGATGGATGCACGGCGTGCTGTTCAGCTCGTTTCTTGGGCTGGCAGCTACGGGGCTGCCGATGCGCTTCAGCCAGAGCTTCTGGGCGCGGAAGTTTGCGGCGGGGGTGGGAGGATTTGGGGCGATCATCTTCTTTCACAAGCTGTGCGCGCTGGTGCTGACGGTTGCATTCCTCATCCACCTGAAGAACATCTTCCAGCGTGGAATCGTGAACCGCGAGAAGGGCATCTTCTGGGGGCCGAACTCGATGGTGGCCAACTGGAAGGACGTGAAGGATCTGATTGGACACCTGCGCTGGTTCGTGGGGCTGGGCAAGCGGCCGACGTTCGGGCGCTACGCATACTGGGAGAAGTTCGACTACTGGGCGGTGTTCTGGGGGATGATTATCATCGGCTTCTCAGGGTACGCCATGTGGTTTGCGCCGTTCTTTGCGCGCTTCCTTCCCGGGTGGGCGCTGAATGCGGTGCTGGTGGTTCACAGCGAAGAGGGATTGCTGGCGATTCTGTTCATCTTCTCGATTCATTTCGTAAATACTCACCTCCGGCCGGATACGTTTCCGATGGACATGGTGATCTTTACGGGCGTAGAGAGCGAAGAGGAGTTCAAGCATAAACGGCCCGAGGAATTCGACGCGCTGGTGAAGGCAGGAAAGCTGGAGTCGCGGCTTGGACCTGCGCCGGCAACGTGGTGGATCAACTTTGCACGGGTAATTGGATTCACGGCAATCTTGATTGGGCTGACGCTGCTGGTGCTGACGCTGAGTGCGTACTTCACGTAGGCCCAGGGCCCAGGGTTCAGGGGCCAGGGACTAGCAAATGGTGCTGAGCGATGCGCGCAAGTCAAAAAGCAAATTCGTAAATTGATTTGCGCGCGTCGTACGGGCTATCGAGTAATTGGGGAGCGTTCGAGTGGATCTCTTGGGGCATCTGGGCGGGGCGTAGGGGAAAGTGTCGGTTGGGGCGGGGGTTCCATACACAGGCAGTGATTCGAGTCACTGAGGGGCGGCACAAATGAGAGTCTTCTCGTAGGCGTGAACAGGGATAGAAGTGTCTACTCTCAAACGTCTGTTGTGATGCGGGCGATGTTTGCCTTCGCGGTCATTGTGGTGGTTTCCGGTGGGGCTTGCGCTTCGTTTGCAGCGCCGAAGCCAAAGGATCAGGAGTGTCTGGCTTGTCACGGAGACAAGACACTGACCACGACCGAGAACGGCAAAACTGTCAGCTTGTACGTCGATTCCGACAAGTTCAAGCACTCGACGCACAGCCGGTTGTTTGGATGCGTGGACTGCCACACCGATGTGAAAGAGGCTGTACACACGAAAACTCCAATGAAGGTGGAGTGCGGGACGTGCCACGAGAAAGAGCAGGCAGCCTGGCAAGGGGGCATGCACGCACGGGATAAGAGCAAGGGCGCGACGTGCGTCGATTGCCACGGGGATGCGCACGAGATTACGGGCGGGGGCGATCCGAAATCGCTTGTAAGTCATGCGATGATTCCGGCGACGTGCGGGCGGTGCCATGGGCAGAAGTTTGTGGTGGGCGCGGACGGAGTGAGCGCGCAGACCTACATGAACTACCAGGAGAGCGTTCACGGGAAGGCCATTGCGAATGGCTCGACCAAAGCGGCCGTATGCACGGACTGCCATGGAGACCACGAGATTCTGGCTGCGAATAATGACAAGTCACCGATCAACAAGTTCAATGTGCCGCAGACGTGCGGAAAGTGCCACGTACAGATTTCGCAGACCTTCATGCAGAGCATTCATGGGCAGGGGATTGCGAAGGGGAACGGTCTAGCGCCGTCGTGCACGGATTGCCACGGGATTCACTCGATCAAGTCGCACCTGGATCCGAACTCGTCAGTCAGCGAGCAGAATGTGGCGCGAACGACGTGTGCGCGGTGCCATGAAGGCGTGCGGCTTTCGCAGGAGTTCGGTTTCGCGGGGAACCGTGAGTCGACCTACCTGGACAGTTATCACGGGCTGGCGACGCAGGGCGGGTCGGTAGTGGTGGCCAACTGCGCGAGCTGCCATGGGGTGCACAACATTTTGCCTTCGAGCGATCCGCGGTCGACCATCAACAAGGCAAACCTGGATGTGACGTGCGGGCAATGCCACAAGGGCGTGACGCAGAAGTTTACGCAGACCAAAGTGCACATGGATAGCGGGGGGTCAAAGGACGTTGGATCGATTGTGGTGAAGTGGATTCGCTGGATCTATCTGTTGCTGATCTTTGGCGTTATTGGCGCTATGGCGCTGCACAACGGAATCATCTGGCGGAGCAAGACCGCAAAGATCCGCGCGATGCAGAATCCGATGATGACGCGGATGAGCACAAACCAGCGTTGGCAGCACCTGGTGCTGCTGACGAGCTTTATTGTGCTGGTGCTGACGGGATTCGCGCTGAAGTTTCCGCACTCGTGGTTTGCGCAGGTGCTGGCGTTAGGCGAGATTACGCGCAGCGTCACGCATCGCGTGGCGGGCGTGGTGCTGATTGCCGCGGGGATCTATCACGTGTTCTATCTGGCGATGCTTGCGGAAGGACGGAGGCTGATTCGGGACCTGACGCCGCGGCCGAAAGACGTGACCGATGCCTGGGGTACGATGCTCTACCACCTGGGACTGCGGAAGGACCGGCCGCAATTTGGACGATTCACCTACGGGGAGAAGGCTGAGTACTGGGCGCTGGTTTGGGGCACGGCGCTGATGGGGCTGACAGGGATTATGCTGTGGGCCAAGGTATGGGTGGGGAACTTGCTGGCGCGGTGGTGGGTGGATGCGGCGACGGCAGTGCACTACTACGAGGCGATCCTGGCCACGCTGGCGATTGTGGTGTGGCACTTCTACCAGGTGATCTTCGATCCGGATGTGTATCCGATGAATATGGCGTGGTGGGACGGGAAGATGCCGGTGGAGAAGTACAAGCACGAGCATGGGGCGGATGTGGAGACGTTGAAGAACGAGGGTGAAGGAAAAATGGAGTAGGGACGTAGGGACTCGACGGCTAGTGGCGCGGGACTAGTCGTCGAGTACGTTCGAGTCGTTTAGCTTGCATTCAGGGAAGTTCTTCCTGGGGAAATAGGGGTGCTTCCCGTCGTATTCGAGCGGTTCTGATTTCAGGGTCGTTCCAAGCTCTTTCATAACAAGAATTGTGTTTTCGTGGTACCACGGGGCATCGGGCCTGTCAGGGCTGTCGCTCGGCATCGGTTCGAGTCCCGTATATACGCCATCTGCAACCGGCGAAGCCGCGATTAGTTTGGCCGTGGATGCGGCTTGCGTGAGAGCAGGCAAAGCGAGTCCCAGAAACAAGATCGATATCTTTGGGATTGGGTTCATGGGAGCAATGTACACCTGACCAAAGAAAAAGGGGAGCGGTCGATGGGCTGCTCCCCTTCTGCTTCGTTGTCCGGAACCGGACTTTGATCCGTTCTATGCAGTCGTCTTGGCGCAGAACTCGTCGAAGGCGCGAACCAGTTCTCCCGCAATCTGCTGGGCCGTAGCCTGCTCAATAACAAAACGCTGCATCAGGTAGACCAGTTTTCCATCGCGGAGAATGGCAATGGCCGGCGAAGTGGGTGGTTGAGGGGCAAAGTATTCGCGCGCACGCTCGGTGGCTTCGCGATCCTGGCCAGCGAACACCGTAATCTTGTGGTCGGGCGCATTTGCGGAGTTGGCCAGTGCCAGCCGCACGCCGGGGCGCATCTTGCCGGCGGCGCAGCCGCAGATCGAGTTCACAACCAGCAGGGTGGTTCCGGGCTGGGCGAGCGCCGCATCCACGTCTTCGGCGGTGCGGGTTTCTTTGATCCCGGCGCGGGTCAGTTCCTCGCGCATGGGAATTACCATCAGTTCTGGGTACATGTATGCCTCCGGCTGGGAAATCGCCTGTCCCTATTTTAACGTGAAACGGCAATTCTGGTGTTCTTGACCATGCAGATAGAAGAAAACAAGTCGCTGGCCCCCCTAACCACCTTTCGGATCGGCGGTGCGGCTCGGTGGTACGTCGAGGCCTTGTCGGAAGACGACGTTGTCGAGGCGACCAGATGGGCAGAAAAGCAAAGGGCGCCACTTCTCGTTCTCGGTGGCGGCAGCAATTTGCTGGTATCGGACTCTGGTTTTAATGGACTGGTTCTACGGATCGGGCTCAAGGGAATCAGGGTATTTGTGAATGAAAATCCCAAAAGAGAGCTCGACGATCCCCGGGGCTATGACGTTGCCGCCGGTGAGGATTGGGACCAGTTTGTTCAGCGTGCTGTCGACGATGAATGCGCGGGAATCGAGTGCCTTGCCGGCATTCCCGGTACTGTTGGCGGAACTCCGGTCCAGAATGTGGGCGCATACGGGCAGGAAGTATCAACAACGATTGCTTCTGTCAGAGCATTGGACCTGCATGAAGGAGTTTTTCGTTTTTTCAGCAACTCCGATTGCGAGTTTGCCTATCGCAAGAGCCGGTTCAACGCCGAGGAACGTGGACGATACATTGTGACACGTGTTGTCTTCGCCTTGCGGCCTGGCGGCGCGCCAGAGATCAAATACAACGAGCTGAAATGGGCCCTTGATGCGGTGACTCCAACCGGGGTTCAGCCAACGCTGGCAGAAGTCGCGGCAGCGGTACGGCGGCTGCGCCAGAACAAGGGGATGCTGCTTGTCGAAGGCGATCCGAACTGCCGGAGCGCTGGTAGTTTCTTCAAGAACCCGGTCGTAACCGCTTCGCAGGCAATGGATATTGCGGCAATATGTGACAAGGAACCTCCGCGGTATCCAGCGGGCGCAGGTGGACCCTCGGCGGACTTGGTCAAGATTCCCGCTGCGTGGCTCATCGAGCAGGCTGGATTCACAAAAGGATATCGATTGGGAGCTGCGGGGATCTCGTCGCGCCACACGCTTGCACTGGTCAACCTTGGCGGCGCAACGGCGCAGGAGATTCTGTCGCTTGCTTCGCAGATCACGGACGCGGTTGAAGGCCGATTTGGGATCCGACTTGAACGTGAACCTGTGCTTGTGGGCTTCGACTGAGATCGCGGATTGCTCGCATTTCCCAAGGACGATGCGTTTGCGCAGAATTCAGGGTCCGGCGAAGTCGCTTAGGGCGAGGATGCCCTCAGGACAGCCGGTCCGGAGACCGGCGCTACAACTTTCGGCAGCCTGTGAGAAATGCAGGCTCGTACCTGGATATTCCTATCTTCCGGCGATTCGAGCCAGCAGCCTCTGCCGCTCGTGCGCGAGCACCTGGTGCGCCGGTCCCTGCGCCTCAAGCTTGCCATCCATCAGAAGCACGACCGAAGCACCGGTCGCAAAGGCATCGGTCGCATCATGAGTTGCCATCAATGTCTGCACACGGTTTGCAGGCAGCCAACGCTGAAGCCTATCGAGCAGCGCATCGCTGGCCGCGCCGTCGAGCGCTGAGAACGGTTCATCGAGCAGCAACAGTCGCGGGCGCGGAGCCAGCGCGCGGGCCAACGCAATGCGCTGCGCCTCGCCGCCTGAAAGCTCCCTCGTCCGCCGTTTCACCAGGGACGTCGCGTCGACCAGTTCCAGCATCTCTTCGACGCGTGCCTTGCGGCTCTTTCGATCGAGGCCGCGAAGGCCATACTCAATGTTGGCGACAACGCCCAAATGGGGGAACAGCGATGGTTGCTGCGCTACGAGCGAGGTCTGACGTTTCCCCGGCGGCAATGCAAACCCGTTTGCCGAATCCGTAAGCGTTTGTCCGTCCAGCGATATCTTTGCGCGCTCAGGTCCATGAGCCGCTGGTAGGTCGAGCCCAGCCATGACGCGCAGGAGCGTGCTTTTGCCGGAGCCAGACGGGCCAAACAGCACTGTCCAGTCGGAAAGAAGCAGGCTATCCACCTCAAGCCAGAAGCTGCCCCGCCGCGCCTTGATTGAGATCTCAACCACGGCGACCTCCCCGCGGTCGCCAGCCGACGTAAATCACGGCAAGCGCCAGGACGCTGAGCGCAAAGAGGACCGCCGACGTCCGGGCCGCGGCCCCGTAATCAAAGTTTTCCACCTGGTTGTACAGAACAATCGAAAGGGTGCGCGTTGCACCGGGAATATCGCCTCCGAGCATCAAGACCACACCAAATTCGCCAATAGTATGCAGAAAGCTCAATACCGCAGCGACCAGCAGAGACCGTTTTGCAAGTGGAACCAGGAGGCTGAGGACCACGCGCGCAGGACCTGCTCCCAACAGCCGCGCAGCATCCACGTAGGCCGTCTCAACCGCCGCGAACCCAGCAACAAGTGGCTGCACAGCGAACGGCAGACTGTAAATCACGGATCCAACCACAAGGCCGGTGAAGGAGAACGCCAGTGGATGGCCCAGGATCGCGGCAATGGCCCGCCCGAACATGGTCCTCGGTCCCAGGAGGACCAGCAGGAAAAACCCCAGTACGGTGGGAGGAAGCACGAGGGGCAGCGCGGCAATTGCCTCAACCACCCCGCGCCAACGGCTGCGGCCCAGCACCAGCCACGCCGCCATTGGAACGGCCACCGCAACCAGAATTGCCGTTGTGATTGCAGCGAGCTTCAGGGTGAGTGCGAATGCTTGCCAGTCCATTTGTTCTACTTCACAGGTGTCAGCCCGCCTTTGGCAAGCTGAGCCTGAATTGGATCTGAGAGTAGAAAGTCGAGAAGCTTGTGCGCCGCGATGCGCTGGCTGGTGCTGCTCACGATGACTGCACCCTGCTCAATCGGCGGATACAGGTCGCGGGGAATGACGAAGTAGGCGCCCGATGCTGAAAGGCGGGGTGTCATCGCGGATGTAAGCGAGATCAGACCCGCATCGGCATTGCCTGAGTCAACGAACTGCGCCGCTTGTGAGATGTTTTCCGCGGTCACGAGGCGCGGCTTGAGGGTGTCGTAGAGCTTCAGACTGGTCAGTGCCGCAACCGCCGCACGGCCATAAGGCGCACGATCCGGATTGGCGATCGCCAGCCGTTTCAAGTCCTGACCCCTGAGCAAGTCGAGCGATGGAGCGGGAAGATGCGAGTCTTTGCGCGTCCACAGGACCAGTGTTCCGCGCGCGTAGACGATCGGTGTGGTCGAATCGGCGGTGCCTGCCGCATCCGCCAGCCCAGCATCGATCAACTTCTTGGGATAACCGAGATCGGCGGAGAGGAACAGATCGAAGGGCGCGCCGTTCTGAATCTGCATGGCGAGAGCCGCCGAGGCCTGGAAGGTCGCCTCGGCGTGGATACCGGTAGCTTTCTGGAACTGTTCGAGAATTGGCGGCAACAACGGCTCAAGGTCCGCTGCAGCGGCAACGCGAAGGGGCGTCTGAGCTGGGGCAGGGAAGACAGTTCCCGCGAATGCGACGGCAACCGCCAGGGCCGAAAAGAGCGACCGCGTGCCTCCAACTCGAACGAGTTTGGCGGATTCACATGGGGAAGAAAGCATCATAGGAGGAACCTCTCCACGAGCGCAAAACGTGCTCGCACTGTTAGGCTAACAACAGGATAGGCTAACACTTGGGCATGAACGACAATCTTCATCAACTACGCTGTTTCGGCTGCGGTTCGCAGATCGTGGCTTCCGACTCCAAGCCCGATTTTCGGTGCTCCATTTGTGGGGACCTATTTGAGGTGGAGTACCCCGGCTGGCAGGCGCGCAAGGGGCCCGACCGCCCCAACGCGGGCGCATTGAAATGGCTGTGGCGCGAGCGTCGGATGTCGACCGAGGCGCTCGACCAATCCGGTGTATGGCGTTTTCGCGAGCTTCTCCCTATTCTCAACAACTTCGGCAACGCCGTAACTCTGCGCGAGGGGAATACGCCGCTTTACCATCTTCCCCGCGCCGCTCGGGCACTCGGCATCGACCAGCTTTACGCCAAGCATCAGGGTATGAACCCGACCGGCTCTTTTAAAGACACCGGAATGACGACGGCTCTCAGCGTTGCCCGCGAGCGAGGCTTCGAGTGGGTCGCCTGCGCCTCAACAGGGAATACCTCTGCGGCCATGGCCGCCTATGCGGCGCGCGCAGGTCTGCGCAGCCTGGTGCTCATCCCTGACGGCAAAATTGCCTGGGGCAAACTGGCTCAGGCGATGGATTATGGCGCGGTTACCTGCCAGGTGAAGACCGACTTCGATGGATGCGTTCGTGTCCTCACACAGGTCGTGAAGGCAGCACACATCTACTTGCTCAACTCCGTCAATCCTTATCGTCTCGAAGGACAAAAGACACCCGCCTTCGAGTTGGCAGAGGCCTTTGATTGGAACGTCCCTGACCACGTAATCGTGCCGGGGGGCAACCTCGCGAATAGTGCAGCTCTTGAAAAGGGCTTCCGCGAGATGGTCGAGCTGGGTCTGGTTGCGCGCATGCCGCGAATATCGGTGATTCAGGCTGCCGGAGCCAATCCGCTAGCTCGAAGTTTTGTGGAGAACGCTGGCACTGCGATGACACCGGTTGAAGCGCACACGCGAGCAACTGCAATTCGAATAGGAAACCCGGCGTCCTGGCGCAAAGCCGCGCGGGCTATTCAGACGACAGGCGGCTGGTGCCTCGACGTCACCGAGGCGGAGATTGCGATTGCCAAGGCCGAGATAGGCGCTGAAGGTCTCGGGTGTGAACCGGCCTCAGCAGTGACGCTGGCCGGACTGAGGAAGCTGCGCGCACAAGGCTCGATCGCTTCCGGCGAGACGGTGGTGCTCATTCTCACGGGCCACTCGCTGAAAGATGCTGACTACACGATCGACTTTCATCGTGGCGAGTTGCTGCGCGACCAGGAGAAGGCTGGCCACGAAGACGAGATCAACAAGCTGCGCCGCAATGCCGTATC
>Ga0302282_1000702_pt1 | contig 25148 bp, 24 predicted proteins | sample III_Fen_E1_3_FD_198763 | JGI IMG/M metagenome (GOLD analysis project Ga0302282, IMG submission 198763) | Peat permafrost microbial communities from Stordalen Mire near Abisko, Sweden - III_Fen_E1_3 | ecosystem: Environmental > Terrestrial > Soil > Wetlands > Permafrost | place: Sweden: Abisko... | reverse complement strand
TCGCCACCCATCGCGTGGGCGACCAGGTCCACGGCAAGGTGCTGCGGACGGCGCAGTTCGGCGCATTCGTCGAGATTGCCGAGGGTGTGGAGGGTCTTTGCCACATCTCCGAGGCGGGCGACGAAGGCGGCGGACCCAGCAAGCTTGAAACCGGTCTGGAGCACGAGTTCAAGATCATCAAGATCAACGTGGAAGAGAAGAAGGTAGGCCTGAGCCTGCGCGCAGTCAGTGGCCACGAAGCCAGCCGCGCCGAGGTCCAGGACTACAAGGCCGAAAGCCGCGGCGAGCGCGGCGGCAGCCACAAGGCCCCCGTCTCCTCATCTACCACGACCCTTGGCGACCTGATCAACTGGAAGAGCGAGCGCGAAAGCTAGTTCTTCTCAACGCATCAAAGCAAAACGGCCACCCCAAGGGGTGGCCGTTTTGCGCTACGCCAACTGAGCCCAGATAATGGTAAAGTTGCGGGATCATGCTCTTCACAATTGCTAAAGGTCCGATTGTCTATCAGCTTTGGCATCCATGGCACTGGCTGACCTATGGCCAGAATGCCGCTGCAGTCGGTCTGATTGTCGTTGTATTCTATACGGTTTACACGCGGCGAATGATGTTATTGGCACAGCAAACGCGACGTGGAGAGCTCTATCCCAGTCTCATCCTCCAGCATTGGGAAGCGAAACACGGCACCCTCGAATTGGTGCTCATGAATGTGGGTGCTGGTCCTCTGCTCAACGCCTTCCGCTGGGGAACATGTGTATCCTCGAAATTCGCTCTGGGAAGCAATTTTCTCGAACCACCGACGACGGCCGAATCGATGTTTGCGGGATCTTTGGTTCCCCAAGCGACGTTGACCCTCCATATCCAGATTGCTGGCTCCGAGGTTCGCACGCTTGAGGTGGTGGAGGGGACAGACCTCGTTGGCGGGCGGCATCAGTTTTGCCTTCTGCGCTGTCTTGTTAGTCCTGGCCAATATACTCATCAAGTCCGCATGGTTCATCCCATCGATTTCCTGCCGTTTTGGCAGAGGGTCCGCACAAAGGCATTCGAATGGAAAGCAAGATTTCTGTACTGGCGCAAAAAAGGCTGATTAAGGCTTCTCGGCCACCTGAGTACCATGCAGAAGGAGGTTCCCCATGAAGATTGTGAGCAGCAAGGATCGCGCCAGCCGCAAAGGCCCAACAGACTGGTTCACCGGCAACGTTTTTATTGACGAAATTGCGGTTGGCGCCGAGCCGTCGCGGCTGCGCGCCTTTCGCGTCAGCTTTGCGCCGGGCGCGCGGACGGCTTGGCATACGCATCCGGTGGGCCAGGTGCTCCATGTGCTGACCGGAACCGGACTGGCGCAGTCCGAAGGCCAGCCGGTGCGCGCGATTCACCCAGGCGATACGGTTTCCTTTGCGCCCAACGAGCGGCACTGGCACGGCGCGGGGCCGGGCACAACCATGGTCCACATGGCCCTGCAGGAGGCCGATGCCGGGGGCGTGGATGTGGTGTGGCTGGAGCATGTGACCAATCAGGAATATGCTGCCAAGTGACGCGGGCGCGGCGCCTGTCATGCAAGCGCGGCTTCCGTCAGAAGATGTCGTGATCGGAGACCACGCAGCAACTTCCATCTTCGCGAAAGAACATGCCGTTTCCGGCAACGGGCTTCCACCAGCCTTTGCCGCTCGCCGCGCGACGCAAGCTGATGACGCCGAAGCGCCAGGCGGACTTGTCTCCCACGAACGGCTCGGCTGAGAGCATGTCCTGAAAGTAGGGGACGGGCCAGGTGTGGTCGAGCACCTCGTATTCGTGAAGCGCGTCGCCAAGCCAGCGATCGAAATGCTCCGCCGTGGAGGTTCCTGGCGGGGATGGGTAGAGGCCGACAAGATGGGCTGTGCCGTCCTCGTCGAGCCGCGGGGGAAGGGCGGCGACGATGCGGTGCAGAATCTCAGACCCGCCAACGCCTCCGCTCCAGAAGTTGTCGCCGGCCTGCGCCGCTCCGTCGGGCAGGTAGGGAGGATTGGCGAGCAGCAGGTCGCAGGTCGAGTCGACCGCATCGAAGAGATCGCCGAGGACAAACTCGACGTTGGTGATCCCGTTGAGCGCGGCGTTGAAGCGCGCAAACTCAAGCGCGCGCGGGTTGATGTCCACGCCGACCACGCTCTGGCAATGGTCGCTGGCCAGCAGTGCATGCACGCCCGAGCCGGTTCCGAGATCAACGGCTCGCCGCCTTGGTCTACGAGGGACCATGCCGCCGAGAAGAAAGCTCTCGCCCCACAACCACATCACCTGATTGATGGCCGTGTTCTTCGCGGCCCGATCGGTAACGATGAACTTGCCGTAGCAGGGAAACAGGCAGAGCTTCGACTGAATCGAACTGTGGCTCGATGCACCGGTCTCTTCGCCGAGTCGTGTCTCGATCAGCGCGTCGATGAAGGCAGCGGAGACCTGCCTGCGCAGCCGATCGACGGAGACTGCGCGGCCATCGATGCAGAGCTCAATCAGCGTATCGACGGGATCGTTTTCGTTCGCAGTCCATGCGCGGCGCATCGCTGGCCAGAAGTTGACCCCGAGCCGCGGAAACACGCCCAGGCGCGCGGCGCAGTTAGCCAGCGTGTAGCCGCATTGCGCAAGTTCACACGCAAAGGCAGTCATGCGGCGAGGATCGGCGGGGATCTTCGGTGCCAGAACCTCTTCGCAAATCGTCGGAATCAGCGCCAACCCCGGTCCTTTTAACCTGTGAAATTCAATCTCATCCACAAAATCAAATCAAATCAAATCCGCCGCGGGCAGCTGCATCTGGCGCAGGACCAGCACGATGCCCAACGCAGTGAGCACGCTGCCCAGCGCAAACAGAAACGCGCTCGAGTAGCCCCAGTGGCCAATGACTCCGCCGGCGATCGGGCCCACCAGAAAAAACGACACGTCGGCAAAGCCTGTGAACACGCCCAGCGCGGTGCCGCGATTGGCCACCGGTACGCGCTTGACCGCCTCCACGCCGAGCGCCGGGAAGACCAGCGAGAAGCCGAAGCCGGTCAGCGCCGCACCGCACGAGGCCATCCACGGGGTGGCCGCGGCCCACATGAGCAGCACCCCCAGCGACTCGACCGACATGCAGACGATGGCGACCTGAAACCCGCCAAAGCGATTGATAGCCTGGATGAAGAGCAGCCGCGCGGCGATGAAGGCGATGCCGAACGCGGTCAGGCAGAGCGCAGCGCCATTCGCGTTCCAGTGGCGGCTGATGTAGTAGAGGGTCACAAATGTGGCCAGCACGCTGTAGCCAATGCCACCGAGCGCGAGCGCGATGCCGTGCGGGATGATGCGGCCCAGCACGTCGCTGAAGGGGAGATGCTTGCCCGGCACCACCGGGACGGGGGTCTTGCGCTGGGCAAAAGCGAAACTGGTTGCGCCCAGCAGCGTAGTCAGCAGACCCAGCGAGAGCAGTCCCCAGTGCTGATCGAGCACCACGCCGAGCGGCGCGCCCAGGGCCAGTCCGCCATACGTGGCCACGCCGTTGTAGGAGATGACCGTGGCCGTATGCTCAGGCCCCGCGTGCGAGATGCCCCAGAGCGTGGCGCCTGTGGAGCCCAGGCTTTCTCCCACGCCCAGCGCCAGCCGGCTGGCAATGAGCGCGGCAAAGGTGAGTGTGGGGCTGAAGTTGAGGGCCACGGCAGCCAGCAGCAGAAGGCCGCTCAGCGTGCAGGCGGCCATGCCCCAGAGGACAGAAATCTTGGCGCCGGCGTGATCGGAAATTCGCCCGGCCCAGGGACGGCTGAGGAACGTGGCGATGTACTGGATGCTGATGACCAGGCCGGCCAGTGCGGCGTGCATGCCCATGCGCAGGTGAACAAATGCCGGCAATACGGCGAGCGGCAATCCAATGGAGAGATAGCAGACAAAGGTGAAGTAGATGTAGCCCAGCAGCGACTGGACGCCCCCGAAAGAATCGGAGGAGGCAGAGATTGGAACGCTGGAGGAAGCGGTGTTTTGCATGAAAACGGTATAAATGCGCGGCGCGGCACTGCCTGTTCAAAGTATAGCGGAGACGTGTTGCGCCGGTTGCCGTGGACTGAGACGAATTGCGCACAACCGTAACGGCTGGTTTTAAACTGGGAAGATGCCGGGCTTTCACGTGGAGAATTTTGGTTGCAGGGCTGCGCGCGCGGATGGCGAAGCGGTGAGCGACCGGTTGCGCGCAGCGGGGCACTGCGAGCAGCAACCCTCCCATGCAGACGTGGTCATTGTGAACACGTGCAGCGTGACCGCAGAGGCAGACCGCGCGGCACGCGCGTTTATCCGGCGTGCGCATCGGGCGAATCCCGATGCGCGGATCGTGGTGACCGGCTGCTATGCGCAGCGCGCGCCGCAAGAGCTCGCAAGCCTTGCCGGCGTGTCGGCCGTAGTGGGCAACAGCCACAAGGCGTTTGCGCCGCACATTGCATTAGGCCTCATGGAGCCCGCACCGGCTCACCCCCTTTTGGATGTGCCTCCACAACCAGGCGAGCTGATCCAGATTCAGGCGGCGCAAGCCGTCCGCCGCGGCGGACCCCCACCGCAGGCGGTGGTTTGGGCAGACGATCTGTTCGCGCACTCGTTTCTTGAGGAAGCGCAGGTCGTCCCCGGCGCGCAGACGCGGCCCAATCTGAAGATCCAGGAGGGCTGCGGCAACCGCTGCACGTTCTGCGTGATTCCGCAGACGCGCGGCTCGTCGCGCAGCCTGCCGGCGGAAACGGTGTTGAACCAGGTGCAAGGCTTTGTCGCTGCCGGAGGCAACGAGCTGGTCTTCTCCGGAATCAACCTCGGGCGCTGGGGGCGGGATCTTCCTGGATTGCAAGACGGGAGCCCACGCACCCTTTTCGCGCTGGTGCGGCGCATCTTTGCGGAGACGGCGTTGCCGCGCCTGCGGCTCAGCTCCATCGAGCCCATGGACTGGGATGCAGAAATGATCGGCCTGATGCGGGAGTTTGGAGGCACCCGGCTTGCGCGTCATGCGCACCTGCCGTTGCAGTCCGGTTCTGACGCCGTGCTGCGGCGCATGCATCGCCGCTATCGGCCATGGCACTACGAAGAGAAAGTCTGGGCGCTCGTGGATGCGGCCGGGCCCGCGTTGACGCTCGGCGCCGACGTGATGCTGGGCTTTCCCGGCGAGACAGACGCTGAGTTCAACGAGACGCTCGCGCTGGTGCGGAGGCTGCCGTTCGGCTATCTGCATCTGTTTCCGTTCTCGCCCCGTCCCGGTACCCGCGCCTGGCCACTGCATGCGGCAGACCCGGTGAGGGCCACAGCGGTCAAGGAACGCATGGCCGTTCTGCGCTCCGTTGCCGCGGAAAAAGCCACCGCGCATCGCGCACGATTCGTCGGCCGGGAACTGGATGCGATCACGCTGCATACCCCCGCCGAACGGGCAGCCGATGGGCAGACCGCGGCGCTGGCGGAGAACTTTCTCCCTGTAGAGATTCACGGCCGGATGTCGGCCAACCAGACGGTTCGGGTGCGGATCACCGGGCTCAACGCAGACGGGACTCTACGCGCCGTTGAGGCCAATCAAGCTGAGCCGGCTCAATACGCTGCGGCAACGATGTCGGTCTGACCAAAGCCGGTGCCTTTGAAGAGCAGTTCATCGCCGGTTTCCTTCGCCAGGGCGTATGCCATGCAGTCGCCAAAGTTCAGGTTCGCCGGATGTCGGCCTTTGCCGTAGCGTCTGAAGGCCTCTCGGGCCAAGCCGGCCTGGGATTCGGTGAAGGGCATGATCTCCATCCTGCTGCGCGCCAGATACAGGTCGAGATCGCGCAGGCCGTCCTCGCCAAGTCTACCCAGAATCAGCATGGAAACCTCAAGGAGGCAGGGGGCTGCCAATCGGCACAGAGGTCTACCGGCAATTGCGGTAGTGAATTGAAGTGCTTCCGGTTCCTTCAGGAGGATGGCGACCAGCGCAGACGAGTCGACGATCATGAAGGAAGCCCGTTCTCATCCCAGCCCATGATCTCGTCCTCAGTCCTGTCATCCAGTACCGGAAGGGATGCGCAATGGCTGGCAATGGCCATCAAATCATCGATCAGCTGCTGTTTGCCCTGCCGGCTGCGCTCTTCGCGGGCCAGCCGTTCGCGCATGGCCACAATCACCGCATCGGTGATGGTTTCGCCGGTAAGGTTCGCCAGTTGCCGGGCGAGCCGGTCGGCTTCCGGAGCTTTAATGCTCAGAGGCATGGTACCTATCCTCCTGATTGTCTACCTATATATACAATACCACGCGCGGAAAAGTGTCCGTCACGACCGCATTGCCGGGGTTTGTGGCCGGTGGCCGCTTTCGAATTACAGCCCCGCACCCGCCGGCAGGCGACAGACCCGCCGTAAACCGCTCGGTCAATCAGGCCAAGCCAGTGCTATACTCAGGGTGCGTTCGTCTGCCTGCGGCGACTCCGGAAGACCCCGGTGGCGGGTGGCGACGACTCTTGGAGGAGCACCATCGCACTCGACAAACGTTCCGCAAAGTCCTTTATCCGCATCAACGATCGAATTCGCGCCCGTGAAATCCGCGTCATCGACGAAAACGGCGAACAGATGGGCATTCTGGCGCCCTTTGAAGCGCTGAGAATTGCCCGCGAGCGCGGCCTCGACCTGGTTGAGGTTTCGCCCAACGCGGTGCCTCCCGTCTGCCGCATCCAGGACTACGGACGCTTCCTTTACGAGAAGGAAAAGAGCGACCGTGCGGCGCGCAAGAAGCAGAAGGTCATTGTGGTCAAGGAGGTCAAGTTCTCCGTCACCGTGGACGAACACGACTACCAGACCAAGAAGAACCAGGCAGTCCGCTTCCTGACCGAAGGCGACAAGGTGAAGGCCAGCCTGCGCTTCCGCGGCCGTCAGATGGCCCACCGCGAACTCGGCTACGCCATCATCAACCGGCTCATCCAGGACATTGGCGAGGCCGGCATCGTGGAGTTCATGCCGCGCATGGAAGGCACCATTCTGCACGCGATTCTGGCTCCGTCCAAGAAACAGGAAGCTCCCAAGCCCAAGGCTCCGGAGCAGCCCCGTCCGCCGGCGGCTCAAGCTGCCTCCGCACCACCTCCGCAGGCGCCGTAAGAGCCAGGCCAGCGTCTCAGACTCCAAGGGCCGTCCTTTTTGGGCGGCCTTTGTGCTGCGAGTTTCACAGTTACAGATTGCTCTCGCGCATGCAGCAGGGGATCCTGCAGGCTGCGGAAAAACTCACCCATCGCTCGATTTCGAGGGGCTTTGTAACAGGGCATGATCCGCCGCGGCGGATCGTGCCGATAAAGCCCTGCAAATCAATGCTGGGCTTCAGCCCCTGCAAAAGTTGATCGTTGAATTCCACTCGACCAAGGTCCTTTTCCGCAGCCTGTTCAACTCCCTGAAACATGAACCCCAAAAGCATAGCTGTCCGCCGCGGATCAGCACCTTCGAGGGCAAACAGAGCTGTGCTCTCCGAGGATGCATCGTGCACCGGCATCGCAGGCCGAGCGCAGGAGCTCAGTCCAGCCATTGAATGCCGCTCGGTGCACCTTTGGGCGCTTGCCGCACCGGCGGCACCGGCAGCACAATGAACCCCTCCCGCCAGTGCCCGCCCTCGCGCCGGGGCGGATTGCCCACAATGCGCGTCGCCACCGTGTTGCGCTCTTCGAACGCCAGGCCAGGCAGTCCGCCGACGATGGCCTGCAGCTGGTCGTGATTCGGCGGGCGGCTGGTGCTGAGCGGGATCAGCGCGTGCAGCGCCGCATAGCTCTCGGCCAGGTCGCTCACCCGGGCGCGGCGCTTTGACGGCAAGGGCTTCAGCCCCAGCGACTTCCAGGCGGCGTGCGGGTAGCTTTCCACCAGCACCCGCTCCGGCGCCGAGCCGGGTTGAGCCACGGTATCCAGGCGCCGCCAGCCCCGCCGGCACAGCCCGTCATACACGTCCAGGCAGAACTCGGCGAAGGCCCGGTAGGTCACCGGCTTGACCACGCCGGGCAGCCCGGTTTTGGCGGCCGTGTTCAACTGCCGCTCACTCACCCGCGAGTGCTCCAGCCCGTTCGAGTTAGACTTCCAGGCCTGCGGGCCGTCGAGCATGATCACGCGGACGCCGCGGACGGTGCATAGGTGATTCAGCTGGCCCGCCAGGATATTCGCGTCCACGGGTCCTGAAGCTTGATCGGGCGCGCGGGAAGGCAGAATCTCGCAGTGGATCGTTGCGCCAGGCCCGGGGGCGCGCTCCAGCATCACGATGCCCAGGTCTGACCAGCGGCGATAGGCGAGATCGACAGAGAGAACAGCCACCGATCCACACTACGGCCGCGAGCGGGGAGAAGAACAGCAGATTGCGGAAGTTGTTGCAGAGCATTGACGCAATTGAAACCCCAGGCCAAATCGGGAGATTCAGGCCGCGCCCGGCCCTGTCTTCCCATGGCCCGAGCCCCAACCAATCCCGCTGAGAACCGCCGCTGGCGGGGATTCGCGCCATGCGGTATACTGACAAGAGCCTCAAGAGGGCAGGGAAACCCCTGTCTCAAAGGCAAACTGATTGGCCCGGCCAAGGGTGAATTTGGCTGGCCGATCACCGAAAAAGAGAAGACAATGCCCAAGTTGAAAACCCATACGGGCGCGGCCAAGCGCTTCAGCAAGACTGGCACCGGCAAAATCAAGCGGGGCCAGACGAAGACGCGGCACATCCTTTCCTCGAAGTCGCCAAAGTTGAAGCGCAAACTCGGCAAAACCGTGCTTGTCTCTGACGGCGACTACAAGAAGGTAGCGCGCATGATCCCCTACGCCTGAGGCGCTTCGCGCCGTTCTCGTTCATTGAGAAAGGTGCTGAAGGAGCTAAAGGGCCATTGCGACATGGCCCCCGCCGGACAAAAATGTAATCCCCGGTGAGAGATTCAGGCTTGCATAGCGAGTGAAGAGGTGTACAGGCCGCCGTGGCGGCCCTCCTGCCTCCAGCCGCTTAACCGACACACCAAATGGAGAAGAAACAATGCCCCGCGTAAAACGCAGTACCAAGCGCAACGACCGCCGGAAGAAGATTCTCGACCGGGCAAGCGGCTACTTCCTTACCAAATCCAAGCTCTACCAGGCAGCCCAGGAAGCCGTCGAGCGCGGCCTCAAGTTTGCCTACACCGGCCGCAAGCAGAAGAAGCGCCAGTTCCGCTCTCTCTGGATCGTGCGCATCTCCGCCGCCGCCAAGCTCAACGGATTCAGCTACTCGCAGCTCATCAACGGACTCAAGAAGGCCGGCATCGAGCTCGACCGCAAGATCCTCTCCGACATCGCCGTCAAGGACGCCGCCGGCTTCACCGACCTGGTGAACAAGGCCAAGCTCGCGCTGGATGGGGAGAAGATGTTGAAGAAGCTCGAACAATAGCAAGCGAATGGATCAAACGGCCCGGAATCCCAGGTGGATTCCGGGCCGCTTTCAATTCAAGCGAGCTCATTTTCCGCTCAAGAAGCTCTCCATAGTCTTTTCCCACAAATCCGGCTGGTCCACAAAGTTCATGTGCCCGGAGTTGGGCAGGATCACCAGCTCCGAGCCGGCAATTTTTTCGTGCATCTCCTTGCTCAGGCTGGGGTCGCACTCGTCGTGGTCGCCGGCCATCACCAGCGTGGGCACGCGGATGGTGCTGAGCCGGTCCACATACTCGACGGACTTCAGGTTCCCGTCGATCCCAAACTCCCCGTGCTCACCCCACATCACGCGGTAGAGCTCCCAGCTGGTCCCCGTCTCCTGGCCCATGGGATCGTAGGTCGGGTCTGGCCGCGCGCCATAGAGAAACGGAAAGTACCCCGGGCCCCAGGCCAGCGCCGCGTACTCGGCCGGATAGCGCCCGTGCTCCCAGGCCTCGCCCCTGCCGAACAGGCCCGCCTCCTCCAACTCATTCAGACGTTTCAGCTTATCGACCGGCATCTGCGCCTTCTCGCGGGCCAGTACTTCGTTCATCTGCTTTGTCGACGGGAAGGTCGAATTCAGGATCAGGTGGCTCAGGTTCTGCTGATACTTGAGGGCGTAGGCCTGCGCCAGCACGCCGCCATAGCTGTGGCCCAGCAGCGAGATTTTGCCCAGCTTGAGCGCCTGGCGCACCGCTTCCACGTCGTCAGCCATGTTCTCCACGGTGTACTGGCTGGTGTCTTGCAGGCGCTGCGAGCGGCCCGAGCCGCGCTCGTCAATAAACACCAGCCGGTGCGTCCGCGCCAGCGGCAGCAGGTAGGGCAGGAAGTAGGTGTGGTCCGCGCCCGGCCCGCCGTGGACCACCACCAGCGGCGGCCCGCTGCCAAAGGTGACGTAGTAGATCATCACGCCGTGCGCGTCGACAAACCCGTCCTGCTGCGGATAGACGGCCGTCTGAGCGGGGGTCAACGACGAGCCAACCGCAAACAGGGCTGCAAGAAGGAGCGCAGGAACCAAGCGCAGGGGATTCATGAACAGAAGCATACCGCAAGATTCAGCGGTTGGTGGTTTATCCTGAGCTATACGCATGACGAATGAAGACATACCCAATCTGAAAGCATTTGATGACGACTCTCTGGCGCAGGCCTTTGCGGGGGTCGAGCAACAGGCGCGCGCGGCTGCAGCCGCCCTTGGCACTGAAGCTGACGTGGAAGCCTTTCGCCTGCAATGGCTGGGGCGCAAGCAGGGGCGGCTCACTGAAATCTCCGCGCGCTGGCTCAAGGCCGCACCGCCCGAAGCCAAAAAGGCTCTCGGACTGCGTTTCAACGCCCTGAAGGTCGTCGTCGAGGGCCTGCTCGACCAGGCCGCCGGCGCCGGGGTGGGCGGGAGTTGGGGCGACGCCGCGCTCGCCGCCGAGGCCATCGACATCACACTGCCCGGCACTCTGAGGCTCACCGGCGCCGAGCATCCCATCACCCGCACGCTGAACGAGATCACGCAGGTCTTCGCCGCGCTGGGCTACTCGGTCGGCGTCGGCCCCGAGGTCGAAACCGACTTCTACAACTTCGAGAGCATGAACTTTCCGCCCGGCCATCCGGCGCGCGACACACAGGACACGCTGGTCATCGCCAACCAGGACCGGCGTCCTCTGCGCGACCGCCTGCTGCTGCGCACGCATACATCGCCGGTGCAAATGCGGACCATGGAGTCGCAGCCGCCGCCGGTGCGCATCATCATCCCCGGCAAGGTCCACCGCAACGACGCGCAGGACGCGACGCACTCACCGATTTTTCATCAAGTCGAAGGCCTCTGCGTGGACTCCAACATCACCTTCAGCGATCTCAAGGGAACGCTTGACCACGCCATGAAAGCGCTGTTCGGCTCGGCCGTGAAGACGCGCTTCTTTCCGTCGTTTTTTCCCTTTACCGAACCCTCGGCCGACGTGCAGATCAGTTGCATCTTCTGCGGCGGCAAGGGCTGCCGCAAATGCAAAAACTCCGGCTGGATCGAGCTGCTCGGCTGCGGCATGGTCGACCCCGCCGTGTTCGCGTTCGCCGCGGAAAAGCAGCCCGGCTACGATCCGAAGAAGATCTCCGGCTTCGCCTTCGGCATGGGCGTGGAGCGCATCGCCATGATGAAATACGGGGTCAGCGAGATTGGCCAGTTTTATGCCGGCGACATGAGATTTCTGGAACAGTTCGCGTAGGAAACAGGCGCGCGCCAACTCGCTATCAGGTAAACAACGATGAAGATACTCACAAAATGGCTTAGAGCGTATCTGCCCGGCCTCGCGGCTGACGATGCAAGACTCGCGGAAGACCTGACGCTGCGCGGCATTGCCGTCGAAGGCATCTATAACCTCGGCGAGGGCAACGGCTCGCTCTACGAGATGGACATCACCACCAATCGCGTGGACGCCATGAACCACTATGGCGTGGCGCGCGAGGCGGCCGCGATCTACGGGCTCGCGTTGCCCCAGCCCGCCTATCAGCTTCCCGAGTCCCGCCCGTCCGGCCAGGACTTTCCGGTACGCATTGAAGCGCAGAACGAGTGCGGCCGCTTTACCGCGCGCGTCCTGCGCGGCATTATCATCGGCGATTCGCGCGACTGGTTCAAAGGCGCGGAGGTTGCCACTTACTTTGCCCTGCTGGAGCAGAAGCGCATCTCCAATGCCGTGGACGCAACCAACTTCGCATGGCTCGCCATGGGCCAGCCGACGCATGCTTTCGACCTGGACAAAATCGAGGGCGGCATCGTTGTGCGGCGCGCGCGCAAAGGCGAACGCCTCAAGACGCTGGATGGTATCGAACGTGTACTCGATGCGGAAGACCTGATCGTCGCCGATGAAGCCAAGCCGCTGGCCCTGGCGGGCGTCATGGGCGGCTGGGACACAATGATCACGCCGCAGACGACCAACGTGCTTGTGGAGGCGGCGTGGTTCGAGCAAACCGCAGTGCGGCGCACTGCGCGGCGTCACGGCCTGCACACCGACGCCAGCCATCGCTTTGAGCGCGGCGCCGATTTCAATGCAGCTCCGCTCGCCTCGGATTTGGTAAGCAGCATTCTGCTTGCGAATGGCGGCTTCATTGAAGGCGAACTGGTGGATGTGCGTGTGCCCGCGTTTGAAGCGCGCACTGCCAACCGCAAGCCGGTGCCGCTTGCCTTGAGCGAAGTGCATCGCATTCTGGGAACCACCGTCGACAAGGAAGGCATCAGCGCGGCAACCGTCGAAGGAGTACTCATAGGGCTCGGGTGCGAATTTTTGGGACGGGAAGCTCTAGCTGCATTAGGGGAAATAGGAAGGATAGCGACGGAGGTGCCGGAGCTAGCGGAGTTGGGACGAAGGGCAGAGCTAACAATCAAGAGTGATACAGAGTGGAGGGTGGGCTTACCCAGCTGGCGTCTGGATTTGGAGCGCGAGATCGACCTCATCGAAGAAGTTGCGCGCGTCTACGGCTACAACGGATTCGCCAACACGCTGCCGGAATTTGGTGAAGGCGTGCGTGCGTTGCCGTGGGCAGAGAGCGAGGCGACTGTGCGGCGTACGCTGCTGTCTGCCGGCTTTCATGAAGCGATCGCCAGCACGTTCTGTTCCGCTGCAGAAGCCGCGCTCACCGCGCCGCAACCGGGGCTGGTTGTCCCGCTCGGCAATCCGCTCAGTGAAGAGGCCGGTGTGATGCGCCCCTCGCTGGTGCCCGGCATGCTCACCATGATCGCCGGCAACCTGCATCGCGATGTGAGCGACGTGCGCCTGTTCGAGCTGGGCACGGTCTTCAGCGGGGCCATGTCGAACGGTGTGGTCGAAAAAGTAGAAGAGCGGCCCGCGGTGGCTTTTGGCGCGACAGGCAGCGTGCCGCAGCAGGGCGCGCTGCACGCGGTGCGCGCGATTGACTTTCACGACGTGAAAGGCGCTGTTGAGCAGGTGCTCGAGCGTTTTCAGGCACGCACAGTTTATTTTGACCGCTTTCCCGCCGAGGCAGGGCTGACGCCGGAGTGGCTGCATCCCTACCGCTCCGCGCGCGTCGCTGTGGATGGCGTGACGGTGGGCTGGTTCGGTCAGCTGCATCCGCGTGAAGCGGCCGCGCACAAGCTCAAGCAGCCCGTGCTGGTGGGCGAGCTCTATCTCGATCGCCTGTACAAGCTGTCTTTGCGCAGGCCGGCAGCAAGAGAGATCTCCCGTTTCCAGCCGGTCCGGCGCGATTTTTCTCTCGTTCTGGATCAAGGCATTGGCTGGGAAACGCTCGACCAGGCGCTCAAGAGCCTTGAAATCCCCGAGCTCGCCGGGTGGCGCGTGCGCGAGGTGTTTCACGATGCGCGGCTCGGAGCGGGCGAGTACTCGCTGCTGCTGGGCGCGACCTTTCAGGCCGCGGACCGCACCCTGCGCGAGGAAGAGCTGCAGAGCTACCAGGCGCGCGTGGTTGAAGCGCTGGGCAAAGCCGGCGCGCGGCTGCGGGTATGACGAATTGAAGCAAGCCAGCGCGCTATACTTTGAGCGTTGCAGCGCTTGCGCGCGGAGGAAGTTTGGATGGCAGAGAACGAGTGGGAAGGCGGCGGTGAAAAGCCGCTTGCAGAGTCACAGGACAACGCGCAGGGACCGGGAAACCTGACCCTGAGCGCGAATGATTTTTCCGCGCTCGAGCAGCGCATCCTGCGCGCCGTTGAAGTGGTGCGCCGGGAGCGCTTGGCCCGCAACCTGGCCGAGGAGCGCGCCAGCCGCGCCGAGGCGCAGATGCGCGAGCAGCAGCCCCTGATGGAGCAGTTGGAGAAAGACATTCACACGCTGCGCGCCGAGCGCGACCACGTGCGCGAGCGTGTCGAGCGGCTGCTCGGGCAGCTGGATGCGCTGGAGCTCTAACGCGGGCGCGCAATGCGAACGCGGCGACACGGGCAAAGGAGAGGACCCATGGCGGAAAACGAATCGGACGATGGACGCGCCTACGTGACCGTTGAAATCTACGACCAGGTCTACCATCTCTCCGGCCAGGACGCGGACCATATCCGCGAGCTCGCCGCGCGCGTGGACGCCAAGATGCGCGCCGTCTCCTCCCATGGGCGCACGGTCGATTCACTGCGCGTGGCTGTGCTGGCTGCGCTCAACCTGGCTGACGAGCTCACCCAGGCCGGAGTCGTCAATGCCAAGCCGAGCGAAGTGCGCGTGGCCAGCCTGCGCGGACTGCTCGACGAAGTGCTGGAAGATGAGCGCAAGACCGGATCGTAGATTCGTGCGTTCGTTGCCGTGCACGGTGAAGAATTCCTCTGCGCTTCACGCCGACAGAAATATTCTGAGCGCCTTCCGATTCTCGACCGGAATTCTTCATTGCACAGCGGGCCGAAAACGTAGCACACCGCGCATCCCTCGCACAAGGGCTTGTAATTTTTTGCGCGGGGCCATACTATCCGCAATAGAAGCCGGCCTGCAAAGCAGGTGGGCAGTCAACGCAGGTTGAACCAATACTCATGAACAGGGGCTCGACTCGATAATCGGTTCCGTGTGCCGTGTCCGCCAGTCCGGAATGCCTAACGAACCGCGGAGAGCTCCACCGTCTTTGGACGGGTTCACCTGCGCATTGCTCACGGCCCAGTGGGTCGGATTCTACCTTTCACGCACTCTGATGCTCTATCCTTGCTCAGGTGCATCCCGTCCTCTTCAGCATCGGCTCTTTCCTCATCCCCGCCTATGGCGCGGTTGCCGCGCTGGGCGTGTTGCTCGCTCTGTTTCTTGCGCAACGTACCGCGCGCATGGCTGACGTAAACCCCGCGCAGGTGTGGAACCTCTGCGTGGTCGCATTGTTTTCCGCGCTCATTGTGGAGCGGCTACTGGTGGTCGCGCTCAACTGGAGCGCGCTGCGCCTGCATCCACGCTGGATGCTGGCGCTCTCCATGATTCACCATCCGCTGCTGGCGGGCGTGGGCGCGCTCACTGGTCTGGGAGCGGCAACCATCTATGCGCGCCCCAACCGCATGCCGCTCGCGTCTACAGCCGACGCTCTGGCTTCGCCGCTGGCGCTGGGCCTGGCCTTCGAGCAGTTCGGCGCGCTGCTGGCCGGCTCAGAGTTTGGCTCGGAGACGACGGTGCGCTGGGCGGTGACGTATTCCAGCCCGCTCGCCGCGCGCTGGAGCGGAACGCCGCTGGGCATTCCGCTGCATCCGGTGCAGGCCTATGAGGGCGTGGCCTTTCTCTCGCTCTCGCTGTTGCTGCTAGCGGGTTTGCCTGCGCGCCGCCGTGCAGCCGATGTGGCCGGGCTGGGCCTGATGGGCCTGGGCGTTGCCGCCTACGTCACCGAGCTCTGGCGCGACTGGGAAGGCCGCGGCGTTCTCTTCGGCGGTGTGTTGGATGGGCCGCAAATCGCGGCGATTGTGTTTGTGCTGGCCGGCGCATTTGTGTTGATGGAGCGCAAAGGATCAGGCGCACCGATCGAATGTAAACAACAGGGCGTAGAAAACGAGGCGGTCCATGGTTAAGCGCGTCACGGGGGCAAAGCAAGTGGCGGGGGCTAAGTACGTCACGGCTGAATTCAACCCGGAGGGAGGCGGGGGTTTTAACCCCCGCAACAAGCCGTCACGATCGCCACGGGCTTTAGCCCCGGACGGACAGTCTGCGCCCATTCCATCGAACGCACTGCCAGCTTCAACACCCAGTGAACCGGAAGACGCAACGCGGCACACGATCGAGGTGCCGGCCGACTCAGCCGGACAGCGGCTGGACCTGTTCCTCTCCACGCAGCTTGACGGCGTGAGCCGCTCGCGCGTGCAGATGCTCATGGACCAGGGCGATGTGCTGGTCAACGGCGAGCGCGAAAAAGCCTCCATGAAGCTGCGCGGCGGCGAGCAAATCACCGTCACCGGCGAGCCGCGCCCGGAGCCGCTCAAGGCAACGGCCGAAGATATCCCCCTCGACGTGGTGTATGAAGACGCGGATCTGGCCGTCATCAACAAGCCGGCCGGCATGATGGTCCACGCGGGCTCGGGCCAGAATGAAGACGCGCGCAGCAAGGGTACGCTGGTCAACGCGCTGCTCTACCGCTTCAAAAAGCTCTCCTCGACCGGCGGCGACCTGCGCCCCGGCATCGTGCATCGCCTCGACAAGGACACCAGCGGCCTGATCGTGGTGGCCAAGAACGACCGCGCCCACGCCGCGCTGGGCGAGATGTTTGCCAGCCGCCAGATTCGCAAGACCTATCTCGCGCTGGTGCAGGGCGCCGTGGAGCGGCCCAGGGGAACCATCAACGCCAGCGTGGCCCGCGACCCAGTGCGCCGCACCCGCATGACCACGCAGCCGAATGAAAACGCGCGCTCGGCCGTTTCGCACTACGAAGTAGTCAGCCGCCTCGCCACGCGCTTCGGCAAATTCACCCTGGTGCGCGTCCGCATTGAGACTGGCCGCACCCACCAGATCCGCGTGCACATGGCCTCGATCGGGCATCCGGTCGTCGGCGACACGCTCTACGGCGGCGCCGGCCAACTCACCGACCAGGTCGCGGCGCAGGCCGCGCAGTCCAAAGCCGCCCGTCGCAAGGCTGAACCCGAGCGCCTCAAGCTGGGGCGAAACTTTCTGCACGCCGCGCGCCTTGAGTTCCCGCATCCAAAGACCGGTAAGGTATTGCAGCTGGAAGCGCCGCTGCCGGCAGAGCTGGAAAGCTTTCTGGCCCGGCTGGAAGAGGATGCGCCGGCCGGGGTGCCGTTGATAAAATGAGGAAGCTATGAATCGAAAGTTCTTTGTTCTGGTCCTCGCTGCAGTGTATTCGCTCTCCGCTGCGACCGCGCAGCAGCCCGCAATCACACCCGCCCCTCCCCAGGCCGCGCCTCAAACCGCGGCGCCCGCAGCCGACGCGCAGAGCGAGGACACCGGCCCCGTGGTTCACCTCGGCGTCAATGAGGTGAATCTCATCTTCACCGTCACTGACAAGCACGGGCACTATATCCCCAACCTGCAGCAGAGCGACTTTGCCCTGCTCGACGATCAACGGGCGCCGGCCAGGGTCAACTCGTTCCACCAGCAGATCAACCTGCCCATCCGCGTGGGCATTCTCATCGACGCCAGCACCTCCATCCGCTCGCGCTTTCAGTTCGAGCAGCAATCCGCCACGGAGTTCCTCCTCGACATCCTCAAGGCGCGCAGCGACCGGGCCTTCGTGATGGAATTCGACGAGACCCCCACGATCGATCAGGATTGGACCAACGACATCGACAAACTGGAAGTGGGAGTGAACAAGATTCGTCCCGGCGGCGGAACGGCTCTGTATGACGCCGTCTACACCGCCTGCCGCGACAAGCTGCTGGAAGGCGCACGCGATCGCGAGCCCGTCCGCAAGGCCATGGTTCTCATCTCCGATGGAGACGACAACGTAAGCCGCGTACATCCCGATGAAGCCATCAAGGAGTGCCAGCGCGCAGAAACCATTATCTACGCCATCAGCACCAACTGGACGCCCAGCCGCGGCAAGGGCGACAAAGCCCTCACCGACATGGCCGAGGCCACCGGCGGCGCGGTCTTCTTTCCGCCCAGCGTGGAAGAGATGTCCAACAGCTTCAAAAGCATTGAAGAGGAGCTGCGCAGCCAGTACGCGCTCAACTACACGCCTGCCGACTTCAAGATGGACGGCGCCTTCCGAAGTATTTATCTCTATTGCAACGACCGCCGCTACCAGGTGCGCGCCAAAAAAGGTTACTTCGCGCCCCGGCAGTAGCGATTGAGCATTTCGAACGCAGCGGTCGCATCCAGTCTCCCACCGCTGCGCATGCATCCACTAGAAATTGAAAAGCATGAGCAGATTGCTGTCTTGCGTTGGGCGGATTCGTCCCGATTCAGGACTCCGCCCGTTTTCCGCGTTCAGATTTGGCCCATCTCCTGATTCTTTCCCCGTAAGACTGACCGATCCCCGCCTCTGCGCGATGAAATGAATGCAGGCGCGACCCAAAGCATTTTGGATTGGGGCCCTCGCGGCTCTCCTTGCATTGGTGCAGCGGTGGGGGGCCGGGGGCAGCGACGGGCGGAGCGAAGCCGCGGGCAGACGGCGCGGACGGGGAGAGTGCGGTGATCCGGCAGGCCATATCATGCGACATCTGCGCAGCGGAAAAGAAGCAGAACAACAATTGGTTTGTTGCTTCGGAACTGGGCGGAGAACTGCGGGTGAGCGGGTGGAACTCGCGCAACCGGCTGCGCCCCGGCACCAAGCATCTGTGCGGGCAAACCTGCCTGCACAAGCTGGTGGACGAGTTCATGGCCAGAACCATCGCCGTGCGCATGCAGCAAGGCGCTCAGGAAGAACCTGTCCATGAGCGCCCGGCTGCGGCGACAGATGCCAGCCTCACCGTGGTCGCAGCCTACGAGCATCCAGCCGCGTCGTACGAGCATCCAGTGTTTGCAGAGGGTGACTCGTCGGCGCGCCTGCTTGCGCCTGCGCCGCAAGTGCCGGTGCTGCCCAGGCGGCCCGCATTGCGGCCGGCGCCGGAGCTGGTTCCCATGCCCGGAAGGCGCACGGACGAGGAGCCAGCCTTGTTGGACGACACGCCGCGGTTTGCCTCGCGCAACTGGCGTGCCGAGGCGTGGGACCGGGAGCGGGAACGCGAATTGCGTTCCGTTGAGCGCCGCTCAGAGATCAACCCCCGCCGAAGGGCCGGGTCTTAAACAGAGGATGGGCAAAGGTGTAAAAGGATTGGATCGGGCAGGAGGATGCCGTGTGGATCGATGTGTTGCTTGTCATTGTGGTTCTTTTTCCGCTGCTGGCCTGGGGCGGCGTACGCAATCGCCGCTCGCGCGATCCCTTGCCGCAAATTCGCGAGGAGTATTCCAGCGTCATTGAGTTTCCAGCAGCGCCAGCAGACCGGCCTCATCAATCACCGGCAGCTTGAGCGCCAGCGCTTTTTCAAGCTTGGAGCCGGCCTCGTCGCCGGACACCACGTAGCTGGTCTTCTTGCTCACTGATCCGACTGTTTTGCCGCCCGCCGCTTCAATGCGCCGCTTGGCTTCTTCGCGCGACAGCGTGGGCAGCGTGCCGGTCAGCACAAACGTCAACCCCGCCAGCTGCGGGGACCGCTGCTTCTTCTCCGCCGTCATGTCCACGCCGGCCGCCTTCAGCCGCTCAATCAGGGCAAGGTTGGCCGCTTGCGCAAAAAACTCCAGAATCGCCTGCGAGATGCGCGGGCCCACTTCTTCCACCCGCTCCAGCTCTTCCGCCGTCGCCGCCTCCAGCGCTCCAATCGAGCCGAACTCTTCAGCCAGCAGCTCGGCCGTGCGCTCGCCCACAAAGCGAATGCCCAGTCCCATCAGCAGTCGCGCCAGTCCTGCATTCTTCGATTGCTCAATCTCATCGAGCAGAGCGCGCGCGGATTTTCCCGCAAAGCGATCGAGCGCGGTCAGCTGCTCTTCCGTCAGATGATAGAGATCGGCAACACTATGCACTAACTGCTTATCGAGCAGCTGCTGCACCACCGCATCGCCCAGGCCCTCGATGTTCATCACCGAGCGGCGGCCAAAGTGCAGCAGGCTCTCGCGCAGCTTGGCCGGGCAGTTGGCATTCACGCAGCGGTAGTCCACTTCGCCTTCCACGCGCACCACGGGCTCGTGGCACTCCGGGCACTCGGTAGGAAAAACAAAGCGAGCTTCCCCGCGCGGGTGTTCCGCGTCGGAGACGACTTCCACCACTTTCGGGATCACGTCGCCGCCGCGCTCGATCTTCACCCAGTCGCCCAGCACCAGGCCCAGGCGCTCAATAAAATCCGCGTTGTGCAGCGTGGCCCGGCTCACCGTTGTTCCACCCACAAAGACCGGGTTCAGCTCGGCCACAGGCGTCAGCTTGCCGGTGCGGCCCACCTGCACGGTAATCTCGCGGACCTGCGTAACCGCCGACTGCGCGGTGAACTTGTAGGCGATTGCCCAGCGCGGCGCGCGGCCCGTGTAACCAAGCCGCTGCTGCGTGGCGTGCGAGTCCACCTTGAAGACCACGCCGTCAATCTCGTACCCCAGCGTGGAGCGGTTGGCCTCGGTGTTGTCGATGAATGCCGTCATCTCTTTGACCGACTCCGCCAGCCTGCGGTGCGGATTGACGCGGAAGCCGAGCGCAGCGAGCGCGTCCAGCGTGGCCCGCTGTCCCTGCGGCCAGTACTCGCCCTCCACCAGCAAAAAGTAGGCGTACACGTCAAGCCGCCGGCTGGCCACGATCTTGGGCTCCAGCGTCCGCAGCGTGCCCGCCGCGGCATTGCGCGGATTTACCGCCGGAGCCAGCCCCTCGCGCTCGCGTTCTTCATTCAGCCGCAGGAACGCAGCCAGCGGCATTACGGCTTCGCCGCGCACTTCAAACGTCTGCGGCAGTCCGGCCTTTTCGAGCGCCGCGGCCGGGATCGTCAACGGCACGCTGCGAATGGTGCGGATGTTTGAGGTCACGTCCTCGCCGGTCTGCCCATCGCCCCTGGTCAGCCCGGACAACAGCCGTGAGCCGCCGTCGTCGGAAGCACCGTAGCTCAACGCCACGCTCAGCCCGTCCATCTTCAGCTCAGCCATGTATTCGACTGGCAACAACCCGGCCAGCTCGCGCACGCGGCGGTCCCAGTCGGCCAGCTCCTCGGCAGAGTAGGCATTATCCAGCGAGAGCATGGGCCGCGAGTGGCGCACCTTCTTGAAGCCGTCAGCCGGCTTGCCGCCCACGCGCTGCGTAGGCGAGTCCGGCGTAACAAGCTCCGGGTGTGCGGCCTCAATCCGCTTCAGCTCGTTCATCAGCGCGTCGTACGTAGCGTCGGTGACCTCCGGCGCGTCCAGTACGTAGTACAGGTGCTCGTGGCGCCGCAACTCGTCGTGCAGCTCGGCCGCGCGCAGGGCCGGATCGGAAGCGGGATGTTTGGCATTGCCCATGGGGTGAATTATAGGAGGCCGCGCGCGCAGCGTACCATGGATTCCGAGAGCCTATGGAACCCGTCACGCACTTTCTTACCGGCGCCTGCATCGGCCGCGCCGGGCTCAACCGTCGCACCGCCTACGCCACGCTGGCTGCGGTGCTGGCCGCTGAAGCCGCCGACATGGATATACTGTGGACGCTCCGCGGGCCTGTTGATGTACTCAAGCACCATCGCGGCATTACGCACACGCTCATCGCAGCTCCGGTGGTGGCCGGCGTCATTGTTGGGGTGGTGGCCGTCGTCCACCTCTGGCAGGATCGGCGTCGCGCGCACAGCCTGGCGGCCATGAATCTCGAACCGGGAGCGCCTATCCCGCACCGGCTCGAACCCAAAATCATTCGCTGGGGCTGGCTCTATGCAACCGCGCTGATCGCCGCACTCAGCCATCTGCTGCTTGACTGGACCAACAACTACGGCGTCCGTCCGTTTTTCCCCTTCAATCCGCGCTGGTACGCGGGCAGTATCGTGTTCATCGCCGAGCCGGTACTCTGGGCGCTGCTGCTTGCGGCCATGGTGGTCCCCGCGCTGCTCGGCCTTGTCGGCGGCGAGATCGGCGCGCAGCGCCCTCGCTTTCGCGGACGCGGCTGGGCCATCTTCGCGCTCACGGGCATGGTGGTGGTCTGGGGCTGGCGTTCGGCAGAGCAGGCCCACGCCCGCGCCCTGCTTGAAAACCAGCCCGTGACCGCGGACCCGGTCAAGCGCATGGCCTTCGAGCCCTACCCCATCAACCCCTTCCGCTGGCACGCGATTGTGGAGACGGCAAATTTTTATCAGACCGCTGAGATCAACACCCTCAGCGGCTCCATCGCCAGCGACCCGCAGCGCGATGTGCTCTTCAAGCCCACCGATTCGCAGGCCGTTGAAGCCGCCAAGCAAACGCCGCTCGGCCAGGCCTATCTCGACTGGGGCTCCTGGGCTGTCGTGCAGGATGTGGGCCAGGAAGCGGTGCCGGGCATGGACCCACCCAGGCTTCTCCCTCCGCAAACGTGGACGACGGTCGTGTTCAGCGATCTACGCTTTGACTACTCCTACCTGGGCCCGGGCCGTACCGTGGGCCGCAACCCGCTGGGCGCAGCAGTGTACATCGTGGATGGCCGCGAAGACGCCGGAGAATTGATGAACGGCCGCGAGCAGCACTGACCACCTGCGGTGGGGCAGACGGCGCTTGCGCGCCAGGGGGGGGCGGTGCCTCCCACACTCGTGATAGAAGAAATCGCGAGCATGGCGCACCGGGGCTTATTGCGCGGGCGTAGTCTTCGTTGTTGTCGTGGTGGTGTAGGTGATCATGTGGCCCGCAACCACAACCTTGGGTAGATAAAACCCCTGCACGTCGACGCTGGTCTGCGTCCGCCCAACACGGGAGTATTGCGTGAACGTGATGGGCGTTCCGGGGCACAGTGCGCGCCTGTCTTTGGTCCCATTCTCCAGCTGGTTGTTGGAGAGGTTGACGTGCATATCCAGAGCCGCTGACAGGTTGATCTGCCCCGGCCATGGGTCCAGCGAGCCCACCCAGCCAGCGCCCAGCACGCCCGCGTCGGGCGCTGTGGGCACCCCGGTGCACGGAGTGCTCGACCAGCGGGTGCTGATGAAGGTGAGCGGCGGATCGGTCACCGGCGCGACGCAACGAATTCCCGTCACTTCGCCGGGGATCGGCGTCCATCCGGTCTGCAGCGCGCACACCCCGAAGCCGGGAACAGCAAACCGGCCCATCGGCATGGGAATGCTCGTCGCGCTGGCGACATGCGCCTGCGTCAACGCCAGCACCAGGTGTACGCTCAGCGGCTGCGATCTGAACTTGTTGTAGACCTCGATGGGCATGCCGAACTGGGTGCTTACGCTGCCCTCACCCGGCCCCAGGGGCGCGGTGCCCAGAGCCTGCCACTGCGATGTCCAGCGTGAGCCATCCGGAGCGGTGACATCGGCGCGCACGGCATCGACGATGACAGCATCGCCTTCTGCCACACCGGTCTCGGAAAGATCGAGAGCAACCGGCACAGTGAGTTCTTTCAGCGTGCTCGTGGCCGAACCGGAGCTGCCCGTAACCGGAACGTAGGACAACCGGACCGGCGCGCCGGATTGTGTGACCGGATAAACGCGGTCCATCCGCGCCTGGTCGTACCACGAGTCGGGGTAGACCGTGGCCGCGAGGAGCAACGGCAGGGCCAGCAGCACCGCGCGTGCCACCCACACCCTGCGCAGCCAATATTGCAGCCCAATGGCCGCGGCGCAAACCACGACCGGGGGCGTGAAGAACAGGTATCCGTCAAGGTCACTGGGGGGTCCGCTAAACCGGCTGGCGACCGTGGCCACAGCTGCGGCGAGAGCCACAAACCCAACCAGAATCCCGAGCAGCGTGAGCGTGTTGCGCGCAAAGCTCGACGTGACCGTGGCAATCGCCGCCAGCGGCAGCACGCAAACCCCGGTCAGCAGCAGCAGGTTGAACAGAATGCCGGCAAGATAATGCTGTGGCGGGAACCCCGCCTCCGCCAGCAGCACCAGCTGCGCGATGAAGAAAGGAAGATAAAGAAATGCAAGCAGGAACAGTGCCTTGGCCGCGAGCAGATTGCTCCACACGTAGGGCCGAGTAATCCAGAATTGCGTGTCGCCCACCAGCCGCTCCGCGTGGATGACGCGCGTGGCAAGGATCCACCAGCCCACCGGCACCAGCATGGCCAGCAACAGCGTCAGCACTTCCACCGAGCCGCCCGGCGCATCTCCGTTGCGCAGCGTCGCGACTGTGCCGCCCACAAAACACGCAGTAATGGCCAGAGAAAGAAAAATCTCTCCCCACAGCCGGCGCGCATCCTTCCAGAAAATATGCAGGATCTGCTTCATGCTTGTTTCTCCTGGTCGGTTGATGTGTGGGAGCTGCCGCCATGCGCCCCGCGTGCGGATTTGGCGATGGCCAGAAAAATCTGCCGCAGCGAAATGGGCTCGAAGCCAATGTCGCGCGCAGCAGGGAAGCGCTCGGCCATCTCCCGCGGCGAGCGCTCGTCGCTAAAGTCGCTCTGCACAAATCGCAGCACGCAGTCGGCAGTCTGCGGCTCGAGCCATGCCGCGGGCAGATTGGCCGGCAAGGGCGAAGGCCCGGCCAGCGTGATGGTCACTTCGCGGAAGCGATTGCTGAGCGTCGTCATCTCTTCACTGAACAGCAGCCGCCCCTGGTGCAGATACCCGACGTGGCTCGAGAAGCTCTCAATCTCCGCCAGGTCGTGCGAGGAGAGAAAGATGGTGGTCTCCGGCGCGCGCTCGATCAGGCCCTCGATCAGTTCATCGCGTACCAGCGGGTCGAGCCCGGAGAAGGGTTCGTCGAGAACGATCAGCTGCGGCCGGTAAGCGAGCGAGCTGGCGAACGACGCTTTCATCTTCATGCCGCGCGACAGGTTCTTCAGCTTGCGCGTGAGCGGCAAATCAAATTGGCGCACCAGCTGCGCTTCGAGCTCACGATCCCAGGTGGGATAAAAGGGGCGGAAGTAATCGAGCATGCCGCCGACTGTCATGCCGTCGGGCAGTTCCTGGTTTTCTGAGACGTAGCCGATGCGGCTCAGGCTTGTGCCGCCCAGCGCGGCCGAGTCCATACCCAGCACCTGCGCGCTGCCGGCCGTGGGGCGAAGAATATTCATCAGCAGCTTGATGAGCGTGGTCTTCCCTGCGCCGTTGGCGCCCACCAGAGCATAGATGGCAGACTCGGGTACGTCCAGGCTCACGCTGTCGACGGCCGTGGTGCGGCCGAATCGCTTGCTCAGACTTTCTGTGCGGATCGTGGGGTTCATCGCTGCTTGTTCCCTCCATCGTTGGGCCTGTTCAAGTGCCGGCCTGCGCCCGTTTGGCCGTCGTGGCCGCTCAGCTGCTTCCAGTGCGCGGTAATCGAGTCCAGCATCTCGGCGAGTTCAATGCCCAGC
>Ga0302282_1000699_pt1 | contig 25226 bp, 20 predicted proteins | sample III_Fen_E1_3_FD_198763 | JGI IMG/M metagenome (GOLD analysis project Ga0302282, IMG submission 198763) | Peat permafrost microbial communities from Stordalen Mire near Abisko, Sweden - III_Fen_E1_3 | ecosystem: Environmental > Terrestrial > Soil > Wetlands > Permafrost | place: Sweden: Abisko... | reverse complement strand
TGCGAAGAGACCTGCGCAGATCTCCGCGTCTTATTCGCCTTCTGGACCCTTTTTTGGAACCACCGGTATGCAACGAGCCGGCCGAGGCGGGGGCGTTTACTGATGATTGAGAAGCGTGAACCTGGTAATGGCATAACTTCCTGCATACCTGCCCGTTACGGCTGGGCAGTTTCCGACGAAGCTCCGGATGTACGTTATAGAGTCCTTACGGGCGTGGGTGGACTGCGTCGGTCAATTCCTCACTTGTGCCGGTGCTGCGTTGTGCCAACGCTCACTGAAACGCAATTCCTCTTCGGATTCAATAGTGCATGCTCGGTTGCTAGTCCAATGAAGGGCGTGATAGGTTAATTGACCATGTTCCAACATTCTGGTTCTGATGACACACAGCCACTTCGTTCGCTCAATCGCCGTCATTTTCTGAAGGTAGCCGGATCGGCGGCGATTCTTCCTGCAGTTCTCCCTGCGTACGCCCAGATTCCTGGAGCTTCAGCGAACAACCGCATCAATCTTGGCGTGATCGGTATGGGCTGGCAAGGGCCGGGCAATACGAAGTCCTTTTTGGCGTCGGATGATTGCCAGGTAGTCGCGGCATGCGATATTGATGCGAATCATCTGCAGGCCGCGGTCAAGATGATTAACGACACCTACGGGACCGAGGATTGCAAGGCCTACCACGATTACCGGGAGTTGCTTGCCCGGGAAGACATTGATGCAGTGATGATCGCCGTGCCCGACCATTGGCATGAAATCGTGGCCACCGAGGCCGCGCGCCGCAAGAAAGACATCTATGCCGAGAAGCCGCTCGCGCACACCATCGCCGAACAGCAATCCATTGTGCGCGCGGTGCGGCAGAACGGCATCATCTGGCAAATGGGTTCGTGGCAGCGCTCTGTTCCTACTTTTCACAAGGCTGCGGAGATTGTCCGTAATGGACTCATCGGCACAGTAACCCATGTGGAAGTTGGCCTGCCGGGCGGCAACTCGGATTTTGATGACGTGCAGAAGGATGCGCTGGCCAAGTTGGCAGCCATGGGAGAAAATGTCGCGAGCCTGGAGCAGGTTGTGCCCGGCTCGAAGGCCTGGAATCTGCTGGTCTCCGATCCCCCGCCGGAATTGGATTACGAGACATGGGTCGGCCCCTCGAGAATGGAGCCTTATATGCGGGCCCGCTCGCATAAATCATGGCGGTGGAATTACAACACCGGCGGGGGACAGCTTCTGGATTGGATCGGCCATCATTGCGACATTGCGCACTGGGGCCTGGACTTTGACAACACTGGTCCGCTGGAGGTTGAGGGCAGCGGCGACCTGCCGCCGGCCAACGCGGTTTGGAACTCCGCGCCAAAGTACCGGTTTGAGCTGAAATATCCGCAGGGCATCACCATGACCATCGCCGGTGGCTACCCGGACATCAAGGGTGGTGTGAAATGGATTGGCACCGAGGGCTGGGTGTGGGTCGACCGGGGCGGATTTGACGCCTCGAACCCTGACTGGAAGCAGGGCAAGTATTTGCCAAGAGAACTGCGCAAGGTGAAGCTCTACACGTCTTCCAATCATCAGCAGAATTTTCTCGACTGCGTAAGAACACGGGAAGCGACAATTACACCGGTTGAGGTTGGACATCACTCGGCGATTCCCGGACACCTTTGCCTCATCTCCATGCGTACTGGAAGAAAGATCCGCTGGGATGCGAAGGAAGAAAAGATCCTCCACGATGCGGAAGCGAGCAAGCTGCTGACCCGTGAATATCGGGGATCGTGGAAGATGAGCTAAGCTTAATTCAGCCGAAATCTTTCACGGTTGCCGCCGGCTTTGAATGGAAGCTTTTTTGAAAACCTTTGCATTGCAACCTTGGCATCGACCGAGGAATCATGACTGAGTCGACCGAAACAAGACTGGATGTTGTCCGCAAGGGCAACTGGGATTTTACGTTTGCCTTTCTGGCCTTGCGCCTTTGGTTGGGCGTGCGCGCCCTGTTTGTGGGCATTGAGAAATTTGGGGCCTATCACTCGGTGGCGATGCCGCTGCTCGATCCCACGACGGGCCAGCCGGATGCGAGCGGCGTGATGGTCAACGTAAACGTCAAGTCTTATGCGCTGGCCAATTACGCGGGCATCCCCGCTGCGTTCACAGACAAGTTCTCCCATGAGCCGCTGTTTCCGAAATTGGTGTTGGTCGCTTTCGACCGCATGCTTGGCCCGGCATTCATTCTGACCGGAATCATGCTGCTGATCGGCCTCGGCACGCGTCTGTCGCTGGCCGCGCAGGGGTTGCTTTTTATCGCGCTCACGGTCGGCCTGGTGCTGATCGATCAGAACGACGGCGTGGCCTGGCTGGGTATTCATATCCTGGTGGTTGCGGCGGCCTTTGTTCTGGCGGAACACAACCGGTTTGTGGTCTTGAAGAAATGGTAAATCCGCTCCTGAATCGTCGTGAGTTCATCAGCTCGACCGCCGTCGCTGGCGCAGCCCTGCTGTTGGAGGGCTGCAAATCCGAGTCCGGCCAGCAGCCCTCGGCGGCCCACAAGTCGTCCCAGAACACACTGAATATTGCTCTCATCGGGTATGGCGAAGAGGGCAAGGTGTTGCTCGAATCGCTGCTGAATATCGAGGGCATCAGGCTCGTGGCGCTTTGCGATATCTGGGATTACCATCGCAACGAGGGCTCGCGTTACTTGCAGAAAGTCGGCAATGAGGTCCGCGTCTACGAGAATTATGAGGACCTGCTCGCCAAGGAGAAAGACTTGCAGGCGGTGATCGTTGCAACGCCGGACTTCTGGCATGCGCCGATGACCAACACATGCTTGAAAGCGGGCCTGCATGTGTATTGCGAAAAAATGATGAGCAACACGATCGACGGAGCGCGCTCCATGGTCCAGACCATGCGCGAAACCGGAAAGTTGTTGCAGATCGGTCATCAGCGGCGCAGCAACCCGCGCTACCTTTTCACCAAGAATCGCCTGCTCGAAGAGGCGCAGTTCTGCGGCCGCCTTACCGCAGCCCAGGGGCAATGGAACCGCGCGGTGAAGGAAGACTTTGGCTGGCCCAAGAAATACGAGATGCCCGCGAGCATGCTGGCCAAGTACGGCTACAAAGACATGCACCAGTTCCGCAACTGGCGCTGGTACAAGGGACTGGGCGGGGGGCCGTTGTCCGATCTGGGCGCGCACCAGATCGACATCTTCAACTGGTGGCTGGGTACACCCAGGTCCGTTATCGGCAGCGGCGGACTGGATTACTACAAGAACCACGACTGGTACGACAACGCGATCGTCATTTACGAGTACCCGTTGGCCCAGGGCGTGGCGCGCGCATCCTACCAGGTGCAGACCACCACCAGCGCCGGCGGCGGCTATTTTGAGATGTTCATGGGCGACGATGGCACCATTAAGATGTCTGAAGACCCGTCGATTTGCGCGATTTATCGCGAGGCTCGCGCCACGCAGGTGTCATGGGACGATCTTCTTCAGAAAGGCTACGTCCGTGCCAAAGCCGCTTCCGCGGAAGACGCCGCGAAAGTGGACGTGCGCGAGACCGCACAACTGGCCGAATACGAAATTCCGGTATTTTTCAATAAACCGCCGCATCAGCCGCACTTGGAAAACTTTTTCAACACCATCCGCGGCACGGCAAAGTTGAATTGCCCTGGCGATGAAGCTTTCAGCAGCGAATACACGATCCATAAAGCGAACGAGGCCGTCGCCGCGCAAACCCGCCTTGCCATCACTGCCGAAGAAGTGAGAGCTTAAAACAATCATGAAATTTTTCCTTTCGACAATTTCCGTTTCGGCTGTCCTGCTCTTGTCAGCCGCTGGGTTCGCTCAAAATCAGGTGGTGTTGAAGACGCAGTTGCCCGCGCCGCTGTTTGTAGGAACGCCAGCGCCGCTCAACGTGCCTAATCTTGAGCCGCCCATGCGCGGCAAGCGGCCCGACTTTTACATCCCATCCGGAACGATCAACCTCGCCAGGAACAAGAAGGTCACCTCCAGCGACAACAATCCCGACGTTGGAACGCTGGATATGATTGTCGATGGAGACAAGGATGGGAACGAAGGTTCCTGGGTTGAGCTTGGGCCCGGCAAGCAATGGGTGCAGATCGACCTGGCGAGGAGCGCGAATATATATGCGGTTCTCATCTGGCACTTTCATTCTCAGGCGCGCGTGTATCGCGATGTGGCCGTGCAGGTCTCCGACGATCCCACGTTCCGTTCGGGCGTGACAACCATCTTCAACAATGACTTCCATAACGACCTTGGACTGGGTGCAGGCAAGGACCTGAATTACATCGAAACGTATCAAGGCAAGTTGATCGACGCCAAGGGCGTGAAGGGGCGTTATATCCGCCTATTCAGCAACGGAAATACGTCCAACAAGTTGAACCACTACATCGAGGTTGAGGTGTGGGGCAAGCCGGCCGCTTGAAGTGGTCCATCGGCCCCGATGAAGTGCCTGAGTGGGCTCGCTGGGCCGCTTTCCTTCTCGTCGCGCTTCTCGGGTTGGCTATTCGCTTGCCACAACTCGGTGCGCGCCCGATGCATACAGATGAAGCGATCAATGCCTTCATCGTGGGCCAATTGCTGGCCGGCGAATCTTTCCGCTATGATCCACAGGACCGTCATGGTCCGGTCTTGGCCGCATTTGCTTTGCCGTTGGTAAGAATCCAGGGTGCAAAGGCATTTTCTGACCTTACAGAGTCGGAGCTGCGCCTGACAACGGTCCTCTCCGGCACGGTCACGATTCTACTTTTTGGCGCGTCGGTCGAAATGTTTGGCTTCGCTCCCTGCCTGATCGCCGCGCTGCTGTTCGCAACTGCTCCTCTCCCCGTTTACTACGACCGATACTTCATCCATGAATCCCTTTTTGCCGCAGCCACATTTGGATTGATCTTGACCGCCTGGCGTGCTTGCAAGAAGCGGTCCACCGCGCAGGCCGCGCTGGCTGCCGCGTGCGCCGCGCTAATGCTCGCATGCAAGGAGACAGCCTTTCTTCACCTCTTCGCGTTGGCTGCCGCCGCTTTCGTCTTCTGGCGCTGGAATCTGCGCGGTAGGAGTCCGAGCGGGCTGTGGCGGCCCAAGGCGGCGCTGGCCGGGGTTGCCGTTTTCCTGCTGCTGAGCGTGATTCTGTTCTCCTGGTTTGGCAGCAACTGGAAAGCGTTAGCTGCCCTGTTGCAGGCCGTGCCCAATCTTCTAGCACGGGCAGGCGGTGAAGGCCATCAGAAGCCCTTCTGGTATTTTACCCAGCTTCTCACCGGTGGCTTGTCGGGCGGATTGATCTCCGTTCTGGCTCTCATCAGCTTCTTCCGGACCACCAGAAAGCGCGATTCTTCGGCCTTTGGCTTTCTCGCCTTCTATGCCCTCTTCCTTGCTGTAATCTACAGCCTGATTCCGTACAAGACGCCGTGGCTGGCTCTGAATTTCTGGCTTCCGATCGCCTTGTTTGCCGGTCTGGGGATCGAATTGCTTTGGCGCATGCCGGCAAAGTATTCTGCTTTTCGAATCCCTATTCGTGCCGTATGCATCGCGGTGGGCGCGGCGCTCGCCGTGTTGGTCGCCCACGATACGCGGCAGCGAGTCTTTCTCCATGCAGCCGATGAGACCAATCCGTATGCATATGCCCACACCTCTGAAGACCTGCTCGGACTGCCTGCGGAGATCGAAAGACTGGCACACCAAGATGCATTTGCAGCGCCTCGTATCGCCGTCATCGCCGCCGACCCATGGCCGTTGCCGTGGTATCTGCGGCATTTTTCCGAAGTTGGATTCTGGCAGCCAGGTCAGACTCCGGGAAAGGCGGATTTTTATCTTACTTCAACCGAAGCTGCGGACGAATTAGGCGATCAGTTGCAGGATTTTCGTCCAGACTTTTTCGGACTCAGGCCGGGTGTGCTGATCGTGTTGTGGGCACCCGCACCGAAATGAGATTGCATGGCTGACATCCACCAATTCAACCATCGCGCCATGGCTACATACTTCGAAGTGCGTATCGCCGATGAAGATAGAGCGTATGCCGCGCAAGCCGCGCAGGCCGCGCTCGATCTTCTGGACAGGCTGGAGTCGCATTTAAGCCGCTTTCGCGCCAACAGCGATATAGCGCAAGTCGCTGCGCTCGCGCCGGGCGAAAAGATGCACCTGAGCGAGCCGGCATTCGCCTGTCTTGAAATAGCAAAGAAAATGGAATTTGCCACTCTCGGCGGGTTCTCTCCCACAGCCGCCGCCATGCAAACGCAAGGCTGCTTCCCCCAGTGGACTCTGCTGCCGGAGGAGCTTTCCATTCAGTGCGAGAGTGGGCGGTTGCAGTTCGATCTGGGTGCCATCGGCAAGGGATTTGCACTCGACCGCATGGCGGAGTTGCTGCGTCGCTGGGATTGTCCGGCGTTCTTACTGGTTGCAGGCGGCAGCAGCATTCTGGCAGGCGATCCGCCGAAGGAGACCGCCGGCTGGTCTTGCGGGCTCGGAGCTGAAGATGCACCCAAGCGACTCTTTCTGACCGACGCTTCTTTGAGTGGATCGGGGCTCGCGGTGAAGGGAAACCACATTTTCGATCCGCGCACCGGCCGGCCAGCGCTCCGGCAAAACCGTGCCTGGGCCCTGGCCACTACAGCGGCTGAATCGGATGCGCTCTCGACGGCTTGCATGGTTTTGAACGAGCGGGAACTGGAAGAAGTCCTGGCGCAGGATGACTCGTGGTTGTTTTTTCTGGAGCCTCATAGAATTGACCAACCGATGGGAAGCCGCGTGCTTCCTTCGCAAGTCTGATTTGTGGCGATTCGGCGCATAGCACTCAACAAGAAGGCCGGCTTCAAGTGAAAGCGGATTCCAGCTTAGAGCAGTTCTCCAATTCATGTGCTCTGTTTATTTGCGTGCAAGGTGGCTCTTTCTTAAGGAAAAAGCCACTTATCATCGTGCTTTCGGTGTACAGCAATTGGAGAACAGCTACAATCGAATAGGAGTTCCACTCGCGGGCTAGGTCGTGCTGCCCCAGTCAACCCGGCAACCAGTACATCCCAGAGCGCCTTGGCGGCGCCAAGCACCTCAGTCAGTTCGCCATCCGTAGGCTCCTTCACCTGACCAATGAAAGCGTTGCGGAATCTCGTGGAGTCCGGGGTTGCGGCAATTTCCGTCATTGCCAAAGGGTAGGCGCAAGTCTTCCTATCGGAGAACCCTGCATATCACATGGGCTGGTAATTGAGGGCGGCGCGAGGTGCTCTTTTTGCGAGGTCCAAGCTCGAGCAGATGGATCCGGTTGTGTTACCGGCGATTCGTCAGTTACCACTTGTGCACTACCCTACCTGCCTCCGGCGGGGAGGCCGTGCTGGGTGCTGCGGCGCCCCGCTGCACAAGGACGGTCTGCTCCAACTCGAGAACAGGGAAATGCAATTCCCTGATCCCGTGGTGATAATTCCCTGTTCTGTTGAGTGCCTGAATCAAGCACACAGAGTCGGAGCTCATAAAGAAGCAAGCCCTAGAGAATTTGGCAGGCAAAAGTCGGTCAAAGAATCCGCGAAATTCCCTGTAAATTTCCCTGTTAGCAGGGAATTTGATCCAGAGAACGGTTCGCACCAAACTCAGTCCACCGCCAAGGACTACTCGCTCCGCGGAATTCGCCAATCATTCGCGCCCGCGTTTCTGTCAACCGTTCCCGGCAGTCCGCTCAGCCGGTGAATGCTTTCTGGGCCACTGAAGATCGAATCGGGTTCCCTGCCCCCACGTCGATTCAACTTTGACATCGCCACCGTGACGCGCGAGAATTTGCCGCACTGTCCAGAGCCCCATGCCATTCCCGTGAAGGCCCTTTGAGGTGACGCCGAACTCGAAGAGTCTTGGCATGACTTCGGGCGGGATACCGCTGCCTTCGTCAGCTACGATCACCTGAACCACATCTGGGTGTCCGTTGATGACTACAGTGACCTTTGCGCCAGGTCTGGTAACAGACTCGCACGCATTGCGCACGATGTTAAGCAGAACCTGCCGGGTCTCTCCCGCGAAGCACTCGACGACGCAGTTGCCGTTCACTTCAACGTGGAAGTTGATTTTCTTGCTGCGGATGAGTGGATTGACGAGTAAGCGGACTGAGTCAAGGGCCTCACAAATATCAACCGGTTCCGGCGTGTCTTCCTGCCGAATCAAGGACAGATTGGATTGCGCTATCTCGAGAACCCTGCTTGCTTCCTGTGCGGTGATACGGGCGAGATCGGCCACTTCCTGAGATACGCCTTTTGAGGCTCCAATCAGGTACTGAAGATTCTGGATCGCCTGGAGCGGTCCCTTGATTTCGTGGCTTACCGTGGCCGACATGCGGCTCCAATCCTGAATTTTCTGGGCGGCCAACAGGCCTTCCTGCATCTGGAGCTTCTGGCTCTCCGTGTCCTGGAGCCGATCCGCATAGTCATTGACGCCGAAAGCGATCGTTGATGCCCGCCGCGTGAGCATGATTGCCACGTATGCCGAGAGCGAGGCGGTGATGATGTTGGCCCATGCGTCAACCCAGAACACTGGAACCCAGGTGGTGATTACCTCAAGCAGATGCGTGGAGCCGCAGGCAACAATGAACAGCGCAAAGCTGATCACGAAATAGGCCCAGTCCCGGGCAATCACCCGGCGTGTTCGCCCGGCAAGATAGACCAGTGTGAAGCTGATGGTCAGATAACTAAGAAAGGTGATGAAGTTGGTCACCACCATGGTCCAGATAAGTCTTGGGGCAGAAGCCCAACAGACTGCATGAGGCATGAGAGGAACAGTAGTCATCGTAACGAGCTCTCTGATCTGATTTGGTGTAATCCGAGTCCGAACATGCTGCGAATCGGGCGTTCATCTGCCCGTGAGGCAATATCACCGGATCGACTGATTTTGCGCCCCGGCGTCGAAAATGGCACATCTCACCCTTGCAGCCATCCATAATAATACGAAGTCTACGGACGTTATCCGCCGCAAAAAACTGCAATGCAAATATGGGCGATGGTTTGTCGATTGTCAGCGAGCGAGCCTTGTGAGTCTCGTCAGGCACTTCCGTGAAAATGCCCCTTCACGGAATGCCTGAACTCGTTCAAAACCCGTTTTCGCTGTTGAGCCTCACTACAAGGGTTGCCCCGGCTACGTCTGGCCGGTAAGACCAAGTTATTTGTGGTTAGATGCAAATCATCGGTAGGGCGTTGCTCCCATGCCGACTGTTAGCGCGCACCTTTTGCCCGCCCCAAAGGGTGCTGACTGATATCGCTCCCGCTTCAGAGGTCCGTCCGCGCACAGCCAGGTCAACTGACTACGCACCCAGCGGCTTGATTGGAGGGAAAGGTGCAGCCTCCGTCGCTGTCGCGCCAGTACATGTCGATACGCCGAGTGTCGTGTCTCTCAACTTCTTGTCATTCAAGAACAACCGCAGCTCCTTCACTTCGTTCAGGATGACAGCGCCTTGTTATGTTGCGAACTTTAGAAACAGGACACTAGCTAATCGATCGCACAAGCTTGTTCATCATTTCTTCCTGCTGCTCGATGGACTCGACCAGCTTAAACTGCGTGCGGCAGCGGTCGAGGTTGTGCCCGTCGCGATGGACCTTGAAGTAGGTGTCACCGGAGAGGTAGTCGGCCAGAAAGCGGATGCCGATCTCAAAGGTGATCAACTTGCCGGAGAATGCGAGCAACTGCCGTTCTTCCATGGTCAACATGTCGCCGGCTGAGCTCAGGTACCCGCGCACCAGCGCTTCAAACATGGGGAACTGCATGGTGACCCTGGAGAGATCCTGCTCGTCCTCTGGAGCAGGACTGGTGGTGGTGCGAACCATGTCGCCAAAGTCATAGAGCGCAAGGCCCGGCATGACGGTGTCGAGATCGATCACGCAGATGGCTTCGCCCGTCGCGTCGTCGAGCATCACGTTGTTGAACTTGGTGTCGTTGTGGGTGACGCGCTCGGGCAGATTTGCATTCAACAAGACGCCGGTAATGGGCTGATGCGCGAGTGCGAAGTCGGTCTCCGCTTTCGCTTGCGCGGCGCGGCCCACCGCATCCTGAGCGATGGCCTGCTCGAGCGCCATGAACCGCCTGGGGGTGTGGTGAAAGTCGGGAATGGTGTCATGGAGGCGCGGCGCGGGCAGATCGGCCAGCAGCTTTTGAAACTGCCCAAAAGCGCGGGCCGCCTGGAAAGCCTGCGCGGTGGATTCGACGGCATCATACGTGCGCGCGTTTTCAATAAAACGATACACGCGCCAGTAACTGCCCTCCGCGTCTGCATGCCACGAGAGGCCATCGCGGGCGGGAATGAGCGTGAGCACGCGGCGATCGCTGTCCGGGACGCCGGCCAGCCGCATTGCCAGGTGCGAGCTGACGCGCTGGATGTTCTCGATGAGCGCGCGCGGGTCTTTGAAGACGTGGTGATTGACGCGCTGAAGGATATAACGAACCTGCGCGCTCGATTGCCGGAAGGTGGCGCAATAGGTGTCATTGATGTGGCCGCTGCCATAGGGCGCGACGCCGACGAGTTCGCCCTCGACTCGAAAATGCAGCAATGCGGCGATGGCGTTCTGCTCTTTGCTCACGGCCATAGTCTTTCAGGATACCTGCCGTCGTGGATGAGCCGACGGATGCTTTCTGCGACGCGCGGCTGGTCGTCGCGATAGGTGACGCCGAACCATGAATCGGCGCTGCCGAGCACCCTGACCCGCGCCTGAGCGGAGGAAACCAGTTCGTTGACCGCGCTGGGGATGTAGCACTCCGCTCGCAACTCCGTGGCGTTTCGGGCAAGAAACTCTGCGAACAGCGCACGCAGCTGCTCAAAGACGCGCGGTGTGAATCCCCACATATTCATGGACACGGGCTCGTCGCCGGTGAGGCTGGTGACACGGCCTGATGCATCGGTGTTGCGCGCGTGCGCTCCGTCGCGCACGATGGTCGTCATCTCGACCACATCCTTGAGCAGGCCGTCGCTCGTTACCGTGCATACGCCGCGCGAGACCGAGCCGAAGTCGGAGAGCGTATTGCGCAACGTGAACCCGACCATGGCGTAGTCCGCGGCGCCCGACTGCAGATGCCCGGCCAGCGCGCGGTACGCCTCTGCGCCGTAGAAGTCGTCAGCATTGATCACGGCGAATGGCTCCCGCACGGCATCGGCAGCCATTAGAATCGCGTGGGTAGTGCCCCAGGGTTTGGTGCGGCCTTCAGGCACGACAAAACCAGGCGGCAACGCGTCGAGCTCTTGAAAGACATATTCGACCGGAACGCGCTTCTCAAACCGCGCGCCCACCACCTGCCTGAACGGCTCTTCGATGTCCTTGCGGATCACGAAGACGAGCTTGCCGAAGCCGGCGCGCAGCGCGTCGTAGATTGAGTAATCGATGATGGTTTCGCCGTTGGGCCCGACGGGATCGATCTGCTTGAGACCGCCGTAGCGGCTGCCCATGCCGGCTGCCAGTACCAGAAGAGTGGGAGCATTCATCGGCTCCATTAAAACAGATTGAGCACGTCAAAGTCTCCGCATCGGCGCTCCAGCGCAGCAACCAGCCTGCGGCTGATGCCGCTGCCTTTATACTGGGATGTCCGCTGAAGATGGGCGCGCCGGCTGCACAATGAGCCGGAAAGCACGTTCTGATCGCGGGGAAAAAGAGGAGCATGGCATTGGCGCAAGCGGAGATTGGGATTATCGGCGGCAGCGGGCTTTACTCCATGCCCGGCTTTACAAACGTGCGCGAAGAACGCGTGGAGACGCCTTTTGGCGAACCGTCTGACGCATTTGTGCTGGGCGAACTGGAGGGTCGCAAGGTTGCATTTCTAGCCCGCCACGGCCGCGGCCATCGCATTCTGCCCTCGGAGCTGAATTTTCGCGCCAATATTTATGCGTTCAAAAAGCTGGGCGTGGAGCGCATTCTGTCGGTCTCCGCCGTTGGCTCGCTCAAGGAAGAGCACAAGCCCACGGATTTTGTGGTTCCGGACCAATTCATCGACCGCACCTTTCACCGCGTTTCCACCTTCTTTGGCGAGGGCATCGTGGGCCACGTGGCCTTTGGCGATCCGGTGTGCGCCACGGTGGCGAAAGCAGCTGTGGAGGCGTGCGGCGCTGTCGGTGTGGTGGGCCGGCTGGGCGGTACCTATGTTTGCATGGAAGGCCCGCAGTTTTCAACGCGCGCCGAGTCGAATCTTTATCGCAGCTGGGGTGCGGACGTGATCGGCATGACCAACCTTCAGGAGGCGAAACTGGCTCGCGAAGCAGAGATCTGTTACGCAACTGTGGCCATGGTCACTGACTACGACTGCTGGCGCGAAGGCCACGACGCGGTCACAATCGAGGAGATTGTGGCCGTGCTGCACCAGAACGCGACGAATGCGGCCAAGGTGGTGAAGGCCGCCGTGGCCGCGCTGCCGTCGGACCGCAGCTGCGCCTGCGCTTCAGCAGCCAAGTACGCCGTACTCACGCAGCCGGATGCGATTCCTGCGGCGGCGAAGGAGAAGGTGGGTCTGTTGTTCGGCAAATATCTTGGCTGGTAGAATCCGCGCGATCCAACCAGTTGCGATGGCGCATTGCAGGGACGAAGCATCAACACGGGTGAGCAAGAGAATAGGGGAATCCTGATGGCAATTACAGTAGTGGGCAGCGTTGCCTATGATTCGATTGAAACTCCGGCAGGCCGCAAGGACCGCTGCCTGGGCGGCGCTGCCACATACTTTGCGCTGGCTGCAAGTTTCTTCACCGATGTGCGCGTCATCGCGGTGGTGGGCGAGGACTTTGGCGCCGAACAGGAAGCAGTGTTCCACGCGCGCAAGATCGATATCGACGGAATTGAGCGCGCCGAAGGCAAGAGCTTTTTCTGGGAGGGTTCCTATCTCGAAAATCTCAATGAAGCCAAGACTCACAACACCGAGCTGAACGTTTTTGCTGCGTTCAATCCTAAGATTCCTGACGCGTATCGCGACTCAGAATTTTTGTTTCTCGCCAACATCGACCCGGTATTGCAACGCCGGGTCCGGGAGCAGATGCCGGGCGTGAAATTGGTGGCCGGTGACACCATGAACTACTGGATCAACGATCATCGCCCGGCGCTGCTTGAAGTCTTGAAGGGCATCGACATTCTGCTCATCAACGACACCGAGGCGCGGGTACTGGCCAGCAACACGAACCTGGTGAAAGCTGCACGCGGGGTAATGAACATGGGGCCGCGCATGCTGGTGATCAAGCACGGCGAGTACGGCGCCACGCTGTTTCACAAGCCGGTCGAGGGCCGGGAGTCGAAGACCTTTCGCGCACCGGCTCTACCCCTCGAAGAGGTTGTCGACCCGACCGGCGCCGGCGACAGCTTTGCCGGCGGGTTCTTCGGCTACCTGGCTTCGCAGCCTGCGCTCACGCCGGGCACATTCCGCCGCGCCATGTTCTACGGCAGCGTGATGGGCTCCTACGCGTGCGAGCGCTTCGGCACGGAGCGGCTGCAGCAACTCACCCGCAAAGAGATCGATGAACGCTTCCAGGCCTTCCGCGAGCTGACCCACCTTGACTGAGATGCCGGTCGCGCGGAGGCTCATTTCCACCTGCGAATGGGTGGCCGTGCTCGGCCTCTGTGCAGCGGCCTCAATGGCCGCCATTCTGTGGAGCTGGCACAGCAACGCACTTCTCAACTACGGCGATGCCGTGGCTCATCTGCACATTGCGCGGCGCGTGTTTGACTCGCGCCTGCCGCGCTTCTCTGAACTTGGCTCCGTGTGGCTGCCGCTGCCGCATATCCTCATGCTGCCGTTCGCGCAAGTGTATGGCTGGTGGGCCAATGGTCTATCCGGGACTATTCCCTCCGCGCTTGCGTGGCTGGCGGCCTGTGCGGGTTTCTATCGCCTGGCGCGGCACTGGCTTGAGCCCACCACCGCGAGGATTGCGCTGGCCTTCTTCGCCGTCAACCCTAACCTGCTTTACCTGCAGACCACCGCCATGACCGAGCCGCTGTTTGTATGCGAAATGCTCTGGATCACGGTGTGGCTCACAGAGTGGCGCGCGCAACTGGATGAGAGCGCGAGGCCGAACGGCCGCTTGCTCTGGCTGATCGCTCTTGTGCTCGTCGCCGCCATCTTCACCCGCTATGACGGCTGGATCATGGCGCTGCTCGGGTGGTCGGCCATCGGCGTCACGCTGGCGCGCCGCCGGCAACTGAGTTTGCCCGCCTTCTGGCTGGCCAGCGTTCTGGTGATCGCCGCGCCCCTGGCGTGGTTTGAATACAACGCCGCGGCTTTCGGCGACTGGCTTTATTTTGCCCGCGGCCCGTACTCGGCCAAGGCCATTGAACTCCGCACGGCCGTGCCCGGATTCCCGCCCCATCCAGGCTGGCACAGTCCATGGGTCGCGTTTCTGTTTTACATGAAGGCCGCGGAGATGGACGCCGCCGCGGCAGCGTGGGGCACTCTGCTCCTACTCATCAGCCTCTTCGGAGGCGCATGGGCATGGTTCACAGTGCGCCGCCGCCATCTGACGTGGGCGCTGCTGCTGGTGCTGCCCGTCCCTTTCTATGCTTACTCGATTGCTTACGGATCGGTGCCTATCTTTCTTCCCGTGTGGTGGCCACACTCCTACTACAACCTGCGCTACGGGCTGGAACTGCTGCCCGCGATCGCACTTTCCCTTGGCTTCACCGCACAATTTTGCGTCTCTGCTGTAGAACAGTTCAAGCCGCGCGCCGTCGGTCCGCGATGGGCCGCCTCGGCCAGCATCGCTCTGTTCACCATGGTTGCGCTCAACGCGATAGCAATGCTGCGCGAAGGGCCGTTGGTCTATGTGGAGGGCACAAAGAATATTCAGGCGCATCGGCCGTATGAGCGAGCTATTCCGCCCGTTTTGCGCGCGCTGCTGGCTGAGCGGCCGGCCGGAGCGGTGCTGATGATCACCTCCACTGATCCTGAAATTGTGGCCCTCACCGGCATTCCGCTGCGCCAGACGATCAATGAAAGCGACTTGTGGATCTACCACAACGCGCTCCGATCGCCAGCAGCGCGCGCAGCCGTTGTTGTGGCCTTTGATGGCGATGAAGTAGACACGGCGGTGCGCGCTCATCCACAGGGGCTCAGCCTCGTTCGCCGGTTCTCGGCCCCAGGCCAGCCCGGCGCGGCGATTTACGTCTCCGATACTCCCATGGAAACAACCTTCATCAATTGAGACGATCTAGTGTTAGCATCGCTCAAAGGAATCTGACTGAACGCCGGCGACGCGCCTCTGCGCGGAACCCATCGCAGGGCTTGAAACCCACATGCAGTTCACCTTTCGTGATCCGGAGGACAAGTGATCCCTTTTACGAAGGCCCACGCCTGCGGCAACGACTTCCTCATCGTGCTTCAAGACGATGCGGCGGGCGTGAACTGGCCTGAACTTGCCCGCTATCTCTGCGCCAGAACCACCAGCATTGGCGCAGACGGCGTGGAGTTCTTTACCTGGACAGGCAAGAACTCTGCCCGCATCCGCCTGCACAATGCGGACGGCTCGGTCGCCGAGATCAGCGGCAACGGCACGCGCTGCGTGGCGGCGTGGATGGCCCATGCGCTGCGCTCGCAACCCGGCGACCTTCTCGAGATCACAACCGATGCGGGCCCGCGCCTGTGCCAGATCAACGCTCTAAGCGCTGCCGCGGGCTTCACCGTAGAAGTGACCACGGGCATGGGCATTCCCACCTTTGCGCCGCGCACGGTCGACCTGGCCAGCGGCCGCCGCGTGGTCGGCATCGAGGTCTCCACCGGCAACCCTCATTTCGTCATCGTGGTCGATAACGCAGATTTCTCAGTTGCCAACAAGAGTTGGCAGACGATTGGCGCGGAAATTTGCGCGCATCCGGACTTTCCCCAGCAGACCAACGTGGAATTTGTTCGCGTGCTCAGCCCCGACCAGATCGAGATTCGCATCTTCGAGCGGGGCGTTGGACCGACCACCTCATCCGGCACCGGCAGTTCTGCATCGGCCACGGCCGCGTTCGCCTTCATGAGCTGCTTTTCGCCGCTCACCGTGATTGCCCCTGGGGGCGCCCAGACCGTTGCATGGGAGGGCCCGGGCTCCGAACTGCGGCTCACCGGGCCGGCATCGTTGATCGCGCGTGGAGAGGCCTTCTACGCGTGAGCGCGCTCCTCAAACCGACGGCTGTTGCGGTCGATGCGCTCGTTGCCGTGGTTTCTCCCGCCGCCACGCCGAAGCCGGATCGGGTGGAGCGCGGGATAGAGGCACTGCACGGTCTGGGCTATGCAACGCAAACCGCGGACCACGCGCTGGCACGCGGCCCGCTCTACTTTGCCGGCACGCCGGAGATGCGGCTGCGCGATCTGCACCATGCTTTTGCCGATGACGAAGTGCGCGCGATCTTTGCCACGCGGGGCGGGTATGGAAGCAATTATTTGCTGGAGGGGCTCGACCTGGACCTGCTCGCTGAAAGTGCCAAGCCCTTCATCGGCTACAGCGACCTGACCGCGCCGCAGCTGTGGCTGCTCGACCAGATTCAGTTGCCGGTCTTTCATGGCCCCATGGTCGCGGCCGACTTCTCGCGTGATGCCGGCATCCATTTGCCCAGCCTGCGCGCGGCACTGAGCGGACAACCTTACAGCGTGGGGACAACGGAAGGGCTGCGCACGCTGCATCCCGGCCGCGCACGGGGCACGCTCTATGGCGGTTGCCTGTCCATGCTGTTGGCGATGCTGGGCACGCCCTACGAACCGCAGACCGAGGGCAAGCTGCTGTTCCTCGAAGACCTGAACGCGAAGCCATACCAGATCGATCGCATGTTGTGGCAACTGGCCCAGGCCGGCAAGCTGGACGGCGTGCGCGGGATCGTCTTCGGCGAGATGCTCGACTGCGTATCGCCTGGCGCGCCGCCCGAGCTGCTTGAAGAAGTGATCCTGCGTGTCTTCGACAGCTTCCAGGGACCCATCGCCATTGGCCTGCGCAGCGGCCACGTGTCGCACGCAAATGTTACGCTCACTTTCGGTGTGGATGCCGAGCTGCACGCCGGCAATGAGGCGACCCTGCATCTGCTGCAGCCGGCTGTCAATCCGTGATTGCGAAATGGTGCGGAGAGAGAGGCGGACTCGCCTCCATGCGGTCCGCGCGCATAAACTGGGATTAGTCTCATGAAATCCCCTCGCCACATTCATCTCAGCGGCATCTGCGGCACGGCCATGGCTTCGCTTGCCGGGCTGCTTCAGCTCGAAGGCCATCGCATCACCGGCTCCGACAAGGCCGCATATCCGCCCATGAGCGACCTGCTTGGTTCGCTGGGCATTCCCATCCTTGAGCCGTACGCGGAAGCCAACCTTGAGCCCGCGCCGGACTTGGTCGTGATCGGGAATGCGCTCTCGCGCGGCAACGCTGAAGTGGAGGCCATTCTCGATCGGCGCGCTTCTGCACGAGGAGTTTCTTCCCGGCCGCGAGTCTCTCGTGATTGCCGGCACGCATGGCAAGACCACCACAACCAGCATGCTGGCGTGGATTTATCAGGTGGCATCGCAGGCTGACCCGCGACGCGAGCCCTCGTTCCTGATCGGCGGGGTTGCCGAGAACTTCGCAACGAGTTTTCAACTGCGGCCCACGCGCACGTTCATTCTGGAAGGTGATGAATACGACACCGCCTTTTTCGACAAGGGTCCAAAGTTTCTGCACTACTTTCCTGACGCGCTCATTCTCACGCATGTGGAGTTCGACCACGCCGACATCTATGCTGACCTTGCAGCCGTGAAGACCGCATTCAAACGCCTGGTAAATCTTGTTCCTCGCCGTGGCCTGATCGTGGCTTATGACGGCAGCCCCAATGTGACCGAGTGCCTGCAGCCCGCGCTTTGCCGCGTGGAGCGGTACGGGTTCACGGACACGGCCGACTGGCAACTCCGTAATCTGCGCCATGAAGACGGGCTTACGCGCTGGGAGGTGTGGCACGCGGGCGCGCTATGGGCTGAGCTGGCAATGCAACTCGCCGGCGAACACAACGCGCTGAACGCGACGGCCGCCGCGGCTCTGGCAGCGGGCCTGGGCATTGACAAAAAGTCTATTCAGGCGGCACTGGCCAGTTTCAAGAGCGTGAAGCGGCGGCTTGAGGTGCGCGCGGTGGTCAACAACATCACCATCATCGACGACTTTGCTCACCATCCGACCGCCATTCGCGAAACGTTGCGCGCGCTGCGTTCTGTTTATCCGCAGTCGCGCCTGTGGGCCGTGCTTGAGCCGCGTTCGAACACGCTGCGGCGCAAAGTGCTCGAAGGCGATCTGGTGGAAAGCCTGCGCCTGGCCGACCGCGTGGTTCTGTCTGGCGTTTATCAACAGCAGCGCATTCCCGACGCCGAGCGCCTGCACCCAGAGGACGTGATTGAAGCCCTGCGCGCGAAGGGCTCCGAGGCAGAACTGCACGCCGGCGGAGATGCGATTGTGGACGCGATTGCTCCGCAACTCGCTCCTGGCGACGTGGTTGCAATTCTCTCCAACGGCGGATTTGACGGCATCTATGAGACGCTGCCCGCACGTCTCAAGCTGCTGTTCCCCGATGGCGCCGAGGGGAGCCCTTCCGCATGATCCGCTCGCTCGCCCTGCTAGCCGTCATGATCGTCCTCGGCATTCCCACGGCCATCGTCTGCATTCCCTGGGCCATGCTGACCGGCAACGCAGTGCCGCTCTATGACCTCTCGCAGCTCATCGTGCGCATCGGCTATCGCCTCATCGGCGTGCGCATTCTGGCCACCGGCCAGCAAAATGTCCCCGCCAAGACGGCGTGCATCTTCATGGCCAACCACATCTCCAATCTTGACCCGCCCGCGCTGCTGCCGCGCATCCCCGGCCGCACCTCTGCCTTCCTGAAACAGTCGCTCATGAAGGTCCCGGTCTTCGGCACTGCCCTCAGGCTGGGCGAGTTCATTCCCGTCAGCCGCGACGGCAGCGCCGCCGGCGCGCAAGAGAGCGTGGCCGCCGCACGGCGCGTGCTGCAGAAGGGCATCCACATCACCACGTTTGTTGAAGGGACGCGCTCACCTGACGGCCGCTTGCTGGCCTTTAAGAAAGGGCCGTTTTATCTGGCCATGCAGACCGGCGCGCCGTGCATTCCGGTCTCCATCTACGGCACCGAGGCGCTGATGGCCAAGGGCAGCAATCGCATCCGGGCCGGCGTGGCCCACATCCTCTTCCACCCGCCCATTTACCCTGTCAACTACGCCAGCCGCGAAGAACTGATGGCCGCAGTGCGCGCCGCAATTGCTTCCGGCCTGCCGGAGTGGATGCGCAACTGAACGCAGTACTCAGGCGGGTAGAACGTCCTTATCGGAGTTGCCGGAGACCGAGCCACTATGCAGCCAATTCTCCTCTCCCGCCGCAGGTTCACCGCGAACGCAAGCCTGGCCGCTCTCGCGCTTGGCAACGCTCCGCTCCGGGCGCTCGCCGGTTCAGGCTCCATCCCCCTGCGCACACCTTCCGGTCCGCTGCGTGGAGAACAAGCGGCCGGCGTCAGCGCGTTTCGCGGAGTGCCCTTCGCCGAGCCGCCCATCGGCCCGCTGCGGTTTCGCGCGCCGGTTGCCGTGAAGCCCTGGGTCGCGGAGCGCGACGCGACGCATTTTCGCGCCGCAGCCATGCAATCCGACGCATCCGGCGTGGAACAAAGCGAAGACTGCCTCTACTTGAACATCTGGACGCCTGCCGGCTCATCGGGCCATCGCGGTCCCTCCCCTGTCTACGTTTGGATTCACGGCGGCGGCTTTACGGGCGGCAACGCGTTCGAGCCCATGTTCGACGGCACCGTGCTCGCGCAAGAGGGCATAGTGTGCGTGACGGTTGCTTACCGGCTTGGGGTCTTCGGATTTCTGGATCTCGAACCGCTGTTGGGCGCCGAGTACGCGGGCAGCGCCAACAATGCGCTGCGCGACCTGATGACAGCGCTCGCGTGGATTCAACGCAATATCGAAGCCTTTGGCGGCGACCCGACGCGGGTCACCATCGGCGGGGAATCGGCGGGCGCCAAGCTCACTGACATCCTCATGGGCATTCCCTCGGCACGGCCGCTCTTTCAGCAGATGATCTCTGAGAGCGGCGGCGCCGAGCGCGTGTTTACCCGCGCGCAATGCGAGAGCGTAGCGCACGGATTTGGCGACGCATGGCGCGCACAGAATGGCGACACGCTTGTTCTCAGCGCGCCTGCCGAGGCTCTGATCGAGACGCAGAAGCAGTTCATTGCCGCATGGCCTTACCACTTCCCGCTGCGCTGCGAGATTGACGGCGCGCTCCTGCCCTTGCGCCCAGTCGAGTCCATTGCAGCCGGATCCAGCCGCGGCAAGCGGCTGCTGCTCGGCACCAATCGCGACGAGAGCGCAGCGTTCCTGGGCCCGCATCCGACGAAGAACCCCGGCGCTGCCAACCTCGGCAATCTTTCCGTCAGCGATTTTGACTCCGTGTACAGAAAATATCCCGCGCTTTATCCCGAGATGACCGCCGAGCAGCTACGCATCCGCGCCGTGACGGCCGAGGAGTACTGGATTCCTTCACTGCGCGTGGCCGATGCGCACATCAAAGGCGGTGGAACCGCGTTCGTCTACAGGCTGGATTTCGCCGAGACCAGCGGCTATTACAAGGGCTACGCCTTCCACTCGCTCGACGTGCGGCTGGTGTGGGACCGGCCGCTGGCGACGGTGGAGAACGCGCAGGCTGAGGCCGATCTGGCGCACGAGATGCATCACGCCTGGCTCATGTTTCTGCGCGGAGAAGCTCCCGCCGCGACCGGCGTTCCGACCTGGCCCGTGTACAACGTGCAAACGCGGCCAACGCAGGTGTTCGACGCGCAGAATCGCGTGGAGCAAAAGCCGCAGGAGGCTGAGTTGCGGCTTTGGGATGGCGTGCTGTAGCGGACCGCGATCTAGGGCCTGTCATCTAATTCCCGGGGAGCAGCGTTGCGAGGAAAAATCGGGCCAGACGAGACGGAGCCCGAAGGCTTTGGTGATTCCAAGGTCGAGGGCGACAACGAAGTATGGCCCGACTTTACCCGCAACCCGAGGTCCCCGGTGCGCGAACTTTGCGCACTGGGGTGGAAGCCGAAGGGACGGGGCCAATTTTCCCGATTTCGTTGTCCCTCGTCGCTTCAGTAGTCGACTACAGCGCACTCCTCGCTCCTAGAACTCTGGAAAATTGGCGCCCGTCGCTGCCCCCTGGGAATTAGATGACAGGCCCTATGGTTGGACGATGGCGTTGTACCCGTCGTTGAGCAGCTTCTGCCGCCAGGCATCGGCTTCGTCGCGGGTTTTGAAGGGGCCGATGCGCACGTGGATCAGCCCGTCCAGCGGCTCGCGGTGCGCGGCGACAGCATAGCCATGGCGGCGCAGCGCACTCATCAAGACGTCGGCGTCTTCCTGCTGGGATACGGCGGCAATTTGCACCATCAGCGAGCCCATGGCTGGGGTGACCGCTGCGGCGGGCACCTGGCCTGCCTGCACCGCGTTTGCCGTGCTTGCGAATGCCGGCCTGACCTGGGCTTCGCCCGCCGATGGGCTGCCGGCAATTGCCGGGCTGGGTAGCGCTACTGCAGCCTGATCGCTGGCCGCATTCGGTGGCGCAGCGCTGGTCTGCGTGTCTGCAGAGGGCTTGGGGCGGCCGCTCTCCATGGGTGCTGGGGGTTGCGCGCTCGCCGCGGCCGGCGCCGGCACTGCGTCAGGCGCGCCGCGATGTCCGGCGGCGTAGCCCAGGCCAAAACACAGGCCACAGAGCAGCACGAGCCCGAAGAAGATCAGCAGCAGCATGGTCGAGCTGAGAGTGAGCTCGGCGTCCTGCCGGGGCTCGGCCTGCTGAAATTCCATGTCGTCGAAAGCTCCCCTCATTCACCCACTCCGAACCCAGTCTGCGCCTGCAATCCACAGCCCGCTTGAAGCTTCGATGCACCATGCCGGCCACGCAATCGCTCCGCTGCACCGGCACGACCAATATCGGTTACTCCGGTGTCTTGTCCACCGCCGGCTTAGCTGGAGCCGGCGCCATCGTCCCCAGCTTGTTCAGCAGCGTCATCATCTCCAGCGGCAGCGGAAATACGATGGTTGTGTTCTTTTCCACGCCGATGTCGGACAGCGTTTGCAGATAACGCAACTGTAGGGTCATGGGCTGTGTGGCCATCAGCGCCGCCGCGTCCACCAGCTTTTGCGCCGCGTTGAACTCGCCCTCGGAGTGGATGATCTTCGAGCGCTTTTCGCGCTCCGCCTCGGCCTGCTTGGCCATGGCGCGCTGCATCTGCTCGGGCAGGTCGACCTGCTTGACCTCGACGGAGATCACCTTCACACCGAAGGGCTCCGTGCGCTGGTCCATGATGGTCTGGATTCTCAGGTTGAGCTTGTCGCGATGGCTGAGCAGTTCGTCCAGTTCCACCTCGCCCAGCACCGTGCGCAGCGTGGTCTGTGCCAGTTGCGAGGTCTGGTAAACGTAGTTGGCCACCTTGATGGCGGCGTCGTTGGGGTTGACCACGTAGAGCGTGACGACGGCATTCACCTTGATGGTGACATTGTCGCGGGTGATCACATCCTGCGCCGGAACCTCGAGCACGTCCTGACGCAGCGAGATGCGCACCATCTGGTCAAATGGGCGGAAGACGAAGATCAGACCCGGCCCCTTGGGCGTGGGCAGGGCGTGGCCCAGGCGGAAGATGACGCCGCGCTCGTACTCGCGCAGAATCTTGATGGAGTTGAGAAAATAGAGGACGACGATGGCAACCAGAACCAGCAATGCAGTGAACATTTCGCTTCCCTCACCTAGCACGGATTCTACTCCAGCCCGCGCCGGCCAATCTGTTCAAGGTTATCCGTGCGACGCGGCCAGCTGCTCAGGCCCGACCGGCTCCACGCGCAGCAGATAGGCCTCGTGCCCGACCACGCGCAACACGGCGCCCGCATCCACCGGCTGGCTGGCCACGGCGCGCCAGATCTCGCCCTCCACCAGCACATGCCCCTCGGGTACGAGCGGCTCCATGGCTTTGGCTTCTGCCCCCATCATGGCGTCAATGCCGAGCCGGGTCTTCATGTGCCGGGCCCGCACCGCCAGGCGCAGCAGGAAGACAGTGATGCCGCCGAAGGCCGCGCTAACTGCGATCGCAATCAGGGGGCTCACGCCCATCTCCGGCACTGGAGCCGCCACAAGGGTGAGCATGCCGAATGCCAGGCAGACGATGCCGGCGATGGCCAACGCACCGTGCCCGCCCACCTTGGCCTCCAGCATCAGCAGCGCCAGCGCCGCTATCAGCAGAAGAACCGCTGTGAAGCGGATGGGCAGCAGATCGAGCCCGAAGACGCCCAGCAGCACCAGGAGCGTTCCCAGCGCGCCGGGAACGATGGTGCCGGGCGTGTTGAATTCGAGATAGATGAGCAGAGCGCCGCCCACCAGCATGAGCAGGGCGATATTCGGATTGACCAGCCAGCCCAGCAGCTGTTCGCGTAGCGTCGGCTTCACCAGCTCAATGCGCGCGCCGGCCAGGTGCAGCGTGAGTTTGCTGCCGTCGAGGCGGGTGATGGTGCGGCCATCGAGTGCGGCCAGCAGGGCAGAGTCGTTATTAGCTATGAGGTCGATCAGGTGCTGATCGAGCGCCTCCTCGGCCGTGTAGGAGTGCGAGGTTGCAGCCGCGGCCGAGGCTGCGGCCACATTGCGGTTGCGGCGCGCAACGTAGGAGCGCAGCAGCGCCTCGGCGTCGTTCTCCACCTTCTGGCTCATGGTGTCGTCCATTTTGCCGTACTCGGAGACCACGTGGGCCGCGCCGGCGTTGGTTCCCGGCGCCATGGCGGCAATATCCGCCGACTCCATGAGGTAGAAGCCAGCCGAGCCGGCACGCGCGCCAGCCGGGGCGACATAGACGATGACCGGCACCCGTGAGCTGAGGATCGCCCCGGCCATCGAACGCATGGAGACGAGCAGGCCGCCCGGCGTGTCGAGCTCAATCAGCAGCGCCGCTGCGCCGTCCGCGTTGGCCCGGGCGAGCGCACGGTCCAACTGCCCCGCGGTAACCGGCTGAATGGTGTCGGAAAGCACCAGTTTGTCAACGATCGGTTGCTGCGCAAAACCACCCGCACTCCAACCAAACACCGCGCAACCGAGCGCAACCCAACCAGCCTGAAGTACCAACCTGCGAACACGCTCCATCATGGCTTGCTCCTTCAGGACCTGCTGCTTGCAAGACGCCGCCTGGCCAGTCCAGCGGGCCGGCTTACCTGCGCTGCGCCCTGGCCGCTTCGACCTTCTGCTGCAGGTCTTGCAGTGCCGCGTCTGCCGCCTCGATCTTCAGCCCCTCGCTGACATCGTAGCTTGCCTCATCCAGATGCCCGGCGGCCAGGTCGAGCCGTCCCATTACAAGATACGCCTCGACGGAAGGCATCAGCTCGAGGCTGGTACGCGCCTCCTTGCGGGCGTTGTCCTTGTCACCGCTCCGCTCACGAATCTCCGCCAGGCCAGCATGCACGGCGGCAACGCGGTCGTCCGTGGCCAACGCCATTTGATCCAGCCGCTCGGCCTCAAGCAGCAGGCCGTGGTCGAGGTAGTCGCGCGCCTGCTGGGCCAGCTTTTGCGCGCGCTGCTCGGGAGGCAGAGCGGCCATGCGCGCCTCATCCACCTGGTCGAGCATCTGGGCCGCCTGGCGGAAGGCCACCGCGTCAAAGTTGCGGGCGATCCGCTCCAGCGGGTCAGCCTTGGCGCTGTTCGCCGAGACGGCGTCCGCAGCCGCGTCCGGCTTGCTGGGCGGAGCAGTCCACTCGGCCTGAAGCGCTTGCGCCTCGTTGTCGTTGGGGCGCAGCTTCAAGCATGCCGCCAGCTCGGCGAGGGCCTCGGCCACATTGCCGTGGTGCTTAAGGCTGACTGCCAGATTGAAGTGGTAGTCGGCCGTGTTGGGATCGGTGGCCAACGCCTGGCGGAACAGCGCAATGCCGTCATGGCCCTGGCGGCTCACGGCAACGCCCTGGTTGTTGACCACCTCGGAGAGCGGCAAAACCCGCGCCAGTGCTGCGAAAACCTGCTCGGCCTTGGGGTAATCGCCAGAGAACAGGAGGGAAAGGCCGCGGTAAAATCCGGCTTCCTGGGCGTCGGTTCGTTGCAGCTTGGGGTCGTCGCGGCCCACGCGGGCAAAGGCCGCCGCGGCCTGATCGTACTGCTGGCTGCTGTAGTCCTCCCGCCCCAGCGCCATCCAGGCCGGCGCGAACCCCGGGCTCAGGGCCACGGCCTGGTTCAAGTGGCGCAGGCGCTCGTCGTGGTCGGGCTCGGTGATGCCGCGAATGTACTGCTCGAAGGCATCGACCCGCATGCCCTTGCCGGCGGCGA
>Ga0302282_1000684_pt1 | contig 25617 bp, 22 predicted proteins | sample III_Fen_E1_3_FD_198763 | JGI IMG/M metagenome (GOLD analysis project Ga0302282, IMG submission 198763) | Peat permafrost microbial communities from Stordalen Mire near Abisko, Sweden - III_Fen_E1_3 | ecosystem: Environmental > Terrestrial > Soil > Wetlands > Permafrost | place: Sweden: Abisko... | reverse complement strand
GTACCCGCCATCTCAAGACACCGACCGCTTATTTATCTAGTAAGCGGATATGAGTTGAAGTTCTGCATGGCCGACGCATAACCCACAAGCGGTTTTCAGCTGAAGAGTAGGTTTTGCCAGATATCCCTGCCCGCGGTTGATCCGCAGTCACCAAATGTAAACAGTGAAATCAGCAACGGCCGATATGGAACCTTTGTTGGTTCGGATCAATACAAAGCCGCAACTTCGCCAATCTCATCCGGCATGCAGAAGAACCAGAAAAGCCGTTATAGCAATGAATGAGATGCCTGATATTTGTAGAGCAATCGACGTGGTGAGAAGTTTAGAAGTGCGCACATTATCGTTTCGAAGGGAAGCCAGGTAAACGACTAGTTGTGCTGCAACGCTTTTACCCCAACCCTCGGCGTCCCAATCATTCTCAACATACTTCTTTAGGTATTTTTCGTCGCTGGATGATATTTTCGCTGGCTTATTAATGAGCAACGCACAAATCGCAGAGATGATAAATGATGCGAGCGAGATTGAAATTGTCCATCGTGCAGCGATGGGTACGACGGAATTCTGAGTTCCAATTGCTATTGCGAGAAGACCAGAAACGAGCGTAACGAGCCCTCCAGATGTTGTAATAAGGTTCAATGCTCGGCTTCGAAAATTCTGAAAGATTTGTTCAGCGCGTGTCACTTCTGACGCAATGAAACTACCTAAGGCATTTGAATCTGATGGGTTAGTACTCAAGTGAACCGTTCCTTTCGCTCATTCGGCAATCACCCCGTCGGTTCCGGCACTGGTTGCAGGAGCCTTAAGCTCATGTCTTCATATTTAGACACAATTCGCGGGGCCATTTTCGCCGGGATCTCCTTAACTGCGATCTTCTTCGCCGGAGCTTTCTTCGCGGGAATCTTTTTAGCTGGGGCCTTCTTCGCCGGAACTTTCTTCGCGGGAATCTTTTTAGCTGGGGCCTTCTTCGCCGGAACCTTCTTCGCGGGAATCTTTTTAGCTGGGGCCTTCTTCGCCGGAACCTTCTTCTTCGTCGCCATATTCAATCCCCCATCCAGAATCATCGGACTTTGGCGCGATCGTACTTGAATCAGCCGGGCGGTGTGTGAATTAGTCCGAGTTCCCACAGCACTTGCAATGAACGCTCCTGATCCAAGGAGCCCGTTTACCCAAATAAATGAAGGCCCGCTTTACGGCCGCATCTTGTTTGATAAGTAAGCGGTATCGGCACCAAACACGCTTCAGATCCAACGCAGCATTGCTACAACTTCAGTAATTATTCACTAGCGCACTCGAAGCACGTCACCATCTCGTCAGCGTGAACGTTGATTAGGGCTGAGCGTGCAAGCGCTCCCCCAGGACTCTTTGTGCAAATTCGATCATCTCGAGATAGTGCTCGGCCGATCGAACCGGGTCGTTCGGGTCGATTGGGTTATCACCTCTGATCGAGACGTGCGTAGCACCAGCCTTTTCGCTCGCTTCGACGGCGCGCTCAAACTCTCCTGCGTTGAAGTCGGTGATGCGTAGACCAACCTGCAGGCCCGGCAGCTCGTGGCGGCCCGCGTCCCTTGCGGCGCGATAGATCACCTCAATCGCCCGATCGAGCGAATCACCCGGTGGACCACCATGAAGCCAGCCGTCGGCGAGTCGGCCGATACGCTCGAGCACTCGGGTGCTCGCCCCGCCACCTATCCAAATTGGAATGGGTCGCTGAACGGGGCGAGGAAGGATGCCAGCTCGGTCTATGCGGGGGAATCGAACCTCGAAGTCAACTGACTCCTCATTCCAAAACCGACGAAGCACCTCGACCTGCTCTTCGCAAAGCGAGCCCGAGTCTGAAAATCGATTCCCAGCGCCTCATATTCGACCTGGTTCCATCCAACACCGACCCCGAGGCGGAAGCGGCCGTTGGTGAGGATGTCAACATCAGCAGCTTGCTTGGCGACGAGTGCTGTCTGGCGTTGAGGAAGGATCAACACCACGGTCGCCAACTCAAATTTGTTGAGCGCTGCGAGGTAGCCATAGAACACGAATGGCTCGTGAAAGAGGTCGTGCACGTCATAGGCACCATCCCATCCAGGGCGAGTAGACGGGTCAGCGCCGAGAACGTAACCGGTCGCGTGAAGGAAGTTGAATCCCAAAGACTCGACCGCACGCACGAAGCTGAGCAACTTCTCAAGGTCGGCGCCAATCTCGCCCTGGGGCAGAAGCAACAATGAGCGGCACGGCCAGATCAATACCATCGGGGGCACGCCGATCTCAGCGAGCCTCTTTGGAGCGCCGATGCGCCGCGCGAGCACGTACACCGCGTCGGAGCCGAGCACCTCGCTCAACCGCGCGTACGGTGCGACAATCGCCGGTCTATTGACCGCAAGGGCGAAGGGTAGCACCACCGCGTTCATTTGGCCGTGAACAAGCTGGCCAATACCCTCGAGGACACTTCGTTTCCGATCATACGTAGGCTGCAACCAATGGGTGATAATCGCGCTTTCGAATTTCGCCCGAAGGAGTCGCCATCGGCCTCGAAGATGGTGGCGAAGTTGGTCTTCCGGTGGGCCGTCAGCTTCGCTGGTTTTACTCTGTTGGCCGTTGTCCTGATCTCTCAGTCGTCAGCATCGGCGTCAACCATCGTTACGAGACCGACTGCCCCTCGTCACGTCACGGCGGCGGCGGGTACCAACGCGGCGATCATAAGTTTCTTGCCTCCCTCTTCTAATGGCGGCTCTCGAATCATTGATTACTACGTTCGAGTATTCCCAAGGAATCCGACAGGTCCCGCACTGCGCAGGTGCCCGACGACCCGTTGCTCAATTCCAGGACTGAATAACGGAGTCACCTATCACTTCACCGTGGCCGCGGTGAACCATTCCCAGGTTGGAATCTATTCAAGAGCTTCAAACGGAATCACTCCAAAATCCCCCGTGCCCTCCGGGCCAACGATCACGTTCAACGCGAACGGTGGCTCAGGAGTTATGCCGAACGAAACCGAAGCGTACGGAACTGCCGCTGCTCTTGCGATCAATGCATTTAGCTATTCGGGCTACGAATTCACCGGCTGGAACACCGCGGCCAACGGCAGCGGCACCAGTTACGCGGATGGCTTTGCGTATGTGTTCACGGCGAGCACTACCCTCTACGCGCAGTGGATCGTTGGTACTTACACGGTCACGTTCAACGCGAACGGTGGCTCAGGAGTTATGCCGAACGAAACCAAAGCGTACGGAACGGCCGCTGCCCTTACGATCAATACATTTAGCTATTCGGGCTACGAGTTCACCGGCTGGAACACTGCAGCTAACGGCAGCGGTGTTAGTTACGCGGACGGTTCTCCATACGTGTTCACGGCGAGCACTACCCTTTACGCGCAGTGGGCGATCGCGGTACCGGCTGGGACGTCTCCGGGATGGACTTCCCAGAATTGGTCCGGGTACGTTTTGACAGGTCAACCAGGTGGGTATCAATCCGTTGGCGCTAAGTGGACGGTCCCGACAATCAACTGCTCCTCGGTGCCAAATGGCCACACCTCGGATTGGGTCGGCGTCAACGGCTCAAGTGACATTCCCGGACTCTTTCAAGATGGGACATCGTCGTCCTGTGACGGGGGGAACCAAGTTGACGTCGCGTGGTGGACTGATCAGGCCGAGAGTTACAGCGAACAAGATCTCTACTTGGTTAATCCGGGTGACGATATGCAGGCGAGCGTTTACCAAACTGCATCTGGGCAATGGGCCTACGACATTCAGGACTTGACAAGTGGACATACGTCGTCCGCCGCGGAGGCTTACTCAGGCCAAGGTTTGAGCGCGGAATGGATAGCGGAGGATCCAGCAAGTGCGAGCACCGGACAGCTGTTCCCCTTGGCTGATTTCGGCTCAGTCACTTTCTCCGACCTCTCGCTTCAAGTGACGGGAGGCACATGGTACCTGCCCACTTATTCCGACGCATGGGAAATGGTGGCTGCAAACGGTACGGTTATGACGCTGCCCAGTCAAATAGTTGGAACGGGATCCGCGGCGGCCTTTACGGTTTATTACGAATCTTCGGGCTAGTTGAGTCTTAACCCTCTTGACTTCAGATTTCAAGCGCTCAGCGAGCGTGCCGTGAGCCATAGTCCAGCGAAGGCGTCGAGCTAAAGGTTCATAGTCTTCGTCCAGGGCCTCGGCGGCGTGAACGACTTCGGTCGTCGCCGTTACCGGGCGCCGTTAACACTGACTTCGATGCGGCGATTCTCAACCCACCAGCGCCACTACGGCTTCTGGCGACATGGGCCGTGCCAAGAGGAAACCTTGCCCCTGATCGCAGTCAAGTCCCATCAACGTATCGAGCTGATGGTCAGTCTCGACACCTTCGCCAACAACTGACATTCCAAGAGCGTGCGACATTGCCGTCACGGCAGCAACTATCTCGCGGTCGCGCGCGCTGCGTCCAATGTGTTCAACGAAGCTTCGGTCGATCTTCACAACGTCAACTCTCATGTGTTGCAGATGAGCTAGCGAAGAGTAGCCAGTTCCGAAGTCGTCCAAAGCAATGCGCACTTCCAGCAGAGACAGCGCCGCCAGTGTTTCTTGAATCTCGGCCCAACCTCCAACGAAGGCAGTTTCAGTGATCTCGAGACACAACCGCTCAGGAGAAATGTGATAGCGCAGCATGACCTCTTCGACCACCTTTGCGAAACCAACTTCGGACAATTCGCGCCCTGAAACATTGACCGCCATAGTGAAGCCGGCGGGCCATCCTTCCCGGCTGGTCCATTCCTCGAGCTGGCGACAGGCCTCGTCTAACACGAACGAATCGATTGAAGCGATCAAGCCATGCTGTTCGGCAAACGGAATAAAGGCATCCGGTGCGACGATCCCCCGATCCGGGTGGCGCCAGCGAACCAACGCTTCTACACCGACGAGGCTTTGGTCATCGAGCGAGAATAAGGGCTGGTACTGCAAGAAGAGTTCATTGTTTTCAATCGCGTGGCATAGTTCTGCCTTGAATTGGTTCGCAGTGGAGACGCCGCGCGAACTGGGATCGTAAACTCGATAGCGATTTCGCCCCAATTCTTTCGCTTCGTACATGGCGTCGTCGGCGCCACGAAGGAGATCTTCGGGTTCGGCCTGCGGGTCGGTGGTAGGGAAGATACCAACACTGCACGTGACAGTGAGTTCATGTCCGTCCTTGAAGAAAGGGGCACGAACTCTCTCGACAATTCGGTTGGCGATAAGTGCAATGTCGTCGTCATTGTTCAACGACGTGCACAGTATGACGAATTCGTCCCCACCAAGCCGAGCGACCGTATCGGCACGTCGAGATACCCGCGAAAGTCGGCGACCAACCTCAACAAGCAATTGGTCACCGACGTCGTGGCCGTATGAATCATTGATGACCTTGAAATGGTCTAAGTCCACGAAGAACACCGCGAGGCGACCGGGCAGACGCTCCAGTGCAACGAAGGCTTGTTCAAGCCTGTCCATCATTGAGATTCTGTTGGACAGTCCGGTCACCGGATCATGAAGGACCTGATAGGCGAGAGCCTTTTCCGCTTTGACTTGTGCAGTGACATCACGCGTCACGCCCCACGTTCCTACGATCTCGCCGTCTTTGTCCAAGAGCGGCATCTTGCTCGTCGACACCCACGTGTCCGCGCGATCAAGGAAAGTCTCTTGCTCCAGTTTCTGTTCTAAGGGCTGGCCAGTGCGAATGATTTCTTGCTCGTCGTGAAACGCGGACGCAGCGTGCTCTTCACTGTAAAAGTCGAAGTCCGTCTTGCCAATGAGATCCGAAAGTTCCTGTCCCGTAGGAACGGTAGCGTCGCAACCGGCGCTTACCAACAAGAATCTGCTCTCTAGGTCCTTGAAGTAGACGCGGACTCCCGGCGCGGCCAACAAATTGTCCATGCACATGACCTTCAGTTCATGGGGCCATTGATTCACTTCGTCTTGATTTCGCTTAGCCACAATCGCCCCACCCCTCTGCTCGGAGTTCAGTCGGTACGCTAATCGCGCGTTGGTGAAGCCTAATGCCGAGCACCCTTGTCGCAGTGTACGTAAACGTCCGAGGTAATAAGGTCTGCACGGCAGGGCATGAATGCTCTATCCAGATCAACGCGCACTCTTGTGCACGCGCGAGCAAGGTGCGCTGGCCCGTAGAAAGCCCTTCTTCTACGTCTGCGCAAATCCATTTGACTGTAAGTACGTCGAATCGACCGTGCCTACTTACTACGGGGCGTCACTCGGCGATAAGACCCTTCTTCGATTCCTTCTTAGCGTGCTTCTCGTTGCGCTTTTCCTTCAGCGACTTACCCGCTTTTTTGGCATTGTGTTGGTGCGGTGATTTTTCGGCCATAATCGCTCCTCTAGTAGGCGACGTCATTGTTGGCGGCGTCAAGATCACAGGCTGAGAGCGACCACCACACAGGTCCTAGGACCTCGAGCGGCAGCTTTCACTCTTGCTTCTCACTACCGACCTTAACCATTCCTCACCCTCCAAGGGGATATTAAGTATGGCGCCGAGGAAACCCGCGAAATCTGTCAGAGACCACGGCTAGTGCGAACTACTTGCCCGTCACGCAAGTGGTCCGCACCGACTGAGCGACTTGAAGTGCATCTTCGCTGACGCTGGGAATGGTCTCTTACTGGAGACCACTTCCCCACCGGGAACGCCTGGATAAGCGCACTTCCTCGCGGTCAGCGCACGCGTCAGCAGCGCAAGGTTCGGAAAAAGAATTGCTCTTCGTCTGGCGGAGGTGTTGGGCAAGTCGATTGCGTAAGCATCGACTTAGGTATTGTCTAACCAGGTCGTCGAGGTTTCATTCCTTAGTGTTTCACGGGACAGCTAAAAGACAGTAGATGACTTCCGAATAATCCAAAATGCGGCTTCGTCCTCAATACTCCAGGCCCGGAAAATAGTCGTTAAGTTGCTTTCATTAGCAGTCGAACCCGAACTGACGAATCGCCGAGACCGCTGGAAGATGGAACCATGGGGGGTACACCATCTCCCAGCGGCGTCGGTTCTTAGTCGCTGGCCCTTAGGAGGCCAGCGGATTCAGCCGCGTGATCACTTCTTGCAGCATCGACTCCAAGTTCCCAGTGTTCGGACCGTCGTAGATCGGACTCGAACCGTCGCTCAAGAGCGAACTAGCCATGGCGACGCCTTGCGGCGCCACCTTGGGCGCAAGCAAAGCGCTCGCGAGCGCACGAATCCAGGGTTCCGAACCGAGGATCCTCGAACGAGCGAGTGGCACCTCGGGGCTTCTGAAGGGCGTCGGGCGGCGCGCGTTGGTAAGCAACGACAGCCAGTTTTCGGCCAGCACCCGGCGACGGGACGGCGAAACGATCAGTTGCGCTCGCGTCGCCAGGAGCAAACTCGACGAGGGAGATTGCCCTTTAGCCAGTCGTCCGTCGAGTAGACCTCCGAGAACATGGGCACCCACCAGTGTCGCCAGCGGGACCGATGCACGCTTTGACTGGTCGAGCGTTTTGTCAGAAACAACTAGCGTCACGCTACTCAGGTCCTGACTCTGGTCCACGGCGCGCACTTCCTTCTTCGCCACTCGCCGCCCGTGCAAGTTATGGCGATGTCCTTTGCGCTGGCCTTCGTGGTCCACGCGCTGAAACGGACTTTCAATACTCATGTTTCCCTCCTTCGGGAATTTCGTTACGTATCGATTTTCGTGGGATATTTCCGAATAGGTTCTTAAAAGTCATTGGCGGAGCGTCATAATTCCTTAATGAACACGGGGCCAATTGGCCGGTCATCTCGACATCGTCGATGAACTAGAATTTGCTTGGTTTACAGGTGTGCCGGGAAGACTGGTCGGCGGCAAGGAGTTTGTCGATGACCAGGACTAATGGAGGCTGCTTTATTGAGCAACGTCTGTGCGGTTTCACTTCGAAAGATCCGCGTGCTCGCGCCGTAAACATCACTCGGTGCCACGACGACAGCGCTCGCCAGACCCTGATTCTGGCGCTCTCGGCACGCGCTCTCACCAGAGGTGACCGACCTTGTTGAATCGAAAGAAATTACCAAGTTGGCGTTGGGAGGCACTGCGCACGACGCTTTGGTTCGTGCCGGCCGTGCTCATCGTGCTGGGCGCCTTGATGTTCTTGGTGACGTTCAAGATCGACGCCGCCGCCTACGAGCACCAAATCCAGCTTCCGACTTGGCTGCGTAACGGCAGTTCCCAGTCAGGCCGCGACGTCCTGATCGCCATCGCAGCGGCGATCATCACCGTGGTCGGCGTGGTCTTTTCAATCACGATCCTTGCGCTCACCTTGGCGTCCCAACAGTTCGGCCCGCGGATGATGCGAAACTTCGTTCGCGACGTTGGCAATCAGGTCACCCTCGGCGTCTTCGTTGGCTCTTTCACCTACTCGGTACTCGCTCTTGGTTCGATAACCTTCTATTCCCACGGCACCTTCGTGCCGCACCTCAGCATCACGGTCGCCGAAGCAATGCTGTTGTTGGACGTCGTGGTCTTGGTCTATTTCATCGACCACATCGCGGCGACGATCCAGCTCCCCGAAGTCATCGCGAGCATCGCCCGCGACCTCGAGTCGTCGATCGATACCGAGTTCCCGATCGTCGACACCGTCGACGCGTCGACCCCCGCCGCCCGTCTGGATTCGTCCATGTCACCCGAGCCCACGGAACTACTCGCCATGATCGACGCGCGAGGTGGAATGGTTATCGCCGCCAAGAGTGGCTACCTCCAATTCGTCGGGTACGCCCAACTCGCCAAGATCGCCAAACTCGTGGATGCGGTCATCCGACTCGATTATCGTCCGGGTCACTTCATCGTCGCCGGACGTCCAGTCGCCAAGGTCTTCCCAAGAGGAGCGGCCGAACAGGTGGAAAAAGCTCTCGCCAGGGCTCACGTGACCGGACCGCACCGGACCCTCATGCAAGACCCCGTTTTCGCCATCGATCAATTAGTGGAGATCGCCATCCGAGCCCTCTCGCCCGCCGTGAACGACACGTTCACGGCACTTACGTGTCTCGATTGGCTCTCTTCGGGGCTCAGTCGTATATCCAGTCGAAACCTCACCGAACGCGTCTACCGCGATGAGGAAGGGCGAGTCCGTCTCATCGCCGCGGACTGGTCCTACCCGAAGATGGTGAATCGCGCCTACGACAAGATCCGTCAAGCGGCGAGCGGCATGCCCGCAGTGATCATTCGCATGCTGGATTCGCTGCGCGCGGTGGCTGACGCCACCTCGACGGTTACCCAACGCGAGGTGCTGATGCGTCAGGGCGAGATGGTGTTGCGTACCGCGCGCGATTCAGTGACCGAGCCGTATGACATCGAGGACATCGAGTCCCATTTCGCAAGCCTTCGCGAACGCATCTCGGCGATGGACAACCCGGCCACCCCCTGACCAACCGCACCAGAGGAATCAACGTTTCTTCACGATCCCGTACTGGATCATCGTTTCAGCCATGGCGAGGGTCATCTCGGTCAGGTCGCGAGGTTCGAGTCCGAGCTCGGTTTTGATCTTCGCGACGTTGAAGTGGGCGGGATTTCCGACTTCGGGGACGACAAATTTCAAGTCACGATCAAAAACGGCGACCAGTCGCACCGCGAACTTAGGAAGCCTCCTCATCGGAATCTTGTAACCCTCGCTGGCGTAACGCTGGTGGAGAATTTTGGCGGCATCAAGTAACGGCACTGAGTCTGAAGCCGCGCAGATGTATCGCTGCCCCGCGGCGGCGGGCAAAGTCATCGCCTTCACGTGAGACCAAGCGACATCACGTACGTCAATGGGAGGGAACCATACGTCGGGCATACCGGGAATCTCGTGGTTCATCATCCTCTTAATTGCTTCTCCTGAAGAGCTGAAGTGGTCCGAGAGCACGGGGCCCAAAACCAGCCCGGGAAGGATTGTCACTAATTCCATCTTCGAGGTGTTCTGCGCAGAAAGAACGAAGTCCCACGCAGCCTTTTCTGCCACGGTCTTGGACTTCGCGTAGGGATCCACGTCGCCACTCTCTACATTCGTCCAATCAAGTTCGGTGTAGGGGTGATCCCTGGGCGTGCCGTAGGCGACGGCCGCCACCGACGAGGTCATGACGACTCGCTTCACTCCTGCGCGCACCGACGCGCGCAAGACTCGAAGAGTCCCTTCGCGAGCCGGCACGATCATCTCGTTCTCGTCCTTCGGCGTCTTGAGGAAGAGCGGACTGGCAACGTGCAGCACGTAGGTGCAGCCAGCCACGGCCTCGTCCCAACCGTCGTCGATCGTGAGGTCCGCCGCCACGACGCGCAACCGAACATCGAGTGACCCACCCGTTGCGAGGTGCGAACTGATAACTCCGGCAAGTTCGTCACCACGGCTCGTCGAGCGTGCGGTCGTTCGCACGTCGTAGCCCGCTTCGAGCAATTGGAGGATGCAGTGCTGAGCGATGAAACCGGTACCGCCGGTGACGAGAACAGTGTCTGACATAGTGACCCAAATCTAGTGACGCGAGACCAACTGACCACCGACAAGTTGGGATTCGCGGCTGAATACTCAAACCGTTGAGCAGACCGCGTGCGCCATCATAGGTTCAGAGGAGCCGAGTTCTCGCGTCACGCTCGCGAACCGACCGCTCGCCGTAATCCTTTGCCCATTGAAACGCCGCTGCGGTGTAAAAAGCGTGTTCCACCACGAAATGGTTCTTCTCTTCCAAACGAGCAAGCTCAGCGCTTGCACCTCAAGGAAGCGACTTTGTCCCATATCGCCATGCATCCGAAACTCAGTGTTGCCAGAAAATGCGCGAACGCGGCCGTTTCATTTGTTTCTTCGGGGTTAATCTCAAAGCTCTGTAATGCAGCCGTAATGAACCACCTGCGCTGAGGCGCCTGTTCAGCACTGACGCGTGCAATTTAAGGCTTCCCTAAGATATCGCCCTCAATGCAAACCACGAAGATTCACTAATGTAGTTAAATGACGCGGTCGGATTCTGATGCCACCCATCTCATTTGTGCCATCATCACTCCCAATTATTTGAGTCAATTCCTGATTCTTGGACAGTCGCTCGCGCTCGCAATGCCGGATGCGGTCTTGCGGGTCCTTATCCTGCAGGACTGTAATGACGTCGAATATTTTCAATCTCAAATTGACGAGTACTTGGCTGGTTCATCAAGCGGCGCCGATCATCGTGCAATAACGATCGATCAGGTGAACTGGGAGGACTTCGACATTGAGTCGGCGGTGCTCTTCTACAACACCCTGGAATTCGCAACGTCAGTGAAACCGGCCCTCATGCGATCTTTCCTGGCGCAAGGTTGGCAGCGCGTTACCTACCTCGACCCTGACATTCAGGTGTTCCAGGATTTCACCCACCTATTAGACGACGACGCCGACGTATGTCTGACCCCTCACATCTTCACCGATATTTTGCAAGACGGCTATTCACCGTCATCGCACGACATTCTTCAAGCGGGCTTCTACAACCTAGGTTTCTGTTCGGCACGACCCACGGCGTTACCCTTCCTTAGTTGGTGGAGTGGGCGCCTGCAGTTCGACTGCCTGTTGAACCCGGCGATGGGCTACTTCACCGACCAGCGGATACTCGACTTCGCCACGCTGAGGGCGAAGGTACAAACTCTCGTCGCGCCAGGTTGCAACGTCGCCTACTGGAACCTCCACGAACGCAACGTAATCCTCGACCAGGGTGAATGGAAGATCACCTACGCCGGATCGGTTCATCCCCTTTACTTCTTTCACTTCAGCGGATTTCAACTCGACCGTTCGGCATCGCTTTCGCGACACGCCACTCGCCGCGTGCTGGGCAAGTCCTTACCTCGGAGATTTGCCTTCCAGTACGACGAGATGTTGCGCAACCACCGACTCCAGCACGCGGACCCCACCTTCACCCTGGGCGGGTCTTCCGTGCTCGAACCGCTACCCGTTAGCTGGAGACGCTTTCTACGCGAGGACGCGGACGTGCACGTTCGTGCCGGACTCACTCTTCGCGAGGTGCGTGAAGAGGTCTACGCTCCGGCGAGTCCACTCCTGTGGTTCGCCTGTCTGAGCTGTGGCGACGAACATCGAAACTTCGGTACGAGGTCGCGATCATTCTTGGCAGGTTGGTCGTGCCATCCTTCACTTCAGGGAGTACCTAACGCCATCAGCGCATTCTTCAGGAGCGCTCACCACGAGTTCACGCATACACCAATGGCCCAATTGTCGTGGGCATCGCAGTCTTTCGAGCTCCACACCAAGGCCGACGAACGCCTGGCCGCCGAGATCATGGGTAGCGCAGCGCAGTCATTGAGTGAAATGGTGGATCTTCGTCTCATTGGCTACTTCAGCCTTTCGGCGGGCATTGGCCAGATTGCGCGATGGTCACTGGCGACCCTCGAGGACGCCGGTATCCACCCCGCCATTGAGCAGGTTTACGGAAACAACGATTCAAGTGACTATCTTTCGATGCTACTGAGACGCAACAACCCCCTCGCCGCGGCGAACGCCTCAGTACTCTGCTTCGTCAACGCTGACCAATGGAGCCTTGAAGTGAGCGCGGCGCGAGTCGATCCGAGGATCCAGTGCGTCGAGGCGGTCTGGGCGTGGGAACTCGAACACATCCCGAGCGAAATGTATTCGCTCGCCGCCTCGGGCGACATTCATCGGGTCCACGCGCTCTCCCACTGGAGCGCCCAGGCGATGGCGAAGGTCCTTCCGATACCGGTCGACCGGCTCACGCCCTTTGACCTGAGACTTATCGACTCGCTTGCAGATCCGAGCGACTTCGAGCGAGCATCGACCGGTCGGGCGCGGTACATACTGACCACGTTCGACGCCAAGAGCATTCTCAGCCGCAAGAACCCAGAGGGCGTCTTGGCGCTCTGGCAGCGGGTCCAGGCGGACTACCCGGATCTTCGACTAGTGCTCAAGAGCACCAACCTCAGAGACGTGTCGCCCCCGGAACTCCTACAACTCATCGATGGCATGGAGCGTACGGAGCTCGTTGACGAATATCTGAGTGATGATGACTACTTCGAACTGCTAAAAAATTGCGAAGTCTATGTGTCGCTCCACCGCTCCGAGGGCCTCGGTCTCACGCCGATAGAGGCGGCGTTGTGCGGGCTGCCGGTGGTGTACACCAACTACGGGGGTCTCACGGAGTTCCTCGAAGACAGTTACTTTCCGGTTTCCTTCGGTATGTCACTGGTGGGCGAGACCAATCACGAGCTTGGACCCTACGACGAAGTGGCGACGTGGGCCGAGCCGGACCTTGATGACGCGGAGCGCCAATTACGTCGCGCTCTGATGGCGTCGACCGATAGCGCTTCACTGCAACTGCTCGAGCCTGATCGAAAGACCCTGGTGGAGAATCTGGTTACCGCGCAGGAGGAACTGGTGGTCATCGCGCGTCGCCTGACGGCGACCGCGCAGACGAGAGAAGTAATTCGCCACGATGCTTTGATTGAAAGGCTCCTGGCGCCGACCGTAGAACTCGAGAAGCCAGCGCTCGAGCCAGCAAAAGTGAATCCGGGCTTCTTCGCGATAGTGGCAGTGCTCTATCGCATCTACCGATTCTTTCCGACCTGGGTACGATTCCAAGCAAACCTGGCGCTACAAGACTTGCGCCGTGACAAGGCCGACCCACCCGACGCCTAGCGCCGACTCGAGACACTAAATGGCGCCTAAACGATCAGGGGACCACCGTCGTTCCCGCGCTGCCGTCGAGGAGTCCCGGCGCGTCGTCAAAGGTTCCGATGGACCCGCGTTTGCCCGACGCCTTCACGAAACGACACACCGCTTCGACCTTGGGCCCCATTGAACCGGCAGCGAAGCTCATCGCGCGAAGTTCTGCGACGGTGGCCTTGTCCAGAGGGTGCTCAGTCGGAAGTCCGTAGTCCGCGAGCACCGCCGCCACGTCGGTGAGCAGCAGGAGCGTGTCGGCGTCGACGTCACGCGCGATCAACGCCGCAGAGAGGTCCTTATCGATGACCGCCTCCACCCCTTCGAGGTGACCCTTCTTATCGCGCGCAACAGGTATCCCACCGCCGCCCGCACACACCACGATCGTGCCCCTAGCGACCAAGTCTTTGATCGTCGAGATCTCGACCACTTCCATAGGCTCGGGCGAAGGAACGACGCGTCGCCACAGGTCGCCATCCTGACGAAGGGCCCACTTGCCGCCGCCGATGCGACGCGCCTCCTCCTTCGAGTAACCGCGACCAACGAACTTAGAGGGTGCGACGAACGCGGGATCGTTCGTATCGACGATCGTTTGGGTGAGGACCGCGACGACCCGACGCTTGAGGACATTGCCCAGCGCCTGGACGAGCCAGTAGCCGATCATGCCCTGGGTTTGCGCTCCGAGAACGTCGAAGGGGAACGGGTGGTCGAGCACGGGGTCGTTGGCACTCTCGAGTGCGAGCATCCCGACTTGGGGCCCATTGCCGTGAGTGACGATGATCTCGTTTCCCTCACAGATTCGCGCGAGTTGCTTCACGGCATCCACGACGTGATGCTGTTGAATTTCGGCAGCGGGCCTCTCACCTCTTTGAAGAAGTGCGTTTCCGCCTAGTGCCGCGACGATGAGAATGTCAAACTCCCGCCAACGTGGCGACCATTATCGCCTTAATAGTGTGTAAACGGTTCTCGGCCTGGTCAAAGACGATCGAGGTCTTCGACTCGAAGACCTCGTCGGTGACCTCGAGGGCCTTGACTCCGTACTTCTTGTCCAGCTCGGCGCCCAGGTCGGTGTTCGTGTTGTGCAGGGCCGGTAGGCAGTGCAGGAATCGGACGTCGGGACTCTTGGACGCCTTGACCAATTCTTCGTTCACCTGGTAGGGCAACAGCAGTTTGATCCGCTCGGCCCAGGAGTCCGTGGGCTCGCCCATCGAGACCCAGACGTCGGTGTAGATGAAGTCCGTGTTCGCGACCGCATCTTGTGCGTTCTCGGTGATAAGGATCCTCGCGTCCGAGTACTCCGCCAGGCGCCGTGCGATCTGTTGAACCTCCTCGGTGGGCTGCAGTGACTTGGGTGCACCAATACGCACGTCCATACCCAAGAGCGCCCCCACGCAGAGCAGCGAGTTAGCCGTATTATTGCGCGCGTCACCCACGTAGGTGAGGGTCACTTGCTCGAGAGGTTTGAGGGTGTGATCGCGGATGGTGAGCATGTCCGCGAGCAACTGGGTGGGATGCCACTGATCGGTCAGTCCGTTCCAGACCGGCACGCCGGCGAACTCCGCCAGGAGTTCCACGTCGTGGTGGGCGAATCCTCGAAACTCGATGCCGTCGTACATGCGACCGAGCACGCGCGCGGTGTCCTTCACGGTCTCTTTGTGGCCCAGCTGCGTTTCGCCCGGGCCCATGTAGGTGACGTGCGCCCCTTGATCGTGGGCGCCCACCTCGAAGGCGGACCTCGTGCGAGTGGAGGATTTCTCAAAGATGAGCGCGATGTTCTTGCCCTTGAGCAACTTCTTTTCCGTGCCCGACCACTTCTCACGGCGCAGTCGGTCGCTCAGGTCGAGAAGACCAATGAACTCCTCTTTGGTGAGGTCGGTGTCCTTTAGGAGGCTGCGCCCCCTCAAGCCGTTGGTGATGTCAGTGTTCTTCATACGACGCTCTCTCTCTCGATGGGACACGTCATGCATCTCGGGCCGCCGCGACCCCGACCAAGCTCGCTACCGTCGATCGAGATCACCTCGATGCCGTTCTTTCGAAGCATGGTGTTCGTCGCGACGTTACGTTCGTAACCCATGATGACCCCGGGGGCCACCGCAAGGAAGTTCGTCCCGTCATCCCACTGTTCACGCTCGGCCGCGCGAACGTCCTCGTCGGTGGTGAGGACGGTCACGTGGTCGACCTTGAGGACCTGGGCCAACGTCTCCCACAGGTCCTCGTTCTGAATCATGTTGAGCGTCTCGGGTTCGTCACCCGGAGTGACCGTCCAACTGCGCAAGTTCCTGTCGAAGTAGGGATAGAGGACGAACGTCGCACGGTCGATCATAGTCATGACGGTGTCAAGGTGCATGAACGCGTGGCTGTGCGGAAGTTCGATCGCGATGACCCGGGTGGCCAGACCGGTCTCGAAGAGCCGTCGCGTCAGGATCTCGACCGCAATCGGCGTCGTGCGCTCGCCCATGCCGATCATGACGGTGCCGTGTCCGAGGACGTGCACGTCGCCACCTTCGATGGTCGCCTGGTGGTTGACCACCTCGGCGTCGAGCAAGACGTCGAACTTCTCGTCCTTGAAGACCGGGTGATAGCGGTAGACCGCCCTCGTGTGCAGCGACTCGCGCTTGCGCGCGGTCTTGGCCATGGGGTTGATCGTGACGCCACCGTAAATCCAGCACGAATTGTCACGTTGGAAGAGCGTGTTCGGTAACGGCGGCAAGATGAAGTCATCCGCTCGCAACTGTTCCCACGAAAGGCTCTTCGCGCTGAGCGGTGCCAGGTCGGCCTTCAAGATGCCGCCAACGAGGAACTCCGCCAACTTCTCACCGTCGAGGTCGTTCAAGAGCTGACGAACCGGCTTGACGAGCGACGGGCCGATCTGGTCGTCGGTGCACAGCGAGTCGAGCACGAACGCTCGCCCGGCGTCGAGGGACAACACGTCAGCCAGTAGATCACCGAACAGGTGGACCTTGACGCCCTTGTCGCGCATCGCCTGGGCGAAGGCGTCGTGCTCCTCGCGCGCCTTCTTCGCCCAGAGCACGTCGTCAAAGAGAAGACTCTGGATGTTCGACGGAGTGAGCCTCGAAAGTTCGAGACCTGGTCGGTGCAGTATCGCCTGCTTGAGTTGGCCAACTTCTGAATCTACGTGGAGTGTCATTGCACTACCTCTTCGCTCTTACTTCTTGGGCTTGGTGCCCTTGTCGTTCTTGGGTTCCTTCGCAGGTTTCACGTCCGTCTGCGCCATCACTTCGGCCTGCCACGAGGCGGGAACCTCATCGGGCAGGTCCACGGGGATGTCGATCTCGCCGAGTCCCTGACGACGTGCATTGAGGAACGCGTAGAGGACGAGCCCAGCGAGCAGCACCACGAGCGCCTGGTAGACGACCTGGTAGCCCGAGGCGAAAGTCACCCACATGGAAAACAGCACACTGGCGCCCGCGACGCAGAGGTCACGAGCCAACTGCCAACCCTGGACGTGGCGACGCTTGGAGACGAGGAACGTCAACTGGGCAATCGCCGAGAAGAAATACGGGATGGCGACGGTCACCACGCTCAGGTCCACGAGGTACGTAAAGACCGTCAGACCAGAACTCGTCGAGTAACGCCAGAGCATCAACAGCGACGGCAACGCGGTGCCCACGAGGATGCCGAACCAGGCCGTACCCCTCTTATCGGACCATGCGAAGGGTCGCGGGAACAAGTCGTCTTGGGCAATGGCGCGCGAAGTCTCGGTGACGATCAACGTCCAGGCGATCAACGCTCCAAGACCGGATACCACCGCGACACCCGCGACGAACTGACCGGCCCACGCGCTGTGGGGGAACATGGTCTGAAAAGCGTTCACGAAGGGAGATCCGGTATTGACCAGAGTGTGGTGAGCGACGAGGCCCATGACCACCGCCGTGACCAAGACGTAGAGGAACGCGCTGGCGACGGTACCGATGACCGAAGCTCGAAGCACGTTGGTGCGCGGATTCTTCACCCGCTTGGCCGTGATGGCAGCAGCTTCGACACCAATGAAGGAGAAGAGTGCCACGCCCGCGGCGATACCGATGCCGTTGTAGAGACTGCCACCCGACGCGTTAAAGGGACCGAAGTTGGCCCGCGCGACGAAGAACCACCCGACAACGCCCACGAACAGCAGCGGCAGGAACTTCAAGACCACGGTGACGTTCTGGAACCAGGCCATCTGGCGCACGCCAGTCAAGTTGATCACCGCGGGAATCCAAAGACCGAACATCGCGATTCCCCAGTTCTGCATACCGCTCGGGTGGCTGAACTTGAACAGTGCGTCGACGTAAAAGACCCACGACGAGACGATCGCCGCGTTACCGGCCCACGACTGGATCCAGTAGCACCACCCTACGAGATAACCGGCGAAGTCGCCGAACTCGTGACGCGCATACGCGTACACGCCGCCGTCACTGTTCGGCACGCGCTTGGTGAGTTGACCGAACAATACGGCGAGCAACATCGCGCCCACCGCGATAACGGCGAGCACGGCAATACCCATGGTGCCGGCTCCGGCGAGCACGGCGGGCATCGTGAACACACCAGTACCAACGATGCTGCCAACCACCAGCGCCGTCGCGGAAGTGAGCCCTAGCGAGTGAGCCTTTTGCTGATTTCGTTCAGACAGCGGATCTTTTTGAGGATCGGACTTCGAAGCGGACGGAGAATTAAGTAACGTCATACTGCCTCCTCAGTTACTACTTGTTGGGCTTTGGGCCCTATTTAATTGTCCTACCAACTGCCCGGACTTTTCCCGGCGGGCTAAGGCCGAAAGTCCAATTCTCTTCTGCGTTTGCGTGACGTTTGAGTGACCGCGAGCACTTCGTCGCAACGTTGCTCGAGAGGGTCTACAAAACGAGTGAAGTAAGGTGTTCCTTCGGTGACGCTGCAAGTCTTATGAGTTGCGTTGCTTTGGGGCCGCTAGCTCATCGGGAAGAGCAGGAGACTTTTAATCTCAAGGTGCCGGGATCGAGACCCGGGCGGCCCACTAAATACTGTGTGCAACTGACAGACACCGGTCACAGTCGGTTCGTCATTTTCTGTTTTAGTCGTTCGTAGGGCGTCTGTCCACCAAGTCCGCCGTGGGGACGATTGAAATTATAGAAGTCTTCCCATTCTCGGAGCTTCTCATTGAAGAGTCCGGCGGCGTCGATCACCACACCTTCGAGCTGGCGATAGAACTCCTCGTTGTCGATGCGGTGACTCCGTTCGACTTTTCCATTGAGCCGTGGCGTCGCGGGTTTGATGTAGACGTGGCCAATACCCTTATCAAGGACGTGGAAGTGAAAGGACCCTTGAAATTCGGACCCGTTGTCCGTCTGAATGACTTCGACCTTGAAGGGCAGACGCTCCAGGAGATAGTCGAGGAACTGAATTGCCGTCTTCTGGTCGTTCTTCGGGTAGATCCGCAGCACTCGCACCCGGGTGCAGTCGTCGATCGCCGTGTATTGGTAGTGACGCTTCTTCAGCCCGGCAATCGGCTCAATGAACTTGACGTCGACCTGGACGCGGTGCCCGGGCAGGGGCTTCTCGTAGCGCTTCCAGCGCTTGGCGTGGCGCTGGTAGCGCTGCGAGGTCGGCAATCGGCTCATATCGAGCTTCTTCAAGATCCGCCAGACCCCCGAGGCGCTGATGTCGACGTCGTGGTAACGCTTCAAGTACATCGAGATCTTTTGAGGCCCCTGGTGATAGTGCGAGCGCAAGTAAATGATCTTGCCCACCACCTCGGCGTGGGTCGCCCGCGGTGACGTCAGGGGCCGTCGCGAACGTTCTCGGAGTCCCTCTTCACCCTCTTCTTCGTAGCGACGGAGCCAGGTGTAGAAGCACTGGCGACTGATGCCGTAGTAGCGACAGGTCGCCGCCACATTGCCCGTCACCTCGTCCGCGTGCTGAATGATCGCCAGCCGGCGTTTGATAATGCGCTGCTGTTCTTTTTCGGTCATGGACTCCTCCTTTTGAGGAACCAAGACTGTCACCGATGTCCGTCAGTTTTAGAGGCCCACTAAATACCCACCAGAAGACTCTGAACGTTCACGCTCGTGGGTCCCAACGGTCGCAACACTTACGTGTTGGAAAGAAATTCCTTCTCCAACTTCCTGATTGAATGATCTTTCAGCGCAAGCTGAATCACAAAAGGTTGGCAGTGAGGTCCAGCGAGTCCCATGAATGAAATGATGCAGTGTGCGGGTTCAAATCGAAGGCCGGACGTGAACCTGCACACTCAGCGACTGGATGCTAAATCGACGCCGTTGGATTGCCACAGCCAAGCTCTCCATACTTCGAAGACAAACATACGAGCACCTCTATGGAGAAGAACGGAAAGAAGCCTTCCGCGATTCCGGTGCTCGTGTGGCAAATTACGATTGGCGTCTTAAAGCCGAAATGGACTTCACTCACCGTACTATTTGCCATCACTTTCTGATAGCATGAACTTATGGCTTCCACGCGGACCACATTCACCCTAGACGAGGAGATGGCCGAGCGCGCTCACCAACTTGGCGTCAATATTTCAGCGGCAGCGCGTCAGGGAGTCGCCGATGCCGTGCGTGTCGCGTTGGCAGAATCCGACCGAGAAGCCTACCGAAGACGTCCCGAACGTGCGGATACGTTCTGGAGCGAAGTTGAAACGTGGGGCGAGTCGTGAATCGGGGAGAATTGTGGTTGGCCCACGTCGGTCGAAAGAGTCGACCTGTCCTCGTGCTCACGCGATCGGAGGTGCTCGACGTCCGAGAACTCGTCACAGTCGCCGAAGTAACCACTTCGGTCCGTGGACTTGCCGCAGAGGTCGATATCGATCACGTCAGAGTCGGCCTGGACCGACCGTCGGTCATCAATTGCGATGGTCTTCACACTCTCACCCAGGCTTCGCTCACCGGTCCCGTCGGACGAGTCGGCGACGACGTCATGCGCAAGGTCTGTTCGGCGATTAGTTACGCGCTTGGTTGCTAACGCAAGAATGTCACGTGTTGCGGGGCCCGGCCAGCGCCAACAGGCCACAATGGCCAAGCTGAAGCAGCCTTAGATTCTGACGAATATCGGCAGGGCAACCAAAGAGACGAAATGAGTCGTGCCGGGAAAACTGCCGAGTGAATCTTCTGAGATCCTCTACTCCTCCCGCAGTCGAAAGTGGAACATCTCGCCGTCAAATCCTCGGAATCGAATATTGACTTGACCTTGAAACGATCCTAGGTCAAGCCAACTGTCTAGCCACGAGGTCAAACGTGAGAGGACTTCAGTGGACGTTGGTGGACATCTCACTTCGTCCGGTCATCAGATCTGGACGCTGATGGACGTCCCTGGACGATCTGGAAACACTCTCAAGGTGCCGGGATCGAGACCCGGGCGGCCCACCAAAATTCCTGAACGATTACGCTCACGCACCCCAACGGTCGTGACACTGACAAGTTGGAAAGAAATCAATGGATCAGGCCCTCCTATCGGGGTCACGACACCTAAAAAACCGTCGCGATTCATAATCTCCAAACGCGCGAACTTTTGTGGTCAGGTCACGAAGAAGAAATGGTATCCATCCCTACCTCAAGATTGACCAAGACGCCGTAGTGGTCACTCGCCCAGATCCCGTCGACGGGCTGGTCAAAAGCAAGTTCTGCAGAGTTAATAATGCAATGGGCTTTCGGGTGGGCGTTCCAGGATCCGACGAAGACGTAGTCAATTCTGCGGCGATGGTGCGGCTGACGAATGATCGACGCCATCTCCGAGCGTCCGTTGGGGTTGTCAATATTCCAGGTGTAACCAGGTCCATTTCCACCCACGGCCCAGGCGTCGTGATAGTGAACGCTCCGACCGCCAATGGACTGAAGACCGGTGAGGTACCGGATACTGGCTGCTTCAGGAGTTGCATTGAAGTCGCCGGCGATGATCGTCGGAAGGGGGCCTCGGTGCCGAGCATCAAGATCTGCCAAGGCCACAGCCTGTCGCTCTCGAGCTGATTCTGCTTCGAGGCGCCATGAGGTCGAGGCAGAAATGAACAGAAGCTCGCCCTCGTTAGGGATGGGGACTGAGACGGCCATCGTGGCCCATGGCACGTCCATCGCATCGGGAAGTCGAGGATCGATCACTTCGGCGACACGATGCGGCCATCGAGTGGCGACTGCACTTCCTCCGTAGTGATCGATCCACGGCGGAGCCGACGTCACGACGTCGAGTTGATGAGTGCCGTATAGTCCGGTGCCGTCGAGAAGTTCCTCGAGTTGGTTGTACTCGGGAGTCTGAAGAACCTCCTCAAAGGCGACCAGATCTGGGGCGATCCGTCGCAGCTCGCTATTGAGAAGACCCATTCGACGTGAATCGCCTGCGTTGTTCCATACATTGATGGCGAGGACCGTTAAGTTCATACACAACTTTCGGTAGTTGAGTTGATTTCAACCTACCCTCCGCAAATCAGTTCCGAACATTGAGCACTTCGAGGGTGATGTGGCCAATCCCGAAGCATCTGTTGGTCACAAGATTGTCTGAGCAATTGAAGAACCGTCACTCGCCCACAGATCAAACTCCTCGACGTCAGCGCCACGATATTGAATAGTGACTCAACCTTGAAAAATGCCATGGTCTAGCCAGCTGTCTAGCCACGAGGTCAAACATGAGAGGACGTCGGTGGACGTTGGTGGACGTTGCACTTCGTACGGCCAACAAATCTGGACGCTGATGTATGTCCCTGGACGTTCTGGAAACACTCTCAAGGTGCCGGGATCGATGTGGAAAGTTGTTGATCACGCTGGAGAGAACAAGTTAGGACACGTTCTAGCCGGGCTCCCAGGATGAAGCGGGATTCAAAATCAGAACCGAGTTGGCCGGGTGGCCTCCGCTAACGAGGGGGCATTGCCGCGTCCAGCCTTCGCCAGAGTGACTCCACGGCATCGGGTGTCAGAGGTCCGGTCGCGTTGACGAGTTTGATGAAGCTGTGCCCACCAGAGATGAGGACGCCCTGTGCTCATAGGGCCCCTTACCCCTCTTGAAGTGCAGGCCTTCCTTGACACCCCACGTGGCCTCAACGAACGCCAGCACCGGGTGCACCAGAACTTTGGTATCCCCGATGACCTGGGCCACGGGAATCACGAGCCGGTAGATCTTGGCGATTTCCGAGGTCCTGTCCTTCCCGTCCACCGTGAGGCACTTGCGCGGGTCGGTGCTCGGAAACCCGGGGCTGCGGTACCTGATCTCCCCGGTCCATTTCTTCGAGTCGATTATCCACACCCCAGTGGAGGCGACGACGACGTGATCAATGTTCGCCTCAGAGTCGCCGGGCACCTTTCGGTCGGTGAGGACGTGGGCTCCCGCTGCGAGGTCCGCGGCCAGGTACGTGCCCATTAGGTACTCCCCCTGGGCACCCTTTAAGTTGTTGTCACCGCGGTAGCGCTTGTCTTGGCGTAACGCCGAAGAGCCCGCTACCGGATCCGCTGGTGGCGTAGGCATGACCGTCTCTGCGGGCCCGCACCCCAAACAGTGCACACGCTGTCCCTTGGGCTGGGATGCGTCCGTCCAGCCCTCGGCACCCTTCTGCACCATTCCCCCGCAACTACTGCACGGGGCACCGTTACGCGCGAACGTCGTCTTGGACCAGGCCATCGTGGCACCTCCTGCGCTCGACGTGTGAAGTGAACTTCACCTTCTTCGCCCAGAATAAACGAAACGCGTGGCGTTATTACCATCCGACGGGACGACACTGATGATATGACGACCCCTAGTAACCAGCCAGTGCCGCCCACGTGTGATCAGTGCCGTTGAGCGCAATGGACTTGTATTTTGTGACTTGCGGCCAAGGCTTGGGTGATTGCGTTCCTTGATGCTCGGTCGATTATCTTTCAAGTCGGTGGGCCGACGTCCACAATCTCCGACTGGCGAATTGATTTGTGGGCTCTTCAATAGTCGTGATCGTTAGCGTCCTTTACGCTTCATTCCCCAGCGAAATCGTGCCCACAATGAAATCAATGTCGCCCCGGCGAGCCCGCCAACGGCCAAGGTCAGCACGGCGTACCGCACTGGTGTTCCAAAGATGAATTGCATGCCGCCAGCAGCCAAAAGTGCGAATGAAATCGCCGTGCCGTACCAGAGTGCCATGCCGAGATCGCGCAAGTCAGTTTCGACTGGGTGTTTAACTTCGAGTGCAATATGCGCGGGAGTCCAATCTGGACGGGCTTCAAGCAAATCCGCTTCAGAGTCGTAGTGCTCCATCGCAAAGTCGATGCCAGCCAGATCACAAATACGCTGGATGCTGTCGACACGCAGTTCCCAGGTATCCGAGTCGTCGATACGTGCAAGCTGCGCCCCTGCACCGTTCAGAACTTCGATAAAACGGTCGGGTTCACTGATGTGGCCGGTTGCTCGCCGTTGCACGTATATCAAAACCATCCGACGCGCAACATTCTCGGTTAGCTGTGCTCCGTGTCTCTTCGGTACGCTCAAATGATGACGGCCACCGTCGCCGTCGATGACCAACTCAATGCTCGTGCCTCCGATGAAGATGGAAGGTTGGGAGCTGTGATGCCGTGGGAGTTCCGGCACCTCGTCCATGGACTCTCCAGGTCGTAAGCGCCAATAGCTCCCGGGCGTGAGATGGTCAGGCTCGGTCGGTTCTGGGCCCGTGAAGTCAGCCATCAGTGGATCGACTATCTCATCCTTCACACTGGCGAACTTACCGGGTGCGTTCCCTGTATCACAGCACCCGCAAACTGCATTTGGCGAATTTGAACATCAATCCGAAAATGCGTAAGCGACTCCAATCAACGACGCAACCATCCCCGGAGTGACGGCACGCGCGTTCCAACGACGACTGCGCCAACGACGACGAGAACGCACATGATAACAACGAGCCACGTCGCGGGACCTCCGAGTACCCACGCTGGGATCACTATGGCCAGGACTAAGGCGCCAACAATTAGTCGGTACAGATTCATCCTCCACGTGAACAGGCGACGCAACATCTGGCCAGGTTACGTCCCAACCGATTGAAGTGGACTTAAGGTACCGGAGATCGCTGGTGTCGGAGGGCCGACCTACACATTCTCCGACTGGCGGTTACGTGCTTGGGATGGGACTTGAATCATCTAGGTGGGTCGCTCCCAGGCTCTATCCCGCGATCTCTGCACCACTCAACGAACTTTGCATGTGATGAAGGAGGATCGTTCCAGCCAACGTGCACGCCAAGGAATCTCGATGCCGCTTGGTGAAACTGCCGGAGGTGGTACAGCCCAAACAGATGAATGACCACATCGACCGCCAGCAACACGAAACCCGCTACATGCAGCGCAGGAACTTGAAGAAGACTCGCGACCAGAAAGGCTGCAAACATGAAAAGACTGATGATCAGAAATGGTGGCAACGACGTCAGAGCTAGTAGGTAGTGCCTCGCCGCCACGGCGCCGGTTCTTTCGGTCCAAATTCTCAAAACTGCGCTTTGAACCTTACCCATCATCCCAATTGTCTCATTTTGATCCGCTTCGCGCTTTAGGGTGCGATCTCTGTATCACAGCACCCCCAAACTGCATGAGATCAAGATCTATTCGAATCGCGAATTTCCACAACAACTCAACTCGGGTCGGAATTAGCGGGTTCGACATTGAACTTTGTCACAACGGAGTTTCGAAGCGGTTGATGGTCGGATCCACCAGCCATGCTTGGATCCAACCGCCTCCATTGTTGTGAAGTCCAAAATGACAAGGCCATGTGGTGATCTTCAATCTGAGTCGCGATGGAAATAACTTCATCAACTCCCCCTGGAATTTCATCCCAAACGGGTTGGGTCTTCGCGCGCCGACTGTGGTTATCAAAAGCAAGCGCCGATGGATCCGAGCTACTCCCGTCCATTGCCCAGACTGAATGAACAACCTTGTTGCGAAGAAGATTGAGCCTCTCGGCAGTCTTGAGCCACGTCTTGAACCACTCCTGACCTTCCTCGTCCCCTGCCGGAGGCTCCCCGATAAAGTGACCAATCAGCGCCCACTGGCTCTGAAGTCTCATTCCCGCGATCAGAGCCTGTGACGAA
>Ga0302282_1000672_pt1 | contig 25889 bp, 26 predicted proteins | sample III_Fen_E1_3_FD_198763 | JGI IMG/M metagenome (GOLD analysis project Ga0302282, IMG submission 198763) | Peat permafrost microbial communities from Stordalen Mire near Abisko, Sweden - III_Fen_E1_3 | ecosystem: Environmental > Terrestrial > Soil > Wetlands > Permafrost | place: Sweden: Abisko... | reverse complement strand
TCTGCTTCAATATCCCAATAATCTGCTCTTCCGTAAATCGGCTCTTCTTCATACCCGCTTCCTCCCGTCCAGATTACGAGAGAATCCTAGTTTTCAGTGGTAGAGATTTGGGGGAGCAGGTCAACAGCCTGAGGGACTCATAACCGGTGATAGAGCGGGTGGGACACCTTCCATTTGCAACCCCGGCCTGAGATATTAAGACTCTGCTGCTGGCTCATCCCCAAATAGCTCTAACCCAGACTGTGAGCTCGACACTTGTTGAAGCTGGCGCAGCCGCAGGCACCATCGGGCCTGCATTCTTGCACGTGTCGATGATTCTCCCGATTCAGAAGCACAGTCTGCAGGCATCGCGTCTGGCCCAGCGGATGGCGCTCTCGCTGGCGGCGCGAAAGCGCATGAGGTAACACGCGGGCAAAAAGTTCCTCGCAAGGTCTGCTCCTTAACGACTTTTGGGGACAGAGGGAGGCTTGCTGCCTGATCTTGCCCGCGAAAAACGTCCCTCTTAGCTAGCTGTTAATAGCGAAAGGGTAGCGAAGATGACAAAGGCAACGCGGAAGCAGTACACGCTTGAGTTCAAGCAAGAGGCGATTCCAGCTTTCGCCGTGGGGCAGATCCGTTTGAATGTGGCCTTGGACAAAACCGTCATCTCGATTACGGCTCAACCTTGCAACGTGCTGGGGTGGCACGCGTGTTTGGAGTGATGGAGCTGCTTTACGGGAGAAAACCGCGTAAACCTGAAGCAATACCCGAACAGGGTTTTCTTTTTTGAGAAGAATGACCGATGGAACCCCCGTATTTTGAGAGGGTTCCAAACGGCCTAGTGTACTTGAGCGGAGATTCCCGGCCATCCCCAGCAAACTGGGATCAATGACCACCTAGTACTGAAGTGTACTTGAGCGGTGATTCTTGGCGCCAGTGGAGCCAGCCTTCTGCTCGGCGTGCAACACCGTTTCCAGATGAAAATCTGCGACGGCAGGGTCCGGCCTGATTCGGATTGCCCCAGAGACCTCGCGCTCCGCCTCCGTCCACCAGAGCCGGGTGCCGTAAAAGGAACCAAGTTCATCGCGCCAAATCGGATTGTCCGGTTGCTGTGCGATGGTGGTTTGCAGATGGCCGAGCGCCAGCCCTGCTTTGCCGCTGGCGCCTCAGCCCGCGCCCAGGCCTCCAGCAGGTTTGGCGCAGGCAGGTGATTCCCCGCCGTTGCGGATGCATACAAGTTGGCAGAGTATGGCAACGCCTTTGCTGCGGACCCGGTTTCGAGATAAGCCAGCGCAGGGTTCTCCTAGATCGACTGGTCGTTCGGCTTGATGGTCAGAGACTTTTGTAACTCCCGGATACCCTCCGGAACATGGCCCTGCCACGCCAGCATTGCTCCCAGCGCACTGTGCCCCTGCTCCGCCGCCATCGCCTGTCGCACCACCTCCGCCCAACGAGAATCTCGCGCATCAAATCTCGGGGGTTGCGTATGTGTCCAGGCACTGACGCCTATGTCCAGCTTGCCGGCGCCCCGTTGCCAGGGACCGCAAGGCAACTACCAATGAAGTTGAAAGACGGTGCAAAGAGCTAGCGAATATCGAAGCTGTACATGACTCCGTAGGAGAGGATGGGGTAGATGGGGAAGGACTTTGCTGAATTGCGCCAGGAGGTCAACTTTGACTGGAGGTCGGCGTTGAACTGCTGGCCGATCGTGGTGGTCTGGTTGCCGATGTTGGCGCAGGAGGTTTGCTTTGCGTCGGTGCAGGCCCACCCGCCCATGGTGAGGTCGATCGCGGGCGGGCCGGTGTAGATGGCGCCGACTTCAAATGGGAACGACCAGTGGCGTTCGGAGTGGGGCATGAATTTCCCCCAGCCGGTAGTGAGGGTCAAGGAGGGCTGCCGGCTGTGCAGGCCGATGGTAGCGTTGGCGGTGAGAGGGGTTGCGCCGGTGACGGGATTCGCATTGGCGGAGTAGTAGGTCTGGGAGTTGAAGGAGAAGCTCGTTCCAGAGCCTAGGGTTCCGTTGATGGAGATCTGGTTGGCGTTGTAGAGCATGACACCCGGGCTGATACGCCAGACATTGCCGAATGGATACCAGTCCAGGGCGGCGTTGAGCGAGGCCAGATGGATATCGCCGGCGAAGATGAACTGGTCTTTGTTGCTGGCACCCGTTACTAAGACATTGGCAGTGTTGTAATTGAAGTAGGCACCATTGAGCCGCGCGTCGAAGTAGTGATTGAGGATGATGGCCGCTTTGAGGCCGATGCCGAGTGGGGTGACATCGGCACCGATTCCGACGCGCGAGAAGGGCTTCTGCCGCCATGAGGCGCTCGGGGCGGCATGGTTGCGGTCATAGTGGTCGTAGGCGGCGGGTTCTGGCGCGGCCGGGAGCAGGTCGGGCTCTGCGACGGCAGGCTCGGCAGTGACAGGCTGGAGAAGGCTGCTGGAATAGCTGACGGCAACGGGGTAGGGTCGTGGGACCGGATTGGCGCTGAGGGTAAGTGACTGGGCCCGGATGACAGGAGTCGAAAGGGCAAGGCAGAACAGCAAGGCAAATGTTTTCAAGAGGGGGAAGTCTCCGAAATCAGGGTTCTGGTTTATGCGCGGCAAGGTGCCACGCGGAATATACCGTCGCTGGCTTCAAGAGCGGAGCGAAAATTCCGAAGAATCACCGCCGCTTGCGGGCTCAGATAGGTGCCTCTTGGAGTTACCTTAGCACGGGATCGCCTGATGTCCATTGAATCTAGCTTCATTCGAAGGTGTGTCCTGACCCGGATAAATTGTGAATTCTGATTGAGCAAGTGCCTTTTGTGCTTCAAACCTTTTGACATGGAAGTGGTTAAGGCACAGAGGAAGGCTTTCGGTTGACCGATTCTCCCTCGACGGGGCGTCTGTTGTTTGTCAGGACTTTCGCGAAGCCGGTGATGTTGGAATTTGACCAGCGACGGGGCTCATCCGTGGATGGCGCTCAGCTACGGAAGGCAGGCGAGCGTCGCTACGGATTGATCGCGGGTAGACGCCATCGAGATGGTCCGTGCCAGTGGCAGCCGGTTCTTGGCCAACCAGTTCCGCGTGCCGCTGAGTGTGGCTGCCTGTGTGCTGTCGAAGGAACAACGCCTCGCCGCTGGGGGCACCAATTGCGCCCGAGCGCAAGTCAGGACTCTGCGGGAGCGCTTCCTGAAACTGGGTGTTCGGGTGATTGTCTCAGTAAGGCGTGCGGTCGTGCCCTTGCCGCAATCGTTCTCGCTTCCGGCTACCTTCCGGCACACGGCGTTGGAATAGGGTGCATCGCCTGGGTAGAGCGGCATCGCTGCATCGAAAGAGATTCCGACTCGAAAAAGGACAACCACAGCAAGGCAATCCTTTGTCCCGAAAGCGCTGCCGCGCCGACGGCCAAAGACAATCAATCTCGTCGCAACCGCCGGCAGGGTCAAATTACGCAGCCAGCGCCATTTTCAGCAACCTTCTACCGTCCAAAATGCGCTTCGCTATGTGTTCGTGAATATTGAAGGCCCGAGCAGCCCTCTCCTCCATGGCACAGATAGGGAAGAAGGATGGCTGCACTTGCGAGGGTGCGACAGTTACCAAACGGAGTTACTGAGAATCAGCCCGTTGCCGTTCACACGGCACTTAAGATGTTGCCATGCCCACCCAGCGTAACTGAATCATTCCGTGAAGCTTGTGGGTAAGGTTTCGCAAGTCTTCACCAAAGGATAGCATTTTGCGATCGCTCGCAAAAGCCTGCTGCGGTTTTACCCGAGATTCCCGCATTTCTGAGCTTCGTGAATCTCGGAATGCGCACTCGACTGAGGCTGGGTTCGAGAAGGGCAAAGTTGGATTGCCCTAAGGGTAGATGAAGCGACGATCGACCGGAGTCTGGTCGTCGAGGCGTTGGAGATGGCATGTCTCGGATGATTTTCGCGAGGTCATGAAGATGCACGGCCTGATTGCATCGATGAGTCACAATGCCACCTTTGGGAGAACGCCGAGACCGAAGCGCTGTTCGGGTCTCACACGGTAGAGCGGCTGCACGGAGAGAAGTTGGTCGCGGTCTGTGCGGCAAAACACGCGGTCATCCAGTGGCTCCTCTGGTATAAAAAGAAGGGAATGAGCCCGATGACCGCCTACCAAATTCCGTTCGATTTCGAACATGTGTGGCTGCAGCGTGAAGCGGCTTGAAAGCGGGATGTGGAAGCGTGGAAATCATTAAAGACGAAGATTGCACACGTGCTCAGCCTCTGCGACTACGGGATCATACCGTCAACCCCAGTGCATCTGGGGTGCACGTTCTGAGGGCAAGGTCGGATTGCCGTTCCCACAGCACGAGCGAGATTGCGAAGCCTTTGGGAGACGCTCGGAATAATCGACAGCGCAAGTGGGGAAGGGAACTCCTGAGCGTGAAGTTGAACAACGAAGGCTGTGGCGCAAACCTCGCATACCAGACAGATGGAACGGTTCGCGCGGGGTGCGGCGATTAGGCGACCTTCTTTGGCCGTTCGCGTGCCATGGCGGCGAGTTCAGGGTTGGAGGCAAAGCGCGACAGGTTGACGGCGGCGTTCTCGTCCTGCTGGAGAACCCGCAAACACTTTTCGCAGACGAGTTTGTCTGCAGCAGTCGCCGGATTGAGAGTGTCGCAATACCGGCACATGCGGGTGGTGTTCACTGCCGCAAGTGTTTCGACCACAATGCCCTTCTTGATCCCAACGTGTTTCAGCAGAGCCACAAACCGCGCTGGTGCCGTGAACTGCCGGTAACGCTGGGACCGCTTGAGGCGTTCGGGGGAAGCTTCCGTGCGCGGTTCGCTAGAGACCTTCGCCAGGAACGTGTCTTCGACGATGAGGCGAGTGATGCCCTTCTTGAGCAGGTAGTCGCAGACATCATGTGCCACCTGTGCTTGGCCATATTCCAGACGGCGGACGAGACCGGCTGTATAGGTGAGGGCAACATCGCCGATGGCTTGATCTTTCTTGCGCCACTTCGTGAGCAGCTCCTGAACTCGAGCGTCATCCTTGAAAAGAGCACAGATTTTGAACAGGCCATTGCGCCCGGCCTGCGTGATCCATTCCGGGGTGAGATCGCCCAAGTGTTCTCGAAGGTGCCGTTTGAGCGCATCCTTGGCGGCGTCGCGGCGACTCTGGAGAATTTCTTTCACTTCGAGTGCATTCGGGATCGAGTCTCCCGGCTGCCAGTCAGGCAACAGGTCAGTGATGTGGCGCCGGTCCTTCCGCGTGGAACCAAAGTCGATGCGGAAAGGAGTCCTGTCCTTGTGGTCGGTGGGAGACTTCAGAAGGTTGATGGTGAGTTCACGGAAGGACTTCGTTTCGGGTTCGTACAGCGTACCGAAGCGGATTCCATCGTCCGTTGTGCGCCAACCGATGTCCAGACCTGCGGCCTTTTCGCTGGGAACCGGAATGGGGTTCTGAAGTTCGAGGGTGAGCGCGAGGGTGAGATCTCCATTGTTGCTCACGAGCTTCCACTCCTTGATGTGGCTGGGCTCGGGGAAGTCGCGCCACTGCAGCACGGCAAACCTGAACGTCCATCGGGTTCCGTCATCGCCTTTGAGCGATATCTCAGCAGCGCGCAGGGAACGCTTGGCTCCACGGCCCCGCAACTCCGGGTGACCAGTCAGGGCAGGGTCCAGCTTCGGACCGAAGGTCAAGCCGGGAACCCCAGGCCCGGTTACGAGGCGGTTCGCCTCCATGCCAGACCTATTTAGGTAGTACGACAAACCCCACCGGTTGTCCTTGGAGTTGCGCCCGTCCTTGATTTGCGGCCATCCATCACTCCACGAAAGATGTTTTTTTTTGCGCGTCGCGAGCGCGGCGCGAAAGGAACTCAGCACGGGACGGAGCTCATAAAAGCGGAGTTGGAGCTTCTCTGCTTCCTCTTCGGCAAGTAGGATGAGGTTCTGCTCGAACGTGTAATACGGGGTAAAGTCGGTCTTGTAGGGTTCCACAAAGGATGCGACCTTCTCGATCAAGCCGGATGGGACGGGCAGATTCTCTTCGACCCGATGCCTGAGAAGCCCAAGAAAGCTCCAGACGTTCTGGATTGCGGGGTTGTCCTTCTTCAGCTTCGCTGGGTGCTTCATCTTATCCTTCGACCGCACGCGGCCGAGGGATAGGTTAAGAGCGTCGATCTCAGGGAGGATCGTATTTTGGACAAGGTTGAGCACGGCTCCCTCAGGAATCGGGCAGCACTTGGCTCGCGCGGCGTCGCAATGCTCGACCATTTTGTTCCAGAACTGCCGCTGGCGAAGAATGGACTGGCATAGCCATTCTGGGATGCAGCCATCGGTCTCCACGCCGGGATGGGTGATGTAGGCCTTGAGTTTGTAGACCAGGACCCCCCAGCCATCTTCGGAGGAGAAGTTCTTGGGAGACTTGGCCGCGCCGGCGACGCGCAGAATTCCCGGCATCTTGGCGTTCGCCTTGAATACTCCCGAGCGAGTCTGCTTGCGCAGGGTGCCGTCTGCCCCAATCAGCTTGAAATCGACTGGCTCTTCCTCGCAAGGACGAAAATTCGGAGGGCAGGCAAGGGCGGGCAGCTTGCCGAAGGCAAGGGTGTGAGAGCTCTGGTCGTACACGATGGTGCCGTGTGTGAAGGACCGTGTGGCCTTCATCGAAATCGCGCGCAAGTGTACATGGAGACTCGCATCCACCAGAGAGAGATGGTCCATTCGGAATACTCCTCATCCTGAATCTTAACGCAGGCAATGTTGATTGAGGCAGAGTCGTGTCAGCAAGGCTGAGGGGTGGCTAAAACGGAGCAGATTTATCACTCGAAGGCAGGTTCGGAGACTGTCTGTGTAGATACAGAGCGGGAAAATCTTGAATTTCCGGCATCCAAGGCGGGAAGTACGCGAAGACTGCATACCCTCGACATTGGCGGGATTGCGATGCACTCGATGCCAGGGCTTGCTTTTACGATACAGGTTGCCGTTCACACGGCACTGATGATGCTGCGACGCCAACTTACACGGCAAGACAAGAAATCCAACATGTTGCCGTTCACACGGCACTTACGATGTTGCAACACCTTCCACCAAGAATAGCATTTCGTGACCACTCCGTGGACCCCAGCAAGACGAATCAGAACCCCCCGAGCAAGCTTCTCGAAGCCAATAGGAAGGCTCCCAATAACCCCACGCAAGCATTCCTGATGAAAAACGTGCAGAGAGATCAGGCCTCACGCCGTCTCGTCCTCACGGGCCTGAGGAGGCAGCCGATAAGGTGAGCCAGAAGCCATTTCCAGTCGCGCTTGTCGATCCGTGCTGCAATGCGGGTGAGAGAGCGTCCAGAGCGGGATTGAGGCGGGATGGGCGGGCCAGGGAACCTATTTCCCGGGATTACCTAAATCTATGAGCGGTGAGGAAGAGCAGAATGGTGCAGGAACGATTTGTGACCGATGTGGAGACGTTGCTCCCGGAGAAAGAGTTTACTGATTCGAGCACAGACCTGAAGGGGATTATTACCGAGGCGAACCCGATATTTGAGCAGGTGAGCGGGTACAGCCTGGAGGAGATGAAGGGGAACTTGCAGTTGCCCGCGAGGCCGTTCGGTTCATCGCCTAATGCACCGTATCCAGGCGCTGAAGCCCAGTTTGGCGGTGCGGCAGCGAATCGCGCCGCCCGTCAATTGAAACTGCCGTGGGCCTTGTCTTGGTGTGGTTGAGAAGGCGCTCATTGGAACGCGAATGATTGCGCAGGTTGTACCGATGCGCGACGGAGATGCCGTCCAGCCGAGTGTGATCACGCCGCTGGCAAAGCAGATGTTCGCGAATCCAGGATGCGCTGCGTCGCCGGGCCGCGCAAGGTCTCGCGCGCTTCCTGGACCGAGGCCATTAGCTCGATGTCGGCTTGTGTGTGGCGTGGCATGAACCGTCGCTGCTGAGAGTCCGCTACCTGCACCGGGCCGATGGATGTCTAGCGCGCGATCCGCCGCTTGATCTGCGCCCCGGTTCTCGCCCTTAAACCGAATCTCTTCGCTGCCCGTTCTGAACCGGCCAATCGACTTCAATCTCAATTCTTTTGCTGCCCCAATGCGGATGGTCACAACCTGGCATGACCAACCCTTCAGGCGCATCTTGTATTGGAAAAGAGGCAGGCATTTGCGAGTGGTCACAAAATGCTATCCTTGAGTGAAGGTGTCGGAACCTTGCAAGTGCCGTGTGAACGGCAACAGCGAAGCATACGGCGACAGATAGACAGGGAAGTATTCCAAACTCGCAAGTGCAATTTTGGCGGCGACCGCCTATCGCGAAGCGCACCTTTCGGTGATTACTCGTATTCAGAGAGGTGAGAGGAAGCGCTCCGCATCCTGCGTCAATTCACATCCTGAAGTGGAGAAAAGCGCTCCCCACGCGGACACCTGTTCGGCTCTTCCACGCTTCCACGCTTCCGGGCCAGCATCTGCCAATTCATCGCCCCAGGCACCGGTACAGCTAACGCTGAAGCGCCGTGGCTCAAGGGACTCGTTGAAGCACTCTGACATCTCTATTCGCGGTTCGCGACGGGCCGAAACGCGGAAATGCAAGCGACTCGCGCCTCGTGAAAGGATCTGCCAGCCTTCTCGGGCTTTGGGATAACCCCCGGGCACGCCAACCAGCAGACAACCCCCACACGCTGGGGGAGATGAGTTACCACAACCTGGTTTTCAAGCCACGCGGGGATCCGCGCTGCACTTTAGCACTATGCACCTGCTCCAGGTGGAGGATTGCAGCCTCGGTCGCGTCCGTGTCGGGCTCGGTCTCCTGAATCGACAGCTCCAGAGTTCACCCAAGCGATTCCGTCAATGCGCGTGTGAATTTTGCGAAACCACCCCGGGGCCGCGGCTTCGTTGGTGAATCGCACGGAATCCTGGCTGTTCTTTTGCCCATGTTACGGGAGCTGGTGGACTTCAGGTTTCTTGAGGTCCCGGCTCAAAAGGTAGTAAAACGCCAGGTTATTGTTTCTCTCCAATTTTCCGGCCGTAGCCCGGGCCCGATCAGCCAGTCGAGTGGACTCGGACCGGAAATACTGTTCGCGATTCTCCGTCCTGCCCGCAAATCGGCTGATCCGGTCGACCTTTTAGCCGCGGGCCGAACAGAATTGCTGGAACCGTGCCATCAGGCCTTCCGAGGCCTGATCCTCCGACTCAATCTGTCCTTCGATTTCCACGAGGCGTCCATCGAGCAGCTTCAAACACCGGTTTGGCACCACGGTTCCTGTATTCTCTATGCAGAACCATTTCGTTCGGATTCTTCTTGAATTTCTCGATTCCAGGACTGATTCTTTTCACTATGGAAGAGATATTTTCCGGCACGACGGATCCCGAGGTTCCGCTCCAGGAGCAGCAGTTCTACCACTTGAAGCTCTTCGATGTTCCGAATGCTCTTGGAACACGCCGTTGTGTCCGTCAGGCTCGGGCACGATGGAGCGACATTGAGGGGCGGATTGTGTGGGACGAGGAACAAACCGACTATTTTTGGATACTGGACGAGGCCAAGAGGAAATATCAGGAACGCAGGCAAACACTGGCCCAGCAGGGGTTCCTCTATTCGGATTTGGACTGGTTCTGAGAGCCCTCGGCATATTCCATGACTGGTGTGGATGTAGATCATTGTTGTCTCCAGCAATGCGTGGCCGAGCTGCTCCTTGATTGCCAAGGTGTGCCACCCAGATGGAGTAGGTTTGTGGCCAGTGAATGTCGAAGCAATTGAGGATAAACACGTCTCGCGCCCTGCACCATCGGAGAGGGTACACGGGTAGACCTTGACCTGCCCCCCAAAATCTCTACCACTGAAAACTAGGATTCTCTCATCAAGGCGCTGGAAGGGTGTACCACTGGAATGGCCTTTTCTTCCTGGGCTCACAGTTTGGCATGGAACTCCAACAATGCGGGGTCGTCGCGCCATCGTGTGTGTGAGTTGTGCGGGCTGAGCTTATTCAGAGCACTTCGAAAGCGCTCTGGAGTCAAGTGAAGGCATCGCTCCGTTGATTCAAGCCCCGTATTCCCATAGCTGGGTATCTGCTTGACTCACGCTGACGCAAGATATTGTGGCCAACCGTCAGCACAAGGATCCTCGCGTCTGGCCCATGATCATACCGGAAGAATCAAGGAGGTGAAATACAGGAACCATGCGGAGTTGAAATCAAAATTAGACAAGTAAGGGAACGTAGCGAGCGTAAATATTACATCGCTGGTTCTGCAACAGCCGGCTTCGAGGAAGGACTGCCAAATTTGATTATCAGTTTCATCTCTTGCTCGACCAACTGTTCAAGGCACTGTTGGCGATTCCTGAGTTGCCTTGAGATTTGCTCGATGTGGCCGCTATCTCTCCACTCCGAAGGGACAAAGCTTCCCATCCGAATTGGCAAGCGTGAATCTATAGAGCGAACTCTGTTCAGCCACCAGTTGGTCTCCTGCTCCAAATCTAATCCTGAATAGATGCGAAGATCCTGGTAGAGTGCAGTTCCTGATTTCTGCAGTTCATCTCCCCAACATCCACCGAACATTTGCCAGTTGTGGGCAAAGAACGCGGTCAACAAGCCCGTCTCTCGGCTACGCGTAAAAAGTGCCTTTCTTTGGCCGGTGCGATTGGTCCAGAGGTCCAAAACGAGCATGCCGAGGAAATCATTGCGGTTGGAAATTCGATGGAACCATTTCTGCGGCAGAATTTGATAGTCCGCTGCACCGATGCCGAAACTCAAAGCGCGGGAAGCGAAATAGACACCAGGACGCGGCCGAATACCATTTCCAAAATGCGAGCAGCTGGCAACAATTTGCCGAAAGCAGCTTCCAGAAAGCTCCAAGATGCTCCAGTTCGGGATGGGCAAGCCCAGGTACCGTCCGAGTTCAGTGCCTATGATTTGATTGCTCAGAGCATTTGGCCCCTCAAGGCTGGCCAGCAGCTTTACGGAATAGAGGAGCCCATCTGACGCCCGTACCAGCACATTTTGATAACTAGAGCGATGCTCGTCAAGCACTTCTTCAGCTCTCAGAAGTAATGGAGAATTGGTCGAGCAGTTATTCCCACTCTCACGTTTACCGAAGGCCATTATTTTCGATTCTCTTTCGTGGACCGGAAGCTTGTTGCGAGTGCCAACATTTCTATTGCGGAGTTCCTTGGCGGAAGGCGACAGTACTTCACTCTGATACTCATCCGGACAGGAATCCATCTTTCGAAGCTTGTCTCAGACGGCCGATAGTTCGCCGAGGGCCGCAGTTTCAATCAGGGTCTTTTGAGATGCTGAACTCGTGAAATCAATTCTTTGCAGTTACGACTATAGTGGTTTCAGTCCGACGAGTTGTGAAGAAGAAGTATTCGTTTGGTGGAATAGACCCCTCGACAAAGAGTCTTCCAGAATCCGAATCTTTGGAGTACTGTGGTCAGAGCGCGGAACGCCGTGCCCACCTGCCGAGTCTTAAAGTGTGAGTAGCCAGTTGCAGATTTGCACGAGGATGACCAATGAAGGAGTTCACGCCCTTTAGAGTAGACACAGACAATGAGTGCCTTTGGCGCAACAACGAACGTATACAATTGACGCCAAAGACTTTCGCGCTACTGGCATATCTCCTGGAGCGCTCCGGAACCTTGGAGTCAAGTCCTAAAAGTTCTGTAGAATCCCATTCCTCAGGGTTGTTGGTTCTTGTTCTTGTTGGTTGAGAGGTGCCAGCTTGCGGAGGGCGTAGCCCGAAGCAAGCTGGCACCTCTCAGGCGGCTGCGGCGATGGTCTCAGTTGTGGCCCCTGGCTCCTCCTCTATACGCAGGTAGATCCTCCCCATCCACTCCTGATTGGTCTCCATGAGCAGCGCCGCGATCAACCGCAGCAGCGACTGCTCATGCGGAAACACCCGCACCACCCGCGTCCGGCGCTTCAGTTCCTGATTCTGCCGCTCCAGCATATTCGTCGTCCGCATCCGCTTGCGATGCGCCTCCGGCAGCGCATACACGCCCAGGATCTCTTCGCCGCTCGTCTCCAGCAGTCGCGCCACCTTGGGCGCTTTCTTCTCCAACTCCGTCACGGCCGCCTCCAGCGCAGCCTTGGCGGCCGCACGCGTCGGCGCTTCCGTGACCGCCTTCATCAGCCGCAACACCATCGGCCGCTGCTGCTGGCCGCACAAGGCCAGCGCGTTGCGCACGAAGTGCACCTGGCAGCGCTGCCACACCGCGCCCTGGAAATGCCGCGCGATAGCCTTCACCATCCCCTGGTGGTCGTCGCTCACCACATAACTCACGCCTGTAAGTCCGCGCTGCTTCAACTCGCTAAAGACCGCGCCCCAACTGGCTTCCGACTCGCTCTCGGCCACCCAGCAGCCCAGCACCTCGCGATAGCCCTTGGCGCTGATGCCGATGGCCACCAGTACGCCCTGACTGACCACCGCGCCGCCCCGCCGCACCTTCTCGTAGCGCGCGTCGAAGATCAGGTACGGATAGGCCTCGGTCAGCGGTCGTTGGCGCCACTCGTCGATCTCCGCGTCTAACTTCTGAGTTAGCGCCGAGACTTGGCTCTTGCTGATCTCAAGGCCGCACAGCGCCTCGGTAATCACGCTTACCTTGCGCGTGGAAACGCCCTCGACGTACATCTGCATCAGGGCCGCCACAAAGGCCTTTTCGCTCCGCTGGTAGCGCTCGAAAAGCTCGGTCTGAAACTGCCCGTCGCGGTCCTTGGGCACCATCAGCTCCAGTTCGCCGACCCGCGTCTTGAGGGTGCGCGGCTTGTAGCCGTTGCGCCAGCCGCGCCGCTCGCCGTTGCGTTCGTAGCTCTCGGCACCCAGAAAGCTGGTCATCTCGGCTTCCAAAACCTGCTGCACCGTGCGCTCGACCAGTTGGCGAAGAAAATCCTCGCTGCCGATCCCCGCTTGCCATCCCGTCAAAATCCCAATACCCTGTCCCTTGCGAGCCATCCGTTTCCTCCTTGGAAATGTCGTCTTGTCAACAACATCCTAAGGAATCGAACTGGTGGCTCGCTGTCGCTCGCCGCTCAGCAGCTTCTACAGAACTTTACGGACTCAATCCCTTTCCAGTCTGAGACAGGGCGGCAAGGAGGTATAGACTCTCTACCTCATGGTGAATGCTCATTGTGTTCTTATCGAGAAGTTGCACGATGTTGTCGTGTACGTACTTGAATAGTTGATGTTTTAATTCATACGGGATCGCATTTGATTGGAGGAAATCTGTCGACGTTTGTATCATGCGGCAAATGCGGACCGTGTGATTAACCTTCGGGCATGCGGAGTAGACAAAAAAAGAAAACTCGAAGATGGCTAGCAAAGCATTAAGCAAACGCTTTTGGTCGCGGTTTGTCTTGTCGCATTCTACATATGATTTTAGCAACTTCTCTATCCTACTCTCAGTGATGGCGAACGTGTAGTTGAGAATCTCATCGTACTTGACCTTCGATTCCTTGATAACCGTCTTATACCTAACGATAGGGAACTATATAGTTGACTACACTTCCCTGATTACATTAGCGGTAGCGTAACGCCGCTGGCGTGTTTTAGCATTTGCCGTTTCTACAGAAACGGCACCACCGCCATCAGAGCTCCCAAAAGAAGCTCCCTTCCCACACCAGGGACACTTGCCGACTATCATCATTCCCTATTTCCTCCTCTAACCGTAGCCGTTAATCTCTATGCGGCGACCAAGTCTTTGTACATGATCCTGACGCCGACGCTTTTGGCCAGCAAGGAGTCGATCCGGCTCATCGTATGGTTCTTTACGTTGCCCTCGTTCAGCCGGAACGAGAACTCATCCACGTAGCGCTGAAGGTGCTTCTCGCTGAACGAGTGGTACACACCGTAGAAGCCGCGCTTCAGGACGGCCCACACGCTCTCGATGCCATTGGTATGCGCCATGCCATTCACGTACTCCTTGGCGCTGTGGTTGACCGAAGCATGGTCATACACCAAGTCCATACCGATGTAGGAGCCGTGCTCGTCGGTATAGAGGGTAGATCCAGGAATCACCGCGTCAATAACGGTGGCCTGAATCGTAGCTGCATCGGTGCTGGAAAGCACTTTGCCCCTGACTTTCCCCCCGCGTTCGCGCATTCCCAGCACGGCGATCTTGCCGACGGCACCGCGCCCGGCATTCAGCTTCTTGTGCTCATGCTTGTTGGCTTCCTTGCCGCCGATGTAGGTCTCATCGGCTTCCACGATGCCCTGAAGGAACCCGTTCTGATCGTCGTCATCCTTCTTCCCGCAAGCTTGCCGGATACGCTGCAGGAGGAACCAAGCCGATTTCTGGGTGATCCCGATCTCCTTCGCCAACTGGAGTGAGGAGATACCCTTCCGGGCCGTCATCACGAGGTAGAAGGTGTAAAGCCACTTGTCCAGGGGGATGTGGGAACGCTCCATGATCGTGCCGGTGCGGACAGTGAACACCAAGCGGCAGATCGGGCACCGGTAATACCCCGCGTCCCGGCGCTGCGTCACCAGGTTGACTTCCCCGCACGATGGGCATTGCGGCTTCCCACCCCACCGCTTCTCTTCCATATACTTCTGCGCGGATTCCGGCGTCGGAAAGCGACGATTCAACTCGTAGGAACTAATGGTTGAGCGGCTCATGTATTCATTTTAAAAGTACTTGCGCGTGAAATCAACTATATAGTTCCCTAACGATAAGCCGGTTCGAGTTGATAGTGCAGGCAAGCTCCGATGTCGGTGGGGACACCTGGTCTCCGTCCTTCTCTTCAATTTTCGGGTCAATTTCTGAATTCAGAAGCGACGAGACGCGGTCTTTTGCCACGGTGATCTCAGTGATAATCGGCTTTTCGTATTGTTTTATCTTCGTCGTATTTATGTTCAGCTTCTTCTCCTTTAGAGCTTCCTGCAGCATCTGAACAATCGCGGCCTGCGCTGAAACTTCATTGTAGAAGACAAAATAGTCGTCTACATATCTGAATATTTCATAATCCTCTTTGTGGATGAGGCCGGATGGGGAGGCCGCCAGACGTCTAAGGAGTTCAACGTCAATGGACTGAAGAACGATTTCGGCGAAGATGCGCGAGAATTCTGGGCCAATAACTATGCCGTTAGTTTCGTTGTAGTTGAGCTTCTGCATCAAGCTGTCAAACCGTCCGGCAAACGTCAACTTAGACGCTTCAAGATCAAATTTAGCCTGCGACTTGCCAATTGCGGCCCACGAAAGAGAGTGGGTGTAGATGCTATCGAAGCATTTGCTTACATCGACCTGCACCATAGCATTGTATTTCTTCTCGGATCGATGATATTTGTAGGACTCGAAGAAACGGTGGATATTGCGGTACTTTCTGTAGACAAAATACGATCCAAGCTGTTCGTATTCGCGGTCCTCCATCTCGATTCCGCGCACCGATGGATCAAGCTTTTGTTCGTGAAGCCTGTCGTTGAAAAAGGCGAACCCCGACACCGACACAGGACGCCGGATAGAGAATTCGCTAAGGGAGGTGTAGTAGATGATGAGGGAGCTGTAGCGAGCGTAGAAAGCTGCAACGGCAACTTGATTGCGTGGGTGGACAACGCTCAGTATTCGGCCATCAAGACCGTGTGCGACACGGAAATTGAAGGGCCGTGTGTTCATCTCGCACTTACCTAGAGGGACTGACCTTCGCGTCTTTGACTTGCCCCATTCGGTTATATTTTCCGATTTGACCACAGCGTTTGCCTCGACGCCGAAAAGAAGGCGGATTGTGGAGTCGAGCGCACTCGTGTCTGACACCCAGCGGAGTTCTTTACCCTCTATCTCAATGCCATTGTCGCGCAGAAAGCAATAGAAACCGCGATTTGAAAACGTCGGGGGGACCTCGAAGGGGAGCATGTCTGTTAGGACCGAGCGTAGCTTTGGATGCGTCAGCGGTATTCGACGTTTAGTCATGCTCCCAAGCCCTCACAATCATGTGCAGTTCATTGGCACTGAAGTTATGAAAGCGACGTTCTGAAAACCCCTGCGTGAATTTGTACTGTTTCAGTCGTTTTTTAAGTTTCTTCCGTGTGGTCCCTTCCACCTTGGATTTCAGGAGGCTGTCTAGCTGTGCGAAGCTGGTGGGGTCCGTAACTAAGGGGTTGTTGTAGTAAATGCCTGTGACTGCGCTCGATTTGCTGTTGACAAGGCGGGCGTTGCCGGTGAGGAATTTTATCCGGGAAACGAGATCTCGATACGCCCGACGGGAATTCAACGAGGACTGTGCTTCATATTCGCGGAACGCAGCGTTTATTCGCGTTTCGTACTTTTGGATCTTCGATGCGCTGGGCAAAACTTCACACTGTCCGTTACTCAAAAGAAAGCGGTATCCGAGGTACTCGAATTCGTGGGCATGTGAATCGCCGAGCGCGAATTCTGTCGTCTTCTGTGGATTATGCGTTAGGCCTTTGTCTGAGAGCACCTTCACGATGGCGTCTTGGTATGACCCTACAGGCGAGCCCTCGTGCGGTCGGGCAAATACTGCGGCGATGTCATCCACAAAGCGGCAGTATAGTATTAGCCCTGGGATCTCTTTTATTCCACGGTCGATAGGGCGCATGTAAAACTCAGCCAAGTATGCGCTGATGCCGACTCCGCGCGGAATGCCCATTGCTTCTCCGGTGAGACTGCCGTAGGAAGCTAGCACCTGCCGAATGTATTTCTTAGAGGTAGAGCTAAGGCGCTGATCTTCTTCCAATCTTTTGAGGAGCTTCTCGCGATCTATGGTCTCGTAGAAGGACGATACATCCGTCCGAACGACTTCAAATGGGAAGGCGGATGCCACAGTATCGCGGATCTGGCAGGCAAGGTCGTGGCGGTTGGACTGCCTCACACCGTAAATCTTCTGGATGTTGTACTGGAGTTGCTTGACGACGAAAAAGGTTTCGGGCGATCCGTCGATGCAGAAAACCGGTTTACCCTTCGGGCCAGGCTTCTGTGCGAGGTCAAGCTTGAAGCTAGCCTTCATAGCCTTCACGCTGACCGCCTCCATCTCCACGTTGATTGCTTTGGATTTGGTGGATTTGAGGAGTCTAAGCTCTTCTCTCAGGCTGTGGCTTTTAGCGGACAATTCCTCGGGCTTATGGGCGTCCTTCTCGGATCGAAGGGCTCTGATTTGTGCGATCTTTTCTCTAATGCTTTTTGTGAGCGGCTCCAAGTTTGGAAAGAACCGTCCAGCCAAATCGATCCCCTTCCGGTTTTCATTATCAAAAATCCGGCGGAAATTCTCTGCTGTAAACATCTGGTCTAACAACGGCTTGCCTGCGTGAGTGGATGCGCCAGCGCAAGTTGAGAACCTCGCCGCGGCGGTTGTGACGATGATACTATGCCGCACCCCCTTTATGAGCCTGAGGACCCTTGGAAAGTCGGCAAGGCTCCGCTGATCAGCTTCCGTGGAATCCTGGATTTATGGTTAACAGCCCGACGCGCTCATTGGGGCTGGAACTGTCCCCCAAAGTCCTCCAGCCTAATGGTGAAGTTCTCTGGGCCACCATCCCTCAAGGCCCGGAGCAGAGCCTTTTGTTCGGCGGTTTGGACCCAGCCTTCGAGGTCGCGCCCGCTCAATGCCTGATCCTTGGTTTGGTCCGCCAGCAGAACGGCGCCCTCGTTCAACGGAAAACCGATCTTTTTCCCGGCCAACAGATTCGCCAGCAGACGGACGCGGGCTTGATGATTCGGCAATGGAATGACGAGCTTTTCCTGAAATCGGCTGCGAACGGCTGCGTCGATTCGCTCGATGTGATTGGTGGCAGCCACGAGGAAGACATGACTGTCGCGGGCGCTGATGCCGTCCACCTCCTGAAGTAGTTGGCCGACAATCTCATCCGTCAACTGGTCATTGCTGCCCGCCGCCGCACGGTCAGGCGCGATGACGTCCAACTCATCCAGAAACAGGATCGCTGGTGCACTCGATCGCGCGCGCTCGAAGAGCAGTTTCACCCGGTTGCCGCTCTGGCCAAGGTAGTTGGCCTTCACATCGGCTGTGGTGGCTGCTATAAATGTCAGCCCGCTTTCGTTGGCAAGCGTCCGGGCAACCTGCGTCTTGCCCACGCCGGATGGACCGGCCAACAAGAGGCTCCGGGGAATCGAGACTCCCTGCGCCTGCCACTTCTCCGCGTCGCGGAGCAATGCGCAGACCAGCTTGAGCCGGTCGAGAATCGCATCGTCGAGCACCAGCGTCTCCCAACCGGCCTTGCGGTCCACCTTGGTATTGTGCGACTTTCTCATCGTGCCAATAGCGTCCAGAAAATTCTCCTGCGTAGGTTCTGCGGGGTACGCAATCGCGCGAACGGACTGCGCGAGCTGCTTGAGATCACGGCCGCTCATTCCCTGAGTTAGTGCCGCGGCTTCCTGGGAAACATCAACCGAGAGCCCTAACGCATTGACTTCCTGCGATAGTATCTGGCGCCGATCCTCCTCGCCGGGGAGTTTCAACTCGATCTCCCAGCCGAACCTGGAGAGGATGGCGTCATCGAGCATGTCGCGCCGGTTGGTGGCTCCGATCACCCAGACCTGCGCATTCCCGCGGATGCCATCCCACTCGGCGAGAAATGCATGAACAATGTCGGTGGCAAACGCATCTGTTTCGGCTGCACCGCGCCGCCCAAGAATCCCTTCGCACTCGTCGATAAAGATGATCGCCGGTTGATGATTTCGTGCCCGATCCCAAACCTCGCGAACGCGTTTGCCGCTCGCCCCCAAAGTCTGCTGCTTCAGGTCGGCCAGCGAGAGCATCTGAAAGTCGCAGCCCATCATCTCTCGAAGTGTCCGTGCGACGACGGTCTTGCCAGTGCCCGGAGGCCCAGTCAACAGCAGACCGCGCGGGGCAGCGGCGTCATTCCGTTCGAAAAGCTCCGCCCTGCGCAGGATGTCGAGCTTCTGGCGTTCGGGAATATGAACCTGGCGCCAGTTCTCTGCCGCTTTTTCGATCCGCCGTGAACTCGTGGTGGCGCGCGTCAATTGGTCTTTCTTGTTCCAGCTTGAACGAAGCGCCGCGAACCTTTCTTCCGCAAACCGCAACTCAGGTTGAAAGCCGGCAAGCTGCCGGACAAAGGCTTTGGGCAGCGCCTCCTGCATATTCCAAGTGACACCGCTCTTGGTGTAGGCGAAGGTTTTGAAATTCACATACGCGCCCGATGGAAGAATCATGAAGAAAGCGTCGCTGCCCCAGTGAACAGCAATGATTGGTTTGCCCAACTCATATTGCTTTCCGTCATCGTCCGGCCACTCGACCTCATCGTATTTGCCGGTCTTGCCTGGAACGCGAACCACGCTCAGTGGGTTGTACGCAAACGGAATCCATAGCTCGACTCTTGCATTTCTCAAGAACGCGCGTCGAGCTTCGCGAATGAGTCCGAAGTGCCACCCCCACAATCGGCGCAAGGGCGCGCTTAAATCGTTCACGCTACGCTTCAAATATTCGCGCAGAAAGGTTGTGTGATTGGAGCAGAAATAGTCCCAGGCATGCTCGCCGTCAACATCCGTGGGAGACTGTTGCAATTGGCCAACAGTCTCATCACAGATTCGCTTGCGCTCTGCCCAGTATTGTTCCAATGCCGTGGCCATGGGGGAAGTCTCCACAACAATACCGTCATTGTAAGACGAAATGGCCGCAATATCGTCAGCCAAAATGGACATGGACGCCTCCCGAATTGTTGGGGTTTGTCGATGGTTCACTCTTACGCCGCCCTGGCCACCTCCAGTTCTAGATGCGGAACGATGTAACCAACCAGGGCTGGACCAGACTCCGGGCCACTCGGCGGTCCATCAATCAGGGCGACCAAACGAAGGACGCGTTCGCTACCGCATCTACCGCAGCGTTCACGGTGCGAGTTCGTTACCGTCTCGCAGTTTTCGCAGTAGATGGCCTGTTCAACTGGAATGCTGACGAGGTTCGGTTCCGGTCGAAGCATTCTGACGTTGCGCATGGAAGGCCTCCCGATGGGTTGGTGGCCGCTACGCCACTTGCTGGTCGGAGATGGCTTCGAGTTCCTCCACCAATTGCTTCAATGCAGCCAGGCTGGGGAGACATGTGGACGTAGAGAACTTCAGGTTGTCCATGGCGGCGATGAACCTGGCGTCGCCGGCCGTCTCAACCAGCCCATGAAGCCGTTCAAATCCTCGTGCCGCTGACTGCATCCACCCCACAACATTCTTCTGCCTGTCTGCATTCGGGATCGTCCGGGCATCATTGCTGTGGCCCGCCCGGCGCAGGATCTCCGTGTAGATGTCCGCTCCCAGTGTGCCGCGGAAGCCCTCAATCTCGGCCGTCAGCCTGTGATCGACAGGGCCACGCGCATCGACGGTCTGGCCGTTTGCCGGAGCCATCGTCACTCCTGGCGGTAGCGCCCACGCCGGCAATACCGGGATCGCAACCGGTTCTCCGCGTTGATCCAAATGCACCCATGTCTCCTCGAAGCGATAGAGATACCGTCCAAGGCCGAAGCAACTGCAAGCGCGCTTGAAGGCCTGCGCATCCGCCGCGGTCACGGCGTTTTCCTTGTCCGCCCACTCTTCTCCGGTGCCGGTGTGGCTACCCAGCCGAGTGATTGTGACAGCGGTAGCCACCAGCACCTTGCTGGTGACAACCACTTTGCCCCGGTCCACGCGAGTCAGCGATGGCACGGTCGAGATGGTGTACTCACGCGTCCATCCCGCCGGTGTGAAGAGTTGGTTGAGGCGGTCTGTGTACGCTCGCGGATCGGCGAAGGGAAGTATCGCTCCAGACCGCCGATCATCCGATGTGCGCATGACACGCCATTTGATCTGAGCCGGATCGAATGGCTCTTCGAGTTGAGCGAAGAGTTTCTCGCGCTCCGCTCCTGCGAATTTTGCTGCTGTAGCCATAGTTCAACTCCTTCTGTGCGAAACCTCCAGTGGGCCTTCTGTTGAACCCAGACGCACCGAGAGCGCCCCGTAAGGCGCTCTCGGTGAATGCGTGGATGTAGCGCAACCCACCTTTAGTAGGGCACCTCGGATGCCTCAATCTCGTGCTCGGCGCTGAACTCTTGCGGTACGAAGCCGTTCCCAATGGCGTGATGCTCCGGTCCGTTCGCGCCGCTAGCGGCAGGCCCGTGCGAGAGGAGGCTGACCTCATGCACGACGACTTCCGTGCGAAACTTCCTTTGGCCTGACTCCCGGTCGTCCCAGGAGCGAGTCCGCAACGCGCCCTCGATGTAGATCTGCGAGCCCTTGCGAACATAGTCGCGAAGTATCTCGCCGATCCGTTGAAAGCCAACCAGGTTGTGCCACTCGGTGCGCTCTTGCCACTCGCCTCGGCTATCCTTGTAACCATCGCTGGTCGCGAGCGAAAGATTGACCAGGGTTCCACTCTTAAGGATGTGGACCTCCGGGTCTTTGCCGGCACGGCCCAGTAAGATGACTTTGTTGACGCTCTTGCCCATGATCTTCTCCCTTCCTTCAGATTTGTCTTGATCCGAACACGTACTCGATTGCCTGTTCCCGGTTGATCTCGATGTAGTCGCCATCGGCATACCGATAAAACCGCCCGGTCTCCGCTGCGATATTCAGATAGCGTCGCGTGTCGCGGTGCTTGTAGAGCACGATTCCACTTGTGATGCCCATGTACATGAAGCAGGAACAGTCACGAGAAGATAGGACACTCTCAAGCGGCTTCCAATTCGGCTCACCAACTTCGATTGCGCGACTCATGAGGCACCACCAGTTGTGATTGGAGGCGGCACCGCGACGTGCATATGCTTGCATCCCAGGCACGCAAGCGCGCCGGTGATCTTGCGAATTGCGTCATCAAAGCGTTCAGGATGCCGCCGTATCTCGCCTGCCGCGGTATAGAAGACTGGGGCAATCGAACCACGTAGACGTTTGTTCTCCGGGTTCCATAGATCGACGGCGAGCGTTCCCTGATTGCCCCGAAAGAGCAAGGTTGAGGCTATGACCGGACGGATTCGGCTTCCATTGTTCACGAGCGAGTGCTTCGAAATTGCCACTTCATACGTGTGGCCGATGCGCAGCATTTCGATTCTGACCAACTCTGGCGCAATCACAATTGCGTGCCGCCCATTGCCTGATAACGAATCAATCGGCTGCAGCCACGGGAGTGGAGTTCCATCGGCATCAAGATACGCACAGTAGCGACCCATGTCCGCGACAGCCCCACCGGATTCCGTGGCGCGTAAAACGTATCGTTTGGCCAGATGCTGATGCTCGATCGAGATACTGGACTGGCAGTAAATGCCGCGATTCTCCAAAGCTTTCAATATCTGTCGCGGAATGGCCAGACCATACCGCGCGAACCGCGTGGCTTCTGAATCACCGTTCGTCACGGCAGAGACCTTCACATGAGAAGATGATTTCATCGGGTTCTCCTCCTCTACACTGCTTGCTGTCTACGGATCGGTTGTCCCAATGCCGCACGAATCTCTTCCTTCGTGCAGCCGGCCCAGCATCTATAGAAACGCGGGTTCTTGATCTGGATTGCGAGATTGTCGCCGGTGCGGTCCCGTCCAATCTGTGCGCAGGACGGACACCGCGCCCACAGATTGCGGCTATCCTTGCGTGTGGTGCGAACGTGTTCGAGGATTCGGAACTCATGTTGACCAGCGATAGAAGTTGTTGGAATGTACGGCGCGGAGACAACCGGCTTATACGCTTCGGGCAGACTCATTCCCTGGATGAAGGTTTTCAGTCCATCCTCAGTGAGCTTTTTCAGACCGTTGAGGTAGGCGAGTTGCGCCTCCGGGGTAACGTCGGCGTCATAGAACCAGTAGCGCAGATTCGTCTTCCGATGCACACCAAGCGGCGCACGAATGGCGTTGCCGTACTCGCCGTCATCGATCCGGTCCTGTCGCGGGAAGACTTCAATGCCTTCTTTGAGACCGCCGCCTTTGACTGGAACCCCGAGTCGGAGCGCCAGGTTGTAGATGTAGATTCGGCATTCGGCGGCCAACAGTGGCGTGTCGGCAAAGATCCAGAGATGACCACCACGCCGCGATTGCTCCAGCGCGGCTTCGACGCCATCCTGCTTCAGTTCCCATTGCAACTGAAAGAGTGATTGCACGGCGCCATCGAAGTCGGCGTCAATTGCGACCCACTTCGAGCGTTGGGTCTCCGGGTTGATCGCATACAAATTGATAGTGATGTCGCCGTTCAAGTGCATACGCACCACATCCACGTCGAGGGGCTTCGGCTGTTTCGTCTGCCAATCCCGCGCCAGATAATATGGGACGGAACCATTCGGCAAGGGCTGGGTCGCCTGCATTCCATACGCGCGCCGGTTCACAAATAGGTGGATGAAGTTGTTTGCCGTCTCCCGGCTCACACAGAATTTCGTGAACATCGCTGGGCCTCCTTTCCTGAGGTAGTGTGGTTGTACCTCGACCTCAAAACTCGGTCAAATTGCTCAAAGGCTTGTTGGCTGGCGTATCGCGACTCGAAACGATGAGAGAAGACGAGGGCCCGGAGTGAGTTGGCGAGCCCTCGCGCAGTGCTGTTCACACTTGATGGGCGAAGCGCGGAAAGCTGTGCCGGAATTCGGCAGCGGCCCTCCGGTTGTCGGGAAAGCGAACGCGCTCCGTGCCGATGCCAGGAAAGGCTGCGGCTTCTGCGAGGGCGTAACGATTTGCGAGCGAGCGAATGCGGCTTGCGGATTGACGCATGGTGTTCCTCCAGTTTGTGAATTTGGTTGAGCAAGGAAACTGCGAAGAGTGGGGCGGGATTGAACTACGCGTGAGCCGACTGCGTTTGGGCGAGCAGCAGGCCAGGCTGTTCCACATAACTGAACAACTTGTATTCGGAGAAGACGTGGTCGAAGCTCTCCGAAGTGAACCGGTCTTCGCAGCCTTCAAACGACAGCATGTACCAAACTTGCCGCTCCCAGCAGGCCCTTCCAGCAACAGTGGCTTCTGCAACTTCGCCGCCAGAAAGACAATTCTGGTCATCACCGGGTCAATGAAGTACCCCGTCGCCTTGAGCCGATCCATCAGTTCGTCGAAGGATTCAAACATCCTGTCCCCTTAGGTGATCGAGTTTGGAGGCAATCCCCAGAGCTTGATGCTTGGGGGGCACCTCGCGCATACATTCCCAATGCACAGGAAGGATGGAGCAGCTTCAAAACTCGGTCAAATTGCTCTTTTTCTCGCAGCGATTTGAGGGGTAGACGCAAGAAAAACGCCTGAATTTGACCGAAGAAGGGATCGGCTCCATGATGCCGGAACTTGTCCACAGTGACGTGGGCGGAACAACGAATTATCGGAGGGAAGGATTATGGCGTCGGTACAACCAATTTTTCAGGCACAACAGGCGGACCAACTCCTGACCGCAGAAGATGTTGCCGAACGACTAAAGGTCAGCAGAGATTGGGTTTGGGATCACTCCTCCCGCAGACTGCCTTATTTGCCAGTCATCCGGATGAGCGATGGGGCGCTCCGCTACCGCGAGAGCCAAATCGACGAGTTCTTGAGCGAACGAGAGAGGGCCTCCAATTTCCACCGGAAACGCCGGTAAAATGGGAATGGCCCGCTTATTCCCCCCACACAGAAATTGAGGGATAGATGGGTAAATCGCACCAAAAAGGATGGGTCTCGGTTCGAGGAAAGAAATGGTACGGGTATTTTCGCCGAACCGTTCTCGACTCGGAGACCAGTCAACAGAAAACCGTCTCGATTCCGATCGCTCTCGGCCTGAAAGCAGAGATGACGAAGTTTCAGGCTCGGGAGAAGTTGGAGCGAGAGATCACCAAGCTGACCGGGCAATCCGCCGGCGACAACTCCATCCAAAGCGGAGCTGTTACCTTCGGGTGGTTCGTTCGCACCCGGTACCTGCCACTGAAGGAGGCGGACTGGAGGGAAGAGACTGCCAAGGTGAAGAAATACCTCATCCAGGCAGATCTCGTCGATGCGTTCGAGGACGCAAGGCTCGAAAACATCGACAAATTCGCCCTGCAGACCCACCTCAACAAACTGGCCAGGACCCGTTCGAAGGACAGGGTTTTGCAGATTCGAGCCTACATGCAGGCGATCTTCGCCGAGGCGGTCGATCAGGATTTTCTAGCGAAGGATCCTGCTCGAACGGTGAAGATTCCGGCACATCTGAGGGAAACCGACAAGACGACCTTAACGTGGGATCAGTTGAGGCAATCCTTGGAGAACCTTGGAGTACGGGATCGAGTTCTGCTCAAACTCGATATGTCCAATGCTCTTCGACCGGGCGAGTTGTTCGGATTGAGGTGGAAGTGTTTCGATGGTTCATCCTCCTCGATCACGTTGTTCGAGACGACCTACAAGGGAAAGATCCGTCCCTGGGGCAAAACGCGAGCAAGCCTCACTACGACGCCAATCGCAACGGAATTGGCCGAAGATCTGGTGCGGTGGCGCGACCAATGCCCTGATTCGTCGCCAGAGGCCTTCATCTTCGCGAGTAGAAGAGGAGGGTTCATGGATTCGAGCAACTATCGTAAACGGGTACTGCACAGGCTGGCCGAGGAACTGGAATTGCCGAAGCTGACATTCCAGGTCATCCGGCGCACGATCGCAACTCTGGCCCAGAACATGGGGACGGTGAAGGATGTGCAGGGCATGATGCGGCACTCGCGAACAGCAACGACGACCGATGTCTATATGCAGGAACTTCCCGAAGGCGTACGGGCGACAGTCAACTCGATTCACGATGAGTTGGAGTCGAGCAATAGTCCGCAACGGGCGGCGTCTGCCATAACCAGGAAGGGGACTCCAGGGCGGGAGTCCGGTAAAGAGGAAAATTTGGGGATGGTCGCGGCTCCGGAAAGGGAAAACGACAAAAATCCAAAACCCTCGTCAGGAAAGGTTTTGGAATTTGCGACAAGAATGCGACAAAGTCGGGAGAGTGGGGTCTTGCTAAATGATTGATTTAATTGGTGGACCTGATCGGGATCGAACCGATGACCTCTTCCATGCCATGGAAGCGCGCTCCCAGCTGCGCCACAGGCCCACACTTGGGTGGGGACAACTTTCTTATTCTAGCAGTTCTCCCTATTT
>Ga0302282_1000656_pt1 | contig 26219 bp, 25 predicted proteins | sample III_Fen_E1_3_FD_198763 | JGI IMG/M metagenome (GOLD analysis project Ga0302282, IMG submission 198763) | Peat permafrost microbial communities from Stordalen Mire near Abisko, Sweden - III_Fen_E1_3 | ecosystem: Environmental > Terrestrial > Soil > Wetlands > Permafrost | place: Sweden: Abisko... | reverse complement strand
TGGTGCTTGAGCCGAAAACCGATGGTAAAAAAACAGCGGGTCCCATGGCCATGCCTGGCCGTGCAGCAATTAGGACGCCAATCCTTTTCTGTTTCCGAAAATAAAGCGAAGCCAGGTTCGCGGGGCCGCCGCTTTTGGAGTGCGGCGGCAAGCCGCCGCTTTTGGACGAGGCGACCTGTCGCCTCGTCCAAAAGCGCGGACCTGTCCGCGCCTTCCAAAGTCGCGCCCGCGATGGTTCATGGGCGCAATTCGCGAAAAATGTTCCGGGCGTTCTTTCCCTGAACCTTGACGTGTGCGCGGGTGCGGGCGCTCATGGAGTGCGCCGGCAGAGCGTGGCGGCGACGGCGCTTTCGCCGCACGACCCATGGCCGAAGCTTCACGCGCCATCCCAAAGCGGTGTCGCGCTACGCTTGCCGCCGCACTCCAAAGCCCGCCTGCCGGCGCCGCCTCAAGCTGGTTTGGCCTCCAATTCGGGCGACTCCACCTCCGGCACCACTTTTTCCGCGGCGGCGTATTTCGCGCAGCCCGCGAGGATGAAGCACACGAGCAGATAACTGAGCGCCACCAGGGGCGTCTGCCCAAAGCCGATGGTTTCCCCGTGCATCAGCCCGAAGAACGTCAGGACCGCGCCCGCCAGGGCAAAAAAGGCGGCGTTGAGAAATTTCCGGTCAATGATGAACACGGCGATGGAGGCCAGCACCATGCCCGCCAGGGTCGCGCCGCCGCCGATCACCCCGAGGCCGTGGTAGAGCACGCCGTTCCCGGCGAGTTTGTCCAATCCCACCGCACTGGCATTGGTGCCGGCCGCGCCCAGGGCGTTGTCAATTTGCGTTTTGCCCCAGGCGGCGATTTGCGGCACCAGCGCCAGGATGACCGCCGGCGCATGCCGCTTGGGCGTCTCCTGAAACGCCTGCGACCCGATCAACATCCCGATGTAGAGCAGAATGGGCAGAATCGCCACCAGCGGAATCAGCGCCATCAGGAGCGAGATCACCCCGAACCACGAGAGCAGGATCACCGTGATCCCCGTGGCGGCCGAATACCCGATCCGCCCGCCCATGGCCTTCCAGCCGGGATGGCCGATATACACCGCGTTGATGAACGGGTTGCCCATCAGGCAGCCGATCAGGCTCACCACGCCGTCCGCCGTCAGCACCCGCGTGGTCGGAAAGCTGTCGCCCGCCGCCGAGGCGCTTTCCACATTGTCCATCGCCTCCACCAGGTCATAGATGCCGAAGGGAATCGCCGTCACCAGGATGATCCCCAGGTATTTGAACCCGCCAAACACATGGCCGACCGCCGGGATCGGAACATGGAAACTGAAATTCGCGATCGAATCATGCAGGTTGGCCCCGGTCAGGCCGCCGAATTTAAAGCCGAACAAACCCGCCCCCCACGCGATGATCGTCCCCACCGCAATCGCCATCAACCCGCCGGGCACGCCCCGGAAAAAGCGCACGCCGCCAAACCAACTCAGCATGATGACCGAAAAACACACCACGCCGATCAACGGATTCACAAAAATCTGCGCGGCCGGACTCATCGAGATGAACGTGATGGACACCCCCGCCAGCGAACCGAGCAGCGCGGCGCGCGGCGTGATCCGGCGGATGGTGGGGGCGACGAAGCCGCCGATCATCAGCACGAAACTTTGCACAAACACCCACGTCAGCCCGGCCTGCCAGGCTTCCACCGGGTCGCCGGTTTTAATCAGGATGGGCATCATCACCACGAACGTCACAATGAACATGTGCGGCACACTGATCCCCGAGGGCAGCGCGCACACGTCGCTGCGCCCGGTCTTCTTGGCCAGCCGGTAGGCCAGCCACGCATAATACAGGGTGCTCAGACCCAGCATCAGCCCCGTGGCCGGCAGAATGCGCCCGAAGACCAGGTCGTCCGGCATCTTCAGGACGAAGTGCAGCAGCCCGGTCAGGGTGAGCAGGTTGACGAGGATGTTGGTGCCGAAACCGAACAGCGCGTTCCAGTCGCCGGGCACCCACAGTTTGGGTTTGAATGGATTCATGGTTATTTCCTTTGTTTTGTTGGTTTGTTTTTTTGCAACCGCCGGAAATGGTGGGCCAGCGCGGCCAGGATCGCGGCCGAGTCGCTGACCCAGCCAAAGATGCCGCCCTGGGCTTTGATCATTTTCAAGCCCATCTCGTGAAATTCGGGAAAGTAGGAGCCCACGCAGTCCGCCGGCACCAGGCAATCGTATCCCCGGTCATTCGCCTCGCGCACGGTGGTGTTGACGCACACCTCGGTGGTCACGCCCGTGACGATGAGCTGGCGGATGTTGAGGTGTTGCAGGATCGAGTGCAGGTCCGTGGCGTAAAACGCGCCCTTGCCCGGCTTGTCAATCACCGGTTCCTCGGGGCGCGGATACAATTCGGAAATAATGTCATGCCCGTCCTCGCCGCGCACCAGGATGCGCCCCATCGGGCCCGCATCGCCGATGCTCGTCGGGCTGCGGCCCCGGATTTTTTTCACCGGCGGCAAATCCGTCAGGTCCGGGCGGTGCCCCTCGCGCGTGTGGATCACCTGCAGCCCCGCCGCGCGCCAGGTGGCCAGCAACCGCTGGTTCGGCCCAATGGTCCGGCGCAGTTGGGAAACATCGTTGCCCAGCATTTCGCCAAATCCGCCGGGTTCCAGAAAATCGCGCTGCATGTCAATGATCAGCAGCGCACAGGTGGCCGGCGCAAATTCAAACGGATAGGGTTCCGCTTCCACCACCAGGATTGGGTTCGTTTTCATGGGAGTTTTCACGCGTGATGGCCCGCCATTTTCAGGCCGATGACGTTGATGTCGGCGCCGTCCGCCGGGGTTTCATAGACCAATTCACCGCCGGCCATCACGAAAATCCGGTCCGCCAGCGCGAGCAGTTCATCCAGGTCTTCACTGACGAGCAGGATGCCCACCCCGTGGTTGCGCGCTTCCGTAAGCCGGCCGTGAATAAACTCGACGGCGTTGAAATCCAGGCCAAAACAGGGGTTGGCGACAATGAGCAGCCGGGGCGCGCCGGAGGAAAGTTCGCGCGCCAGCACCGTGCGCTGCACATTGCCGCCAGAAAGATTCCGCACCGGCGTTTCGGGCGAGGGCGTCCGAATGTTGAAGGCCTGGATGGCGGCGCGGGCGGCCAGCAGGAACGCCCGGTGGTTCAGCAGCCCGCCCCGGCGGGCCAGGGGCGGACGGTCAAAATTGCGCAGAGCCAGATTCTCCGCCACGCTCATGTCCGGCACGCAGGCGTTCCGCAGCGGCTCTTCCGGCAGCGTGAACAACTGATGCGCCTGCATTTCGCGCCGGGTGGCCGTGTAGGTCTGCCCCTCCACCTTGATCTCCCCGGACCCCGCCGTCCGCTGGCCGCCCAGCACCTCCACCAGTTCCCGCTGGCCGTTGCCGGATACACCCGCAATCCCCACGATCTCCCCCGCATGAACCGTCAGCGTGGCCCCGTTGACCGCCGACAGGCCGTTGTCCCGGTCCGCCTGAAGCTTCACCAGCTCCAGCACCGGCGCGCCGGGCGCCCGCACACTCTTGCTCACCCGCACCGCCGTGCGCTGTTCCCCCAGCATCATCCGCGACATGTCCGCCACCGAGAGCTCCTTCACCCGCCCCGCCCCGGCGAATTTGCCCCGGCGCATCACCGTGATTTCATCGCAAAATTCCGTCACCTGCTTGAATTTATGCGTGATGAGGATGATGCTTAATTTTTTCGCCACCACCATCTGTCGCAACAGACCCAACACTTCGTCCGCCTCCTGGGGCGTCAGCACCGAGGTCGGCTCATCCAGAATCAAAATCCGGCTCTTGAGGTAAAGTTGCTTGAGGATTTCCACCTTTTGCTTCTGCCCGGCCGCCAGTTGGGCGACCGGCGTGTGCAGCGCCACCTTGAACGGCGCCGCCGCCATGAATTCCTCCAGCCGCGCGTGTTCCGCCTTCCACGGAATGATCCCGGGCAGGTTGTTGCGCGGCAGCAGCAGGTTCTCCGCCACCGTCATCGCCGGCACCAGCGTAAAATGCTGATAAACCATCCCGATGCCGTATTTCTGGGCGTCATGCGGGCTTTGAATCTCCCGGACCCGGTGGTGAATGATGATTTCCCCCTCCGTCGCCGGATGAAAACCCATCACGCATTTGACCAGCGTGCTTTTGCCCGCGCCGTTCTCCCCGAGCAGCGCGTGGAACGTGCCCGGCTCCAGCTTCAGTGAAATGTGGTCCACCGCCACCAGCGGGCCAAACCGCTTCACCATGTTGACCAACTCGAGCCGCAGCGGCTCGTCGGGCAGGGCGGGTTCGGGGGGAAGGGGGGTGTTCATAGGATGGCTTGAATGAAGGCGGCGGAATCCGCCACCGCCCCGAACACCCCCCCCTGCATTTTGATCATTTTCAACGCCGCCAGATGATTGCCGTGATCCGTCGCGCCCGTGCAATCCGCCAGCAGCAGGCATTCGTAGCCCCGGTCGTTCGCCTCGCGCATCGTCGTGTGAACGCAGACGTCCGTCGTGATGCCCGCCAGCACGAGGTTTTGAATCCCCCGCCGGCGCAGCAGCATGTCCAGATCCGTCGCGTAAAACGACCCCTTGCCCGGCTTGTCAATCACCGGCTCCCCCGGCAGCGGCGCCAGTTCCGGGATGATGTCCCAGCCGGGTTCCCCCCGCGTCAAAATCCGGCCGCACGGGCCGGGATCCCCGATGCCCGCACCGATGCGCCGGCTGCGCCAGCGCTTGTTTTCCGGCAGATCCGCCAGATCCGGCCGGTGCCCCTCGCGCGTGTGAAAAATCTGGAACCCCAGCGGCCGCGCGGCGGCGAACACGTTTTGAATCGGCCCGATGGGCGCGCGGGTCAGCGCGAGGTTATAACCCATTTTATCCACATACCCGCCCGGCCCGCAAAAATCCGTCTGCATGTCAATGACCAGGATCACCGTGTTCTGCGGATGCAACTCACCGTTGAACGGCCACGGATACGGATCGGCTTGGACGTATTTTTTCATGCGTTTATTCGCCGCTGCCCAGCGCCCCCGGCGCCCCCGCCAGGCTGCGCCTCGGGGAACAGGTGAAAATCATGATGCCCAGCGTCAGAATGTAGGGCGCGGCGTTGAACAGGTAATAATAGGACTTCACGCCCGCCGCCTGCAACGCGGGCCCCACCGCCTGGGCGCCGCCAAACAACAACGAGGCCAGCAGACAGCGCCGGGGATCCCAGCGCGCAAAAATCACCAGCGCCACCGCCATCAAGCCCTGGCCGCTGGAAACCAGCCGCGTCCAGGATCCGGGATACACCAGCGATAAATACGCCCCGCCCACCCCCGCGAGAAAACTGCCCGCCATGATCGAGAGCGTGCGCACTTTCACCACCGAAATGCCCTGCGCCCGCGCCGCCGCCGGGTTGTCCCCCACCGCCCGGATGAACAGCCCCCAGCGCGTGTTGAGAAAAAACCAGTAAAGCCCGAACGAAAGGACGATCCCCAGGATCAACAACGGACTGATCTTCAGCGCCGATTGAATTTGCGGCAGGCTGCTCCAGCCGCCCAGCGCGATCCCCGGCAGCGGTGGGGCCATCGGCTGGATATAGGGATCCCCCAGGAAAAACGCCAGCCCGCTGCCAAAAATAAACATCGCAATGCCCACCGCAATGTCGTTGACCCGTGGCAATTGGGCGAGCCACGCGTGGATCGAGCCCAAAATCGCGCCCGCCACCCCCGCCGCCAACACCCCCAGCCACGGCGACCCGCTGCGATAGGAAACCGCGTAAGCCGTCATCGCCCCCATCAACAGCGTTCCCTCCAGCCCCAGATTGATCTTGCCGCTCTTTTCCGTGAGACACTCGCCCAGGCTCACCAGCAAAAACGGCGAGCTGCCGCGAATCGCCCCGGCCATGATCGCGAGCGGAACCCCGAGCCAGCCGATGGAATCTCCGGTCGTCATGCGGCTCGGGTTTGAAATATTTTAAAGCGGCCATAAAGCGATTCACTGTAAAGAATGACCAGGAAAACAATGCCTTGAAACACCAGCACCGTGGCGTCCGAAAGGTGGTTCTGACGCTGCAACATGCCGCCGCTGGCCAGGATGCCGCCCAGGAGAATCGAGACCAGCAGCACCCCCAGCCCGTGCTGGCGGCCGACAAAGGCGACCAGAATTCCGGCATACCCGTAACCCGCCGCCAGCGATTCATTCGCGCACCCCTGCACCGCCGCCACCTCCGCCATGCCCGCCAACCCCGCCGCCGCCCCGGCCAGGAAACACACCAGCAGACTGATTTTTCCCACCGCCAATCCCGCCATGCGCGCCGCCCGGAGATTCCCCCCGATCATGCGGACCTTAAAACCGAAACTCGTGTGCTCAATCAACCCCCAGGTGATCAGACAGGCCGCGATCCCATAGACCAGTCCGAAATGCACCCGCGACCCCGGGATGTTGCCCAGCGCATTCGCCTCCGGCACCGGGTAGCTCGAAGGCTTGTTTAAGCTGGACGGGTCGTGCATCGGCCCGTTCACCAGATGGTTCAGAATGGCAATGGCGATGTAATTCATCAGCAGACTGGAAATCACCTCATTGACCCCGCGGTAAATTTTCATCGCCCCCACCGCCATGATCCACAAGCCCCCGGCCACCATGCCCGCCAGCGCCATGGCCGTCAGCGCCACATAATGCGGGGCCGACACCCAATACGCCCCCACCAGCACCGTCCCCAGCCCCCCGATCACCAGCGCCCCCTCATTACCAATCATCACCATTCCCAACCGCATCGGCAGCGCCGTGCACAACGCGCACAACATGATCGGCGCGGCGCGGATCAGCGTATTTTGGAACGCATACCAACTGCCGAACGCCGCCCGATAAATGGAATGATATACCGAAAACGGGCTCGCCCCCGCGAGCCCGCAGAATCCCCCGAAGATCAACAACGCCACCAGCACCGCCCCGGTTGGAATCACGAACGATTCCACCAGCGCTCGCCAATTGGTCAACGGCGGTTCGGTCGGAGCGGCGCCCATCGGCGGGGTCATGGAGGCGGTGGTTGACACATTAATCGCTTTTGTATTTTCAAATATTTCCCCCCCATGGGCGGGTCGGGGGAAATCCCAGGCCGCGCTTAACTGCCGGTGGAACCCAGCACGCCGGCCACTAAATAATTCATCTTCTCCAATTCGATGTCCGTTTGCTTGAGTTCCGTCCCATCCGGGATCACCACCTTGCCGGTGTTATCCGAGATCGGACCCTTGTAAATCACCATCGTGCCGGCCATGAACTTCGCCTTGGCCGCGTCCGCGTCGGCTTTCGCCTGGTCACTCACCAGCGGGCCATACGGGGAGACCTTGCAGAACCCCTCCTTCAACCCGCCGCGAATCAGATGCGGAATCGTGCCGTCCATCAGCGATTTGCCGGAATGAACCCAGTCGGCATAATCCATATAAACCTTCGACCAGTTCCATTCCGCCCCGGTGAGATAGCCTTTCGGCGCCAGCACCGATTGATTGGCATGATACCCCGTGCACATGATCCCGCGCTTTTCCGCCGTTGTCACAATCACCTTGGGACTGTCCACATGGCAGGTCAGCACATCCACGCCCTGGTCAATCAGACTGTTCGCGGATTCCGCCTCCTTCACCGGCAGCGACCAGTCGCCCGTGAAGATCACCTGCACCGTCGCCGTCGGCACCACGCTCCGGGCGCCCAGCGTGTAACTGTTGATGTTGCGCAAAACCTGCGGTATCGGCTTCGCCGCGATGAAGCCCAGCTTCTTGCTCTTCGACGTTTCCGCCGCCACGATCCCCGCCACATATTCGGCTTCGTCAATGTAGCCGAAATAACTGCCCACATTGACCGGCAACCCCTCGTGCCACATGCCCCCGCAGTGGAAGAACTGCACCTTGGGATAATCCTTGGCGAGTTTGAGGATATGCGGGTTGAAATAGCCGAACGAGGTCGGGAACAACACCGTTGCCCCGTTCTGCTCAATCATGTCCCGCATCGCCTCCTCCACCGCCGTGGTTTCCGGCACACTCGCTTCTTCCACTGCGGAGACCCAGTCCAGTTTTTGCACCCCGGCGCAACCTTCCGAGTGCGCCTGGTTGTAACCATAATCATCCTTGGGCCCCACATAAATGAAGCCCATCGAGACCTTGTCCGCCGCCGTAGCCGTGCCGGCGGCCAGGGCCGTCATCACCGCCACCGTCGCCGCCACCTTAATTAAATTGAATATTTTCATGGGATAAATGCCGGAACGGTCTTCACCGCCAACCCCCGTTGAAGCCGCACCCACCGCCGACATCCGGCGGCGGTGGGGCTTTGGCTTGAACGCAGGGTTGGTGTGAAGCGCCGCCAATCATGGGTTCAAAAGAATACGGAAACGCCCGCATAGACCAGGGTGGTGTCGCGGGTCGGTTTACCCGGCGAATTAAACGTGTTTAGGTGATACAGATTGTCATCCACAAAATTCAAGTATTTAACCCCCACATGAAAATTCCAGTGGCCGTAACCCTGCGGCATAAAACTCATCGGTACCGTCACCTTCCCCCCGACATCAACGATGCCCACCGTGGACGCTTTGTCGTAAAATTCCCCGTAGAACCTTTCGTTCGGCAGCAGCACGTCCACCGGCGTTTCAATTTTGATCCCGTCTTTGAAGGTGTAAGTGGGATCCAGACCCGTTTCAAAATAATAGCTTGAACCCGGTGCGAGATATTTTCCGTGGGAGGCTGGGGGGGTGAGCCCCAAGGCGGCCGGCAAGTCGGCGTCCGTCGCCTTGCCGCTCAGTTCCTGCCAAAACTCAAAATACGGATGAAAGCCAAAGCCCCCCAGACCCAAATAGGAACTGTCGTCAAAGCTCAGCTTGCTGTCGAGATGCTGTGAAAAACCGATTCCTTCAATCATTTCATCAAAGTCGGTGTAAGTCACATCCAGCTCGAAACTCTTGGCGAAGCCAATCGAGATGCCGGCGATGGGGTCAATTTCCGTCCACGGCGTGGCCGGCTTGCCGTTGTAACCCGGGGTTCCCGTCCCGGTGCCCACCGATTTGGTCCCAATGTCATTCCAAGCGCCCGCATCCAGCGACACGCTGTTGATGAAGCCATCACCTTTATAGAGACCGATCAAACCCAGGAGCAGCGGCTGGACCGTCAATCCCTGGTTGCGCACCATCATGCCGCGGGGCGTGACATATTCGTTGGCGAGGTCCAAATTCGCCAGAAAGTTGACGTGCGAGGGCGCGTCATCTGCTTTTACCGTGGTGACCGCCAGTGGCAGGGCGGCGGTGCCGGCCAGCGAGCCGAGCAGGCTCGCGCCGAGCAGGTTTGCGCCGATGCGTCGGGAGTGGGTGGTTTTGCGTCCTGAGTATAATCCTGAATCTGGTTTTTGTGTTTGTTTCTTCATAATTGTGTTTTCCTTAATTCGTTCCGGTTCCTCCAGAACTCCTGCCACTAAGCCGGAACCATGCCAAAGACTGAATCCGCGAAAACCCCTTGAATTAACCTCTTTTGGTGAAATCGTCCCGACCGGCACCGCCCCAAAAAGTGTTTCAAACGTCGCTGGTGAAACACTTGGAACACCCCGGCCGCACCACGGTCAGGGTCACGGTCTTCATGGCCCTTCGGCTTCAACATCGGCCAGAGGATAATTTGGATGGGGTGGTCGCGGAACCGAGGGCAGCCCGTCAAACCACAGCGGGAGAGCCTGATGAACCCTTGATTTCCCCTTTCTTTTATTGGCATTTGGGGATAAAATCCGGCCATGGCAATGACCGTCACGAGCAAAAACATCCGCCCGGTCACGCTGCCGGCCGGCGTCAGTTTGCGGCGCGTGGCGGCGGTGTTGCTCGAGGCGTGGGAGGTTGGCGCGCATCAGTGGACGGACAGCCCGCTGCAACTGCGCGAGGGCGCGTCCGCCAAGCCCGCCATGCCGGTGCCGCAGGATGCCCTGGACTTGTTTCGCCTGCTCGCCGAACGGCGCGCGCAGTATCTTCTGGTCGGCGGCCTGGCCATGCTGACCTACGTCAATGGCCGCAACACCCGGGACGTGGACCTGCTCATGTCCGTCGCCACCCTGCAACAGTTGCCCGAACTGGTGGTCGAGGACGAAAATGAGTTTTTTGCGCGGGCCAAATTTCGCAGTGTGCAGGTGGATCTGTTGCTGACCCGCAACCCGCTGTTCCAACGGGTCGCGGAAAAGTATGCCACGCAACACCGATTTGCGGAGTTGGCGGTCCCGGCGGTGACGGTCGAGGGTTTGATCGTTTTGAAGCTTTATGCCCTGCCGTCGCTATACCGGCAGTTTGATTTAGACCGCGCCGCGCTTTACGAGACAGACATCACCGTGCTGATTGCCCGCCATGCGCCGGTGCTCGAACCCTTGATCGCCCTGGCGGGCGGACAGATGGAACCGGGCGACCGCGTGGAACTGCAAAAAATCGTTTCGGAATGTATTGAGCGTGCAAAATTGCTGCGCCAGCGAGCCACAACCTGACCTCCTCCATCAAAGCCCGTGAATCCCCCGGCCCAGCCGACCAAAAAATAAAAAATGAGGCATTGACAGCGGGGTGGGGTTCTGGCTTAATAGCCAGCCCATTGCGGGAAAATTTATGTACGCCGTTTTAGAAACCGGAAGCAAACAATACCGGGTCGCCGCGGGCGACACGTTGGAAATCGAGCGCTTGGCTGTCGAAGCCGGGCAGCCGTTCACTTTTGATCGCGTCCTGCTGGTCAACCGCGAGGGCGCGGTCTCCGTCGGCACGCCGACGGTCACCGGGGCCACCGTGGAGGCGGATGTGGTGGAACATATTCGCGGCGACAAAAAACTCACTTTCAAGATGAAGCGCCGCAAAGGGTATCATAAGACCATCGGCCACCGTCAGGAACTGACGATCGTCAAAATCAAAGAAATCAAAGCTTAAGCGAGATCAAGGCACCGTATGGCACATAAAAAAGGTCAAGGCAGCGTTAAGAACGGGCGCGACAGCGTCAGCAAACGTCTGGGCGTCAAAGAATTTGGCGGCACCCTCGTGAGCGCCGGCAGCATCATTGTCCGCCAGCGCGGCAGCAAGTTCATCGCCGGCAAAAACGTGGGCACGGGCCGGGATTGGACCCTGTTTGCCCTCGTGGATGGCAAGGTGACGTTCGACCAGAACAGCCGCCGGGTGAATGTCCTGGTGGAAACCGCCGCCGCCACCACCGCCGCGAAGAACTAATTTCGGGGTCGGGTTGAATTTCACGGCGAGGTCACCGGCCTCGCCGTTTTCATTTTTGCATGTTCATTGACGAGATTAAAATCTACGCACGCGCGGGCCATGGCGGCAAGGGCTGTGTGGCGTTCCACCGCGAGGCTTACATCACCAAGGGCGGCCCCAGCGGGGGCAATGGCGGGCGCGGCGGAAGCGTGATTTTGCAGGCGGATCATGATCTGAACAACCTGATCGGGCAGTATTATGTCCCCCGGCTCATTTCCCAGGACGGTGAGGCGGGCATGGGCAAGGGCATGGACGGCCATGCGGGCAAGGATTTAATCGTCAAAGTGCCCTGCGGCACCCTGGTCTGGCGCCTGCCGGACACCGTGGCGCCCGCCGATGTGGCCGTGCGCACGGACAAGGATGATGACGAGGATGAAGACGATGACGACGAGGAGGAGGAACGCCCGTTGATCCGGTCCAGCGGCCGCAAGCGGCCCCTGCTCCGCAGCGCCAGCGGGGAAATGGGCCAGGAGATTGATTTGAATGTGGATGAGCCGAGTGAAGCGGCCGTGGCGGATTCAGTGAAGGGCGAAATCGTGGCGGATCTCACCGAGCATGGCCAGCAGTTCATTTTATGCCAGGGCGGACGCGGCGGGCTGGGCAACCGCAATTTTGCGACGGCCGCGCGCCAGACGCCCCGCTTCGCCCAGCCGGGGGAAGCCGGCGGCGAGGGAAATTATTTGCTGGAACTCCGCATTCTGGCCGAAGTCGGGCTGGTGGGCTATCCCAACGCCGGCAAGTCCACGCTGCTGACGGCCATTTCCCATGCCCGGCCCAAGGTGGCGCCGTATCCCTTCACCACGCTGCATCCCCAGATCGGCATCGTGGAATATCCGGACTGGCACCGGCTGACGGTGTGCGACGTGCCCGGCCTGATCGAGGGGGCGCACCTGAACGTGGGCTTGGGCCACGCCTTTTTGCGCCATATCCGGCGCTGCAAGATCCTGGTGCTGCTGCTGGACATGGCCGGCACGGACAATCGCAACCCGTGGGAGGATTACAAGAGTTTGCTGCATGAACTCGAGCTTTACGACCCGGTGTTGCTGGAACGCCCGCGCCTGGTGGTCGCCAACAAAATGGACGAACCCGCCGCCGAGGCCAATTTAAAACAATTCAAGAAGAAAATCCGCCGCGTGCCGGTGCTGCCCATTTCGGCGGCGTTCGACGAGGGGGTGGAGAAATTCAAAGACACGATTCGCGCGGCGGTCGCCGAGGCCGGCGCGGAGTCAGAAAGTGACGCGGGTAAATGAACATCACGAATCTCAATCCGGACACCGCCATTGGCGCCAGCGCGTGGCTGGTGGATGTGGACGGCCACCGCCTGCTGCTGGACGCGGGCCTGCATCCCAAGCGCGACGGCGTCGAGGGGCTGCCGTTATACCGCTCGCTGGCGAACCAGGAGCTGGACGCCGTCGCCATCTCCCACTGTCATCACGACCACGTGGGGACGCTGCCGGTGGCGTTGCGGCATTTTCCCAAGGCGCACGTGCTGATGAGCGAGCTGAGCTACTTCATCATCGAGCGCGTGCTGCACAATTCCGTGAACGTCATGACCCGCCAGCGGGATGAACTGGGCATCCGCGAATATCCGCTCTACACCCACGACGAGGTGGATGACATTGCGGCGCGGTTCCAGGGGTTCCGCTACAACCGGCCGGTGGAATGGGCGGCGTTCCAAAAAACCCGGCGGGGGGAACTCTCGCCCACGCTCGAATTTTTTGACGCGGGGCACACGCTGGGTTCGGCCGGCATCATGGTGCGGGGCAAAAAGGAGACGTTGTTTTACACCGGGGATGTCTGTTTCCACGACCAGACGATTCTGCGCGGCGCGCGCTTTGAAGGGGTGAAGGCGGATGTGCTGATCATGGAGACGACGCGCGGCAACCGGAACGTGACGCCGGATTTCACCCGGGAAAAGGAAGTGGAACGCCTGACGGCCGCCATTCTGAACGCTTTGAAGCGCAAGGGGTGCGTGCTGATCCCCGCGTTCGCCCTCGGGCGCACCCAGGAGATTCTCGCGCTGCTGGCCGAGCTGATGCGCGTGGGGAAAATCAAGCGGCAGCCGGTGTATATCGGCGGCCTCGGCCGGGTGTTCACGGAAATTTACGACCTGGAGGCCCACCGCACCAACCGGCAGCTCACCCACCTGCAATTGCACGAGGCGCTCAACCTCATCGTGCTGGAACAGGGGCAGGCCGAAAAAATGAAGCTGACGGGCGGCCGCATTTTTGTCATCACCGCCGGCATGATGAGTGAAAACACGGCCGCGCACAACCTGGCCGCGCGCATGATCGGGGATGAACGGCAGGCGATTTTCTTTGTCGGTTACGCGGATCCCGGCACCCCCGGCGGCCGCCTGAAGGCGTCCCAGCCCGGCGAGACGTTCCTCTTCAGCCCCAGCGCGGGCCAGGTGACGCGCCAGTGCGAGATCCAGGATTTTGATTTGACGGCGCACTCGAACCGGGCGGACCTGCTGGACTTTGTCGGGCAGGTGAACCCGCGGGTGGTCCTGCTGGGACACGGCGATGAGGACGCCCGCAAGTGGTTCGAGGAGCAGATTTACGCCCGGCATCCCAAGATCAAGGTCATCCAGCCGCAACCCGGAAAAACCGTGGTGGCCTGAGCCGGAACGATCCATTTCAACCGCAGATGAGCGCAGATGAACGCAGCTAAAAACCGGGCGGAAAAGTTGATCCAGTCCCGCCAAGGCCGGGCACCCGTTGGTGCCTTGGTTCTTCGGGCGTTGCCTTCTCACCTCATCTGCGTCCATCTGCGTCCATCTGCGGTTAAGCTTTTTTTCAACTGCACGGTTCCGGCGTGAGGGACCAAGGTTCGATCGGACGATGAGAATCTCGATCAAACACTTTGAAAACTGGTCGCGGAGCCGGATCATGGCGTTTGCGGTGCTGTTCGTGGCCATCATCGGCGCCGGGGATTACCTCACGGGTTACGAGATCACCTTTTCCACTTTTTATGTGCTGCCGGTGGCGGTGGCGGTGTGGTTTGCGGGCCGGGGCTGCGGTGTGGTGATCTCGCTGCTGAGCGTCCTGGTGGCGCTGGCGGGCGATCTGGCCAGCGGGTATCATGGCAACCCGCTCATCGCCCTGTGGAACGCCTCGCTAACCTTCATGTTCTATCTGATCGTCGTCTGGATTCTGTTCAACCTCCACACCCTGCAGTTGGAACTGGAGAGCCGGGTGCGGCACCGGACCCTCGCCCTCACGCAGGAGATTCAGGAGCGCATCCGGCTGGAAAAGGAGTTGCTGAGCCTCAGCGAGAACGCCCAACGACAAATCGGCCATGACTTGCACGACAGCCTGGGCCAGCATCTGACGGCCACCGCGTTTGCCTGCCAGGATTTGGCGGAGAAATTGGAGGCCCAATCCCCCCGTGAAGCGGCCGCCGCCAGCCATTTGGTGACCATGGTGGAGGAAGCCATCAATTTGTCCCGCACGTTCGCCCGGGGATTGATCCCGTTCGAACGGGAGGCCGAGGGGTTGATGGATGGTTTTCAAGAATTGGCGGAACACATCAGCCGCCAATTTAAGATCACCTGCCAGTTTGAGTGCCGGCACCCGGTCCTGCTGCGCGATTCGGCCGTGTGCCTGCATTTATACCGGATCGCCCAGGAGGCCGTGACCAATGCCATTAAACACGGCAAAGCCCGGCACGTGACCATCAGCCTGGCGGCGGATCCGGAAACAATTTATCTCAAGGTCACCGACGATGGTCCCGGTCTGCCGGAGAAAACCCCCAATGGCGGCGGACTGGGGTTGCGGATCATGGCGCATCGTGCGAGCATGATCGGCGGCAGTTTCAAGATTGAATCGTTGCCCGGGCGCGGCGCCCGGGTGACCTGCCAATTGCCGGTGGGCGGGATGCAAATACCGGAGACGCATGGCTCCCAACAAACAAGTATTCCTGGTGGATGACCACCCGCTGGTGCGGGAATGGCTCACCAATTTGATCAATAAGCGCCCGGATTTGCGCGTCTGCGGCGAGGCCGGCAGCGCGCCCGAAGCCCTGCGCCTGATCGGGGAACTCCAACCGGACATCGCCATTGTGGACATCACCCTGGCCAGCGGCTCGGGCCTGGAACTCATTAAAGACCTGCAACTCCAGCAGCCCGGGGTGGCCGTGCTCGTGCTCACCATGCATGACGAATCCATTTACGCCCTGCGCGCCCTGCGCGCGGGCGCGCGCGGTTACATCATGAAGTGCGAGGCCACCCAGAAGGTCATCCAGGCCATCCGCACGGTGTTGGCGGGCAAACTGTTTGTGAGCGAACGGGTCACGGCCCAGATGGCCGAGAAATTCGCCGAACCCCGCCCGGCCAAGACCGGCTCCCCGGTGGAACTGCTCAGCGACCGTGAACTGGAGGTGTTCCAACTCCTCGGGCGCGGCCAGGGCACCCGGCAGATCGCCGAGCAAATGCACATCAGCTTCAAAACCGTGCAGGCCTTTTGCGCCCGCATCAAGGACAAACTCGAACTGGATAACGTCAACGAACTGTTGCGCGAAGCCGTCCGGTGGCAGGAAAACCAGCAAATCAAATAAGCCGAGATGTTATGAACGCCCCCGTCCCCGCCGGAACCATTCTGCTGCAAGCCCAGGAAGAAGCCCCCGTGCCGGCGAGGCCGGCGCCGTTTGTCATCCGGGACCGCTTCAAATCCGGGGCGGACGTCCGCTTCTCGACCGTGTGGGCGGAATTCAAGAGCCGGTTTTTTCGCCAGACGGAAGCCCCGGCGCCGGCCATGACGATGCGCAAATACAAGCTGCTGGCGTTCGCGCCGGACGGGCCGATCATCACGGAACTCGGGGGCGAAGCCCGGGTGGAAACCCGCTTGGGCGCGGCCTTCACGCTCCTGCAGCGCCAGGGCGGCGGCGAGCCGGGTTTTCTTCAGACCAACGGTTTCGCCAATATTTTCTACGTCCGGGACGAGCGCGGGGTGTTGTGCGCCATTCGCATCGGCTGGGCGGACGCCGGCTGGGTGGTGGATGCCATTCCCGTGGCCGATCCGCTCGCGTGGAACGGCCAGCACCTGATTTTCTGCCCCGCCCCCGCCGCTTGATCCCCCCAGCCTCACTTGCGTATTGGCGCAGTGCGTCGGGAACGATGCCTTTCCACCGCAGATAGACGCAGATGAACGCAGATGAGGAAAGCTGGCCAAGCCCAAAAAACCAAGACCCCAATGGGTACACGGCCAGGGCATCAACTTTTCCGCCCGGTTTTTATCTGCATTCATCTGCGTCCATCTGCGGTTTAAGTCCTCTTTTTGGTTGCGGACCACACCCCGGCAGAGGTGCCCGAACTCCCCAACCCGAAACCATTAACTCGCTGGGGAGTTTCTTCCGGCATCAGCACCCCCAGGGCGTCCCCGCCCTGCGCGAAAAAATGCTTCTCCCCCCGGCCTCCCGCCTCCCCCTTGCGAAACCCCGCTTCCAAGTTTAAACTGGCTCCGTGAACTTGATTAAACCTTTGCCATGACCACCCTTTCCCCCGAAGCCCCCATGCGCGCCGTGCTCGAAGCCTTTCCCGGCGCACAGCGCGCTTTATTCCGCCGCTACCACATCGGCGGCTGCAGCAGTTGCGGGTTCAGCCCGGAGGAAACGCTGGCCCGGGTCTGCGCCCGCAACGGCGGGCTCGACACCGCCGAAGTGCTGGCCCACATCCAAACCAGCCACGCGCAGGACGCCCGCATTTTGATCGCCCCGGCGGAACTTGCCGAACTGCGGCAAACCGATCCCACGGTCCAGCTCGTGGACGTCCGTTCCCGCGAAGAATTTGAAGCCGTGAACATCGCCGGGTCCGTGTTATTGTCCCAGCCCGTGATGCAACAAATCCTCGGCAGCGGTTCCAACACCCGCCTGGTGGTCGTGGTGGATCACGCGGGCAAAAACGGTTTGGACGCCGCCGCCTATTTCACGGGCCACGGCCTGCAAAACGTCCGCTGCCTGCGCGGCGGCATCGACGCCTGGGCGCAGGAAGTGGACCCCAAAATGCGTCGCTACCAGCTCGGTTAACCATTGGGTCCATCCAGGATCCAGCCAACCCCCCGCCGCCAGGCGGCCCCGGCGGCGGCGCCGGGTGACGTTTAGTCAGTTGCCGGGTTTCCCGGTGCGGCTGGCTCGGGGAAACGTGCCTCCCATAAAAAATTCTGCGCCCCCCCACCGATTCCTGTTTACACGCCTCCGGTCAATGTTAATATCAGTGTTGCCCAACGTAACGGGCCACTAATTTCCCTATGAAAAAAATCGAAGCGATCATCAAGCCGTTTAAGATGGAGGAGGTTAAATCCGCCTTGATGGACCTGGGCATTCAGGGCATGACGGTGGTCGAAGTGAAGGGCTTTGGCCGGCAGAAGGGGCACACGGAAATTTATCGCGGGAGTGAATACACGGTGGATTTTCTGCCCAAGATCAAAATTGAAGTGGTGGTGGCCGATAACCAAGTCGGCACGGTGATGGAGGCGATCATTAAGACCGCCAAGACGGGCAAGATCGGCGACGGGAAAATTTTTGTGAGCACGGTGGAAAAAGTGATCCGCATCCGCACGGGCGACACGGATGAACAGGCGGTTTGAGGTCCGCGGGGACGCCCGTCAAAAGTCGCCTAACCCCCTGATTTTTATCAGCTTAGCCGCCGGTGAATAACTTGGGAATAAGAGTTAACATCTTGTGCTCGTATCGCGGCCGGTTATGTCTTAAAACAATTCCCATCAATCAGGGCCTTCCACCACGAAGGTGCCGTTATCGTTGGAAGCGGAAAACCGGTTCAGAATATTTTTGCCTTGTAAGTCATTATAAATGAGCAGTTTATGAAATTACATTTGGTTTTTAAGGCCGGTCAGACGTCGCATATTGCTTGAATGGTTTCCCGGGAATGGTAACCTAGGGGCCGGAAATCCGGTGGGTGGGGTGAAAAGTATATTGATTTTTCGGTTGGGTGAATAAAACGCTTTAAAAACGGGCTTTGGACGGAACATAAATGCAGCTTTCTGTGGAAAAAATCTGGGATTCGGCGCAGGAGCAACTTCGCGCCAAATTAAGTCGCGACACGTTCAACATGTGGTTTGCGCCGTTACGGGCCTGTTCCATTGACGCCAGCCAGGCGACGCTGGAAGCCCCCAATGAATTTTGCGAGGTCTGGCTCAAGGACAACTATCTGAGCCTGTTGCAGGATGCCATTGCGATTGCCGCCGGCCGGCAGTTGCAGGTCAAATTCATCGTGGCTCCGGGCAGCACTTCGGCGATCACCCTGCCGGCGGCCGTGGCCGTGGCGGCGGCGGCGGTGCCCGGCGTAAAAGCCGTGGAAGCGCCCGTCGAACGGGTGGGCGCCAACGGGGAACCACATTTCAATCCCAAGAACACGTTTGAATCCTTCGTGGTGGGGAACAACAACAATTTCGCCTATGCGGCGGCGCTGGCGGTGGCCCAGGCGCCGGGCAAGTCCTACAATCCCCTGTTTCTCTATGGCGGCGTGGGCCTGGGCAAAACGCATTTACTGCACGCCATCGGCCAGCATGTGGTGGGCAACAAGAAGAATGCCCGGGTCGCCTATTTATCCTCCGAAAAGTTCACCAACGAATATATTGACGCGATTCAACATAACAAACTGGTGGCGTTCCGCAAAAAACACCGCCAGACGGACGTGCTGTTGATTGACGACATTCAATTTCTGGCCGGGAAAGAGCGGATTCAGGAGGAGTTTTTCCACACCTTCAACGCGCTCCACGAGTCGCACAAGCAGATTGTGCTGACGTGCGACCGCCCGGCGAGCGAAATCCAGGGCTTGGAACACCGGCTGGTCTCCCGGTTCGAATGGGGCCTGGTCACCGATTTGCAGCCGCCGGACGCCGAGATGCGCCGCGCCATTCTCAACAAAAAGGCGCAGTTGATGAACGCCGCCCTGCCGGCGGAAGTGCTGGATTTCCTGGCGGACCGCATCCGCACCAACGTCCGCCGCCTGGAAGGCGCGCTGATCCGGGTGGCCTCCTTTGCCTCGCTCACCGGGAAGAAACTGACGATTGAAGTGGTGGAAGGGTTGTTGCGCGAGATTTTGCACGAGGAAGGGCGCTTTTCCCTCAGCATTGAAGTCATCCAGAAAAAGGTGGCGGAACATTTTGACATCCGGCTGGCGGACATGACGAGCAAGCGCCGGCCGGAAAACATCGCCTTCCCGCGCCAGATCGCCATGTATCTCTCCCGGCAATTGACGGAAAGCTCGCTCAACACCATCGGTGAGACCTTTGGCGGGCGCGATCACGGCACCGTGATGCACGCCTGCAAACTGGTGAAGGACCGGATGGAAGTGGATCCGAATGTGCGCCAGGTGGTGAGCTACCTGGAAAAACAATTGATGCGGTAGGCGCCGCGCCGGTCGCGGGAACCTCAAGACGCCCATGCCGGTCATTGAAGTCAGCCAACTCACGAAAGCGTTTCGCACCGCCAAACGGTCGCCGGGACTGGCGGGGGCGGTCAAGGGGTTGTTTCACCGCCAATACGAGCAGACGGTGGCGGTGGCAGGGGTCAGCTTCACCATCGAGCCGGGCGAACTCGTGGGGTTTCTCGGCCCCAACGGGGCCGGCAAGACCACCACCCTGAAAATGTTGGCGGGCCTGCTTTATCCCACCAGCGGCACGGCCCGGGTGCTGGGGTGTGTGCCGTGGGAGCGCGCGGATGGTTACCGCCGGCAGTTCGCCCTCGTCCTGGGCCAGAAAAACCAGTTGTGGTGGGATCTGCCCGCCCGCGAATCACTGGAATTAAACGCCAAAATCTACGGGATCCCCGCCCCCCGCTTCGAGCGCACGGTGGCGGAAATGACAGAGTTGCTGGACGTGAAGGACAAGCTCAACGTGAGCGTACGCGAGCTTTCCCTGGGCGAGCGCATGAAAATGGAGTTGATCGCCTCGCTCCTGCACCAGCCCAAGGTGCTGTTTCTGGACGAACCGACCATCGGGCTGGACGTCACTTCTCAAAAGACGGTCCGGGATTTCATCCGGCGCTACAATGCGGAACAAAAAACCACCATCCTGCTCACCAGCCATTACATGGCGGACATTCAGGAATTGTGCGAGCGGGTGATCATCATTGACCACGGCAAAATCTTTTTCGACGGGAAACTCAGCGAGATCGTGGACCGGTTTGCGGATTTCAAGCTGTTGACCATCCAACTGGAGCAAACGCGCGATTATCCGGCGGAGCATCTGGCGCGCTACGGTGAAGTGGTGGAGAAAACGCCCGGGGCCATCAAATTCAAGATCAAGCGGGACCACGTCATCCCCGCCTGCAAGGCCTTGTTGGACGACCTGCCCGTGAGCGACATTGACATTCAGGAGGTGCCCATCGAGGACGTCATCCGGCAGATTTTCGCCCGGTGACAGGCGGAACAACGAAATATCCGGCGAAACATTGTTTCCATTGGCGCAACCGTAAAATCATGAACAAATCAAGAGTCGCGGTCATTCTGGCGGTGGTCGCCAGCCTTTTGCTCGCCCACAAGCCTGCGGCGTCCCAGCCCGCCGGAGAGCCCCCTGTTAATGCGGGCGGCTTGACGATTCCCGTGCCGGCATCGGTGGAGACCACAAATTTTGACTTCAACACACCGGTTTCAGTTTTGGAGTTGGCCAGCCAGCAGGGCAATGTCGCCGCCCAGTCCGCTTTGGGCTACATGTTGGTGTATGGCGTCCGGCTGCCAAAGGATGTTGACCGTGGAATGCTCCTATTGCAACGTTCGGCCGAGCAGGGATTTGTCCATGCCATCGCCACACTCGGCAGGTTGTATATGTCGGGAACGGTTGTGCCGGCCAGCCCCGACAAAGCACTCCATTGGTTGCAGCTTGCGGCGGACCAGCACGATCCCGACGCGGAGCGTGATCTGGGCGCCTGTTACGAGGATGGCGTTGGTGTGGAAACCAATTACGTCACGGCGGCGCTGTGGTATCGCCGCGCGGCTGAACAGACCAATTATACCGCCATGAAAAATCTGGGCGTCCTTTATATGAAGGGCCGGGGCGTGCCGCAGGATTTTGCGACGGCCAAAGCCTGGCTGATTCCAGCGGCCGAAAAAGGCAACAACGCGCGGGCGATGTTTGACCTTGGGATTTTGGCCGATAACGATCTGGCGGACTCCAACCATTTGCGCGCGGCCTTCAAGTGGTATCAGCGCAGTGCGGATCTGGACGAGCCGTTGGGTTGCTGGCGACTGGCCGTTTGTTATCGCTATGGCAAGAGCGTGGCCACGAATCTGGCCAGCTATATCTTTTGGGCCGACCGGGCGGCGTCCAAAGGCAGTGCCGAGGCCCAATTTTTCCTGGGCGAAGCCTATCGTCTGGGCGAAGGCGTGGCCACAAACCACGCCCTGGCTTTGATGTGGTATCAACGGGCGGCGACCAATGATTACCCCGAAGCCTGTTACTCGCTGGCCTTGGATTATCTGGCGGACAAAACCAATGCCGATGCCCAAGTGGAGTCCGTGCATTGGATGTTGCGCGCGGCGCAACTGGGCCACCGCGAGGCACAAATGCAATATGCCCTGGCGAATTTCCAGGGAACTGTCGCGCCCAAAGACCTTGGTAAATGGCGGGACTGGTTGCAGCGGGCGGCCGACGGCGGCTGGCCAAAGGCAGAATTTTTGCTGTCACAAGCCTTGCTCGCCGGCTGGGAGCCATTTCCCAAAAATGAAGCCATGGGCCAGAAATGGCTGGAGCGGGCGGCCCAGCACGGCAATTTTGACGCGCAATGCCAGTTGGCCATCCGGCTGTTGCAAGGCGTCGGGGTAGCACCGGACAGCGACCAAGCCTTGAAATGGTGGCGCTGGGCTGCCGAGCATGGCTGCCCGCAGGCCCAGAACGACCTGGGTTATGCCCTGATGACCCATGTGAACAGCCGGTCCGACGTGGTGGAAGGCTTTTGTTGGATTCAACTCGCGGCCAACTCCGGCATAAAAAAAGCCCTCATCAATCAAACCAATTTCTCCCCGATGTTGACCGGCGAACAGCGTCAGACAGCCACGCTCCGCGCCAGTATTTTCAGACCGAAACCCGTGCCGCCGTTAAATCCCCTCGTCAGGGATGGAGATCCCGGCACACCCCGACTGGATATGACCGGTGTCCAATGAACCACCCCAAAGGTCAAGGCCGTTGGATTCTGGAGTCTATTAACTTTCCCCTCCCGTCCCTTCGCCACGGATCGGTAAACGCACGCCAACCCAGCCGGTTGCCGCTTGCATAAATCCAAAGACCCGGCGATGGTTTTGGCATGACTGCCACCGCTGTCATCAAAGAAATCAAGCATTTGCCGCGGGCCGAACAATCACGCGTCATCCAATTTGCTTTTGAACTGGCGCGGGAACGCCAACTGCCCGGCAAAAAATTGTCTGGCGTGGCCCGGCGCATGGCGGACGCTGATAGTTCCGCCGAAGCCAAACAATTGCGGGCAGAAATCCATCATGGCTTCTACGGCGAATAGCCATGCCGCGCATTCGCCGCCACCATCTTCCACCCCGGCGGCCGGATCATTTGCTCGAAACTCACTCGTCGTCACTTCGGCAGGGCGCGCCATTGGCGGCGGGCCAGCCAGGGGTCAATTTTGGTTAACAGGAAACGGGCCCAGCGCTGTTTGAGTCGGCGCCAGAGGGTTTGCGACTCCCGCCATTCGCCGGCGGTGATCCGGCGGGCATGGGCGAGCCGGGCGGCGAAGATCTGGCGCGCTTCCGCCGCCAGGGCGGGGTTCGCCAGGCGGAGCATGAGTTCGTAATTGATGTGCAGGCTGCGTGGATCCAGGTTGGCCGAGCCAACATAAACGATGTCATCCACAATGATGAGTTTCGCATGGAGGATTTGCGGCTGATATTCGTGGATTTCAACCTCCCGCCGCAAAAACCTCCGGTAAAGACTCTGCGTGGCGAGTTGGGACAACCGCACGTCGGACCGGCCGGGCAGCAGCAACTGGACGCAGCCGCCCCGCCGGGCCACCCGCAACAGCGCCCGCCGGAGCGGGCGCGGGGGCAGAAAATACGCGGCCATGATTTGCACCCGGGCGGCCCGGGCCAGATCGGTTTGCAGGACGCGTTGGAACGGGCCGGGGCCCCGTCCCGGACCGCTGAGGAGGAGTTGTTCCTTCGGCCCGGCCGCCGTTTTGGGGATGTCGTTGCGCCGGAGCCGCATAAAATGCTGGTGCTGCAAATCAGCGCGGTCAAACATCGTGGTGAACGAGGCGGCCAGTGGCCCCGCCAGCGGTCCGGTGATTTTCAAACCCAAATCACACCAGCCACGCCGAACGCCGTCACCTTCGTATTCCGGCGAGAGATTGAAGCCGCCCACAAAGGCCACCCGATCATCGCAAACCAGTAATTTGCGATGATCGCGTATCCACAGCCGCTTCAGGGCGACGGGGTTGAATTGCCGGACTTCGCCGCCGGCCCGGAGCAGGGGTTGCCAATAGTCCGCCGGCAATTGGACGGAACCCATGGCGTCCAGCAACACCCGCACGCGCACGCCGCGCAGTCCGGCACGCACCAGGGCGGCACGAAAACTGTCGCCCAACGGACCCGGGGTGAAGATGTAGATTTCGAGGCCGATGGATTCCCGGGCCGCGTCAATGGCAGCAAGCAGTGCGGGAAATATTTCATCCCCCGTGCTCAGCCACTGGTGAGAGTCGTTGGTTTTGGTCGGCATGGTCCGGTTGGTCCGGCGCGAAAAAGATCAAGTTATTGGGACCGCCACGGATTAAACGTGCCGGCATGGCGGAAATCCCTGCCGTTGCGGCCGGGAGCCCCCGCCGGCCTCAGGCGGCCTTGGCGTCCTGTTTGCGGCGCAACACCGGCTTGCCTTCGCCGAGCACCACGGGGCGGGTGATCTTGATGGAGAGAATGTTGTTGTGCTCGGGCACCTCATACATGAGGTCGAGCATGAGTTTCTCGATCAATCCGCGCAGGGCGCGCGCGCCGGTGCCTTTTTTCAGGGCTTGGGCGGCCAGCTCGGTCAGGGCCTCGGGGGTGAATTCGAGTTCGGCGCCCTCCATGGCCATGAGCTTGGCAAATTGCTTGGTCAGCGCGTTCTTCGGTTCGCTGAGAATGCTCACCATCTGCGATTCCGACAACTGCTCGAGCGTCGTCACGATGGGCAGGCGACCGATGAATTCCGGGATAAACCCCGCGTTCAGCAAATCCTCGGGCTCGACTTGCTGGAGCAGTTCGTCGTGCAGGGTGCTCACCGCTTTGCGGGCGGCGGCCGGGGTGCCAAAGCCCATCGTGTTGCGGCCCAACCGGCGTTGGATGACCTTTTCCAAGCCAATGAACGCCCCGCCACAGATGAACAGGATGTTGGTCGTGTCCACCCGGATATACTCCTGCTGCGGATGTTTGCGGCCTCCCTGCGGGGGAACGTTGCACACCGTGCCTTCGAGAATCTTCAGGAGCGCCTGTTGCACCCCTTCACCGGAAACATCGCGGGTGATGGAGGCGCTTTCGGTCTTGCGGGCGATTTTGTCAATTTCGTCAATGTAAATAATGCCGCGCTGGGCGCGTTTGACGTCGTAATCCGCGTTTTGCAGCAGGCGCAGCACGATGTTCTCCACGTCTTCGCCCACGTAACCGGCCTCCGTGAGCGTGGTGGCGTCGGCGATGGCAAAGGGGACGTCAAGGATTTTGGCCAGGGTCCGGGCGAGCAGCGTTTTCCCGGAACCCGTGGGGCCGATGAGCAGGATGTTGCTTTTCTCGATCTCCACCTCCGCATAGGGGCGGGGTTCGGTTTTTTCCGGCACCTCCGTATCCGACTTGGCGGCCTCCGCCTTGGCTTCGGGCTGAATGCGCTTGTAATGATTGTGAACCGCCACCGCCAGCGTTTTCTTGGCGACTTCCTGCCCGATGCAAAAGAGGTCCAACTGCCGTTTGATCTCGGCCGGCTTGGGAACGTTCAACTTCGGCTGCTTTTTCTGGGCCGCGAGTTCAAGTTCACGGTCCAGGACGTTTTTGCAGAGGATGACACAGTTGTCGCAGATATAGACGCCCGGCCCCGAGATGAGCTTCCGCACTTCGGCGTGGGATTTGCCGCAGAAACTGCACATCGTGAGATTGGTGGGTCGGGCCATGGTGTTATCCTCGTATAAGGGTGCCGGGCATTTAGAGGTCGGTTTTTTTCTCCGGGACAATTTCCTTTTGCGATTGCACCACCTGGTCCACCAAGCCATAGGCTTTGGCTTCGTCGGCGGTCATGAAATTATCGCGGTCGCAATCCTTCTCCACTTGTTCCACGGCCTTGCCGGTGTGCTTGGCCAGGATGCCGTTGAGCCGCTCCTTGAGCTTGAGCATGTGCTTGACGCGGATTTCCACGTCGCTGGCCGGGCCTTCGGCGCCGCCGAGCACCTGATGAATCATGATGTTGGCATTGGGCAGCGAGAAGCGCTTGCCCTTGGTGCCGGCGCAAAGCAGCACCGCGCCCATGCTGGCCGCCTGGCCGACGCAGTAGGTGTTCACATCGCAGGTCATATACTGCATGGTGTCGTAAATGGCCAGGCCGGCCGTGACACTGCCGCCGGGAGAGTTGATATACAGATGAATGTCCTTTTTCGGATCGGACATTTGGAGGAACAAAAGCTGGGCGATGATGACATTGGCGACCATGTCATCCACCGGGGTGCCCAGAAAAATGATGCGATCCACCAGCAGCCGGGAATAAATGTCCCAACTCCGTTCCCCCCGCCCCGTTTGTTCCACCACAATCGGCACCAGAAAATTATTCATGGGTTAATGCTTAACCCATTTCCGGGGAAAGGTAAAGGGAGGAAAACAGCGGGACCGCCACAAGGGCGCATCTTGACACTGCCCCCGGTTGCCACCGGCCGGAAGCCAAGTACCGCCGACTTCCCAGTCTGCTGTCTCGCATCCCGCTCTTAAGAAACATCTATGGAACGTGTTGATTGGTAGCCAGTTGCCTTCAGGGCCAAAGGCCCGCCTTTATCCCAGCCTGGGGCCCTCGCCCCAGGTTCCGTGCCCA
>Ga0302282_1000653_pt1 | contig 26306 bp, 16 predicted proteins | sample III_Fen_E1_3_FD_198763 | JGI IMG/M metagenome (GOLD analysis project Ga0302282, IMG submission 198763) | Peat permafrost microbial communities from Stordalen Mire near Abisko, Sweden - III_Fen_E1_3 | ecosystem: Environmental > Terrestrial > Soil > Wetlands > Permafrost | place: Sweden: Abisko... | reverse complement strand
GGGTGATATTCTTTGCGCTCGGTGGTTTTGTGGGCAATTTCATCTTTACGCTCACCGACCACGCCCAGAACGGATTCTTTCACTGGACTGAATGGATTCCCGTCCTCAGCAGCGCGGTGGCGGTGGGTTTTTTGATTGTGCCGTTGCTATTGAAAGTGGATCGTTCGTTTCTTTGGCTATGCGGACTCGTCATGCTGGTTCAGGTGGGGGTCGGCACGCTGGGTTTCACATTTCACGCGCTGGCCGACTGGCACAACCACGGCGAGAACCTATTTCTTCGCATCGTCCACGGTGCACCGATTTTCGCGCCGACGCTATTTTGTGATCTCGCCGTGCTGGCTGTGATTGGCCTCCGGGTGCGGGGATGGAAATAGTTGGCTTGCGCATCGTTTCTTTCCCGCCCCCCGCAACCGATACGGGATCAAGGACTGAACCACCCAAAGGTCAATATGACCAGTTGCCATGATCGCGCTGAAGATTGTTTGGCATTTTTAATCCTGGAGTCATCAGAAATTAATGTTCCGGGTGTCAATTACTATAGAGACGGAGAGGTGTGGGAAAGCCGTCGGTTCCGTCAAGTTAGGCGGCCTTTTCCACAGACTCGCTGACAATTTCGCCAGCCTCCATCCCAGGACAGGTGAGCTGGATTATGGCCCAGTCCTGACCCCTCTCCCGACTTGAAAGGAATATTGTCATGAATCGCATTTGTTTAATTCTGGGTGCTGGCTTGATTGCAATCCTGGCTGGCTGCGCCTCAACGCCTGTGGCCCTGGCACCGGTCGGGCCTGATCCCGTGGCTTCCGCGAGCCAGGAGTCCGGCGGCCGGTTGCAAGTCTTCTCCAGCCTCATTGGCTGCAGCGAAGGCAACAATCCCTCCTGGTATCAGCATACCGGCTATTATGTTTATGATTTGCACGGCGGACTGGTCAAACATGTGGACAACACGGTCGGGCACTACGAAGAAGCGCCCCGGCAAGTGAGGCTGGCGGCTGGAAAATATCTCGTGAAAGCCCAGGCGAATGATTACTTCTGGGTCGAAGTGCCGGTCATCATTGAGCGCGGTCAAACGACCAGGGTTCATCTGGATGACCGCTGGCAGGTTTCGCCCGACGTCTCGAAAGCGGAGGTGGTCAGCCTGCCCAACGGCAATGCCGTGGGTTGGCGTGCCGAAGCCATGAGCACGGCCGGCACGGAAAACTGATGGCTGCACGGGACAGTTGACCCGGCGGGAGCGCGGATACGCAGTGGTGGCGAATAGCTCTTGGTTTCCCTGGGATACGGTTCAAATGTGTTGCAGCGCGTGGGTGATGTGCGCGAGGATTTCCTCCAAGCCCACGCCGTTTTTCACCTGGGCGAACACGAACGGCCCGTCGCCGCGCATTTTTTTTGAATCCCGCTCCATCACGGCCAGATCCGCGCCCACGCCGGCGGCGAGGTCGGTCTTGTTGATCACGAGCAAATCCGACTGGGTGATGCCGGGGCCGCCTTTGCGGGGGATCTTGTCGCCGCCGCAGACGTCAATCACTTGAATCGTAAAATCGGCGAGTTCCCGGCTGAAGCAGGCGGCGAGGTTGTCGCCGCCGGACTCGATGAGGAGCAATTGCGGATGGAATTTTTCGTGCAGGTCCTCCAGGGCGAGCAGGTTGGCGGAGATGTCCTCGCGGATGGCCGCATGCGGGCAGCCGCCGGTTTCCACGGCGCGAATGCGCTCGGCCGGGAGGGCCGCGTGGCGGGTGAGAAACTCGGCGTCTTCGCGGGTGAAAATGTCATTGGTGACGGCGGCGATGCTCATGGTGCCCCGCAACCGCTGGCAGAGCTGGAGCATCAGGGCCGTCTTGCCGCTGCCCACGGGGCCACCGACTCCCACCGTGAACGCGCGCTGGTGGAAGTCGCGGTCGAGCGGGCGTTCGCGCTGGAAAAAATGGCCGGCATGGGCCGCGTGTTCGTGCGTGTGGCCATTTCCCCCATGGGCATGGAAATGCAATTTGAGCTGGTTCGGCATCACTTGGTCCTTGGTTTGGTTCTGGCGGCGGGCCATGCAGGCGCGCCAGCCACCGAAAGATGTAATCTCTTTTTGGCCTTCGCACAAGGCTGGGTTTTCCGTGGAGCCCGGCAACACCGGCCACTGGCCCGTGCCGTCCAGCGACCCGCCGGACGGAACGGGTGCGGCGCACTTTTTGCAAGCGGACACTGTCCCCCCCAGACCGCGAAATTCGAGGCTCAAAATCCGCTTTTTCGGATTTCGGATTTCGGCGTTCTTTCGGCCTTCGGGAATTCGGATTTAGCGTTGTAGCGTTTAGAGGGCGCACCCCAACCAAAAAACTTTCCGTTTACGATTGACCGGCGGCTAATCTTGTGCCGAAATGGTAGAACATTGTTGTATAAGTTTTAATGCCCAGAACGCCTGTCAGAAACGGAAATGGCGCGCCCCGCAATGGCGCGAGCAAATACGACGCCCATCACAAGGTCTTGTCGCAGACCTACGGCGCCTTTGCCGACCTGCGCCGCGAGTTGTCCGACTCCAAGACCACCGTCAATGAGCGCGAAGATCTCCTCAAAAACTTCGCCACCTGCCCGGATTCCCAGCGGGCCTGGCTCGCCCTCGAGGATTACTTCGAAAAACTCTCCCTCTCCCGGCGCGACTTCCCCGCCACCGATTGGTGGCCGAAAATGCTCGCCGCCCAGGGCCGGCCCCGGTTGGAGGAGCTCGCGTTCCTCTTTTTGCGCGCCAAACGCTCCGTCCCCCCCGAATTGCAGCCCTACGCCAGCATGGAACGTTTCGCCCATGCCGAGGAGGCCGAGCAGGAATCCCGCCTCGTCCGCGAACTCGAACACTGGCTCGCCCCCGCCACCCCGCTCCATCTGGACACCCCCCGCGCCACCCTGCGCGTGGTCTGCCAGCCCCAACCGGACGGCCCCGATGCCGCCCGCCACCGCCTCGCCATCCAGTTTCTGCTGCTCCGCCCCCGCACCGGCGAAAAAGCCCGCTCCCTCCATGATCTCGTGGACCTCGTCGTCCGCGCCGCCCATGAGCAGGAATTGTTTACGCCCTGGGACTGGGAGTTCATCCAGTGGATTTACGACACCCACCGCGAACGCGCCGACCTGGAAACCACCCTGCTGCTGGCCGACGCCGAACTGCTCCAATGGCTCGCCCGCTGGGGCCATACCCACCGGCTGGAATCCGCCGCCAATAATCAGCCGCTGCATTTCCACGGCCATGTCGTGGCCCTCACCCCGCACCTGGAAAACGGCGCGCAGGAACTGTCTTTCACCCATCGCATCGCCCTCCCGGATGGCACGCTGCACTCCGTCGGCGAGGCCCGCTTCTTCAACCGCCAGTCGCCGGTCGCCCTCATTGGCAACGAGTTTTTCCTCCTGCGCAACGCCCCGCCCAACGGCGTGCTGAAATACCTCGCGCAAAAACCCTCCATCCCGGTGCGCCGCCTCAGCCATCGCCTGCTGCTGCACCTGCGCAAAACGCAGTCCGCCAACGGCGTGGATTGGGAACAGCTGTGCCTGGCGCATCCGGCCGCGCCGCAGTTTGTCTTTGAGCTCCTGGAGGACACCGTGCAATTGCGGCTCCTCGCCCACAGCGCCCGCGACCAGGGCACCTGGGTCTGGAACGGCCACGAATGGGTGCCCCATAACCGCGTCGTCAAGCCCGGCGACAAACCCGAAATCCTCGACGACCCGCGCCTCGACCCCGCCGTGCAGTGGCTGCGCAAGCTCGACTGGTTCATGCAGGAGCCCGGCCTCTGGATCGGCGACGCCAATGAGAATTTCCTCGGCTGCCTCGCCGAAGCCTGGGCCGATAAACCCCACGACGCCGAGTTCCTCGGCAACGCCGCCTTCCACCGCCTCTTCCTCACCCCGCGCGCGCTCAAGCCGCGCCTCGTCGTCAAGGGCAGCGGCATTGACTGGCTCGCCGTCTCCGCCGAATGGGAGGCCGAGGGCATGAAACTTTCCAAGGCCGATCTCGACCGCCTCGCCGCCGCCACCAGCCGCTTTGTCAAGCTCCCCAACGCCGGCTGGGTGGAACTTGACACCCGCGCCGTCCAGGGCGCGCATGAAGCCATGGCCGACATGGGCGTGGATGGCTTGATCGCCGTGCCGCAAAAAGTCGGCATGGAGCACGTCGCCCATCTCGCCGACGATGATTTCACCCGCTTTGCCGACACCCCCGAGGCCCAGTTGTTGCGCGAGCGCGTGCGCGATTTCAAAGGCGTTCCCAACGCGGGCCTGCCCAGGGCCCTGTGCGCCGACCTCCGCCCCTACCAGAAGGACGGATTCGATTTCCTGGCCCACCTCGTCGAGGTCAAACTCGGCGGCATCCTGGCCGATGACATGGGCCTGGGCAAAACCCTCCAGACCCTCACCTGGCTGGCCTGGCTCAAGGAGCGGCACACCAAGAATCCCAAGCCCTCCCTCGTGATCTGCCCCGCCTCCGTGCTGCACAACTGGCGGCGCGAGGCGGAGAAATTCACGCCCACCATGAAGGTGCTCGTCCTCGAAAGCGGCGCGGCCCGCCACAATTTGCGCAAGCAGATTCCGCAGCACGACATCATTGTCACCAACTACGCCCTGCTCCGCCGCGATCTCGAGGAGTTCCACAAGTTCTCCTTCCGCGCGGTCATCCTCGACGAGGCCCAGTTCATCAAGAACCCCGGCGCCCAGGTCACCCAATCGGTCAAACAGTTGAAGTGCGAGCACAAGATCGCCCTCACCGGCACCCCGCTGGAAAACCGCCTGCTCGATTTGTGGAGCATCGTGGACTTCATCCAGCCCGGCTACCTCGGCAACCAGGATCAGTTCCTGGAAACGTACGAGCCGCGGGGGGAAAACGCCGAATCCGAACAGCGCATCGCCCGCCGTCGCCTGTCCGCCAAACTGCGCCCGCTGCTCCTGCGCCGCTTGAAAAAACACGTCGCCAAGGATTTGCCCGAGCGCATCGAGGAACGCCGCGACTGCCCGCTCGGCGACGAACAGCGCATGCTGTACCTGGCGGAACTGCGCCGCAGCCGCGACCAGGTGATGAAAGCCGTGGAAACCCAGGGCCTGAACAAATCCAAGATGCATGTGCTGGCCGCGCTCACCCGGCTCCGCCAGATTTGCTGCCACCCCTCGCTGGTGGGCAGCGACACCGCCAGCGGCAAGACCGAGACCCTGTTCGAACTGCTCGACTCCCTCGTGGCCGACGGCCAGAAAGTGCTCGTCTTCTCCCAATTCGTGCAGATGCTGCAACTGCTCGAGCGCGAATGCCACGCCCGCAACATCCACACCCACACCCTCACCGGCCAGACCAAGGACCGGCAGTCCGTCGTGGCCGATTTCCAGAAGGAAACCGGCGCCTGCGTGTTCCTGCTGAGCCTCCGCGCCGCCGGCACCGGCCTCAACCTCACCAACGCCAGCTACGTGGTCCTCTACGATCCCTGGTGGAACCCGGCCGTCGAAGCCCAGGCCATTGACCGCTCGCACCGCATCGGCCAGACGCATACCGTCAACGCCTACCGCCTGATCGCCCCCGGCACCGTCGAGGAAAAAATCTGGGAACTGCAACAAAGCAAAGCCAAGACCATCGCCGACGTCCTCGGCGAGGAAGGCTTCGCCCGCAGCCTCACCGCGACCGACCTGGAATACCTGTTCTCCGAGGATTGAACCTGCGTTGTGGAAAAACGCCATGAGCCAGCTCACCGCCACCATTGACCAGGAAACGCTCAACGCCGCGCTGGGCAAAATCTCCGCCGCCGGCTCCCGCCAGGAGCAGGGCAAAATCCTGCTGCTCCCCTACAGCGTGACGGTCCAGTATCAGGTGGACGGCCTCTCGGCCAAAATCGAGGAAGGCAATCTGGCCGCCGATGCCAATGTTCACATTGAGGTGAAAGGCTTTAAATACACCGAGCGCGTGCGCGTGACCACGGAACTGGCATTTGAGGGCAAGCAACTGGTGGTTCGTTTCACCTCGCTCAAGTTGCCGGTGGTGCTGCAGTTGCCCAAGATCGGCAGACTCTCCCTGGGCACCATTGACGTCTGCAGCATTTTGAAAACCCCCATGGTGGCCAAATTCTCCGTGTTTCAAGAGCAATACCCCATCGCCCTGCCCAACGGCCAGAGCATCCTGCTGGAACTGGGCACGCCCGTCCTGACCCTGACTCCCGGCACCTTGCAAATCGTTTCGACCATCAATTGCGCCCCGGAGCCATGACTTGCAACCTGGAGATGACAATCCCGCGACGCCAACGACGGGCATTTACTTTCCGCCGCCCGCTCATTAACTTGATGCCATGGATTCTTTGCATGCACCCTGGCGAATCGAATACATCTTGTCGCCCAAGCCGGAACAGCGGACCGGCCTGTTTACGCGCATTGCGCAGTCGTCCGATGACGTGGCCAATCTGGTCATTGTGCGCGACCGGACCTGTTTTGCGCTGCTCAACCGTTACCCCTACAACGGCGGGCATCTGATGGTGGTGCCCTATAAAGAAACCCCCGATTTGAACGGCTTGACCGAGGAGGAAACGGCCGACCTCTGGAAACTCGTGCGCCGCGGGGTCAACGCCCTGAAAGCCGTCATGCGACCGGACGGGTTCAATGTGGGCATCAATCTGGGCAAGGTCGCCGGGGCCGGCATCCATGAGCATCTGCACATCCACGTCGTTCCCCGCTGGAGTGGCGACACCAATTTCATGCCGGTCATCGCCGGCGTCGGGGTGGTGCCCGATGCGTTATTGGACATCGCCGCAAAATTGCGGGCGGAACTGGCCAAATAAGCCGGCCATGCCAATTACCCTGCCGCAACTTTCCCGCCGCGCGTTCTTGAAGCGCGCGGCCTGGCTGGGGGCTGGCCTGGCCCTGGCTCCGAGCAGTCAGGCGGGCTGGTTTGGCAAGCCGCGGGATCCGCATACCTTCGCCCTGATCTCCGATACCCATATTGATGCCGACCCCAAGTCCATTCAATTCGGGGTGAACATGGCGGATAATCTGGCTGGCTGTCTAAAGGAACTGGCCAATTGGCCGGTCAAGCCGGCGGCGGTCGTGGTCAATGGCGACCTGGCACACAGCTCGGGCCGGCCCGGGGAATATGTGACGTTCGGGAAGCTGCTGCACCCGGCGCGCGCGCTGGCCCCGGTCCATCTGTCGCTGGGCAACCATGATGACCGGGGAAATTTCTGGCAGGCCTTTCCGCACGATGCGACGCCGCTGGCAGCCGTGCCCCAGAAGCAGGCCTCGGTTTTTACCTGTCGCCGCGCGAACTGGTTTTTGCTCGATTCCCTGGATGCGACCGCCCATACGCCGGGCAAACTCGGCGAGGCGCAACTGGCCTGGCTGGAACGCGAGCTGGCCGCCCGACCGGAAAAGCCTGCGCTGGTGGTATGCCACCATCCCCTCGACATCACCGGGTTCTTCGGCCTGAAAGACACGGCGGGGCTGGAGGAATTGCTCGCGCGGCACCGGCACGTGAAAGCGTTTATTTTCGGGCATACCCACAGCTGGGGTGTGGCCCGGCATCCCAGCGGCGTCCACCTGATCAACCTGCCGCAGACCGCGTATCCGTTTGTGGCGGGACGCCCCAGCGGCTGGGTGCGGACCACGCTGGCGCGGGATGGCGCGGAGTTCGAGTTGCGCTGCGTGGATGTGCATCATCCCGAGCACGGGCAGGTGAAACAATTGACCTGGCGCGAGGGCTGACGGTCAACCACAAAGCTGGAACGAGCCTCCCAGCCGGAAGCGGAAAAACTTCCACCATGACCAGCGGGTAGCCTATGCCATAGCGCTTGAACATGGCCAGTCATCGCCAATTTCCCGGCCCGCGACGCCCGCGCCGGGGCGATCAGGCCTGCGCCACCAACTGGCGCAAGACAAACGGCAGAATGCCGCCGTGCTGGTAATAGTCAATTTCGATGGGCGTATCAATGCGGCAACGCACGGCCACCTGCTCCACCGTGCCGTCCTGGCGCGTGATCTTCAGCGTCAAATCCTGCTGCGGTTTGAGGCTCGCATCCAGGCCCACGATGTCATAGGTCTCCGTGCCGTTGAGCTTGAGGCTGAGGGCGGTGGTGCCTTCCTTGAATTGCAGGGGCAGCACGCCCATGCCCACCAGGTTGCTGCGGTGAATGCGCTCAAAACTTTGCGCCACCACCGCCTTCACGCCCAGCAAATTTGTGCCCTTGGCCGCCCAGTCGCGCGAGGAACCGGTGCCGTATTCCTGCCCGGCAATCACCACCAGCGGTGTGCCCCGCTTCTGGTATTCCAAGGACGCGTCATAGATGGAAACCTTGCTGCCTTCGGGTTGCAACAGGGTGTCGCCGCCCTCCTGCCCCGCCAGCATCAGGTTCTTGATGCGCACATTGGCAAATGTGCCACGGGTCATCACCCGGTCGTTGCCCCGGCGTGAACCGTAGCTGTTGAAATTCTCCTGGGTCACGCCGTTTTCAATCAGATACCGGCCGGCCGGCGAGGTCTTCTTGATCGAACCCGCCGGGGAGATATGGTCGGTCGTCACGCTGTCGCCAAAGATGGCCAGCGCGCGCGCGCCGTTGATGGGCTGGAGGCTGCCTGCGTGCAACGAGAAATTCTGGAAGAACGGCGGCTCTTGAATATAGGTGGACTGCCGGTCCCACTCATACACATTGCCGGTGCTGGAGGGGATTTCATTCCACTTCGGATTCTGCGCGGCGAAATCCTTGTACAATCGCCGGAACACCTCGGGTTGCAAGGCCGTCTGCATCAGTTCGCGCACCTCGCCGAGGCTCGGCCAGATGTCGCGCAGATGCACCGGCTTCCCGTCCTTGCCCGTGCCCAGCGCGTCATTCGCCAGATCTATGTCCACGCGGCCGGCCAGGGCAAACGCCACGACCAGCGGCGGCGACATGAGGAAGTTCGCCTTGATGTTTTGATGCACGCGGGCCTCAAAATTGCGGTTGCCCGACAGCACCGACGCCGCCACCAGGTTATTCTTCACCACCGCTTCCTCAATCGGCGCGGCCAGCGGGCCCGAATTGCCAATGCACGTCGCACAACCGTAACCCACCAGATTGAATCCGAGCCGATCCAGATACGGCTGCAATCCCGTCTGGTTCAGGTAATCGGTCACCACGCGTGATCCCGGAGCCAGCGAGGCTTTCACCGAGGGGTTGACGCTCAAGCCGCACTCCACTGCTTTCTTGGCCAGCAAACCCGCCGCCAGCATCACGCTCGGATTGCTGGTGTTGGTGCAACTGGTGATCGACGCAATCAACACCGACCCGTGGCCGATGGCGGTCCGGGCCTGGCCGGGCGTCTCAATGTCCGCGCGAATCTTGCCCAGATCATCGGCCTTCATGCCAAAGCCGTTTTCCGTGACGGGCTTGGAAAAGGCCGTGGTGAATTCCTGTTTCAATTTGGGCAGCTCAATGCGGTCCTGCGGCCGCTTCGGCCCCGCGACACTGGGCACCACCGTGCTGAGATCCAATTCCAATTCCTGGGAATAGGTGATTTCGCCCTTTTTGGGAATGCCCCAAAGCCCCTGCGCGCGGTAATAATTTTCGTAAGTCTGGACGGCTTCCTCGCTGCGGCCGGTCGCCCGCAGATAATTGCCGCACTCGGCGTCCACCGGGAAGAAGCCCATGGTGGCACCGTATTCGGGTGCCATGTTGGCAATGGTCGCGCGATCCACCAGCGGCAGGGCTTCCGCGCCCGGCCCGAAGAATTCCACAAACTTGCCCACGACCTTCGCCTTGCGCAGCATCTGGGTGACGGTCAGCGCGACGTCCGTGGCGGTCACGCCCTCGCGGATTGCGCCCGTCAGATGCACGCCCACCACGTCGGGCGTGAGGAAGTAAACCGGCTGGCCGAGCATGCCCGCCTCCGCTTCAATGCCGCCCACGCCCCAGCCCACAATGCCCAGACCGTTGATCATGGTGGTGTGGGAATCGGTGCCCACCAGGGTGTCGGGATAATACACGCCGCCCGCCTCCAGCACGCCCTTGGCCAGATATTCGAGGTTCACCTGATGGATGATGCCAATGCCCGGCGGCACCACCTTGAAAGTGTCAAACGCCTGCATGCCCCACTTCAAAAACTGATACCGCTCGCGGTTGCGGGAGAATTCCAGATCCAGATTGCGCGCCAGGGCATCAGCCGTGCCCGCAAAATCCACCTGCACGGAGTGATCCACCACCAGGTCCACCGGCACCAGCGGCTCAATGATCTTGGGATTCTTGCCCAGCTTGGCCACCGCGCTGCGCATCGCCGCCAGGTCCACCAACAGCGGCACCCCGGTGAAATCCTGCAGAACAATGCGCGCCACCACGAACGGAATTTCCGCCGTGCGGGTCCCGTTGGGCTGCCAGTTGGCGAGTTCTTTCACATTGGCTTCGCTCACCTTTTTGCCATCGCAATTGCGCAGGACGGATTCCAGCACGAGCCGGATGGAGACGGGCAGTTTGGAGATGGGGCCGACCCCGGCTTTTTCCAGCGCGGGCAGCGAATAGAATTTGCCTTGGGTGCCGTTGCCGGTTTCAAAACGTTGCAACGTGTCGAACAGGTTGTGTGAAGCGCTCATTTAAGTATGTAGTATAAAAAATAATGCCTTGAAAATGCGGCTTGCGCCCCGCGCTGTCAAGCGCCTCGCGCAGGGAAATGGCGCGGCGGCCGGGCGTTGGCAAAATGCGTGGAGGTTAAGGCAATCGGTGGTTGATAATGAATTTCCAAGGTGTTACCCACTGCGACCGGGTGCGACTTTGGCAATGGACTGGTGGATTTTTTTGGGGGGGAAGTTCCCCGCCGAGACCAGGAGGCGCAGAGAAAAATATTTCAACCACGGATGGACACGGATGGACACGGATAAAAAAGGGAAGAGTTTGACGCGAATGACGCGAATGGGCGCGAATTATTTCGAGGACGTCAGGCATCCTTGCTTCCCGCCGCGGGATGCCGCCGCCGACAAACGCAGAGGCGCGGAGAACGCGGAGCAAAGGTGGCGGAAAACCAACCCGCGCCGTCTGGCCATTGCGATTGCGTTCATGGAATGGGAGGGCCTGGTCCGCATTCGTCCCAACGTGTAAAGGGTCCTGGAATAATGACAGTTTGCATTGGGATAGCTCCAGCGGAGCGACCTGTTTATAGCCAATCGTCTCCCGACAGACATCAAGCCCCAGCGGGGCGGCATGGTTCCGTATTTCATCAGACGGGTGTCGGCCATGGTCCATGTCGCCCCTCCGGAGCTGGGTTCAGCGGCGGCTGCGTTGCTATAAACCCGAACTTTTAAGAAACACATTATGCAAGTGACTATTTGTAAGTCTGTTACGCTCGCAGCCAAAACGTCCAAGCGTTCTGGCCGCATCGCCATTGGCTTCCCTCTCCCCTCAACGGGGAGAGGGATTGAGGGTGAGGGGTGGTCATATCCAGAGCCGCCTCCCGTCCGTTTCTTCCCGTATCAGCCCCATCCGGGGTCCCGGCTCCGAAGTGGGTCATGAAATCGAACCGACCTGTCGCGAGCCCATCGTTGGTGGGGCGGGGGAATCGGCCTCCGCTTGCAACCAGAACGCCTCACCCGTTCCGTCCGGCGGGTCGCCGGACGGTACGGGCCAGTGGCCCGTGCCCCCCGTCAGTAATAGACCCGTGATTTTTATTGAAATTCGCATATTGCATTGACTCCCCGGCCCAATCATGGAGCAATAAACCCCATGCACCTTCCCCATTTCCGCCGCGCCGCCCACCACCGGGGCGACACCCCATCGCCAGTTTTGATTTGTCATTCGAGCTTGGTCATTCTCTCGTCATTCGTCATTCGTCATTTGTCATTACCCGTCGCGCTGGCCCAGTTGCTCCTGTTCGCGCCCTCCGCCCGCGCCTTGGATCGCACCAACGAAGTCTTCAAAGTGTTCCAGTTCCCGGCCGATCAGATCCCCCGCATCGACGGCGATACCAATGACTGGAACATCGTCCCCGAAAGCTATGTCATCGGCACCGACCAGTTGGTGGATGACAACGGCCAGCACAAAATCACCGACCCGTCCACGCCGCAAATCCGCGTGCGGGTCGGCTGGGTCAAAGGCTTGAACCGGCTCTATTTTCTCTACGAAGCCGACGATGACTACTGGGATTTCGCCGATCCCGGCCTGCACAACGACACGTTTGAGGTGGTCGTGGATGGCGACCTTTCCGGCGGTCCGCTCATTGAACGTTTCTCCCCCGCCAAACCGCTGCTCGGCCAGTGGGAAACCTACTTCACCCTCCAAGGCACCCACGCCCAGAACTATCACATCTTCACCCCCGCCGAAGGCAAGGACTGGTGCATGGTCTGGGGCCCGGCGCAATGGCTCAAATCGCTCCCCTACGCCAACGCCGCGTATCAGTACCATTTCCGGCCGGGCCAGCCCGGACATCTCGTGCTCGAATTCTGGATCACCCCCTTCGACTACGCCGGCGCCGAAGGCCCCGTGCGCGCCGTGGAATCCGTGCTCAAGGAAAACAAGCTCCTCGGCCTGTCCTTCGCCCTGATTGACTATGATGACGTGCATTCCGGCGACACCAATAACGGCTTCTGGAATCTCTCCCGTCACCATACCATGTACGGCCAGGCCGACCAACTTTGCGTCTTTAAACTCATGCCGCTCGAACCGCCCTTCGTCAAATCGCTGGACGCCCAATGGTCATTCCAAGTCGTGGACATGGACCGGCGGTTGGTGGCTTTCAAAGACCAGTCCGTCGGCGAAATCAAATCCTGGCACTGGGATTTTGGCGACGGCGAAACCTCCACCGAACCAAACCCGCTGCACACCTACAAACAGGCGGATCATTACGTCGTCGTCCTGGACATCGCCGGCCCCGCCGGCCAATCCCGCCGCTCCAAGGTCTGGGAGGTGGCGGTGAAATGACCGGTTTGCCCGGGCAGTGGAAAGATCCGATCCCCGCCGCATTATTCGCTCAACCCCGGGACCGCTGGCGCCGATGAACGAAGGAACCACGGTCGCAGGCTCGCTTGAGCGGGTGCACGGTGGCAGCGCGGCACATGGATGCTGCGGCGGCGGAAAACCGCCAACCAAACAAACAAGAACACAAATAACATTATGCTGGCATGGAGCGAACAATTTGCCACCGGTTCGACACTGGTGGACACCCAACACCGGATGCTGATTGAAAAGATCAACAAGCTGGAACAACTGCTGAGCGGGCCGCCGCCCTCCAAAGCGACGTGTGACGAATTGCTTAATTTCCTCGCCTCGTATGTGGCCACCCACTTCAAGTTTGAGGAGCAATGCATGGCCCGCTATCATTGTCCGGTCCATGAAAAAAACAAGGAGGCCCATGCCGCGTTTCTCGGCATCTTCGCGAAATACCAGCAGCGCTACCAGACCGAAGGCCCCAAGCCGGAGCTGCTCCGCAGCCTGCAGGCGGCCGCCAGCGACTGGATCAAAAATCACATCCTTTCGGTGGACATCCAGCTCAAAGCCTGCATTAAAGATTAATCTGGTTTATCCCGCCGGCCTTTGACCCGGGCGATCACCTCGTCCGCCAGGCCGGGATATAATTTGCGCATGCAATCCTCGCACACGCCATGCGAGAACTGCGCCTCCGAATGGGCGGCGATGTACTGCTCGACCTGATGCCAGTAGCCCCGGTCGTCCCGGATTTTTTTGCAACTGGAGCAGATGGGCAGCAGGCCGCCGAGCTTTTTCACCTCGGCCAGGGCCTGTTGCAATTCCAGGATGAGCTTGTCGCGTTCGCGTTCGATTTGCTTGCGCTCCACCGCATAGCGCAACGTGCGCAACAGCGTGGAGCCGTTGATCTGCCCCTTGACGAGATAATCCTGGGCCCCCAACTGAACGAGCCGTGAGCCGAGCTCCTCATCCTCCATGCTGGTGAAGACCACCACCGGAATGAGCGGGAATAGGTTGTGAATCTTGGTGAAAGTTTCCGGCCCCAGGCTGTCCGGCAGCGACAAATCCAGCAGCAATACCTGAATATCCCCTTGCGCCAGCCGCTGCAAGCCGTCGGCCACGGTTTCGGCCGTCTCCAACGCCACCGTATTCTGGCTGGCGGTCTGGAGATATTCGTTGACCAGCCAGGCCATGGCCGGCTCATCGTCAATGAGCAGAATTTTATTGGCAGTTTGAAACATGGTCATTCCGTGGTGGGGGGGAGTCTGGCCACCGTCAGCCAGAATTGCTGGATGTGATGGATGACAGCGATGAACTGGTCCAACTCGAGCGGTTTGGTGATGTAGCAATTGGCATGCAACTGGTAGGCGCTGAGAATATCCACTTCCGCCTTGGACGTGGTCAAGACCAAAACGGGAATGATGGCCAGTTGGGGATCGGCTTTGATATCCGTCAACACCTCGCGTCCGTCCAGGCACGGCAGGTTGAAATCCAGCAGGATCAAATCCGGGCGGTGCGCGCCGGCGTGGGCTCCGCGACGGTGGAGGAAGGCCAACGCCTCGCGCCCGTCCTCCGCCAGATGCAGGTGGCAGGGGAAATCCTTGAAGGCCTCCCGCACGAGATAAACATCGCCGGGCTCATCCTCGACCAGCAGGATTTCCGGCAGGCTTGAAGGTTGATCATTCATGGCTGGTTGGGGTTCATGGTTGGTTGCAAGGCCAGGGTGAAATGAAACGTGGTGCCGCACCCCGGTTCCGACTCCACCCAAATGCGGCCGCCATGGCGCTCCACAATGCGCTTGCAAATGGTCAGGCCGATGCCGGTGCCGGAATATTTCCGGCGGCTGTGCAGCCGCTGGAAGATGACAAAAATGCGCTCGTAAAACGCCGGCTCAATGCCAATGCCGTTGTCCCGGACGGAAAACCGCCAGGCCGCCTGGGCCTCATCCAGGCGGCAGCCCACATGGACGTGCGCCGGCACGCCTTCCCGATGGAATTTGATGGCATTGGCAATGAGGTTTTGGAACAACTGGAGCAAAAGCGTCTCGTCGCCCAGCAATTCCGGCAGGGGATCATGCGTGACGGTGGCCTGTTGTTCGCGGATGGCCAGGCTCAGGTTTTGCAGGACCAATTGCAACAGTGCTTCGCCGGCCACCTTTTTGGGAACGCGGGTCTGGCTGCTGACGCGCGAATAGGTCAGCAAATCCTGAATCAGGCGCTCCATGCGCGTCACCCCCTCGGTGATGAAGCCGACCAGTGGGACGGCATCGGCATCCAGCTTGTTCCCGTAGCGCTGCAGGAGCAACTGCGTGTACGACGATACCAGCCGCAAGGGTTCCTGCAAGTCGTGGGACGCCACGTAGGCGAATTGCTCCAGCTCGGTGTTGGAGCGCGACAGCTCGGCGAGCAATTTTTTGGTCGCCGTTTCAGCCTGGTATTGCCGGGTCACATCGCGAAAACTCCAAACCCGCCCCACGGCTTTGCTCTGGAGCCACTGCGTCCGCGCATAACGCTCCACGATCCGCCCGTCCAGCGGTTCCAAGACATCAAAGCCGTCGCGGCTGGGATCCTGATACAACTCCGCCACGCGCGCGGTAAATGCAGCCGGGTCCTTCATCTGGGAAGCCACATGCCGCAACACCGGCGGGTGCTCATCGGATGCCATCAATTCCCGGGAGACGTTCCAGAGTTTGACAAATTGCTGGTTGCAGCTCGTGATCCGGCCCTCCAGACTCACCACCAGAATCCCGTCCGTCGTGGATTCCAGCGTGGCCTGCTGCAGGGAAAGCGATTGCTGCAGCGCCTCGGCGGCCGCCTTGCGTTCGGTGATATCCTCCTTGATCGCCAGAAAATTGACCACTTTCCCCTGTTCGTTCTTGACCGGCGTGATGATGGCGGATTCCCAGAAAAAGCTCCCATCCTTGCGCCGGTTCAAGAATTCACCGTGCCAATTCTCACCGGCGGCGATGGTTTGCCACAGTTGCTTGTAAGTTACCGGTGACATCTGTCCGCTTTTGAGCACCCGCGGATTTCTGCCCACGGCCTCCTCGCGCGTGTAGCCGGTGGTCTCGACAAACTTGGGATTCACATATTGGATGTTCCCCCGGGTGTCCGTAATCACCACCGTGGCGGGGCTGTTTTCCACGCTCTGCCAGAGCATTTGCAGCCGCTGGGCGGTGTCGCGCAACTGCTCCTCCATTTGCTTGCGGGCCGTGATGTCATGCGAAATGCCAAAAATGCCGACGATGTTGCCTGCGGAATCCCGCAAGGGCGCCTTGTTGGTGGTGAACCAATACTTCGCGCCATCGGCCTGCTCCCCCCAGGCTTCCCGGTTGATCACTGGCTTGCCCGTGCGGATGATCTCCTCCTCATCCAGGCGGGCGAGCCGGGCTTGTTCGCCCAAGCCCAGGTCAAAATCGGTCTTGCCCAGAATCTGGCTCATCTCCGTCAACCCGTGCAGTTGCAATTTGCTTTGGTTGACGCGCAAAAAACGTCCCGCCAGATCCTTGAAATAAACCCGGTCGTGCGCGTTGTCCATCAAGAGGCGAAAGAGATTCTGCTCCGTGCGCAACGCCTCCTCGGCCTCCAGGCGCTCCACGACTTCCCACGAGAAATCGCCCAGCAAGGTGATTAATTCCAGATCCGCGTCGGTGTAAGCCGTTGGTTTGTTGCCCACGCCAATAATGGCCACAATGCGGTCATTGCGAAAGACCGGCACGCTCGCCAGCCGCAAAATCGGGGCGTGGCCTTCCGGCAACCCCTGGCAATGCGCGAGCGAGTCGTAATCATTATGCACCACCGGTTGGCGCAGGCGCACGCAATCGCACCAGACCCCCGCCTCGCCCACTGGATAGCGCCGGCCCGCCCCTGCCAACCGGCCCAGCGTTTGCGTCGTCTTGGAGGACCAGGACTGCAGCGACACCGTCTGCTGATCCGCCCCCATGAAATGGTAATAGCCCAGGGAGCTCCCGGTGCTGGCCTCAATCTCGTCCAGCGCAATCTGCAGGAATTCCGCGCGGGTGTGCGCGTGGGCGGCTTGCATCAAGCGCAGGCGGGACTTCAACAGATCGCCCGCCTTCTTTTGCGCCGAAATATCGTGCGCCACCGTGGACAGCAATTCCACGGTGCCATCGGCGGCCTTGTGCGCCATGATCACCTGGGTGTGGGGAACTTCGCGGCCATACCGGTCCAGAAACGCCGTTTCACCCGTCCAAACCCCTTCCTGCATCGCGGTCGGGATGCCCACTTCCAACACCAGCCTCGCGGCCCAGGCGGGATGCGAGCGGGCGATGGTGATGGTGGCGGGATCGTCCCCCTCGCTCAGGCCAAACATTTGCCGGGCGGCCCGGTTGAAATACAGGACTTTCCCCCGCGGCGAGGCCGTCGCCACAAAATCCGAGGTGGATTCCAGAATGGTGGAAAGTTGGGTGCGCAACTTCTCGGTCTGCTTTTGCCGGGTGATGTCCCGCCAGACGACATGCAGCATCTTCTTGTTGCGATATTCAATGGCCGTCATCAACACTTCCACCATGAAGGGTTCGGCGGTCAGGCGGAGGTGTTCCCATTCAAAAGCGCATGACCCCTGCTCCAGGCATTTGGCCATCAACTCTTCCAACCGGCTCTCCGAGGGCTGGCCATCGGGCTGTAAGCGGGGGGAAAGCCGGGCGGGCAGACGATTGCGCAATTGTTCAATGGATTCCATGCCCAGCATGCCCAGGGCCGCGCGGTTGCCATTCACAAACCGGCCATTTTCAATCATGAGGATGGCTTCCGCCGAGTCTTCAAACAGTTTGCGAAACCGCTCCTCGCTTTCCCGCAGCCGCGCATCCGCCAGTTTGTGTTCGGTGATGTCCCGGCCCATGCCCATGATTCCGGTGATGTTACCCTGCGGATCACGGAAGGGCACCTTGGTGGTCAGAACCGTGCGCTGTTCGCCGTTGGGGAAAAAAATCAGCTCCTCCTTCTCCCGCACCTTCTCGCCGGCCAGGATCCGCTCCTCCTCTTTGCGAAACGCGTTCGCGGCCTCCGGCGGGAACAAGTCGTGGTCGCACAACCCGATGACTTCCGCCACCTCTTGCTTGCCCAGACGGCGTGCCAGCGGCTGGTTCAGCAGCAAGAACCGGCTGTCCCGGTCTTTGAGGTAGATGCCATCCGGAAGCAGGTCAATGAGCGTGCGCTGCAGTTGATGCTCATGGGCCAGTTTCGTTTCCAGCCGGTGCCGGTCGGCTATCTCTTGTTGCAACGAAGCGTTGAGCAGGGCCAGGTCCCGGCTGCGCAACTGGCCCTGCTGCTCGCTTTGGAGCAGGACTTCCGTCATGCGCGCCAGGTCCTCGTATTTGCCTCGGAGCAGCCGGATGATGCCGACGGTTGCCCCCAAGGCCCCCAGCAGTACAAGGAAACTGCCAAAAATGATGGCGGCCCGGAACCGCCACGCGCGGAGGGCCTCGTCGGCATCCAATTTGGCGATCAGCGTCCAGGGCTGCCCCGGCAGCGGCACCGCCACCGCCAAAACCGATCGCCCATGAGCATCCGGGCCCACTTTCATTCCCTGCCCCCGGAGCACGGCATCAATTTCCACCAAGTGGTTCTGCTTCAGCGAAAGGGTCATTTTGTCCAGGTTCGTTTCTCCCGGGCGCGGTTGGCTGAGGATGCGGGCGTTGGCCTCCTCGCGGCGGACCAGCAAGTATTCCGCGCTCTGGCTCAAGAGCATCCACGATGGGGTCCCCATGCCAAAATACTGGCTGCTGTCATAGACCATCATCACCGTGCCGACCGGTTGGTTCGTGGCCGCCGGGTCGCCATACAGTGGCACCACCACGGCCGCCAACTCCCAGCCGTTGGTCTGGGGCCGCAAGTCCGTCATCACCGCTTGGCCGCTTTGAAAGGCGGCCGCCAATTCCGGGGCGCTGCCCGGCAGCTCCCAGCCCGTCTGCCCCGACAAACTAAACAACACCCTCCCGTTGGGGTCGGTAATGATCTCATCCTTGCATTGGGTGATGGCTTGCACGGAATGAAATTTTTCCAGAATGTGCCGCTGCCCGGGGTCGTCCGGCAGTGGCCCGCAGCGGATCCGGCGCACGATTGATTCGGTGAAGCGTGCGTCGCTCATCAGCAGTTCACCCTCGGCGATGCGCGCCTGCCGCCATTGCGTGATCTGTTCGGCCTTGGCGTGCGCGATGGTTTCCAGCCGGTTCAACGTCTGCTGTCGCACCACCTGTTCCTGGGTCCGATAAAACCAGGTGGCCATCGCGATGAGCAGCAGGAGCAGCACCGCCAAGCGGACCAGATTCGATTTGGAAAAACTCACCCCCCACCTCCCGCCCGGGCCAGGCCGGGCCACCGCGATACGCCCGGACGGTTCGGCCTTTGGGGAAAATTGCAAAATGACCTGCCGTTTCCGGTCCGGTTAAAGCCTGGGCCGGCTTGTGTCGTTCCCACCCGCTTTGGCATGGCAGCAAAGGTCATTATGATCAGCTGGTCCCGGGATGCGCCCTTGGCACATTGAGGCCACTCGACTATCGGCATAAATGTGACTGCCTTTAGCTGCCTTTCAAGAATATTGATGGGGGCTGTGGACGGGAGCAAGGCGGCTCTAACCCTAATGCCTTTCGGAAATTCAAACTGGCCGGAAATCGATGGGAAGATGCAACCCCGTTGGGGTAGGTCATTGTTGGGGCGTTTACCCAGGGTAGCTCCTCCGTCGCGACCCTGGGCTGAACGATGGAATCCCCTTGGGATTCAAGCTCGGAATTTCCGAAAGGCATTAGTAGTTAGTTAGCTCTAACCCGAATATTTCAGAGTGAAGTCGGCCAAAACCAAGCAAGCCCTTGTAGCGCAGGTGATTTTCCGGCGTCCGCGCGCAACGTGGCCGCACGCAGGGTACATCCAGCCACCACCGATGCCAGATGTGTTCATCGACTTCCGTTTTCGGGGGTGTGAGACAAAAATCTACGAGCAGCTTAATAAGCGCATAAAACCGCAGTTTGTGTCGCTAGGAAACGAGCTGCCGATGGCCAACCGGGCGGGTGGGATGGTTGGGTCGGAGCGCGGCTTTGGCGAAAGCCAGCCGCAGCAACGTTCGCCATTCCATGAAGGGAGCGTTTAGGTTCATGGTTCGGAACGCAGACTCTGAGCAGCCACGGGAAGCGGGTCCTGCCAGTTTTTCCACCTTGATTTACCTTGATTTACCTTGATTAGGCTTGATTTACCTTGATTCAGGCAGCGATCTGGCGACGGGGCACTCCCCGAATTAAAATTAAACACTGGGCGACGAGCCGTCGCCACCCCCGAATGCGGCGGCGGTCCACGGCGTGACCTTTTGGCGTTGTGGGCGCTCATGAATTGATCTTTTTGCCTTTAGCATATCAGGGGACCTTGGACATAGGCTGTCCAAGGTGTTTTTTTATGCAAAAAAGTTCAACCTCAGCGAATCTATGCAATCGTGGCTACGCATGCCTCGTTTGGTGGGCTTTTTCGGGTTTTTCTGAATTTTGTCTCACACCCCGTTTTCGGGATCAACCGACTCGAAGCCACTCGGGCCTGGAGGTTCTTCAATCGGCAATCGGCAATCGGCAATCGGCAATTCCCCAAATTTCCCATGAATCTCGCCTGTCTTTGGTTGCCCAGGGATGGGTAGCCGGCCGCCCCGTTTGAGCTATGAAACGACCGGCCACCCGTGCCCCGCGTGCCCCTGAAGCCTCAAGGATTGGGCTGTCGACCAACCCGGTAAAACGCCGGTGAATTCGTCGCGTGCGGGTCCACAAACACCACCGGGTTGGTGGTGGCCATGTTGGTGGCGATGGAAACCCAATTGCCGGCGGCCAGGTTGGTGGATAACTGCACGACGTAAGTCAGCCCCGTATTGACCAGATAGCTCAACTGGAACTGGGACCGGGCGGGCGCGGCCGTGCCGCTGAGGGTGGTCGTCACCGGGGTGACCACCGTGACGTTGACCGAATTGGTCGCGAGCAGGCCATTGTTATCGGTCGCGATGGCCGAGAGGGTGTAACTGCCCGCCGGCAAATTGCTCGCCACCGCCGAATACGGGGCCGCCGCGAGATTGGTCAGGACCGTGGTGCCGACCTGGAACTGGACATTCGTGACCGGCGCGCTGTTGCCCGCCGCCGTGGCCCGCAACGTCACGTTTGCCGGCGCCGCATAAACGGTCCCGCCACCCGGACTATACAGGAGCGAGGCGGGCGGAAATTTGACCGCCGCGACCGTCACCTGGCCGGTCATGCCGAATGAATAGTGGGGCTGGCAATAAAATGGATAGGTGCCCGGCGTGCTGATCGAATTGGTGAACGTGTGGGGGGTTTGAGTGATCACCGTGGAATTCCAGAGGCCGTCGGCGGTGTCGTTAGCCCCGCTGGTCGTGGAATGAAAAGTGCTGCCCCAATTCCATATAATCTGGTCGCCGGCGTTCACGGTCGTCACCGAAGGCGAAAATATCCGCGCCCCGCCTGGGCCCACGATGATGGTGGCGTTGGTGGGAGTGTACTGCGGAGCCACCAGGGACAGACTGCCAAACAAACCGTGATCCTCCAGGGATCCGCCGCCCGCGATGCCGGCCGTAAAGTAAAGGGTGTTGGTGGTGCCGGCATTCCCGCCATTGCCAAACTTCAGATCCCAAAGCCCCTCCACCGCGATCGGCGACCCATTGGTGTCCTTGAGCGTGCCCACCAGCGTGCCGCTGACCGGGTCAAAGGCGTTGATGGTGCCATCGCCAAAGTTACCCACCAGCAGTTGCCCGCTGAACAACCCAAAGTTGGCCGGAGCCACCGTCATGCCCCAGGGCGAGTTCAATACCCCGTTGGAAATGAGCCGTTTGATCAGGTTGCCATAGGTGTCATAGAGATCCACGAACCCATAGCCAGCCCCGGCGACATCGTCCATCGCCTCGGCATCCTGCTTGGCGTAAGCCACCACCAGATTGGTGCCGAGGGGTTCGATGCCAAAGGGCGCAAAACCGGCGGGAATGGCGGGATCGCTAAACGCCCCCGGCCAGACGACCGGGGCGAACGCGCGATCAAACACATCGACTTTGCCATTATGAAAGTCGGTGGCGTAGAGATAATTGCTGCCGCTGGCACTCCCCAAAGCCAGCCCCTTGTAAACGGTCCCGGAACTGGAGTTATCCACCTCCAGCACCGCATTGGTGCCGCTGGCCCAGGCCGAAATGGTTCCGTCCTCGGCCGAGAAAATGAATTTTGCGGCGTTGTTGGTGATGAGGAAATTGGTGGTGGAGTTGAACACGATGCCCGAGGGCGCCGCCGGCGGGGTGCCCCCCGCCGGCGGGGGAATCATGACGACGAGGGACTGCACGGCTCCGGTGCTGTTGTACACTGTGGAATAGCCGCTGTGATTGTCACTAATCCAAAACGGCCCGCCCGCCGAGAACGCAATCCCCCAGGGATTAAGCAGATTCGTATCGGTATTACCGGCGAGGCCCGGCAGGTCCGATACCAAGTTATGTTGCAGATACGCACTTTGGGCGGGAGCGCCCGCAATCAAGCCCAGGAATGCCCCCATTCCCAGGATTGGCCACGAAGCCCGCCAGGCTTTCACCAGATTCGTTATCATTGGTTTTTTCATATTTGCTCGTCCAGTTTGCACGGCGGTGGCTGCCTTCGTCAGAGCGTTTCCATCCATGCTCCGATCAAGTATTCACCGCCGGCGTGTTGATTCCAGTTTGTGATCGTTGGAAGGCAAATCCAGGAATTCCGCCGCGCACGCACCAACGGCGCGTTTTCCCGATCCGCTCACTCCCATCCAGTTATGGGAGGAACGAACGCGAAAAAAGTTCCCGGGAAATTTTCTGCCGCAAGGTAAGCCCCCTCCGGGACTTGGGACGCTTCCAAACGCCACCCGGCATTGAATGGCAAAACCACGGCGGGCGGGATGGGTTGCAGAATCTTTCATCGCCGGACGCGGAAAAGCGCGACGTGGAGCATGATGCGCCGGGAATGGTGGTGCCAATCAACCCCCCATTTGAAGGGCTGCGCCCCCGGTGAACATTTGCAGGCCGTCCGCTTGGACAATGATGTTTCTTCAGCAATACGGAAATGCGCCCGGGGTGATTAAGGAAACGGATTTTCCGACGATAGGCAAGATGACATGAATGTGGTGCAGCCCAATTGCCGGATCCAGTTTACGCGGGAAGATTTTGCGTTAATCCGCAACGCCCTGGGCGGCGGGCGGGGGTTGGAGCAATTGTTGCAGGATGACGAGACCCTGCGCGACCTGCTGGATGACCCGCACCTGGTCAACGCGATCCAGGATAATCCCGCGCAGCTGAACATATCCGCGCACCTCTATTTCTATCTGCTCACCCGGAAGGTGCTGCGCGAGGCGCACTTGCCCAATCGGGATGTGGCGGAATATCTGGCGGAGATGCTGATCTATTTTGCGGATGCGCGGCACTTGAAATGGCAGGTGGCCAGCCAGTCGTGCGAATATTTTCATGAAATGCTCCAGCTTTTGCCGGTGGCGGATGCGGAGACCGCCTTCCGAACCTGGACCTATATGGGGAATTATGCGCTGTTCATGGTGGGGGTGTTTCCCGAGCGCATTCAACACCGGGCATCCCGCACGGGCGCGCCTTCGGTCCGGTTTTACGCGGGGGTGGGAATGAACAGTTACCGCGTGGCCAGCAAACACCGGCTGGCCGCCAAGTATGCGGTGGGCGAGGTGCTGGCGGGGCTGGCAGCAAATTTTGAACCGGTCTGCCAGGCGCTGCGCCGGCTGACGGAGCAATACCTTTGTCTGGCCGTTTGATCCGGGCTTATTCGACCTTCCATTCGTACAGGCCGGTGGACCAGCCGGACTGCAGCTTGATTTCCAGGCGCAGCCGGTCGGTTGCCACCGGGGTGAACGTGGTGTGGTTGTACTGGCCGGGGGCACAGCCGTAACCGCTGGGATTTTCGACCGGTTTCCATTGACCGTCGGCGGTGTGGTAGAGCACCTGCCACGATTGCGGCACGCGGCACTCGCCGCGTCCGGTGTCGTCAAACCAGAACACCTCCACCGCACTGACGCGGGCGGATTGGGCGAAGGTGTATTGGACCCATTCACTGCCGCCTTTGCGCGGCCACCAGTGGAAGAAAGTTTCCTCGTTCCCGGCAAAAAACACATTGGCCTGGTTGGTATCGGCGTTGGGGGCCAGTTGATCGTTGATGGCCTCGGGATGGGTCCCGGGATGGGAGAGCGTGACTTTGCTGGTGGAGGCGATGCTGGGGCGGGCGGGCACATGGACGGCGCGTTCGGTGTCGGGGATCCAAACGGTCATTTCGCCCCGACCGCGATTGGCCCAGGCGTAGTACGGGATGGCGGTGAAATCGTTGGTGGTGCGCACAATGTTGCTCTGGTCGCCGCAGGCAAAGCGGCTGGCCCGGCCCTGAATGATTTCCACGCCGCCAAGCCGGGCGGGATCGAAGGCGGCCTGGAGGGGGGCATCGTCGGAGAGCATGAGGTTGCGCACCTGGCCCTCGTTGTCCGGCCATTCCAGACAGTAAACCAGCGGTCCGCGTTGCAGCGCCACGCGCCCCTGATCGGCCTTGACCGCGGCATTGGCGACCAGCCGGCGGATGGGCATGGGCAGATGGAGCGTGATCACGTCGCCTGGTTCCCATTTGCGATCCAGCGTGGCATAGCCCTGGTTGAGCACAATGGGGACAGGCTGGCCGTTCACGGCGAGGGTTGGGGATTCCGCGGATTGGTCGGTGAAGCGGTAGAGGTCGCTGGGCACGGCTTCGTTGCGAGCCCAGCCTGGCACCCGCAATTTCAAGGTAAACCCGGACGCAGCCAGCGCCGAAGCCTGGGGAGTGACGGTCAGCCGGATGTCGCCATCCCAGGGATAGCGGGTATCCTGGCGCAGAGTGACGTGGAGCTCGCCGAGCGTGATGCTGGCCGTGCCGCTGGCGTAAAGGTTCACATAAATCTGCCGGCCGGCCTGGGCGTAGAAATAGCCGGGCAGCGAGGGCAAAAAGCGGGTGAGGTTGCCGGGGCAGCAGGCGCAGCCGAACCAGGGGCTGCGGGAATCCTGGCCGATGGATTCAAGGGGGTTGGGATAGAAAAAGTGTTCGCCATCCAGGGAGACGCCGTCCAGCAGGCTGTTGTAGAGCGTGCGTTCGAAGACATCCAGGTAGCGGGCATCGGCGTGGAAGAGGAAGAGCCGCTCGTTCCAATAATCATTGGCCACGGCGGCGCAGGTTTCACAGTAGGCGCTGAGGTTGGGCAGGAAGTAATTGGGGCCAAAGGCCTCGCCCGACCCCATGGCCCCGATGCCGCCGGTGACGTAGAGTTTTTTCTGCACGACGTTGTCCCAGATGGCGTCAATGGCGGCGGTGTAACGGGAGTCGCCGGTCATGGCGGCGACATCGGCCATGCCGCTGTAGAGGTAGCCGGCGCGCACGGCGTGGCCCACGGCTTCGCGCTGGTCCGCCGGCTTGAGGTGGGACTGGTGATATTCATCGCCGCCGGGGCCGCGGACATCGAGAAAGAATTTGGCGAGCTGGAGATAACGCGCGTCGCCCGTGACCCGGTACAAGCGCACCAGGCCCATTTCCACGATCTCATGGCCGGGCCAGGTGTGATTCAACTGGTTGGTGCCGGGGCCGAAAACGCGGCAGAGGAGGTTGGCGTTTTTGATGGCGACCGAGAGCAGGTTGGTTTCGCCGGTGGCCTGGTAATGCGCGACGGCCGCTTCAAACAGATGGCCCGAATCATAGAGCTCATGGCTTTGGTCCGACTCCTTCGTCCAGCGCTGGCGGCCGGACCAGGAATGGGGATGCTGGGGATCAATGGTGCGCGCGGTGTAAAGATAGCCGTCGGGCTCCTGCGCGGCGGCGATCTTGGCGATCAAGCCATCCAGGTATTGTTTTAATTGGGGGTCAGGCTGGACGGCCAGCACGTAGGCGGCGCCTTCGAGCACTTTGTAGGGGTCGGTGTCGTCGAAGGGATAACCCGGGGCCTTGTGATCGGCGAAGGGTTCGCCCCGCAAGGCCTTCGCCGCGCGTTCAAAATTATCCATGCGCCCGATTTTCTCGCATTGGGCGAAGGCGAATGGAATGGTGTGGAGACGGTTGGTCTCAATGCGCGGCGCCCAAAACTGGTCGTCCAAATGCACCGCAGTGAAGGGCACGGGTTGGACGGGATAATCCCGCGCCGCCGTGGCCCCGGGAGCGCCAGCGGCGGCGGATAATGGCAGGACGAGGAGGAGGGCGAGCCAAAGGGGACATTTCATGAGCATGAATCTAATCTACTCCATGGCGACCTTCTCGCCGATACGTTCCCATCAATTCCCCTTCCGCGATGATGTGGCCCTCCATCACGCTGAGCAGATCCTGCTTTTTCAACCCGGGTTTCAAGTGGGGTTGATAATTCAGCGCATAGAGCTTGAAAAAATAACGGTGCGCTTTGCCCGGCGGCGGACACGGCCCGCAAT
>Ga0302282_1000640_pt1 | contig 26580 bp, 21 predicted proteins | sample III_Fen_E1_3_FD_198763 | JGI IMG/M metagenome (GOLD analysis project Ga0302282, IMG submission 198763) | Peat permafrost microbial communities from Stordalen Mire near Abisko, Sweden - III_Fen_E1_3 | ecosystem: Environmental > Terrestrial > Soil > Wetlands > Permafrost | place: Sweden: Abisko... | reverse complement strand
CACCCATTCCTCACGATCAAGGCGCACCCTCCAAAATGAGTTCGCCAAAATCAAAGCGAGGTGAAGATTGGTGCGGTGAGAAATTGTGCAAACTCTGCTGTTGGTGACGGAGCGAGGTCATTTATCTAGATCGCGAAGCCTTCGCCGAGGGTTGCCAGTTCTCTTGGATCCGGTTGGGCCAAGGCCAAAGAGATATTACACCAAAGTTTTTTCATAATAGCGTTCTCTCCCAATTGTGTTGTTATCAATCCATCAATCAAACCAGCGATCTACTATTCGGATCAAATCTTAGTCGGTTATAAATCTTATGCAACTAAAATAATAGATAAATATAACTAACCATATATTGTCATGGTTAGGGCAATATAAGGTTAGTGCCACTGGCCGAGATCGAAGGCTGCGCCTGGGCGGCGATGGCCAGAGCCGCAAAAACCACCCTGAGAGTCTGGATTTAACACCTGTTCGTGGTCGCCGGAAAAAGTTTGGAGACGGGAGCAAAGTTTTATCGCTTTGACGTCAAAGTCTTCCTGGGCACCGCTGTTCAATCATGTTTTTCCATTGTGCGTGAGCGCTTGCGCGGAGCTTTGCTGGTCTGGCTGGCTGCGGTCGGCTCAGGCTGCGGGCGGACCGGGAAATCGCATGGCCCGGCAAGTGCATTGATGGCCACCCAAAGGCTGTCCCGGTTGAACGGCTTGGGCAGGAAAAGCAGGCGGAGATCCGGCGTCGTATTTTCAATGGGGTTGGGGTCGCCGGACAGCATCAAGATGGGAAACTTCACTTGTCGGTCCGCCAGCCGCCGCACCAGTTCCTCGCCGTCCAATCCGGGATGTTTCCGATCAGTGATCAGCAAGTCCGGGTCCTGCCGCACCAAATCCGCCCAAGCCAGGTCGCCATCCCCATAAATGATCACTTCCGGGGAGCGAAACCAACGCAGAATGAAAAGTTTCATGATTTCAGCCAGAATCTGCGAATCTTCCAGCAGCAGGATGCGCAATTGTGGCGAACGTCCCAAGTTGGCGGTGGTACTCATATGGTTACCTGCGGGTTCTTCCGATTTATGATCCCTGGCCGATGGCCGGCTAGGGTCCGCTTCCAACCGTCCGGTTTGGCTCCCCAAACCCAATGGCGGCGGCGCTAAAATTCGCCGGCTTTTTTATTAGCACTCTAAGCTTAAGGGACTAGTTGAAGAATCGTCAATCCACGGTTCTAGCCATTTAAATGACAGGAAATGTCCAGCTGGAGAAAGTCAACGGTCAGGGAAGTAAGAGCTAAACCGTCGCCGGAAACGGGGCGGGGCTGCGGACGATTCCGGAAGTGGACGATCAGCCTTTGCCGGACCGCACCCGTTCTTTTTTCTCCTCCAGATCGGCCTGGAGTTTGCGTCGCTCGTTCACCAGCTGCTCGCGCAAGGCCTCCGCTTTGTCCGCGTCATCGGCCACGCTGGTGATCTGGCCATTCAAGGCGATTTCGCGTTCGGCGATCTTGGCGGCGTAGCGGGTGTCCAGTTCCGCGAGCGCCTGCTTCTGCTGGCCGGTGAGCTTGGCGGCTGGGGCGGTTTTGTTCAGCCGCTCCATCGCGAGTTCGTAGGAAGATTTCATGGTTTCAATGTGCTGGCCGGCTGGCGGATTCACAATCTAAATTTCATCCGCAGTTCCATCAAGAGGGTGTTTTCCCACGAGCTCACATGCTGGTCGCTGGTCATGATCTGTTCCACGGCCGCAAACACCCGCTTCTGCTGGGCGCGTTGGGTGAAGGATCCGGCGAGCGCCAGGGCCAGTTCCTTGGCCTCATGGATGGACAGGATGCAGGGCCGGATCCGGGTGACGGCGGAGTCAAACTCGCGTTGCCGGGCGGGCTCCTCGGTGTGACCCATGGCGGCAAGCAGCTTTTGCAGCTGCTCGTCTTCAAACGACGTCAAATGGCCGTCGGCGTACATGGCCAGGATCAGCAGGTCGAACATCGCCTGCTGTTGCGCGGTGGAAAAATCCGTGAGATCGATGTCCATGACGAAAGCATAGCCCATGTGGCCGGGAATTGATACGCCCTTCGGTCTGGCCAGCCAAACCGGGGAGTGCGCGCCGGCTAACAAATTTGACTCGCCGATATTCAAGGCTAAACTCTCCGCGTTTATTTTGAACATGAATCGCAAACCGTCGTTGCTCGTCATCTTTCTCACGGTCTTCATTGACCTCATTGGTTTCGGCATCGTCCTGCCGCTGCTACCCCGCTACGCGGACAAGTTTGGTGCAGAGGGTTTCATGATCGGACTCATCATCGCATCGTTTTCCGTGATGCAATTTTTCTTTGCCCCCTATTGGGGCCGGCTTTCGGACCGCATCGGCCGGCGGCCGGTATTGCTGTTTAGCACGGCGGGTGCGGCGCTTGCCTACGCGCTGTTTGCGCTGGCGGCCTGGCCGGGGCTTGAACCCCATACCGCCTTGACCATTTTGCTGGTCTCGCGCGTTTTTGCCGGCATCTGCGGCGCGAACATTTCTGTGGCCTCGGCTTACATTGCGGACGTGACGCCGCCGGAAAAACGTTCGCGCGGTATGGGATTCATCGGCATGGCATTTGGTCTCGGGTTCATCCTTGGCCCGGTCATCGGCGCGTTGAGCGCCAGCTATCTTGGCTTGCAGGGACCGGGCTGGGTGGCGGGAGGCATTTGCGCCGCAAATTTTTTGCTGGCTTTCATCATTCTCGGCGAGAGCCGCAAGCCTGGTGCCACCCCGGCGGCCCCGCGGCCCAAGCTCGCGCAATGGGCGCACTCCTTGAAGACGCCGCATGTTGGCTTTCTCATCATCCTGTATTTTCTGGCCACATTCTGCTTTGCCTGCTTTGAATGCACGCTGCCGCTGCTTCTCGGTTCGCCCAACTTGCACCCGGATGAATTCAAAGATCCCGCCGCGCTGGCGCAAAAAATTGTTTCCGGCGCTGATTCGGTTTCCATTCGCGTGCGTGCGAGAATTTCGCCGGATGGCTTGAAAATACTTGGCGACCCCGCCGCCAGTGAGCTTTCGCTCCGCCATGTTCTGTTTGACGAAATAAACACGCTGCTCAAATCTCCGGATTTTTATGAAGCCGTTGCCTGGCAAAATCTCAAACTTGGCGACGAAGCTGTCCGGCTTGTGGCAGCAAAGCGAAATAACGACACAAACCGCCGGCTGAACCGGTTGTTGCTGGAAGTCGCGTATCCAGCGGAATTGAAGTCGGAGAAATTTTATTACGATGAACGGCACATCGGCTATCTGTTCGCCTTTTGCGGGCTGATGTCGGCGCTGGTGCAGGGCGGTATGATTGGCCGGCTGGTAAAACGTTTTGGCGAGCCAGCACTAATTACCAGCAGTCTGTTCGCCGTGGGTTTGAGCCTGCTCATCATCCCGTATGCCGGCACACTGGGCGTCCTGCTGTTCGGCCTGGCGCTGGTTGCGATGTCTTCCGGCCTTAACCGCGCGCCGACGATGGGGTTGATTTCTATTTTCACTCCGGCGGCGGAGCAAGGAGCCGTGCTCGGCGTCACGCAAAGCGCCGGCACGCTGGGCCGGATTTTCGGGCCACTTTTTGCCACCAGCGCCTACGCGCTGTTTCCGCACTCGCCGTATCTGGCCGGTGCGGGCCTGTGTGTGTTCGCAGGATTCGTTGCCGTAAAAATGCTGCCACCCCGTTCCGCCATTCCGGCACACGAACCGGTGACAAATTAAAAAAAAGGAGCGGCGGACTGCCCTTCACACCCAAAGTTTTGGTCAGTCCGCCGCCTTGCCGTTCACCCGAACGGAAGTTTATTGCTGATCCGGCGGTGGCCCGGACGGAGGAGTGCCATCATTGCCGTCATCCGGCGGCGGGCCGCCTATGCTGTCATCGCCACCGTGGCCCTGATTACCGTCCGGCCCCTGACCCTGGCCGTTCGGATGGTTGGGGCGGGGCGGACGCGGCCCCATGAATTCGTCCGGCGTCAACTGGCCGTCGCCATTCTTGTCCAGCGCCTTCAATTCCGCCGGCGCGTTGGCGATCTCGCTGGCGTCGATCAGGCCGTCGCCGTTGGCGTCTAGCGCTTTCACGATGAGCGGCGTGGGCGGATGCGGCGCGTCGGCGGGCGCATCCTTCGGCGGCGCCGGCAGGTATTCATTCGTGGTCAGCACGCCGTCGCCGTTTTTGTCGAGCGTCAGCAGTTCGGCGCTGGCGTTGGCGATTTCATTGGAATCAATCACGTGGTCGTGGTTGACATCCAGGGCCATGACGATCGGCATGGGCGGTGGCCGGTGATGTCTGCCGGGTCCGCCCTGATATCCTTCGCCGCCGCCGGGCGGGCCGTCGTGGTTGTCCTGGGCGCTGGCGACCAGCGCGGTGGTGCCCAGCGCAATCAGCGCGAGGGCGATGGTGTTTTTCATTTTCATAGTTAACCTTTCATTTGTTGGTTGGTGGGTGTAAAGCGTCAGTTCGCGCCGGCCATTTCCCGGTCCAATCCTGCCGCCGCCAAGGCCGCGTGCAATTCCGACACGGGAAACGGTTTGATCAACAGTGCGTTGAACCCGGCGTCATAAGCGGTCTCCTCCGTGAATTGTCCGCTGCCCGTCGCCAGGAAAATTTGCAGCGACAACGAAAGTGCACGCAGCCGGCGGCCCAATTCGGCCCCGTCCATTTCCGGCATCTCAAAATCCGTGATGACCAACTCATATTTTCCCGGCTCGGCGGTGAAGGCGGCGAGCGCCGCCACCGGGGAACGGTAACATTCGATTTCGGCGCTCGTCTTTTCTTTCAGCACGGCCGACAGCATCAGCAGCATCTGTTCATTGTCGTCAACGATCATCCAGCGCGTGTTTTCTGTGATGGTAAAAAAGGTGTTCATATATGGCTTGGCTATTTTTTCAAAACCACGCGCACCGCGAACGTCACCAGCACCTGGCGACTTAACCGGATTAGTTTTTGCGTGCGACGGGCTTCACTTTTCATGCGCTCAATCTAGCCGAAGCAACCTTAAGCCAGCGTTAAGCCGGAAAATAGTTGCAATTATTTTTCGGCCACTGCGTCGGCGGAACTGGCGGAAAGAAACCGTTCATCCGTCAACGTATTCAGAAAGGCCACCAGCGCGAGTTTGTCCTCCGCGCGCAACGGCACGCCGCCATCGGGATGCTTGGCGAGGTTCGGGTCGAGGGTCGGGCTGCGGACCACGCCGGTGGCATAGTGCTCGATCACCTCGGTCAAAGTGTGGAAACGGCCGTCGTGCATGTAGGGCGCGGTGAGCGCGACGTTGCGCAGCGAAGGCACGGCGAACTTACCGGCATCCGCCGTGTGGCCGGTGACCTTTACGCGACCGGGGTCGGCAAAAGCCGCGTCCAGACCATTGTTGGCGAAACGTTGGCTCTGGAACAACGGCCCGCCGTGGCAATGGAAACAGTCCGCTCCGAACTGACCGCGGCGGGGATCGTATTCGGTGGCGAATAATTCAAACCCGCGCTGTTCCTGCGCTGTGAATTTCTCCCCGCCGCGCAGCACGCGGTCGAACTTGGCGTCAAACGACGTAAGCGTGAGCAGATAATTTTCCAGTGCCAGTGAGATTTTTTCGGCTGTAATATCCGGCGCGCCGAACGCGGCGGTGAACCGGGCGGGGTAATCGATCCCCGATTTTTCCGAGCGCAGTTTTGCCACCAGATTCGTCAGTGGCTCGTGCATCTCCAGCGGATTTTGAATCGGCTGCAATACTTGTTCCCGCAGGCTCGTTGCGCGGCCGTCCCAGAAAAAATCGCTTTTCCAAGCGAGATTGAAAAGCGGCATCGTGTTGCGTGAGCCTAGGCCGCCTTCCGCCCCGCGTGCCGTGCGGCGGTCGTCCGCAAAGGCCTTGTCCGGCAGATGACAATCGGCGCACGATTGCCGGTTGTTGATGGAAAGTTGTTTGTCGAAGAACAGCGTTTCGCCCAACTGGACGCGCTCGACGGTGAGCGGGTTGTCATGCGGCAGGTTGGGCACCGGAAAGGTTGCGCTGATCTGGAACGGATACGGCGTGAATTTCGCGGGCAGGTAAAGCGGCCGCGGATGCGCGGCGGCAATTTCCAAATCGGTAAGTGAAGTGATTTTGTGAATCCGAAACGCGCCCGGCAGATTTGCAGCCAGCGCGGCCGCCACCGGATCGCAATCGCGCGAATGCGTGGATGAGCCATCCTTCGCAAACGACAGCGGGCATGGCCCGTTCAGCAACGTGGCCACGTCGAAGTCGAGTTCGAGCTTGGTTTCGTTGGTGAGGGTCAGCGCGGCGGCGAGGGTGATGCGGGTGCAGTTCGGGTCGCGGGCGAGGTGATAAGCCCAGCCGTCCAACTCGCCGGCGGCGTTGCGCCACAGGCCTTCGACCGCGAGAAAAACATATCCACCCTGCCAGCCCCAGTACAGGCCGTTCACGTCGGGATTCAGCGGATGGCCGGCCGGAAAATTGGTTATATTCAAATGATTCAGCGCCGGAACCAGGCCGACATTGAAACGCACGGCGCGAAATTCGCCCGCTGGGATTTTTTCAAGCCAGATGGATTTACGGTTTTGTTCAAAGTCCAGCCAGGCGACGGAGTTGGAAATTTCCTGCCAGGAACCATCGTTGCGTTGCAGCGCAAAATCGCTGACCAAATAGCTGACACGTGTGATGGAATAAGTTTCGCCCGCCGAAGTGTGGTAACGAAACGTCGCGGGCTGGAGATTTTCGCCGGCAACTTGGGGCGTGATCTCAATTTGCAAAGTAGCGCCGAGCGCCAAACCCCAGGCCACGGAGAAACTCCAAATCCCAAGCATCAACCGACAGGCCACGCCGCGGGGCTTGCGGTTTAGAAAGGGAATTTTCACCGGCGCTTGGGTGTTGACGCTGGATTTTTAATCACGGATTGATGGTGAAGCCGCCCGTGAACGTGTACGGCGGCGGGCCGGAGGTGAAGGTGACGACGACGTTTTGAGCGCCGGTCGTGGCGCTGGAAATATTGAACGTCGCCAGCACGATGCCTTGCGTGACATAGGAAACGGCCGTGTTGGTGGCCGTGAGGGATCCCAGCTTGACGCTGGTGATGGGTGCGCCGGCCGGCGGTGACGGTGGTCCGGACAATGTAATGCTCAAGGTGATATTGGTGACGCTGCTGCGGCTGACGCTGCCGCCGGGAACCGGATAGGTTATGCCGCCGCCGCTCGCGCTGACGTCGTCATAATTGGCCAACGCCGTCTGCGCGACGCGATAGAAGCGGGCGGCGTCCGTGGGATTGTCAGTGTAACTCGCGCCATTCAACACAGCCGTCACGAAAGTGGTGTTGGTGGTCCATGCAGAAAAATTGGTCGTGGATTGCACGCGGTAAGTTCCGCCTTCCGTCGCGCTCCAAGTCAAAGTGACCGCGCCATTGTTGACCGTGGGTGCGTTGAGCGACGGTACGGCTGCCGGGCCGCCAAGGAAATTGGTTGCGACCGTTTCTGTGATGCTGGTGACGGTGCCTCCGGCCGGGCTGCCATAATAAGCGCGTCCGATGTTATAGGGAAAGACCGGCACGCCGTTGCCATCGATCGCGACGAAGTAGGCGTACGTGCCGTTCGGAAATTCCGGCGTTACGCAGAAACGGCCGTTGTATTGGTCTAGGTCGAAATCCACGCCCGCCTGATAGTTGCTGCCGGTGGCGACATTGGTCAGGTCGCCCAGAAATGCATTGTCTTCCATGTAACGGCCAAAGGGATAATACGAGCCGGGATTGGTGCTCACCGTCGGCCCGCTCTGACCAGCGCCGACGCCGTAAAAGGTTTGCGCCCACATCGGGATGGTCGAGCGCGCCGCGCCGTTGGTGGAAAGATTATCCGTGCCGTTCAGACCGTTACGCGGGACGTAGCCGGAGATCATCCGCCGGACGCCGCTGCCGGCGTTCGTCGCATTCGCATAACCGTACGGACCATAAATCGGAAATCCATCCGCCACCCAACCGAGAATCGGCGAGTGCCGCGTCGGCGCATTGGTGGATTCGCTGTAGGTCTTGGCGGCCGGATTGTAATCCACATGGTCGCCCAGCAGATAGCGCAGGCCGATCGGGTCCGCGTGATAATGATATACGCCGCTGTTCTGCTGGTGCGCGTAACCCGGATCGAACGTCGCGCCCTCGTTCACGTAGGCGTCGCGGTTCCAGTAATAAGTCGTGTTGCCCGCGCTGACATCCGCCGAGCCGTTCCACGAAAACGCATCCCAACTGTTGAACATCTCCACGCCATCCACAAAAATTCCGATCTGGCCGCCGCCGTTGAGCGACTTGGTCGCCGGCACGCCGTTCGTGCGCGGCACGCGGTAAAGCAGTTTCTGGTTCACCGGCAGGTTAGGAAACGCGCCGTTCTGCCAAGGGCCCATGTTGTAGCTGGCCAGACCGGTGCTACGCACGTAAACCGAGTTCGACGAAGAATACACCGCCTGCACGCCGTCGTAGGCCGGCAAGGACTGCGTCTCGGTGCCGTTGCTCCAGGTCGTCAGCGCCGTGCCGGCGGCGCGCATGGCGTTGTTCGTGTAAATGCGCGCGTACTGGCCGGAAAGCGTCGTGAACCAGCCGTTCGTGCGCGGGTCGCCGGCGGTGGCGGCGGTGGCGGCGAGAGTGAGAATTATTCCCAGCAGCGCCGTGATGAACGGAATTCGTTGCCGGTTGCTGCGAGTGCGAATTTGAGTTTTCATGCCGCGACTTTACGCGAGCCAACCTTAAGCAAAGATGAAGCCGACCATTTTTTGCGCAGCCGCAAAATTTACTTCTTCATCCCGGCTTAAGGTTGGACCTGCGAAGATTCACGCACTGGCGGAGCCGCGCGGTTCCTGTTAAAACTCCGTCGTCCAAACATGCGAATTCTTGTAGTCGAAGACGAACCGGATCTGCTCGCGAGCCTCGCCCAGGCGCTGCGCGAGGAGGGTTACGCCGTGGACACCGCCGACAACGGCGACGACGGCTACTTCTACGCCGAGGGCACGGACTACGACGCCCTCGTCCTCGACGTGATGCTGCCGGGGTTGGACGGCTGGGAAATTCTCAAGCGCCTCCGTAAAACCAAAAAGACGCCCGTGCTCATGCTCACCGCGCGTGACCAGACCCGCGACCGCGTGAAAGGCCTAGACACCGGCGCGGATGATTACGTCGTGAAGCCGTTCGACCTCGAGGAACTGTTCGCCCGGCTCCGCGCCATCATCCGCCGCAGCGCCAACCATACGACGAACGTCCTCGAAATCGGCGCGGTGAAAATTGACACCGCGGCGCGGAATGTTTTCTTCAAGGACAAAACCGTCGAGCTCACCGCACGCGAATATGCGCTGGTGGAATTTCTCGCGCTTCACCGCGGCGAAGTCGTCACCCGCACGCAGCTTTACGAACATCTGTTTGACGAGAACGAAAGTTCGCTGTCCAACCTGCTCGACGTCCATGTCTCCAACGTCCGCAAAAAGCTCGGCGCGGAATTCATTGTCACCCGGCGCGGCCATGGTTATTGCATCGAATGAACATTCCCAAATCCATTAAATGGCGGCTGCAACTCTGGTACGGGCTGATTCTCTTGGCGGTGCTGGCGGGCTTTGGATTAACAGCCTATCACCTTGAGAGTAATCGTCAGTTTCGCCGGATTGACGACGAATTGCATCGCCGGTTTGGTTTCCTGGTAAATGCGTTACATCATCCGCCACCTCGCGAATTGGAAGGTGATGGACCGCCGTTTGACCGGCCGCCTCCGCGTCGCAATGAAGACTTGGGAAACGAGCCGGAGCCGTTTGCCCCTGGTTCAAATCACCTACGCGTTCCCATTCAATTTCATCTGCCACCAGAGGCCGCCGGGCTTTTTGATGCCTCTGACCCGAACGGATTTTATTTCGTGATTAATCGTGATGATCATGAAATCGCTCGATCCACAAATGCGCCCACTTCAGATAAATATCTCCCAGGGCGGCTAACAATCACTGAAGAGAATGCAATGCCAGAGTTGCCGACTGGAGATTCAAGACAAAAATATAATGGCAATTTTAGCGTTGATAGTGATTTCAGCCCGCAAAGAATTCCGATGGGTCAACCCGGACCGGCCTGGATGCACGGAACATTTCGAGAAATCCAAAGCGATATCTCGGCGACTGACAGGGGAATCGAAGAATCAATTCTGGTGGGAAAGAATGTCGCGCCCGAACTGCATGAACTTCATTTGATCGCTCTGACGCTGACAGGCGTTGGCGTTGGCATTTTATTGCTAGGCCTTACCGTGGGCGGAAGGCTGGTTTCGCAGGCGCTCAAACCAATCGAGGCTATCAGCGCCACCGCCGCAAAAATTTCCGCCGGCGATTTGGCGCAACGCATCAACGTCGCCGAGGCGGAAAGCGAGCTGGGCCAGCTCGCCGCCGTGTTGAATTCCACTTTCGCGCGGTTGGAAACGGCGTTCGCCCAGCAGAAACAATTTGCCGCCGACGCCGCGCATGAATTACGGACGCCCGTCGCCGTGATGCTCACCCAGACGCAGACGGCGCTGAACCGCGAGCGTTCCGCTCCGGAATATCGCGACACCGTCGCGGCCTGCCAGCGCGCGGCCCAGCGGATGCGCCGGTTGATCGAGTCGCTGCTCGCGCTGGCGCGGTTCGAGGCGGGACAGGAAATTTTGCGGCGGCAATCGTTTGATCTGGCCCAAACCGTGGCCGAATGCGCGGACTTGGTGCAGCCGCTCGCCGCCGAGCGCGGCGTGAAGATCACGGTGGAATCCCGGCCGCTGCAAATCACGGGCGATGCCGAGCGGCTCGCGCAGGTCGTCACCAATTTGCTCACCAACGGGATTCAGTTCAACCAGCCGGGCGGCGAAGTGCGGGCGCAGTTGGAAACAAATAATGGCCTCGCGGTCTTGACGGTGTCCGATACGGGGCAGGGGATCGCCGCCGAAAATCTGCCGCGCGTGTTCGGGCGGTTTTTCCGCGCCGAACACGCGCGCACCGGGGCCGCCAACGCCGGTCTCGGTCTGGCCATCTGCCAGGCCATCGTCGCGGCGCACGGCGGCACTATCGACGTGGCGAGCGTCGCGGGAGCCGGAACCACTTTCACCGTCCGCCTGCCGCTGGGCGTTTAAAAAATTTCACCGCGTCGGCTGGCCGTTGGCATCCGGCGGTCGCAGGAGGCAGTGGACGAAATCCAGATGCCGCTTGCCGGCGTCGGCGATGAAGGCTGCCGGCACCTGGTACAGCCGTCGGTTCACCACCACCAACCCTGTGCCGCGCAAAAGGGCCAGATGTTTGGAGACGAGTCCCGGCGATTGCCCGATAATTTTGGCGATTTCGTTGACCATCCGCGGTTGGTCGTGGCTCAACACACCGAGGATGGCCCAGCGCACCGGCGCGCCAGGCTGACCAAGAGGGTGTTGAACGGGATGAGCGGCGGATTTGCCTGGAGCCGTTGTGCGCCTTCGTACAAAATGAGATTGGGAACGGAAAACTAACATACAAATGGTGGGACGGCCGCAGTGGTGCGGGGCATGAAAACGGGATTTTGAGCAGGACTTTTTGACGGCGCGCGACGGCCGCAGTTTCAAATTGCGCGGACGATTTTGGCCGGTTTCGGTTCTACCTAATGCTGGCGCGGGTAAAAATCTGATTTCTAATCGCCGATTTATTGATGTTTTTTGAAAACATTTATTGCGCCCGGATAATTTTTGAGTAAAAAATAAGTGTACGCGGGCTTATCCAGCCCGCGCACCACCAGATAAAAATGCAGACCGCTAATAAGACTGGCTCAACGCCGCCCGGCGCGCCGCAGAAACAGGGGCTCTATGATCCGCAGTTCGAGCATGACTCGTGCGGCATCGGCTTCGTTGTCAACCTGAAAGGCCGGAAGTCTCATCAGTTGGTCTCGGACGGCCTGCAAATCCTCGTGAACCTCGACCACCGCGGCGCGGTCGGCCACGAGCCAAATACGGGCGACGGCGCGGGCATTCTCATTCAGACACCGCATGATTTCCTGGTCAAGGCTACGGCCAAGCTCGGCTTTAAACTCCCGGCGTTCGGAGAATACGGCGCGGGCATGTTGTTTCTGCCGAAAAATCCCTTGGAGCGCAACGCCGTCAAGACCGCCTTCGCGAAAATTGTTTCCGCCGAGGGGCAGACGCTGATCGGCTGGCGCGATGTGCCGACGGATAATTCCTCGCTCGGCAAGACGGCGGTGGCCGCCGAACCGCACATGGCCCAGGTGTTCATCGGGCGCAATCCGGAGCTGAAGGACGAAGCGGCGTTCGAGCGCAAACTTTACGTGATCCGCAAACAGGCGGAGCAGAAGATCCGTTACGGCAGTAAAATCGACGGCGGCAAATGGTTCTATGTTTCCAGCCTGGCGGTGCGGACCATGACCTACAAGGGCATGCTCATGCCGGAGCAGGTCGCGAAGTATTATCCGGATTTGCGCGATGAAAGCATGGTCACGGCGATGGCGCTGGTGCATTCGCGCTTTTCCACGAACACGTTCCCGAGCTGGGACCGTGCGCATCCGAACCGGTTCATCGCGCATAACGGCGAAATCAATACGCTGCGCGGCAATGTGAATTGGATGAAGGCGGCGCAGGCGAATTTCAAATCCGCATTGTTTGGCAAGGACATTAAAAAGGTCATCCCCGTCATCAACGAGGATGGCAGCGACTCGGCGCAATTTGATAATTGTCTCGAACTACTGGTCATGGCCGGCCGCGAATTGCCGCACGCGATGATGATGATGATTCCCGAGCCGTGGGAAAATCATGAGAGCATGGACACCGCGCGCAAGGCGTTCTACGAATATAATTCGTGCCTCATCGAGCCGTGGGACGGCCCGGCCTCGATGGCGTTCACGGACGGCATCCGCATCGGCGCGTGCCTCGACCGCAACGGGCTGCGGCCGTCGCGCTATTACGTCACCAAGGATGATGTCGTGATCATGGCCTCGGAAGCCGGCGTGTTGCCGGTGGCGCCGGAGCGCATTGCGAGCAAGGGCCGGTTGCAACCGGGCCGGATGTTCCTGATCGATACTGAGCAGGGCCGCATTATCGCCGACGAGGAGCTCAAAAAGAAGTATAGCACCGCGCATCCGTATCGTGAGTGGCTCGACAAGTATCACGTCCTGCTGGAAAACTTGCCGGAACCCTCCGGCCATACCGAACCGTCGCACCGCAAGATTTTGCAGGAGCAGCAGGCGTTTGGCTACACGTTTGAGGATCTGCGCATCATCGTTGGACCGATGGCCAGCACGGGCGTGCAGCCGCTCGGATCCATGGGCACGGACACGCCGCTCGCGGTCCTGTCGAACAAGCCGCAGTTGCTGTACAATTATTTCAAGCAGTTGTTCGCGCAGGTGACCAACCCGCCGATAGATCCGATCCGCGAGGAAATCATCACCGCCACGCACACGATGGTCGGTTGCCGCGGCGGCCTGTTGAATTCCAAACCGGACAGCTGTTCGCTCATCCGGTTGGAGCAGCCGATTCTCACGAACGAAGAATTGGAAAAACTGCGCCAAGTAAACCGTCCGGGTTTCCGCGCCGCGACGCTGCCGATTTTATTCAAGGCGGCGGACGGTGAAAAAGGTCTGGAAGCGGCGCTGGAGGAAATGTTTGCCATCGCGGACCAGGCGATTGAGGAAGGTGCGAACATTTTAATTTTGTCCGACCGCGGCGTATCGGACGAACTCGCGCCCATCCCCGCTTTGCTCGCGACGGCGGGACTGCATCATCATCTCATCCGCACCGGTCTGCGCGGTCGCACCGGCCTCGTGCTGGAGTCCGGCGAACCACGCGAGGTGCACCATTTTGCGCTGCTCATTGGCTACGGTTGCAGCGCCATCAATCCGTATCTGGCCTATGAGACAATCGATGATCTCATCAAGGAAGGTTTGCTGCCGGGCACCGATCATAAGACGGGCGTGAAGAAATTCGTCAAGGCCGCGATCAAAGGGGTGGTAAAAACCATGGCCAAGATGGGCATCTCGACCGTGCAAAGTTATCGTGGCGCGCAAATTTTTGAAGCCGTCGGCCTCAATAGCGAGGTCGTGGACAAATATTTTACGTGGACGCCCTCGCGCATCGAAGGCGTGGGTCTCAAGGTCATCGCCGAGGAAGCCCTGGCGCGTCATCGCCGCGCCTTCCCGCGCGAAACGGTCAACGCGGAACTCGAAGCCGGCGGCCAATATCAATGGCGCGACAGCGGCGAATATCATTTGTTTAATCCGCAGACGATTCACAAACTGCAGACCGCGTGCCGGCTTGGCAGCGAAAAGATTTACCGCGAATACGCGGAACTGGTGAACAACCAGGCGAAAAATCTTTGCACGCTTCGCGGGCTGCTCGATTTCAAATTTGCCGAAACCGCGATTCCGATTGATGAAGTCGAATCCGTGGAAAGCATTGTCAAGCGCTTCAAAACCGGCGCCATGAGTTACGGCTCCATCAGCAAGGAAGCGCACGAAACGCTGGCCATCGCAATGAACCGGCTCGGCGGAAAATCCAATACCGGCGAAGGCGGTGAAGACCCCGCGCGCTACGTTTTGGAAGCCAACGGCGATTCAAAGAATTCCGCGATCAAGCAGGTCGCCAGTGGGCGATTCGGCGTGACGAGTAATTATTTGACGCACGCCCGTGAATTGCAGATCAAGCTCGCGCAAGGCGCGAAACCCGGCGAGGGCGGCGAGCTGCCCGGCAAGAAAGTTTTCCCGGACATCGCCAAAACACGCGGCACGACCGCCGGGGTCGGTTTGATTTCGCCGCCGCCGCATCATGACATTTACTCCATCGAAGATTTGGCGGAGTTGATTCATGACCTGAAAAACTCCAACCGCGATGCGCGCATCAGCGTGAAGCTCGTTGCCGAAGTCGGCGTTGGCACCGTTGCGGCGGGCGTGGCCAAGGCCCATGCGGACGTGGTCTTGATTTCCGGTCACGACGGCGGCACCGGTGCGTCGCCGTTGTCGTCCATTAAACATGCGGGTGGACCCTGGGAACTTGGTTTGGCTGAAACGCATCAGACGCTGGTGTTGAACAATCTGCGCAGCCGCATTTATGTCGAGGCGGACGGCCAGTTGAAAACCGGTCGCGACGTGGCCGTTGCCGCGCTGCTCGGCGCGGAAGAATTTGGATTCGCTACCGCGCCCCTTGTCGTGATGGGCTGCATTATGATGCGCGTTTGCCATCTGAACACCTGCCCGGTCGGTGTGGCCACGCAGGATCCCAAGTTGCGCAAGCGCTTTACCGGCGACGCGGATCATGTGGTGAATTTCATGAAATTCATCGCGATGGAACTGCGTGAGATCATGGCCAAGCTCGGTTTTCGCAAACTGGAGGACATGGTTGGTCGCACGGATAAACTTGCGCCGTGGAAAGCCATCGAGCATTGGAAAGCCAAGGGCCTCGATCTCACGCCGATTTTGTATCAGCCCGAAGCCGGACCGGAGGTCGGCCGTTTCCGCTCACAGGCGCAGGATCATGGTTTGGAAAAATCTTTGGATGTCACCCGGCTTTTGGACATCTGCAAACCGGCGATTGAGCGGGGCGAGAAAGTTCGCGCGGAACTGCCGATCATCAACGTGAACCGCGTGGTCGGCACGATTGTCGGCAGCGAAATCACCAAGCAACACGGGCCGGCCGGCTTGCCTGAAGACACGGTGCTTCTGAAATTCAATGGCAGCGCGGGCCAGAGCCTCGGCGCTTTCACGCCCAAGGGCATGACGCTCGAACTCGAAGGCGATGCGAACGATTATTTCGGTAAAGGCCTGAGCGGCGGCAAATTGATCGTGTATCCCCCGAAGGGCTCAACCTTTGCCGCGGAGGAAAACATCATCATCGGCAACGTGGCCCTTTATGGCGCGACGGCGGGTGAGATTTTTGTGCGCGGCATGGCGGGGGAACGCTTCGGCGTGCGCAACTCTGGCGTGAATGCGGTCGTCGAAGGCGTGGGCGACCACGGCTGCGAATACATGACCGGCGGCCGCGTGGTGGTGCTCGGCAAAGCGGGCCGCAATTTCGCGGCCGGCATGAGCGGGGGCGTGGCTTACGTATTGGACGAAGCGGGTGATTTCGCGAGCCGCTGCAATATGGAACTGGTCGGCCTTGAAAAACTCACCGACGTGGATGAGATCGAGGAGGTCTGGAAATTGATCCAGCGCCATCAAACTTTCACGCACAGCGAACGTGCCGAAAAAATTCTCGGCGACTGGAAAAACGTCATCCCGAAATTTGTCAAAGTCATGCCGCAGGATTACAAGCGCGTGCTGCAATCGCTTAAAAAGGTTCAGTCGCAAGGCTTGACTGGTGACGAAGCGGTCATGGCCGCGTTTGAGGAAAACGTGAAGGGCGGACATTGAACAAGCCAAAATAATTTAGCATCAAAAACTAAAATAAGATGGGAAAACCAACCGGATTCTTAGAGTTCCAGCGTGAATTACCTGCCGACCGCGCCCCGCTCGCGCGCATCGCCGACTGGAAGGAATTTCATCACCATTTGCCCGAAGCCGACCTGAAAAAACAGGGCGCGCGCTGCATGGATTGTGGAATTCCGTTCTGCCACACCGGCCAGCTTGTCAGCGGCATGGCGAGCGGCTGCCCGATCCATAATCTGATTCCGGAATGGAACGATTTGATTTATCGCGGACTTTGGCGCGAGGCGCTCGACCGGCTGCATAAGACGAATAATTTCCCGGAATTCACCGGCCGTGTCTGTCCCGCGCCGTGTGAAGGTTCCTGCGTGCTCGGCATGAACAATCCCGCCGTTACGATCAAAAACATCGAATGCGAAATCATTGATCACGGCTGGGAAAATGGCTGGGTCACGGCGGAACCGCCCAAGCATCGCACGGGGAAAAAAGTGGCGGTGGTCGGCTCCGGTCCGGCGGGACTTTCGGCGGCCGCGCAATTGAATAAAGCCGGCCACGACGTCACGGTATTTGAGCGCGCGGATCGTCCGGGCGGCTTGCTGATGTATGGCATTCCCAACATGAAGCTCGACAAAAAAGAAGTCGTGCTGCGCCGCATTGACCTGCTCGAAAAAGAAGGCGTGAAATTTGTCTGCAACACAGAAGTCGGAAAAAATCTGCCGGCGGAAAAACTGCTGCAGGATTTCGCTGCGGTGATTTTGGCCACGGGCGCGACCAAGCCGCGCGATTTACCGATTGAAGGACGTCCGTTGAAGGGCATTCATTTCGCGATGGATTTTCTCACGGCGAATACCAAAGCCGTTTTGGACCAGCACAAAAATGGGAGTTTCATTGATGCCACGGGCAAAGACGTCGTCGTCATCGGTGGTGGCGATACTGGCACAGACTGCGTCGGCACTTCGATTCGTCATGGCTGCAAGTCGCTGGTGCAGGTGGAGATCCTGCCCCAGCCGCCGCTTGCCCGCGCCAAGGACAATCCCTGGCCCGAATGGCCGAAGACCTACAAGCTGGATTATGGCCAGGAAGAGGCCGCCGCTAAATTCGGTGCCGACCCCCGGGTTTATCTGACCACCGCGACCAAGTTTGAAGGCGATGCCCATGGCCACGTCAAAGCGGTTCATACGGTGCAGGTGGAATGGACGAAAAATGATAAAGGCCAGTTCATCCCGAAAAACATTCCCGGTACGGAAAAGGTTTTGCCCGCGCAGCTCGTGCTGCTGGCGATGGGTTTTCTTGGGCCGGATCAGCCGCTGCTTGAATCGCTCGGCATCGAGCGCGACCCGCGTTCGAATGCCAAGGCTGATTTCGAAAAATACACCACGAACATTCCAGGAGTTTTTGCCGCCGGCGATTGCCGCCGCGGCCAGAGCCTTGTCGTGTGGGCGTTCAACGAAGGCCGCGGCGTCGCACGTGAATGCGATCGTTTCCTGATGGGCGCGACCGATTTGCCGTGATCCCCGGATTATGCCGCAGCCTCTCGCTTTGTTTTTTTACGAACGGCTCATGCCCGGCAGCCAGTTGGTGAACCGGCTGCAGGATTTGAATTACCGCGTCCTTGCCTTGGACAATGCCGCCCGGCTGTTTGCCACTGTGCAACGGGAAATGCCCCTCTTGCTGCTGACCGATCTCGACTCCCAGGGTGAAGTCATGGCCGCCATCGGTAAAATCCGGGCGGACGGTGCCACCAGCCATCTGCCCATCATTGCTTTCGCCCCGGACAACGCCCCGGCCCTCCTCGCTGCCGCCCAGGCAGCCGGTGCCAGCCTCGCGGTCACCGAAAGCGCCCTCACCGGTCATCTGCCGCAAATGCTGGAACAGGCCTTGCGCGTCGATTAAAAATTACCTTGACAGGGGGACGGATTGACTCATAGTCGGAACCTAACACCAGAGGCATGAGTACTGGGAAAAATTGATGTTGCGCGGATGCGGCTGAACCAGCCGCATTCGCTTTCTTTTTTCGGCGGCCTCGCAATTCAGGAGCAGTTATGGCCAGCGGCAAAGTTAAGTGGTTTGACAACCGGAAAGGGTTCGGCTTCATCGCCGACGATACGGGGCAGGATATTTTTGTCCATCACTCCTCCATCGTCGGTATGGGCTTTAAAACGTTGTTCGAGGGCGAACCCGTCATCTTTGAAGCCGTCCCCACCGATAAGGGTTTCCGCGCGCAGAACGTTCAGCGCATCCAATCGCTCTGACGGCGGCAGATTTCCATAGCCTCCGCCCATGGCTTCGCTAACCTGAAGCCATGGTTCAATCGTCGTCGGCTCCCGTAACGAGCCTCTACATCCACGTTCCCTTTTGCGCGCAGAAATGCGGCTACTGCGCCTTTTACTCCGAAGCCGCTGCCGGTGAACTCATCAACCGCTACACGGCCGCGCTCGTCCGCGAACTGGAGCTCGTTGCCGCCGATCTCAAGCCCCAGACCATTTTCTTCGGAGGTGGCACGCCGTCGCTCTTAAATTTGCGCCAGTGGGAACAAATTCTCCGCGCCATGGAACAGCTCAATCTCCTGGGCGCGGCCGAGTTCACCATCGAATGCAATCCCGCCACTGTCTCCGCCGACAAGTCCAAGCTGCTCCGCGATTTTGGCGTGAACCGCATTTCCATGGGCGTCCAGTCGCTCGACGCGCAGCTGCTTGACCGCCTTGGCCGCGTCCATTCCCGCGCGATGGTCTTCAAATCCTTCGACCTCTTGCGCCGTGCCGGTTTCGACAACCTGAATCTCGACCTGATGTTCGCCATTCCGGGTCAGACGATGGCCATCTGGCGCGCGACGTTGAACGAGGCCCTGGCCATGGGGAGCGAGCACCTCTCCAGTTACGAGGTTATCTACGAAGACGACACCCCGCTCTACGAACAGCTTCAGGCCGGCCAATTCGCCGTGAACGAGGAACTCGCCTGCGAAATGTATGAGGAACTCATTGCCTGCGCCACCCGCGCCGGTTTCCACCAATATGAGATTGCCAACTTTGCGCGTGATACGCGTTTTAGTGGGCCAGGTTCAACGGTTCAACCTGCCGATGCCGCACAACCGGACACGGAACCTTTGAAACTCGAAACGGTACCCCGGATCCCCGCTTTTGCCTGTCGCCACAACGTCAACTACTGGCGCGGCGGTTCGTATTACGGCCTGGGTCCCAGTGCCACCGGCTATGTGCGCGGCGTGCGGACCAAGAACTGGTCCAATACCCCGCTTTACTGCGATCAACTGGAAAAGGGCGCGCGCGCGATTGAATCCACCGAGGAACTGCCGCCGCTGCGCCGGGCGGGCGAGATCGCGGCCTTCGGTCTGCGTATGAATGCCGGCTGGCCGTTCGATGAATTCCAGCGCATGACCCAGTTCGACCTTCGGAACGAATGGGCAAGCGATATGCATCAGCTCAGCACGCGTGGCTGGGCCGCGCGGCAGGCGGATCGCTTTTATCTGACGCATCAGGGTCTGCGTTTTGCCGATGCGGCGGCGGAGTTGTTTCTGCGTTGAATCCATTGGTGCGCCGCGCGCCTCGCCGTGGGTGTTGCCGATTACCAATCTCAGGCAAGCCCTGCGAGAAATGCCGCCTCATCCAAAATCTTCACGCCCAACTCCTGCGCCTTGGTGAGTTTGGAACCGGCCTCCGCTCCGGCCAGCAGGAAATCGGTTTTCTTGCTCACGGTGCCGGTCACTTTGCCGCCCAGCGCTTCAATCTTTGCGGTCGCCTCTTGGCGCGTAAGCGTCGGCAGCGTGCCGGTCAGCACAAACATCTTGCCGGCGTATATGCTGTTCTTGCTGTTAGATTGCTTGAACGCGAAATTAAATCCCAAACCTGAATTGTTTAACCGTTCAATGATCTTGCTGAAAACCTCGGTTGGCAAGTTTTCCTGTAAAATTTTGAAGAGTGTTGTTTGTTGCTTTTGCAGCTCATCCAATTCATTTCTTAACCGGATAGTTTGATTACTTTGGGACTGGCCACCGCGCTTCACTCTTTTATCTTCAGGCAACTCCGGGGTTTTTCTGACAGCTTCAATCCAGTTTGCTTCCGAGATTACCTTGGTTGGGGCTCCGGTTTGCTTGCATTCCAGTGTTTTCTCTATTTTTCGCCCATAACCTTCATGTGCCCATGAGCCTTCCACGAAAGTTCCGATGACCAGATAATCCAAGTCGTGATTGGGATGTTGCCAACAAACCCCGCCACGGGCTCGGATGGCTTCCTCGCACTTGTCACGATTGCCGCCAGAAAACTCAAACACACCAGTCAGACAAAATGAACGACCCTCAAAAGTAATCTCTGGAGCCGGAGCATCGCAGAGAGAAAGATCTGTGCGCTGCAAATCCTTGGCGTTCGCCTTTCGAGCCAGCTTGACAGGCTTCAGCAGATAAGCAGTTTTTTTGTTGCCTGCCATTTAGAACAATTTCGATTGATTGGTATTTTGGGCTGGTTTCTCCATTTTTTTGCTGGCTCCAATTAGTTTCAACAACTCCGCTTCAGAAATGATTTTTACGCCGAGTACTTTGGCTTTGTCGAGCTTAGAGCCGGCTTCCTCTCCGGCGAGCAGGAAATCTGTGTTCTTGCTGACCGAACCAGTCACATTTCCGCCAGCATCGCGGATGAGTGCCGAGGCTTCATCGCGGGACAAACTCGGCAATGAGCCAGTGATAACGAAGGTCTTGCCGAACAAACTGTTTTCTTTTGGATCTTTTGAATTAGCCAGTCCACCTAGTGGCCAAATATTCAATTCTTTAAATCGAAGCAGAGTCTTCTTTCCGGCCACTGATTCGAAATAATCCAGAACACTCTCGGCAACGACCGGGCCTAACTCTTCTGGCATTCCAGCCTTACTAAGGTGCTCTTCGAGGGTCGCCAATCGCCCTTTCATCTTGGCTCGCTGGTCTTGGAGATCTTTGGGAAGATTTTCGCGCTCCTTTCGTGTCTTACCTTTTTGGCGTTCCTTGTGGTCTGCAGCTTTCTTTTCCAGCGCATTGTGCTCAGGAACAAGAATATCAATTTCTCGACCCAACCTATTTCGTTCTTGTTCGACTTCAAGTCGCAAACTTTCTGCATCTTTTGATCTGCAGTCAATTTCTTGTCGAATCAAAGCCCAAATAGGTTTCCTCCGAGATATTAGGGTTTCGCTTCCATCCTCTGCGTCTAAATCTTCAGCTAAATCCTTGTTTCGCAATTTTCCTTCGTTGATAATTAATTTCAGTAGATTGGAATTAGCCACATCTTGAAAATCTAGATGCCACTTTCCAATATAAAACGCTGTTGCTTCACCCACATTCGCTAGTCCCAAGGCTTGAATCCATCGCGAGAGCGGCGCGGTCTTGGCGCGTTGAAGCCCGTCGAGAATCTTCGTGGCGTTCTTCTCGCCGAACGTGCGCGGGTCCTCGTCCGTGCCGAGATTCAGCTTGCCGAGCACTTCCAGTTTCAGGTCGAACAAATCGAGCGGTTCTTTGACCAGACCGCGTTCAACCAATTTTTCCGCCACGATGCCGCCGAGCGATTCAAGGTCCAGCGCCTTTCGTTGCGCGAAATATTCCACGCGCCGCGTGAGCTGCGCCGGGCAGCCTGCGATGTTCAGGCAGCGCCACGCGACTTCGTCGTCCGCGGCGGATTCCGCCTCCCTCTCCCCGCCCAAAAGGGGAGAGGGTAGGGGTGAGGGGATTTGATTTGGAAATATTTGCGTCTCCACACTCCGGCCCTCTCCTCTCTTGGGGAAGGCGAGGGGGGCCGTCCTGCCGGTTTTGATTTTATCCTTGGCAATCGGCCCGCCGCACGCAGGGCATTTTCCGCCGACATGTTTGAACAAATCAAATTCCTGTGCGGCGGGCGGACGCTTGGTTTTTACCACCTCGAAAATCTCCGGAATGACCATCCCGGCTTTGCGCACGACCACGGTGTCGCCGATGCGGATATCTTTGCGCCGGATTTCGTCCTCATTGTGCAGCGTCGCGCGCGCAACGGTGGAACCTTGCACGAAGACCGGCTCCAATTCGGCCACCGGTGTCAATACCCCAGTTCGCCCGACCTGCACAGTGATGGCCTTGAGCACGGTTTCGGCCGGTGTGATCCACGGCACGGGCTTGTGGACGATGGCATAGCCCGGCGAACGGCTCCGTCCTGGAATTTTTGCCCAGTCTGCAAGCGTATTCACCTTAAGCACAATACCGTCAATTTCATAAGGCAGCTGTCGTCGCAAATCTTTGTCCTCGTCGTAATGCGCCACGATTTTATCGTGGTAAACCTTTAATACCTCGTCGATGCCGTCGCACACCCACCAGAGCTTTTGCGTGGGCAGACCAAACTTGGCGAGCGCTTCGAGCATTTCGGAATGTGTTTTAAACTCGATGCCGATGTAGGCACCCACTGCGTAAAACACCGCGCGGATGGGTCGCTGCGCGACGAGTTTTGGATCGAGTTGCTTGAGCGTGCCGGCGGTGGCGTTGCGGGCATTGGGAAAAGGCTTTTCACCTTCGGCGGCGAACTTGGCGTTGAGCGCATCGAAATCCTTAATGGAGATGTAGGCCTCACCACGCACCTCAAGCAGGGCAGGGGGGTGCTTGAGATTTAATTCGAGCGGAATGCCGCGCACCGTTTTGAGATTGGTCGTAATATCATCGCCTTCGGTGCCGTCGCCCCGCGTGACGCCGAGCGCCAGCTTGCCGTCTTGGTAGTGGACGCTGATGGATACGCCGTCCACTTTCGGCTCGATGATATATTGGACATTGTCGCGGCCGAGCTGCTTGCGGATGGTGGTGTCAAAAGCGCGGAGTTCGGCCAAAGTATTTTCATCCTGGGCCCGATTGCGTTGGTCGCGATCGGGCCTTTCCTCTTTTGTTGGCGAATCGCTGGCCTGAACCTTGTCGAGCGAGAGCATTGGCACGAGATGTTTGACGCGCGCAAACTTTTCGCTCGGCGCGCCTCCGACGCGTTGCGTGGGTGATTCCGGCGTGACGAGGTCGGGAAAGCTTTTCTCCAGCTCCTGCAGTTCTTTGAAGAGCAAATCGTATTCGCGGTCGGTAATGACCTGTCGCCCCTCAACGTAATAGGCTTGGTCGTGCCGGCTGATTTCGGCGGACAGTTCGGCGTGGCGTGATTTGGCTGCGGCGTGCGTCACGCGGAATGTTTTAACGCAAAGGCGCAAAGAAGCAAAGCTGCCATGGAAAGAAAAATCAAATTTGAGAACCTTTTGGGCAGAGGCCGTCCATATGCGTGTGCGCGGTTTGAATTGATTATTGCCGTGAAAAGCTCTAAAACGCGCGCATGAAACACAATTCCTATTTTGATGGCAAAGTCCAAAGCCTCGCGGTCGGCACCACCGACGGCCCGGCCACCGTCGGCGTGATTGAACCCGGCCAATATAGTTTTGGCACCGATTGCATCGAACACATGCACGTTGTGGCCGGTACGCTCAAGGCCAAGCTACCCGGCGGCGAATGGCAGAGCTACGCCCAGGGTAAATTCTTCATTGTCCCCAAAGGTGTGAAGTTTGAGGTGGAGGCCGCCGGTGACGTTGCCTACCTCTGCTACTATAAGCGGTGACGTAAATCAGCTTCCCGCCGCCGGATGAAAAGCCTTTCGTCCGGCGGATTTTATTTTGCCGCCTTCAGCAGCGCCGTGATCAAACCTTCCGTCGTATGCTCCTTCGCTTCGAGTGCGGGTTTTAGCCCGAGCGCGACGATGGCCTTGGTCGTCTCCGGGCCGATCGACGCGAGCTTGAGCTGCGGCAATTGTTTCATCAGCTTTGGTAGATCAAAGCGAGTGTGGAAATATTCCACCGTCGAACTGCTCGTGAAAGTTACCCAGTCCGCGCCTTCCGCGAGCAGGCGCGCGCCCGCGCCGGTGCGGTCTTCGGTGTCGGCCACGGTCCGGTAGATGGCGATGTCGTCCACGATCGCGCCCATTTCCTGCAGCGCGTCCGGTAATTCCTTGTTCGCCACCTCGGCGCGGAGCAGGCACATCTTCACATTTTCGATGTTCTGATATTTCATGAACGTCTCGGCGATTTTGCGCCCGATGAATTCCTCCGGCTGCAAGTCCACCTGCAAGTGCAGTTCGCGTAATTTTGCCGCCGTGGCCGGGCCGACCGCCGCGATGCGCGCGCCGCCGAGCTCGCGCAAATCCTGAAAGCGCTTGAAAAACATGTCGAAAAACGCCGTCACCCCGTTCGCGCTGGTGAAGACGAACCAGTCGTAGGAATTCAATTCCAACAGGCAGTCAATGATCGCGTCGCGCTCGGTCGGATGCGTGAGCTTGATGGTCGGCACTTCCAGCACGTCCGCGCCCAGTTCCGCTAGCCGGGCGGCAAAGCTGCCCGCCTGTTCCGCGCGCCGCGTCACCACGATGCGCTGGCCGAAGAGCGGCCGCTGCTCGAACCAGTTTAATTTTCCGCGCAACTTCACCACTTCGCCGACGATGATGATGGCCGGCGGCGAAAGCTTTTCCTTTTCCGCGAGCTTCGCAATTGTTCCCAGCGTGCCGGCCACCGATTTCTGCCGGCCCGTGGTGCCGCGATGCACGACCGCCACGGGTGTCTCCGCCGCCAGGCCGTGCGCGATGAGCGACTTCGTCCAGTCGGCGAGATTATCCATGCCCATCAGCACCACCTTGGTGCCGGGGATTTTTGCGATCTGCTCGTAACGCAGCGCCGTCGGCGCGTCGGCCGAATCGCTGTGGCCGGTGAAGACCGTGAAGCTGGAGCAATGCGCGCGGTGCGTGAGCGGAATGCCGGCGTAGTTTGCCGCCGCCACGACCGATGAAACGCCGGGCACGACCTCGAAGGGAATTTTTTCCGCCGCCAGTTGTTCCGCCTCTTCACCGCCGCGGCCAAAGATGAACGGATCGCCGCCCTTGAGGCGCACGACCGTTTTGCCCTCGCGGGCGCGGGTCAGCATGAGTTCGGTAAGTTGTTCCTGTGTGAGGCCGCCGTCGCGCTTATGGTTGCCGCGCGCGATGATTTCGGCGGACGCCGGGGCGAGCCGGAGCAATTCGGGGTTCACCAGCACGTCGCTGATGACAACTTCGGCGAGTCGCAGCAATTCCGCGCCGCGCAACGTGAGCAGACCGGCATCGCCGGGGCCCGCCCCCACCAAGTAAACTGTGCCTTTGGATTTCACCCGCGTAATTTAGCGGAATGCGGCCGGTGGGCAATGCTGGAGCCGGGAAGAAATTATTTTCACCCGCAGCTGCACACGGATGAAGCAGGTGCGGCAAAGGACCTTGCAAGGAAGCAACGTTATTGAATACTGGCGGCTTTTAATGTTCAAAGGTTTAAATTCACTCTGCCCTGTTCATCCACCCAAACAGATTTAGAAAGCGCGTTTTGCTTTCACCCGACCAAAAAAAAGTTGAAAAAAGTATTGCAATGAATCCGGCATTTGATATTTTCCTCGCTCCTCGTCGTCCGTAAGGTCGCTTGGACAGCATGTTTGCGAACCGATAACTGACTCCCAGCAGGGACAGGATTGATGGCTCGCTAACTTCAAAAAGTTGCTGGAAAAAACTTTAGTATTTATGCCCGTTAAAACATTTAGACCGCTAACGCCGTCCACGCGATACATTACGAAGACGGGTGGCCGCAATCATTATGGTCGCGTCACGGCCCGTGGCATCGGCGGTGGTCACAAGCAGAAGATCCGCCTCGTGGATTTCAAGCGCAACAAGCACGGCGTCGAAGCGACGGTGGCGGCAATTGAATATGATCCGATGCGCTCGGCGCGTTTGGCGCTGCTCGAATACAAGGACGGCGAGAAGCGTTATATTATTGCGCCGGTTGGTATTACGGTTGGCCGCACGATCTCCAGCGGGCCGACGGCTCCGCCGGAAGTTGGTAATTCGCTGCCGCTCAAGGCGATTCCGGTCAGCACGGCTATTCACAATTTGGAACTGCAGCCCGGTCGGGGCGGTCAGATGGTCCGTTCGGCCGGCGGCGCGGCAACCTTGATGTCCCGCGATCAAGGTTATGCGCAGATTCGTCTGCCTTCCGGCGAAATCCGCAAGATCAACGAAGAGTGCTATGCCACCATTGGTCAAGTGGGTAACACGGAGCACGAAAACGTCATTCTCGGCAAAGCGGGTCGGACGCGTCATCGCGGTCATCGCGGCATCACGCGCGGCATGGCGCGCAATCCCGTGGATCATCCGAACGGCGGCGGTCAAGGCAAATCCAAGGGTGGTGGCGGCTGGCAGCAGTTGATGTCGCCGTGGGGCAAGGTTGCCAAGGGTGGCAAGAC
>Ga0302282_1000638_pt1 | contig 26611 bp, 20 predicted proteins | sample III_Fen_E1_3_FD_198763 | JGI IMG/M metagenome (GOLD analysis project Ga0302282, IMG submission 198763) | Peat permafrost microbial communities from Stordalen Mire near Abisko, Sweden - III_Fen_E1_3 | ecosystem: Environmental > Terrestrial > Soil > Wetlands > Permafrost | place: Sweden: Abisko... | reverse complement strand
ATTCGCGCAATTCGTTCTGGATCGGGTCTTTTTTCATCGTCTTTTAGTTAAAAACCGCCGTCCAAACAAAGTTGCACAAAAAGTGATGCCGAAAACCCGCTCGCCGTCGGCTGAATTTCAGTTTATTCTGATAAAGAAAATGACCGCTATTTCTGCCGACCCGACCAAGTCAGCCGCGACCGGATTGACCGCCCGCAAGCGTTTCGTTTCCGCCTGCTATTGCGAAACCGTTGATCGTCCGCCCGTGTGGCTGATGCGGCAGGCGGGTCGTGCGCTACCGGAATATCGCAAGCTCAAGGAAACTTACACGTTCGTCCAACTCGTGCAGAATCCCGAACTCGCGGTCGAAGTCACGCTCCAGCCCGTTCGGCGCTTCGGTTTCGACGCCGCGATTTTGTTCAGCGACATTCTTGTGATTCCCGAAGCGATGGGGCAGACGTATCACTTCAAGGAAACCGGCGGCGTGCAGATGGATTTTGCCGTGACGACCAAGGCGGACATAGAAAAACTTTCGTTCGAACGCGTCGTTGAAAAATTAAATTACGTTGACCGCGCGCTGCGAATGTTGCGCAAAGAACTCGGCGACCAAACGGCGCTGCTTGGCTTCACCGGTTCGCCGTGGACGTTGGCAACCTTCATGATGGAAGGTGCGAGCGTGCCGAAATACAGCCGCGCGCTGCAGCTCTTCCGCGAAGATCCGAAAACTTATTTTGCGCTCGCGGAAAAAATGACCGCCGCCGTCACCGCGTATTTGCAGATGCAAATCGCGACGGGCGTGGATGCCGTGCAAATTTTCGACAGCCACGGTGGACATCTGGCGGCAACGGAATTTCAAGAAGCCTCGGGCCGTTGGACAGATCAGATCATCGCCAATCTGGGCGGCAAAGTTCCCGTGATCAATTTTTCGCTCGGCACGCACGGTAACTGGCCCGACCTCATCGCCAGCGGCGCGAATGTGCTCGGCATTGACTGGCAGACGTCCATCGCGGAGGCGCGGAAAATCATTCCGGCGCACATCGCCATGCAGGGAAATCTCTCGCCCGTGCACATCGCCGAATCCACGCCGGCAGTCGTCGCGACGGAAACTACAAATATTTTGGAAGCCATGCGCGGACGGCCTGGACATATTTTCAACCTCGGCCACGGTTTGACGCCGGCGGCAAAACTGGAAAATATCGCCGCCTTGGTGGAGACAGTGAAAGCATTCAAATGAAACATTTGCCTCTGTGGCTAAAATAATTTTGTGAAGACATTAAACGTAGATTTAGATTTGGTGAAAAAATACAACGTGGCCGGACCGCGTTACACCAGCTATCCGCCCGCGACCAAGTTCACCGACACCGTGACGTGGGATCAACTTTCCGAAAAGATTGAGTTCAACAACCAGACGCCGCGCGATCTCTCGGTTTATTTTCACATCCCGTTTTGCGAAACGCTCTGCTGGTTCTGCGGCTGCACCACCGTCATCACGCTCAATCACGATAAAGGTAGCGATTACATTGATTATCTTGGCCGCGAAGTCGCCAAGCTCGCGCCGCATTTGAACAAGGATCGCAAGGCGGTCCAACTTCATTTCGGTGGCGGCTCGCCCACGTTTTTGCGGCCGAATGAAATCCGGCGGCTTGGCGAAATCATCCACAAGCATTTCACATTTTCGCCGGACATCGAAGCGAGCGTGGAAGTGGATCCACGCCGGCTCACGCGGGAACATCTTGTGGCATTGCGTGAAATCGGTTTCAACCGCGCCTCGATGGGCGTGCAGGATTTTAATCCCAAAGTGCAGGAGGCGATTCACCGTATCCAGCCGCGCGAAATGACGCAGCAGGCGATGGATTGGATGCGCGAACTCGGCTTCGGCTCGATCAATCTGGATTTGATTTACGGCCTGCCGTTTCAGACGCCCGCGACATTCACGGAGACGATTGATACTGTTTTGGAAATGAAGCCCGACCGCCTCGCCGTGTTCAGTTACGCGCATGTGCCGTGGATCAAGCCCGCACAAAAAATTCTGGAGGATAAAATTCTGCCGACGCCGGAGTCGAAACTCGAAGTGCTCAAGCTCGTCATCGAAAAACTCACGGCGGATGACCAATATGTTTACATCGGCATGGATCATTTTGCGAAGCCGACGGACGAACTCACCATTGCGCAGCGCAACAAGCAACTGCAGCGGAATTTTCAAGGTTACAGCACGCGCGCCGGTTCGGATATCTACGCCTTCGGTATGAGCGCCGTTTCGCAAACACCCGATGTTTATTGGCAAAACGAGAAGGAGTTGCCGAAATATCAAACTGCCGTGGACGCGGGCAACGTGCCGCTGCACAAAGCCTACATCGTGAGTGATGAGGATAAGATTCGCCGCGAAAGCATTATGCGCACGATGTGCGATCTCTCGCTCGACTTCGCCGCGATGTCGCAGAAATTCAATTTCAACTTCGAGCAACATTTTGAAAAAGAACTCGCGGCGCTCGCGCCGTTCATTGCGGACGGACTCGTAAAAAAAACTGACGCCGGTCTCGAAGTCACCAATTCGGGTCGCCTTTTCATCCGCAACATCGCGATGTGTTTTGACAACACGCTCGGCGCAGCGAATGAGCGGCGGCATTCGAAGACGATTTGATTGGGCAAATGAAATCCGTCGCAATCATCGGCGCTGGCATCACGGGATTGACTACGGCGTTTTATCTCAAATGTATAGGAATTACCGTCACGCTTTTTGAAGCAAGCGGACGTGTGGGCGGCGTGATTCAATCTATCCGCAAGGACGGTTTTCTCGCCGAGTTCGGGCCGAACACGATTTTGGAAACGTCACCGAAAATCGCGCAACTTGTGCGCGATGCAGGGCTGGAAGCGCGCAAATTAAATACCGATCCAAAAGCCGAGGCGCGTTTTGTCGTGCGCTACGGTCGGCCGATTGAAATGCCCGGCAAGCCACTGGGATTTTTCGCCACGCCGCTGTTCACCGCCAAAGCCAAGTTCGCCGTGCTGCGCGAGCCGTTCATCAAGCCGCGCCGCGATGGTGTGGAAGAAAGCATCGCGCAATTTGTCGTGCGCCGGTTCAATCAGGAATTTCTCGATCACGCGATTGATGCACTGGTTGCGGGCATTTACGCGGGTGATCCGCACAAACTTTCATTGCCGCACGCGTTTCCCAAGCTCAAGGCACTGGAAGATAATTACGGTTCGATGATTAAAGGCCAAATTTTTGGCGCGCGCGACCGGAAAAAGTCCGGCGAAGTCGCGAAAGATCGCGCGCCCAAATTTTCGTTCGATGAAGGTTTGCAGGTGTTGCCGGACGCGCTCGCGGCGCAGCTTGGCGATGCGCTGAAATTAAATTCGCCCGTGATAAAACTTACACAAACAAATGACGGCTGGCGCGTCGCCACGGCCAATGGCGAAACGGAATTTGGTGCGGTGATTTATTGCGGCACGGCGCATCGTCTGGCGCAGCTAAATGTCGATGGGCAATTCCCGTTGAATTTGGAAACGTTTTCCGAAATCAGTTATCCGCCCGTCGCGAGCGTGGTGCTGGGTTTTCGCCGTGAAGATGTCGTGCATTCGTGTCACGGCTTCGGGATGCTGATTCCGAAAATCGAGGGCTTCAAAATTCTCGGCACGATTTTTTCCTCGGCGTTGTTTCCCAATCGCGCGCCAGCCGGACACGTTTTGCTCACGAGCTACATCGGCGGAGCGCGTTATCCCGAACTTGCGTCGTTGCCCGCTGAAAAATTGGTGGAGGTGGTGCTGGCGGATTTGCGGCAACTGCTCGGTGTGAAAGGCCAGCCGACCTTTGTCCACACGGCGTTTTGGCCAAAAGCGATTCCGCAATACAATGTCGGCTACGGCAAATATCGCGAGTTGTTGAAAAACCTTGAAGCCAGGAATCCAAATTTATTTTTTGCCGGCCATTATCGCGACGGCGTTTCGCTGGGCGACTCGATCGTTTCGGGCGTGAACATTGCCGAGCGTGTTGGTAATCTTTTTTTGAAATGAGCAAAGCAATTCTCCTGGTCAATCTCGGTTCGCCCGACTCGCCGTCGGTGTCAGATGTGCGCCGTTACCTGAATGAATTTTTGATGGATGGGCACGTGATTGACGTGGCGTGGCCGCTGCGCCGGTTGCTCGTCGGTTTGATTTTGATCAAGCGGCCGGCGGAATCCGGTCACGCCTACGAAAAAGTTTGGACGAAGGATGGATCACCTCTCGTCGTCACGAGCAAGCACGTTCAGGCGTTGCTGCAACAACGCGTCAGCGTGCCGGTGGAATTGGCGATGCGTTATCAAAATCCGTCGATCGAATCCGCCGTGAAAAAATTGGCAGCGAAAAGCGCGACGGAAGTTTTGTTGATTCCGCTATTTCCGCATTATGCGATGTCGAGCTACGAAACCGCCGTCGTGCGCGTGCAGGAAGTCGTCGCGAAACTCGCGCCGCAAATGAAAATCACCGTGCAGCCGCCGTATTATGACCAGCCGGATTACATTGCGGCGCTGGTGGCGAGCGCGGCGGATTATTTCAAAAAGGATTACGATCATCTGCTGTTCAGCTTTCACGGCATTCCCGAACGGCACATTAAAAAGTCGGACACCACGGGTTGTCATTGTCTCGTCACGCCGAATTGTTGCGAGACGCCCAGCCCGGCGCACGCCCATTGCTATCGCGCGCAATGTTACCGGACGGCGGTGCTGTTCACCGAAAAGGCCGGCGTGCCGGCGGGCAAATGGTCGGTGTCATTTCAGTCGCGGCTGGGCAAAGATCCGTGGCTGAAACCTTACACGGATTACGAATTGCCGCGCCTCGCGACGGAAGGCAAAAAAAAGATGCTCGTGATTTGTCCGGCATTCGTCTCGGATTGCTTGGAGACGATTGAAGAAATCGGCATTCGCGGCTGTGAAGAATTCATGGCTGGAAACGGACAAGAGTTCACACGCATCCCATGTATGAACGAGCATCCCATGTGGATTGACGCGTTGGAAAAAATGACTGCCAAGTTTTTGGAAAAATAATTCAGGCGAGCGGATTTTCGGCGAAGACAAATTCCGCGACGGTTTTTCCGCCGACCAGATGTTCACTGATGATGCGTTCCAAAACTTCCGGCGTGCAACTGTGATACCAGACGCCTTCGGGATAGACGACGGCGATCGGGCCGCGCGTGCAGACGCGCAGGCAACTCGCCTTGGTGCGATAGACGAGCGGTTGCGCGCCGACCAGGTTCAGTTGTTTGAGGCGCGCTTTCAAAAATTCCCACGACGCAAGGGTCTGTTCGCGCGGACAGCATTTGGGTTCGTCCGCGTCCACACAGAGGAAAATGTGGCGGCGGAATTTTTCGAGGCCGAGCGTCGCGACGGCGGCTTGAAGTTCATCTTTCATCTTAAAGAATTTGCCACAGAGACATAGAGAACCCAGAGGAAAAAACTTAAACAAGGTTTCCAGTTTTTTTGAACTCTATGTCTCGTCGGCTAAAATTCACCGGAAAAAAGTCAGGCCAATCACGCCGCCGACGGCGATGAGCGCACCGGCGAGCGAGCGGACGCCGATGCTTTCACCTTCAACAATGCGCGTCATCGGCAGCAGCACGAGCGGCGTGGTGGCGATGATGGCGGTGACGATTCCAGCCTGCGTGGTTTTGAGCGCCCATTGCATGCAGGTCACGCCGAGCGTTTGACCGGCGAGCGCGTTGGCCAAAACCCACGGCCAGATGCGAACCCATTTTTCGCGGGAGACGGACAAGGTTTTTCTTTCAAACAATCCACCGTGCGCGGGCGCGGAACGCCATTTGAAAATGATCAGCGCGATGGTCGGGATCAAAATCCCGCCGAGCACGCGCTGGTAGCCGGTCGTGCCAGCATCAATTTGCTGGTGTTCCGTTTGAATGGCGACGTAGCCTTTGCGGATGATGACCGCGCCGAGCGCACCGCCGAGCGCGGCGAAAAGACTGGCCGTCAAACCGATTTTCCAGTCGCGTGCAGAGATTTTTAGATGGTCGCCGGGCGCGAGCGCGATGGCGACGCCGGTCAAGATCACCGCGATGCAGAGAATTTCCGGCAAATTCAATTTCGTGCCGAGCCACAGCCATTCGATAAGCGCGGCGAACGGCGCGGTGAGGCATTGCATGAGCAGCACGGTGCGGCGGCTGCCGAGCCGCGGCAGGGCTTGGAAATACGCGGTGTCGCCTAGGCCGATGCCGAAAAGTCCGCTCAACATAAACCATTCCGGCGCGCCCGCAAAACCCGCGCCGAACGTGAACGCCCAAATCGTCAGAAAAATTGTCGCCAGCGTGATGCGCCAGAAATTTGCCTCCAGCCCGCCAATCTGTTTTGCCATGCGGTAGCCGCAGACGGCGGAGGTCGCGAAGAGCAGGGTGGTGACCAGCGCGGCGAGCATCAGAGGGAATCGGAGTTTTCTGGAGCGATTGTATCTTTGGTTTCGCCATCAACATCCATGCCATTTTCTTTGAGCAGTTTTTCGATGTCGGGCGATACCCAGCGTTGCTTGTGGCCTTTTTTGCGCTCGGGTTTGATACGGTAACGACCCATGGCATCGCTTTCAAGAACGCCGCGTTCGGCCAAGGCCATCAACAGCGGTTTGGCCCAGTCGGGATCCTCGTGATAGCGCTTTTTGCTGCCTGCCCGCCGGCTGACTTCCTTGGCGCTGATGAATTCCACGCCCCACGTCTGGAGATAGTGAAAAATTTCACGCTCATCTGAATTCATATTGTCATTATGCCGCAATCTACCACTCGCGTCGAGCAATTAGCCGCGCACGTTCCGACATTGCCAAGCCGCCCGCTTCAATCTACGCTGCTTGTCCGTTTAATGGCTGAATACAAAGTTCAATTCGAGGTTTTCGAAGGCCCGCTCGACCTGCTTCTTTATCTCATCAAGAAGGAGGAAGTGGACATTTACGAAGTCAACCTGACCAAGCTCGCCACGCAGTTCATCGAATACATTGATTTGATGCGCGCGTTCGACCTCGACGTCGCCGGCGAATTTCTCGTGATGGCCTCGACGCTCATGTATATCAAGAGCCGCGAACTGCTACCTGTCGAACAGCAAGTCGTCGTCGAGGCCGAGGACGAAGGCGAAGACCCGCGCTGGGAACTCATCCGCCAGCTCGTCGAATATAAAAAATTCAAGGACGCCGCCGCAAAATTACAGACGCTCGAGGAACGTCAGGAAAATGTCTTTCCGCGCCTGCCCGGCAAAATTGAATTTGAAAATACCGAAGCCCCCGCGCTGAAACCTGAAGTCGGCATCTTTGACCTGCTGAACGCCGTCAATTCCGTCCTCAAGCGCTTTCAAGAAAAAACCTCCGGCACACGCGAGATTTATGATGACAAATGGACGGTCAGCGAGAAAATTCAATACGTTCTTAAAATCATCACCGCGCGCGGCTCCGTGAAATTTTCCGAACTGTTTGCATCCGCCGCCAACCGCGCCGAAGTCATCTGCACCTTTCTCGCGCTGTTGGAACTGATCCGCCTTAAACAGCTCGCCTGCGTCCAGCCGGAGCCGTTCGCGGAAATTGAAATTGCCCACGCGGCGCAAAGTATTTCTTCAAGTGAAACTTCCGCGCCCGAAGTTAATCCACAAACTGAAACTGAAAATCAGCAATAATTTTTTGCATGGAACTGAAATTCATTCTCGAACCGCTGCTGTTCTCCGCCCAAAAACCGATGACCGCGAAGGAGCTTCGCGACGTTTTGGCCAGCGCCGCCACCGCGGAAGACGCGGACGATGCCACCAAGCCGTTCAAAAAAGTGAAGGATGACGATGTGACCGCTGCGCTCGAAGAACTCGCGCGCGAACACGAGATCGCCGCGCGCAGCTTCCGGCTCGTGTGTGTCGCAGGCGCGTGGCAGTTCGTCACGCAACCGGAATTTGCGCCGTGGCTCAAGGCGCTCGTCGGCGTCAAGAACCGTCCATCGCGGCTGTCGCAGGCGGCGCTGGAGACGCTCGCCATCATCGCGTATCGCCAGCCGGTCACGCGCGCGGAAGTCGAGCAGGTACGCGGCGTGAACATTGACGGCACGATGCAGACGATTTTGGAACGCGGCCTCGTCGTGCAAAGCGGCCGCGCGGAAGTCGTCGGCCGTCCGGCGCTTTACAGCACCACGGCTTTGTTTTTGGAATACTTCGGTCTGCGCGGCCTCGAAGATTTGCCCGCCGCCGATGAACTTCGCCGAATTCCCATCGAGCGTCCGCCCGCGCCGGTCACGGTGGATGCGGGACTGGCCACCGCGCCGCCGGAGCAGCTCCAATTGAATGCAAAAGTAAAATTGCCGGAAGAAAAAACTTCTGCGTTGCCGTCGTCGTCACCCGCTGCGAACTAAGGCACAATTTACACTGGTGCGCCGGTTTTGATTTTAATTTTTCATAAACACTTTCCAAGTAAGAGCGAAGCTGGTTGACATAATTAAATCATTTGCATTATCAAATACCCCATGAAGCATGCAAGAGTCATGTGGGTGGCCACAGGTATGTCGGTCTTTTTTCTTCTGCTCACCGTCACGGCTTGTAGAAAAAATAATCCGCCCGTTTCTCAGGCAATCAACCCAACCGCTGCGGTCACTTCGGTGGATGAACGGAAACAGCAAAGATACCAGTGGAATTTGGACACGCTGGTCCAACCTTACGAGCACGCTGGCTATGCAAATCCCGAATGGGACGCCTCCGCCAAGCTGGCACTGACTGAATTCGCCCGCGTCCGCGCCAACCTCGCAAACCAAGACGAACCTTGGTTGCAAATCATTTCCACAAACGTCGCCGCCGCCGTTCGATCTGGCTGCAAAGACCCGATGATCAATTATTTGTTTATCAAGTTTGCAATGGATGAGACCAATAGCAAGGAGGCGTTCTCCGATGCTTTTGTTACAATGCAGAGGTCAATGAACACCAGCGTGTATCCTCCGGTCAGGAAATTTTACGCCACAGTCAGGACTCTTGATCAACTATTTGCCACCTATGGCACAAATTCGCTATCAATTCCGGCGGTTTTAGAAATGGAGGCTCGTTTGTCTCAAAATTTTCTTCCGACAATTCTGGATAAAAAGATGCCGCCGGACGAGGCTTACGAAGTCTGCAAGGAAGTTTTAAAGGAATTCAACGGGGATCAAAAAAACTATACCCAAGCCTATGCCCTTATGGAGAATATAACCTTTCAAAACTGGCCGAATGACTACACTACTTGGCTATTGAAAGGCGAAGCCTACATCCAATTGGCATGGATTGCTCGTGGTGGTGGCTATGCTTACACCGTCACGGAAGCAGGCGCAAAAACTTTTGACGCCGACCTTGCCATTGCCGACCAAGCCCTCACCCATGCATGGGAATTAAATCCTAAAGATGAGCGGATTCCATTTCAAATGATGACTGTAGAATTAGGCCAAGGACAAGGCCGCGACCGAATGGAACTTTGGTTCAAACGCGCTATGGAAATTGATCCGAACGACTACGACGCCTGCTATAAAAAAATGCTTTACTTGGAGCCTAAATGGTATGGCTCGGTAGATGATATGCTTGAATTTGGAAGGTTCTGCGTTCAGAACACCAATTGGGGTGGACGTGTTCCCACTGTTTTGGTGGACGCTCACTTGGATATTCAGCAGCAATTTATTGATGTATCAGAACAAACTAATTACTGGAAAAACCCCGAGGTATGGTCGGACATACAATCCGCTTACAATCGTTGCTTTCAAATCGATCCTGATGCGACGGATTTATATTATTACTACGCCCGTTTCGCCTATCGGGCTGAAGATTGGTCAAAATTGAATGAACTCATTCCGAAACTCGGTTCCAAGAATAATTATGATTTCTTTGGCGGCAAGGATGAGTTTGATAAAATGGTTCAACTCGCCAAAAATCACGCTGGCAAACCGCAATAATTAAACATCAGGCCACCACCGGCTCTGGCCGTTCAACAAAAACCTGTTTGCCCGCGACAATCGTGGCCGTCACCTTGCCCTTGAGTTTCCAGCCGAAGAACGGATTGTTCTTGGATTTGCTCGCGGAATTTTCGCGTTGATAAATCCATTCCGCATCCACATCAAACACCGTCACGTCCGCGTCCGCGCCGACGCTTAAAGTTCCTTTGTTCAAATTCAACAGGCGCGCCGGATTGACCGTGAATTTTGTAATCATATCCGCCAGCGAAATCCGTTTCGTGTGGACAAGTTGCATGAGTGAGAGCGCGAGTTCCGTTTCGAGGCCGGTGATGCCAAACGGTGCGTAATCGAACTCGACTTCTTTTTCGTAATCGCAATGCGGCGCGTGGTCGCTGCACAAAATTTCAATCGTGCCGTCGGCCAGTCCTTCGAGAATTGCCTCGCGGTCGGCGGCGGAACGCAGCGGCGGATTCATCTTGAAATTCGTATCGTAGGCTGGCCATTCCGCCAGCTTGTCGCCTTGGGCTGCGGCGAGAGTTTTTCCGTCAGTCGGCCAAAATTTTTCGCTGCCAGCCACCGCCGCGTCGGACAAAGTAAAATGATGTGCGCAAGCCTCGCCGGAAATCGGCACGCCGCGTTTCTTGGCTGCGCGAATGAGCGCCACGCTGCCCGCCGCGCTCAAGTGCTGGCAGTGAATTTTTGCGCCGGTGAGTTCTGCGAGCAGAATGTTGCGCGCGACAATCATTTCTTCGCCCGCCGCCGGCCAGCCGCGCAGGCCGAGCGCGAGGTTCCAATAACCTTCGTGCATCACGCCGTCCGTCACGAGCGAATAATCCTGACAGTGATCGAAAATCGGCAGGTCGAACATCTTCGCGTATTCGCACGCGCGGCGCATGAGGTCGTTGTTCTGCACGCAATGTCCGTCGTCGGTGATCGCGACCACGCCGGCTTTTTTCAAACCGCCGATGGGCGCGAGCTCCTCGCCCGCGATGTTTTTAGTAATCGCGCCGGCGACAAAAACATTGACTAAGCCTTCGCGTTCCGCGCGTTCGCGGATGAGCGCAACCGTGCCGGCGGAATCAATCGCGGGCGACGTGTTCGGCATACAGACGACGGAAGTAAAGCCACCGCGCGCCGCCGCCGCTGTGCCGGAAGCGATATTTTCCTTTGCCGTCTGGCCGGGTTCGCGGAAGTGGACGTGCAAATCAATGAGACCGGGCGAAACAATTTTCCCCGTCGCGTCGAAATTTTCCACGCCTGCCGGGGCGGAAAGCTGTTTGCCGATGGCGGAAATTTTGCCGTTGAGAACCAAAACATCGGCGATGGCATCAAAATGATTGGCGGGATCAATCACGCGCCCGCCGGTGAGCAGCAGCGAATTCACGCGGCCAGTCTAGCGGCGGCGGATTGACAAGGCAAGCGCGGGCGTTATCATTTGCGCGTTGCGGGTGTAGTTCAATGGTAGAACGGCAGTTTTCCAAACTGCTCACGAGGGTTCGATTCCCTTCGCCCGCTCCATTCAGCTTCAACAACTTGCACAGTTGTGCAGGAAAAGTGCAGTAATTTGGTGAGCTTGCAAATTGTTCGTGGGGCAGGGTTTTCCGGCCAGTTGCGGATGGTAAAGACAGCGTCCATTCCAAATTTTTTATTAAAAGCTTTTTGGTTTTGTTGCGTTGGTTAAGCCCAGCGTTACCACTTGGGTTTAACGCCCAGCACATTGTTTTCCTGGGCATAATCATACCCAGAACCTGCTTTCTCATCCAATCTGGTCAGGCGGCAACATGGCGGACTCTCTTGCTAACTCCATAAATCGGACAAGCCAGACAAATACCCCAGATGATACTATTCAAAGCTGAACACAGAATCAGAGCAAACGTGAAATAGGTGCTACTCACGCCATCCATTAAAATGGATGCCGGTGCGCTCAATATCACAAACATCCACAGGAGAAAGTCGAAGAAATGTGAAGATGGCGAAGCCGGCGCAAAACCAAAGAACTGCCAGAGTGTGACGTGCGCTATGACAGCCATCAGCAATCCGTAGATAAGCCAGAAACATAGAAGATTGCTGGCCGCTACGATGCTCGCTATCTTGATGAACTTCTTCATAGAATCAATGCCACCTAACAGGAATTGTCTTGAATTCTGTGGCCTATTTTAATTGGTCTTGGTCGCAGGGTTTCGGCCACTTTCTGGTTGATTTTACGATTTGTCAAGTTCACTAACCCTGGCAGCGTCCTGATTTGAATTTGGTAGGACGCATCGCTGCCGCACCGCCCCACCAAGCTAACTCAATAATTCGCGCTGCCAGTTCATCAAGTCTGGCGCGTGTTGCTCCCAGTCGCGGGCGAGGTTGCCGAGGACGGATTTGGGCGCGATGAGCGTGGGGTCAATCTGCAATTCCTGCGCGTGGCGGTTGCGGGTTCGTTCCAGTTCGCAAAAACGCTTGAACTCGGCCTCGGTCGGGCGCTGGGAGCGGTGCCGGATTTTTTCCGGGAATTGTTCCGGCGGCACGGCCTGCGCGGCGCGGATGGCGGCGAGCAGGTGTTCGCGGCGGCGCGGGTGCATGCGTGGCGGAATCAGTGGCTCAAACGGCTGCGCTTCGGAGACGGCGACGGCAAGCGCGATCATCGTCTCGTGCGACAAAACAAAAAACGGCGGGCGGCTCGCGGCGACGGCTTCGGTTTCGCGCCAGTGCCACAATTCGCGCAGGACGGCGAGCGCGGGACTTTCCAGAAACGTGCTCCCCTTGATGCGCCAGACGTCGTCGGGGTCAATGACGGGCGGCACGGAACTTTCCGCGATGAGCCGCGCGCAACTTTCCTGATGCCACGCGAGGCGATTTTTGGCGGTGAGTTCGGCGCGCAGTTTTTCTTCCAGCGTCTTGAGATGCTTCGTGTCGTTGCGGGCATAGTCAATCATGCGCGGCGTGAGCGGGCGCTGCGCCCAGTCGGCTTTCTGCGGGCCTTTGTCGAGCTTGATGCCGAGAAATTTTTCCACGAGCGCGCCGAGGCCAAATTGTTTTTCGCCGAGCAAACGCGCGGCGAGCATGGTATCGAAAATTTCCGTGGGCGTGAAGTCGTGATGTTTCTTCAGCAGCCGCAAATCGTAGTCGGCGGCGTGAAAAATCAATTCGCGGCCAACGAGCGCGTCGAGGAACGGATTGATGTCCATGTCCGCGAGCGGGTCCACGAGGCGGTCGCCGGCGGTGGTGCTGATCTGGATGAGGCAGACTTTTTCCGGGTAGGCGTGGAGGCTGTCGGCCTCGGTGTCAATCGCGAGCCACGCGGCGGATTTCATCACGGGCAAAAACGCGGCGAGCTTTTCTTGGGTGTCAATCACGGTGCGGCCAGTTTGCCGGAAGCGCGGGCGTTTGAAAAGATTTCCTGCAAGTTTGAACGCGCGTCCGCTTGTCAAATCCAAGCGAGTGGTCTATCGTCGCCTCATGTCGTTGAAGAAACATCTCGTGTTCGCCGCGCTGCTCGGTTGTGGCGCGCACGGCGCGCTGGCCGACACCGTTCAGCTCCGCGACGCCTCGGCCATCACCGGAAAAATTCTCGCCGAGAAGCCCGATACGCTGGTCGTGGACGTGGGTTACACTGTGCTGCTGATTCCGCGCGCTGTCATCACCAGCATCACGAAGTCCGGTGCCACGGCGACCGCCGTGAACGCCGAGCCATCGGCGGATGGACAATTTTATGCCGCGACCACCAAGCCCGCGGTCGCGCGCGATGTGAGTTCGCTCGTGCAGCAGATCGGCGAGGCCGTGGTGCAGGTGCGCACGCCGGAAGGTCTCGGCTCGGGATTTTTCATCAACGCCGACGGCTATCTCATCACGAACTTCCACGTCATCGAGGGCGAGACGGAAATTTCCGTGGAAGTTTATCAGGAAAAAAACGGCCAGCTCGACCGCGAGACTTACCGGCAGGTCAAGATTGTCGCCATCAATAAATTTCACGACCTCGCGCTGTTGCACATCGAGGACAAGGATGCGCCGAAGTTCAAGCCGGTCACGCTCGGCAGTTCCGACGCGCTGAATGTCGGCGACGGCGTGTTCGCCATCGGCAGCCCGCTCGGCCTCGAACGCACGGTGACGCAGGGCATCTTGAGCACCAAGACGCGGCAGCTTGAGGGCGAACTTTATTTGCAGACGAGCACGCAGATCAATCCCGGCAACAGCGGCGGCCCGCTCTTCAACCTCGCGGGCGAAGTCGTGGGCGTGACGAACATGAAGATCACGTTCGGCGAAGGCCTCGGCTTTGCGATCCCCGTGGAGCTGGTGAAAAGTTTTCTCGATCATCGCGACGCGTTTGCGTATTCCACCGATAATCCGAACAATCCGTTCCGCTATCTTGACCCGCCGAGCCGGACCAAAACCAAGCCGACCGACAAATAAGTTTCCGGCGAAATTGTGGTGGACGGCAAAAGGAAACCATGAAAACCAAACTAACTGCTTTGCTCATCTGGCTGGCCTTACTGGTTGGCATTCAGTCTGTATTCGCGCAGCCAGTGTTAGGAATTGTGCCGACGAATAATCAAGTCATTCTCTTCTGGCCAATCACCACCAACGGCACGAACGGTGTTTTGCAGAGCACGACCGGTCTGGTTTCGCCAAATTGGTTGTCGGCCACGGATGCTTTTCCGGTTAATTATGGTTCGCAGATAGCCGTTTCGGTCACCAATGCCCCTTCCGCAAGGTTCTTTCGGTTGTCACTGGTTCCTCCCACCACTGACGGCATGGTTTTGATTCCGGCGGGTCCATTCACGATAGGCGATTCACTGGATGGCTTGATTAGTCCCACAAACGTCTATGTATCGGCGTTTTACATGGACGTGTATCTGGTGACTTCCAATTTATGGGAGGGGGTTTATACCTATGCGACGAGTCAAGGCTATGTTTTTAACAATGCGGGTTCGGGCAAGCCGCCGTATTTACCGGAGGCGGGATATTATCCGGTGGACAATGTGGACTGGTTTGATTGTGTGAAGTGGTGCAATGCGCGGTCGCAGCTGGCGGGTTTGACGCCGGTTTATTACGCAGATGCGGGTTTAACGCAGGTGTTTACGAATGGGGACAATGGAACGACGGTGTATGCGAACTGGGGGGCAAACGGTTATCGGTTACCGACGGAAGCCGAATGGGAGAAGGCAGCGCGGGGCGGATTAAGCGGGCTACGGTTCCCGTGGGGAGACACAATTTCCGAAAGTCAGGCCAACTATGCTCCTCGCTCCGGTGAACCCTACGATTTGGGCGGGACACAAATATATGGATATCCATACTCGGCGTGGCCTTGGACGAGTCCGGTGGGTTCATTCCCAGCGAATAGTTATGGCTTGTATGACATGGCTGGGAATTTGTGGGAGTGGTGTTGGGACTTGTATTCTGGTTCGCCACCAACCGGCAGCGCTTATTTGGGAGGTGCCGACCCACACGGCCCATCTATTATTCCTCCATTTGGACCACGTGTGTTACGCGGCGGAGTTTGGAGCGGCTACGCCGATCTCCAACGAACCGCCGGTCGCATGAACTTGCTTCCTGGTTACGTCGCTGACGTCTCTGGTTTTAGGTGTGTGAGGGGGTTTTAGTTTTTGTTCTTTTGCCGTTTAAACTTACGGCTCCTAACTGTAAAATCAACATATGGTGGCAGATTTTTCGTGTTGAATTGCCAAATTAAAAGTTTTAATCAGGATCGTTTCCCTGTAACCTAACAACTTGCCGTCGCGTATGCCTATTAACACCGGCAGCCAAACGCGCCGGCCAAAACGAAACCGCCATCCCATGTTCATAATTATGAAGTCAAACCTCTGGAAACTCACTTTGTGCGCCGCCTGCCTTTGTGCCGGCAGCCTGGCCGTCCGCGCCGACATCGCGCCGGCGGAAAATCTCCTGCCGGCGGACACGCTGGCGTTCTTCACCGTGCCGGACGCCAATGCGTTCCGCGCCGCCGGTCAGACCGCGCCGCAGATGATGTTCTGGAACAGTGACGCGATGAAGCCGTTTCATGACAAGTTCATGGCCAAGTTCAACGAGAAATTCGTCGCGCCGATCGAGCAGAACCTCGGCATCAAGTTCGCGGATTTTCTCGCGCTGCCGCAGGGCCAGTTCACGCTCGCCTTCACGGTCAACGGCTCGAACGGTCATGACACCGTGCCGCCGGGCATCCTCCTGCTGCTCGACGCAAAGGATCAAAGCGCGCTGCTGAAAACCAACCTCGCCACGTTCACGAAAAAATGGACGGACGCCGGCCGCACGTTGCGCACGGAAACCATCCACGGCCTCGCCTTCACCGTCGTGACGATGAACAGCAATGATTTCTCCGGCATCCTGCCCACGCGCCCGCCTGTCTCCGAAATCGGCCAGACCCCGGCGTTGCCCCAATCGGTGCAGATTTATTTTACACAGTATGGTTCGCTGCTCGTCGCGGCCAACTCCGCCGGCGTGGTTGACGCCGTCGCCGCGCACCTGACCGGCGGCAGCATCCCGGCGATTGCGGATGACGCGACGTTCGCCGCCGACAAGCTCTCGCAGTTCCGCGACGCGCCGACGTATTACGGCTGGTTCAATGCCGCCAAAGCCATCGCGCTATTGGCACCGCCTGGCGGCAGCACGGATGACAATGCGTCCCCGATGGGACAGTTTAGTCCGAGCGTAATCCTTGGCGCCACCGGCCTCGGCAGTTTGAAATCCGTCAGCTTCGCCGTGCGCGAAAAACCGGATGGCTCCAGCATCGCGGTGCACCTCTCCGCGCCGGAAACTGCGCGCAGCGGCATGCTGAAAATTCTCGCGCTCCCGGCGAAGGACGCCGGCATCCCGGCGTTTGTGCCCGCCGACGCCATCAAGTTCACGCGCATCCGGCTGGACGGCAAACAGACCTGGGCCGAACTGCAGAAGATGGTTGCCGACATCTCGCCGCAATGGCTGGCCTATCTGAACTCCGGCATTGACATGGCTAACACGCTCGCCCAAACGAAAGACCCCAGCTTCGACCTCCGCAACAACCTGTTCGGTAATCTCGGCGACGACATCATTTCCTACGGTAAACCGCCCACCGGCGACTCACTCGCCGATTTCGCCAACGCGCCCGAAATCTATCTCGTCGGCGTCGCGAACCCGGATCAAGTCGTCAGCAGCATCAAGAATCTCGCCTCGCTCGCCGCGCCGCAGGACAGCGTCACCGCGCCGCGCGATTTTCTCGGCCACAAGATTTACACCATCGCCCTGCGTCAGCAGCCGACCATTGGTGACGCCGCCACGACTCCGCCGCCGAATTATCTCTACTTGAGCGCGAGCAGTTCCTATCTGGCCATCACCAAAAACACCAGCATCCTTGAGGAATTTCTGCGCAGCCCCGAAGCCGACAAACCCCTGCGCGAAGCGCCCGGCATCGCCAGCGCCGCGAGCCGCGTGGGCGGCACGGGTGGCGGGATGTTCGGCTACGAAAACCAGCGCGAAACCATGCGCGCCGCGTTCAAGCTCCTGAAATCCTCCACCGATAATGCCACCGTGAACATGATCCCGCCCGCCGTCCGCGACTGGGCGGATTTCACGCTGTTGCCGGATTACGACACCGTGGCCAAGTACTTCTATCTCTCCGTGACCAGCGGCAGTTCCGATGCCGATGGCCTGTCGCTGAAAATCTATGCGCCGCGCCCGCCGCAGTTGAACTGAAAGATTCTTTCGCGCCAAACTTCAATCGTTGCCCTGGTTCGCCGGGGCAACGATTTTTTAATTTTGAAATCCAGCGGAGCAGGGGAAAGCCAGCCCGTCGGCACCGGAGCGGCGAAAATAATTGTCTGATTTTCCGGCGTGGCGGTCATAATCTCTCAAATGCGTGATGCCAACGACATGGAATTGGTGCGGGAATATGTCCGGGTCAATTCCGAAGCCGCCTTTGCCGAACTGGTCCGGCGGCATATCAATCTGGTTTATTCGAGCGCGCTGCGTCATGTCGGCTTGGCCGCGTCGGCCGAGGAGATCACGCAGGCGGTTTTCATCATTCTGGCGCGCAAAGCGGCCAGCCTGCGCCCGGAAACGATCCTTGAAGGCTGGCTTTATGAAACCGCGCGGCTGACGGCCCTGAGTTTCCGGCGCGGCGAACGCCGCCGCCAGTTGCGCGAACAGGAGGCTTATATGCAATCCACCTTGGATGAAAATTCTGCGCCCGATGCGGTTTGGCAACAGCTCGCGCCGGTGCTGGACGAAGCCATGGCGCGCCTCAGCCAAAAAGATCGCGACGCGGTGATTTTGCGGTTTTTCAAAGACCAGAGCGTGCGGGAAGTGGCGGCGGCCTTGCAGGTGAGCGAACCGGCGGCGCAAAGACGCCTCCAGCGCGCGCTGGAAAAACTGCGCGCCCGGTTGGTGAAACGCGGCGTGACGCTGACCGCCACGGTGATTGCCGGCGCAGTGGCCGCGAACTCCGTGCAAGCCGCGCCCGTGGCGCTGGTGCAAACCATTTCTGCCATTGCCGTGGCCAAAGGCGCGGCGGCAGGAACGGCAACCTTAACACTGGTGAAGGGAGCGTTGAAAATTATTGCTTGGACAAATGCGAAAACAGCAATTGTAGTTAGCGTTGCAGCGATTTTAGCTGCAGGAACAACTGTAGTTACGATTAAAGAAATCAAGAAAAAGAGCGATTCTTGGAGAAACCTTATTAATTTTTACAGCGCATCAGCCATGGACGCTGATTTGGATAAAACGCCGCCGCAAATAACAATCCTTCCAACTATACATCCTGAATGGGGAGCAATGTGGTGGTTCGACAGAAATGGACGCAGACTTGGAATGAATTCATCGATCACAAATCTACTGTCGGATGCATATGGCGTGCGCAACACGCACATGGTTTTCTCGGAGCCGATGCCGGGTGGAAAATACGATTTCATCGCCAATCTACCGCAGGGTTCCGAGGCGGCTTTTCAAGAGAAAATCAAAGAACAATTTGGTGTGGTGGCGCACAAGGCGGTGATTGAAACCGATGTGTGGGTGCTGAAAGCCGGTGACCCTGACAAGTTGAACGCTAGTGTCAGCAAGAAGAATAGCCCTCATTCTGAACTGAAATACGTTGATGGGAAAACGATTGCAGTTATGGAAGATGAATCCACCGCCCAGCTCGCCGATGCGCTGGAAGGATGGTTGTTGCAGACACCAGTCGCGGACCGGACGGGTCTTTCAGGACGTTATGATTTAAATTTGAACTGGGATTACCATGACAAGCCAAATAGCACTACGGCACTCATCGATCAACTGCATGTGGCCGGCTTCAAACTTGTGATTAGCCGCGAACCCGTCGAAATGCTCGTCGTCGAAAAGGTGAAATAGTTGAAAAGTCGTATCTGGTTTATGCCAATGAAAGTTAAGATTACGCAATGAAAACATTCCGCATTATTGGTTTGGCGCTTCTTCTCGTGGGCTGCATCAGCAAACCACCTACCGCAACACTAACTGCAGAGGAAGCCAAGACCCTCGCCATACGTTTGGCAAACGAGAAGGCTGCCGTGACCTATCACAGCCAGCCGTTTCACGACGGAAAGCCTCCCAGTTTTGTGGCTGGTCACTGGACTTGGAGTCAGCTAGGCACAGATGATATTGAGGCCACCGTCGAGTTGGCAGCAGATGGTTCAACCAATAGTGTCAACATTATTCAGTTGGTAGATAAAGAAACTAACCGCCCCGGCTTCTGAAAATAGCCCACGGCTTTAGCCGTGGGTTTGCGTCCGCCCCATTTCCCCGTCCCGTCCGGCTTCAATCCCAAGGGGATTGCCTCGTTCAGCCCAAGGTTGCGCCTGCTACCCTAGGTCAAATACAGACGCAAGACCATGAATGGTGTCTTAAAGACTCCAGAGAGCTGGCCAAACATGGAATACCCGAATTGATTTAGGAATTGCAATCTGGCCATTCTCAACTGCATCTTGTAAAAAACAGGGCGATCACCAAGACAATATTCAATCAGAAGCTTGAAATCAGAATTGAGCCTGCCCGCCGCGCTTTCCAGCAAATACCGCCCCGATATTGACGGGTTGCGGGCATTGGCGGTTATGGCGGTCTTGTTTTATCATGCCCAGTTGGGCTGTCCCGGCGGTTTTGTGGGGGTGGATGTTTTCTTTGTCATCTCCGGCTACCTCATCTCCTCGCTTATTTCGGATGAACTGACCGATGGCACATTCAGCCTGCTAAATTTTTGGGAGCGCCGCATCCGGCGAATTGTTCCAGCCGCGTTGGCGATGACCGTTGCCACATTCATTGCCGCGAGCATCTGGTTTTTGCCCGGGGATTTCGCGTCCGTCTGCAAATCCATCGCCTGCCAAGCCATACTGGGATCCAATTTTTTCTTTTGGCAACAGAGCGGCTATTTCGCACCCGGAACCGAGACCCAACCTCTGCTCCATACCTGGTCGCTGGCGGTGGAGGAACAGTTTTACCTGCTGTTCCCTCCACTGTTAATATTTCTGGCCCGTTATGGCCAAAGGATTTTTTTTGCGGGCATTTTGGCGGTGGCCGCGTTGTCTTTCGCCGAAAGCGCGACCGCCGACTACTCGCCGGACGCACTGAAAACGACCTTCTTCCTTTTGCCCGGCAGGGCTTGGGAGTTGCTGCTGGGCGCCTTGCTGGCGACAGCGAGAGGAAGGATTTTCCCCGGAGTTGCAATGAGAGAGATTTTGGGCTGGCTGGGATTGGCCCTGATCGGGTGGCCGATATTTTCTTATTCAGCCACCACCCGTTTTCCTGGAATTGGAGCATTGCCTCCCTGTTTTGGTGCCGCTCTGGTGATTTTCTCCAGCGAAGCAAAACTTTCTACCGTTGGCTCCATATTGTCATTCGGGCCGATAGTTTTCATCGGGCTGATTTCATATTCGTTGTATCTCTGGCATTGGCCTTTGCTCGCCTTCGCTAATTATTCCTCAAAAGACCGGATGGAAGCCATGGTTCGTATCGGGCTGCTGGTAGCAAGTTTCATATTGGCCGTCGTCTCTTGGCAATGGATTGAGAAGCCATTCCGCCAGCGCCGGGTTTTTAAGCGACGCCGGGAAATTTTCGGTTCTGCCGGTCTGATGTCGGTGATCCTTCTGTGTCTCGGTCTGGCATTGGGCATGCAGCCAGATAATCAGCGGGTGAACATGAGTTTTTATGCCAGCGGGCGGCCGAATAGTCTCTATGCCCGGTTTGCGGTGGCTGAAAAGACATGGGAAGAACATATCCTCAACTTCAATGCCGCCGGAACGAACCCACCAGCGAAGGTGGTGATTTGGGGCGACAGCCACGCGTTGGCCATGGCGCCCGTGATAGACATGCTTTGCCAGGAAAAGGATTGGCATGACATGGCGGCGACCCATAACGGCACGCCGCCAGTGTTGTGGGGTTCGCATCCTGACAATTCTGTGAGACGAGCGGCGCTTTTTTCCGAGGCGGTTTTCAAATACATCGCCCAAACCCGTCCCGCCAGCGTGGTGCTCACGGCCCGCTGGACCACCTATGTCGCCAGCGATACATTTAAGTCCAACTTGGTGGCAACCGTTCAATCCCTGCTTGATCTGGGAATTGAAGTTTATGTGGTAAAAGACGTGCCTTATCCGGGATATGATGCGCCCCGGTTCGCTGCATTGACCGCTAGGCAGCACGGTGACATCAGCCAACTGGGCATCACGCAAAAGATTTACGAACAGCGGAATCGGGAATTGGCGCCGGTTTTTGACCAGATTGCCCGGCTGGGCGTGCAGGTGCTTGATCCAACTCCATTTTTTTTGAATGGTGACGGTTTATATGGCATCGAAAATGATGGGAAAATCCTTTATACTGATGGCGATCATCTGTCAGTGTCCGGGGCGATAATTTTGGCTCCGATTTTTGAACCAATATTCCACGCTAAATGATTCCAAGAATCGCCGGCTGAAACGGGACGTTGTCCGTGGACGGGAAAGACGGCCGCATGGATCGCTTGCACGGTGCGAAGGAAAGTTGCACCTTTGTGTAAAAATTGCTTTCATGTCGATCGCCGCCTTCGACGCTGAATTTTACAAATGAAATAAAATTTTATGGCCCTCGCCAAAATTGTTCCGAAAACCGTCCTGGTCATTGACGTGGGTGGCACGAATCTGAAAATTTGCACCACCGGCAGCCGCAAAATCATCAAGATTCCTTCCGGCCCGATGATGACCGCCGCCCAGATGGCCGCCGTCGTCCGCAAAGCCGTGGTCGGCGTAAAATACGACGCCGTCTCCATCGGCTATCCCGGCCCGGTCGTGAATAATCGTCCTCTGATCGAGCCGCACAATCTCGGCAAAGGCTGGGTGAAGTTCGATTATCAACATGCCTTTGGCCGGCCCGTTAAGATCATCAATGACGCCGCCATGCAGGCGCTCGGCGATCATTTGGGCGGACGCACCTTGTTCCTTGGCCTCGGCACGGGACTCGGTTCCGCGCTGGTGGTTGACGGAAAAGTTCTGCCGCTGGAGCTCGCGCATCTGCCTTACAAAAAAGGCGGCAGCTACGAGGATTTTCTCGGCAACGCCGGATTGCTGCGCGCGGGCAAAAAAAAGTGGCGGCGTTACGTCAGCGATGTGGTTGACCGCCTGAAAAAGGCGTTGCTCGCGGACACCGTGGTGCTGGGCGGCGGCAACGTCCGGCTGATCACGGAATTTCCGCCCGGCGTCCGCCCCGGCAAAAATGCCAACGCCATTCGCGGCGGTTACCGGCTTTGGAACCAGCCTTGAATTTGCGCCAGCATGGGCAGGCAGCGCGGCACCCGCCCGGAATTTTCCACGGACACTTTAGGTCTTTCCGTTTCGGTGCAGCCTACGGATAAATCAAACGGTAATAATTATTAAGGTTGGTGTTGATGATGGGGAAGCTGATGGAATTGGTGGCGGTTGAACCGGGCACGGTTGCCCAGTCGTTGATATTGGCGCTGACGCCGTGGTTGAGATTATTCGTCTGCGTCAATAGCCGGTAGCCCAGATGATCTGCCGGCCAACTCAAGTTTAATGAGCCGCCGCTTCTTACGCTGGTCAGCACCGGCTTGGTCTGGCTGGGCTGTTCCACGACGTTCACCGTATAAGTCTGTATGGTCACGCCGTCCTGCGCCGTCACTTGCACTTGGACCACGTTAGTCCCGCCCAGCGTCAGGTTCAGTACCGGCGCGGAACTCGCCACCCCTGAGGCCAGTTGATTGGTCGCTCCGTTGTAGATCAACTGGTTGGTCGCCGTCAGGTCAGCGTTCGTCACCGTCACCGAAGGCGTGGTCCCATAGGCTTCCGTCGCGGCGTAGCTCATCACATTGGAGGCAAAGGCCGGGGCAAAGGTCAGCGCCGGATTCAACGTCAGCGACGTCAGATAGGCATTGGTGCTGGCGACGGAGCCGGGAATTGTCACGTTTACCGTGTACATCTGCACGGTCACGCCGTCCTGCGCCGTCACCTGCACCTGCACCACGTTCAGCCCCGGCGCCAAGGTCAGGGGAGCGCTCGGCTGGCCCGAAGTCAGTCCATTGGTGACTCCGTTGAAAATCAACTGGCTGATGGCGGTCGGGTCGGCGTTGGTCACCGTCACCGTCGGATTGCTGCCCAGGGCATTCGTCGCGGTGTAGGTGAACGTGTTGGTGGCAAAAGCCGGGGACAGAGCGCCGGACGGATTCATGGCCAGCGACGTCAGATACGCATTGGTGCCGGGCACGAACGCAGCGAGCGCCGACAACCGCACGTTGTCGAAGTCAAAGAACCCGGTGCCGGCGGAACTGGGAACTTTGAATCCAACCACAATGTCGCCATTCCCGCCTTCACTGCCCGTCCCCGTGTAGGTCACATTGAAGGGGGTGAACTTGCCCAGAGTGAGGTTTGCCGAATTGATGACCGTGGACGCGATCACCGTGAGGTTCGTATTCAGCAGTGCCACCGAGCTTCCAGTGTCGAAGGAGGTCCCGTTCTCCAAGCCGAAGGCCGCCGTCAGCTGATAAATCGTCCCCGCCTGATATTTGACGCCGGTGTCCTGATAAACGGTGCCCGTGCCGCCGGTGGCTGTGCAGAATATCTGGCAATAATTGCTGCCATCCAAACCAGCCGGGCCGGCTCCATAGCCTCTTCCGTCGGTGGGGCCGGGATTCACGACGGCCACGAGGGCATTAGCCACGCCGGAAGAACTCCAGCTCGGCGGAGCACCCGTGCCAAAACTGGTATAGGTGTTATCGGTCACCACCGGATTCTCAAAGGAATAATTATTGATGGTGATCTGTGTGCCGACGGTCAGGATCGCCGGCGGAGCACTGGTGACGGCACCGTAGCTGTTGCTGACAATCACCCGATACGCCAGCGCCAAATTGGGCGTCACCCCGGAAATTGTCAGGACGTTGGAGTTGACTCCGGAAATCTGGCCGGCATTCCCCAGATTCATAAAGCCACCGCTGACCCGGTTGGTGACCTGCCATTGATAACTCAATGGCTGCACCCCCGCGGCGGTCACATTGAAAGAAACGGTTGCGCCCAAAGTGGCCGATTGCGATGCCGGAGGCGTAACAATGGTCGGGCTCAATTTAACGGTTAGCGTGGCTGGCGGAGCACTGGTGACGGAGCCTTGGTAGTTGGTCACAATCACAATATAGGACAACGCCTGATTGGTGGTGATGGCCGTGAGTGATAATGTGGCATTGGTGGCGCCGGAGATGTTCCCGCCATTTACCAGGTTGGTGTAGGGCCCGCCCGGCGGCCCGGCCTGCCATTGATAGGTCAACACCGGGTAGCCCGTGGCCACGGCCGTGAACGATACGTTGCCCCCGACGGAGTTCGTCTGCGAAGCCGGCTCACCCGTGATGGCTAGCACGAGGGGCGTCACATTGACGCTGACAATGGACGAAGGTAGACTCTCGGTAATGCCGTTATAAGCCGTCATGTAATAGTAATCGGTGCCGCCGGGCGCCTGATTGTCCGTATAGCTGGTGCCCACGCCGGCCGCAATCTCGGTGAATGGTCCATTGGCATTTGTGCCACGATACACGTTGTAAGAGGAGGCATTATAGGACGCCGCACAGGTGGTCGTCACCGAACCCGGGCCGTTCACGCTGGCGGCCATGGTAATTGGAAAACCGGTCAGCGAATACGCGGTGATGGAGGAGCCGGTGCTGCCGCCGGCGTTCACCGCGATGACATTATAGTTAAATGCCGCTCCGGACGTTCCAACATGCACGTCAGTAAAGCTATTGGTTGGCACATTAATGGCAATCCACAAACCGTTTCGCTGGATGTCATAATAGGTCGCTCCGGGCACTTGGTTCCAGGAAAGTTTAATCCATTCGCTTGAGTCAAATTTTGGGGCATTGGTGAGTGCTAGATAAGTCAGCCCGGTTGGCGCTGCCGGAGCGGATGGAACTGAATCGCTGACGACCAGAGAGCTTAATTCGGGGCTGGTAGCGCCAGGATACGCCACTTGCATTTTGACCTGGTTATTCTGGGTCGTCAAGGTGGCAGACGTGGTGATGGTGCTATATGTGGTCCAGGCACCGGTGGGCGGGAACGTCAGCAGGCTGGGGGCACCGCCATTGACAATCATGTTCATCGTCACGTTGGTGGATGTGCCATTGGAATAATGGATGGTCAATGGGCGGCTGCCGTTCACGGTCGAGCTGACAATGGACCAGTTCAACAAACCATTGGTCGAGTGGTTGGCGTTAAAATCCACGACGCCTTCGGTTGCGCTGCCCGATCCATTATAAATCGTTGACCAGTCGGCCGTGTTGTTCACACCAGTCACCCCGTCCGCCAAGACGGCATCATACTGGTTCGGACTGGAGCCCGAGGCGATGTCGGCGACCGGGCCATACGAATAATAGAGATCGGTCGAGTTACCGTTGAAGTAGTCGTAGAACAACCCGACACTATCGCGGACAGTGGCACCATAGCCATGGTTGAATTCAAAACGCGTGCCTTCGGCATAACCAGCTAGGTCAGTGTCAATGCCATCACCGTCACCTCCGGATTGTCCATTAAACTGAAACTTGCAACCATTGATGTGAATATCATTTCCGGAGCCGTTGTAATTCTGGTTCAAAATGCCAATGCCAGCATTGCCGTTAAATTCGCATTGACTGAAAATGTTCGGCACCCCGATATCGCTGGAAAAGTCCAAATGGGCACCATCGCCCGCCCGGCACCAAGACGAAATGCAGTTATACATCTCGACATCATAGTCACCCGTAAAATAGATGCTGTGGTCAAAACCGCTGGGATAACAATTGTCATGGAAGTTACAATTGTAAAGATGAACTCCAGAGACGTTGACAATCTGCATTGCCATGCCGGTGTTCTTGATCTCCACATTTCGAAAGGTAAGATTGTGGGTGTCAACCGGGTAATAGGCACCGATTAGCACTCCCGCGCCAACCACCTGCCCCACGCTCATGGCGCTACAGGAGAGACCGCCGTCAATCAAGAGGTTCTGGATGGTCTCATTGTCCCGGTAAAACGCGTTGCCGGAGTCGCTGCCATCGGTGATTGAAGTAATCACCGAGTTGGAACCGGCCCCGTTCAAGGTGACATTGGCCCACATGGAAATTGCGCCATAGTTACCAGCTCCCAAGTTCACCGTCCCGCCGCCAGCGGAATAGGCCGTATAGATTGCACTGTTCGCATTTCCGCCCGGGGGCACATAGACGCCGGAAGCGGCGATGATCAAGGCGGCGGGAGAACTGGTGATGGACCCGACGCTATTAGTCACGATCACGCGGTAGATTCCCGCCCAATTCCAATT
>Ga0302282_1000627_pt1 | contig 26917 bp, 20 predicted proteins | sample III_Fen_E1_3_FD_198763 | JGI IMG/M metagenome (GOLD analysis project Ga0302282, IMG submission 198763) | Peat permafrost microbial communities from Stordalen Mire near Abisko, Sweden - III_Fen_E1_3 | ecosystem: Environmental > Terrestrial > Soil > Wetlands > Permafrost | place: Sweden: Abisko... | reverse complement strand
AAGAATGATGGCCACAGTGACGAGGGCAACTCCGCCGAAGAGGAGCAAAGGATTGCCGGCGGGGTGGACGAAGTAGCTGGAGACAGCTCCGACGATGAGGGCCAGGCCGATGCCGACAGGGAATGCGACGGCGAGTCCGGCAACATCGATGGCGGCGACGAGGAGCAGGTTGGCGATGTTGAAGATGACTCCGCCGAGGGCCGCATAGACGATTGCGGAGGTCGGGGTCTGGACGATGTCGGGCAGGAAGGCTACGCCAGCAGCTCCATGACTGCCTGCGGTAAGTCCCCAGAAGACCGAGCAGACCAGAAGACCGAGGGCATAGTCCCAGTAGAAGAGCTGGAAGCGGTAGCCGGGGCAGAGCTTGAGGGTGTTGGCCCACGATCCCCAGCAGAGCATGGTGAGGATCATGAGAGCGAGGGCGATCTGGTAGGTTCCAGGAGTAAACATGAGCGTAGGCCTCGTTCGAACTGCTATGCGGTTGAACAGGGAACGATAGCGCGTGAGGGTGGTGGCGGGCAAATAGCTTTGCTATTCAACCGTTCATGAAAGGTTCGAAGCCGCTCAGGACTTGGCTGCGTTGACGGCCGCAGTCAGGGCGGGCACCACCTCAAATAAATCGCCGACGATGGCGTAGTCGGCGATCTCGAAGATAGGGGCGTGGGGGTCTTTGTTGATGGCGACGATGCACTGCGAACCCTTGATGCCGACCAGATGCTGGATGGCGCCGGAGATTCCGATAGCGAGGTAGAGCTTGGGGGCGACGGTTTGGCCGGAACTGCCGACCTGGCGCTCCATGGGCAGCCATCCCGCGTCGCAGATGGGGCGCGAGGCGGCGAGCTCAGCGCCCAGAGCGGTGGCGAGCGCCTGCACGACAGGGATGTTGGACTCGTCCTTGATGCCGCGGCCAACGCCGACAATGAGCTGTGCAGAGCCGAGGTCGACGGTTTGGGAGGAGGCGCGGAAGGGTGCGCTGGCGGTGGTGCGGATGTCCGCGGGTGCGATTTCAGGAACGAAGGTCTCGATAGTGGTTGCAGCGTTGGAGGCAGGAGCAGTGGCGCGAAATGCTCCGGCCTGTACCGAGATGAAGCAGGGACCAGATGCAGAGTGCCGATAGGTAGCATTCATGCGGCCCTGAAAGAGCTGGCGAACAAATGCGGGACCGGGTTCGATGGCGATGACGTCGCTGATGAGGACCTGACCGAAGCGCGTGGCGAGGCGCGGGGCAAAGTCGCGTACCTGGTGCGCAGGGCTCTCCTTTTGCAGGAGTTGATGCAGCGAAGTAACGTAGCCGTCGGAGGCGTAGGCGGCGAGCAGAGGATGCTCCACGCGAATAACGCGTGAAAATGGGCCGGTTGCGGCTTCGGCGGCCAGGGCTTCGGTATTTGCGCCGAGGAGGACAGCGGTGACGGGTGCGCCTGCGGCGAGTGCTTCGGCGGCTGCTGCGGCCTCCCAGCTGGAGCGCGTGATCTTGCCGTTGCGATCTTCGAGGATGACAAAAACACTCATAGGACGCGCGCCTCCGTTCTGAGCTTTTCAACGAGAGTTGCTGCTACTTCGGCTGGCGAACCAGTGAGGAATTGTGTGGATTTCTGCTTCTGCGGCAGGGTGACAGTGGCGAGCGTGACGACGGGGGCTGAGGCTGCTGCGAGGTCGGCTGCGGGAAGAATGCGGCACTCCTTGCTTTTGGCACGTTTGATGCCCATCAGCGTGGCGTAGCGCAGCTTGTTGCCGCCGGACTGGATGGTGAGCAGTGCGGGGAGCGGCAGGTCGATGGACTGGAACCAGCCCTCTTCCAATTCGCGCTTCACGCTGAGGCCGGTAGCGGTTTTCTCGACTTTGAGAATCAGCGAGGCGTGGGGGAGACCGAGGAGTTCTGCCAGGATGACGCCGGTTTGGCCGAGGCCGAGGTCTTCCGACTGCAGGCCGGTAAGGATGAGGTCGGGCTTCTCTGGCGCGATGGCCGCGGCGAGAAGGCGGGCGAGGCCGAAGGCATCGCGCGAGGTGAGATCGTCGGCGAGGATGTGGATGGCGCGGTCTGCTCCCTTGGCGAGGGCTTCGCGCAGCGTGACGCCAACGCGCTCGGGACCGGCAGATAGGACGATGACCTCGCTGGTGGGATCGCCGGACTTCTCTTTGAGAAGCAGGGCTTCTTCGAGAGCATAGGCGTCGGACTCGTTGAGGGACCATTGGAGGTCGGATTCCTCAATCCACTTGCCGGAGGCGTCGATGCGGATGGGGGCATCGCGTTCGGGGACTTGTTTGATGGCGACGATGATTTTCATTTTTTCTTACTCGTGTTCATCTTAATTCCCTGACTGGTCAACATGAGCGACTGGCGGCTTCTTGGAGGGGATTGACGGTTCGGCATTGAAGTCATCCGGGAACCCGTTCACGTCGAATGTTATGGTTGCGGGGACCTTGTCAGCCGGACGGTATTCGAATGCGAAGGATTTTGCTTTCCGCAGCTGGGTAAGAAGTGGCGCACAATTCCCTGGATAGAAAAGGGCTTCGTTGTCGCTGCTGAGCGTCCATCCTTGCCTAATTACTTTGCCGTCGTCGAACTTGTACTGCACCGTCGAAATCCCGGTGTGCATATTCTCTAACGTCTCAAGGAACTCATCGGTTTCGATATAACATTCGAGTTTTTTGCCGATCTCGCGGACGATAATGTTCCGGCTACCTTGGTATTTCAATGAGGCCGTTATTGTCGTGACGCCAGTGACGGGATTAACCTCCCGATGGACCTGCCAGGCGCTTTCCGCGACGGGCGCGGCGGGTGTTGGATTCACAGGCTCCGAAGATAGGCTGGTGGTCGTTGTAGGTACCTGGCAGCCAATGCCAATGATTAGAGATGCTAGGCAGAGTGCGGGTAACTTGATCTTCAATTGATGCCTCTCAAACGTTTTGTATCGAGTTTAACCTCTCGTCAAGTTGCGTGCCGCGAGCTGCGCTATGTCAACAAGCTGAGGCGCACCTTCGCCGGTGGCGGCGAGGGCGTCGTTGAGCATGGTGTTGCAGAAGGGGCATGCGGCGGCGATCGTGGTTGCGCCGGTTGCGATCAGCTCCTGAACGCGATTGTGGCTGACCCGTTGACCAGATTCATCGCCGAGGAATGCGAGTCCTCCTCCGGCTCCACAGCAGAAACTGCGTTCGTGATTGCGTGGGGCTTCGACGAGTTGGCCGGATTGGGCAACGATGGCGCGGGGCTCGTCGTAGACGTTGCGATAGCGGCCGAGATAGCAGGGGTCGTGGAATACGATTTTTTCGGGTTGCGAAGGATTGGACGCAGGGGCTAAAGCCCCAGGTGTATTTGCGGCCTGATCGGCACGACTAAAGTCGTGCCCTGATACAAGGCTTGCGGGTTCGGGGGCGGTTGCGGGAGAAGAGCGTCCCTCAGGGGCTAAAGCCCGCGTCGATATGAAGTCGGTTGCGGCACGACTAAAGTCGTGCCCTTTCAAAGCTTGGCCCTTCAAACCTTGTCCATTCAAAGCTGGGCCCTTCAAACCTTGTCCTTTCAAAGCTTGGCCCTTCAAACCTTGTCCATTCAAAGCTTGGCCTTGGAGAAGTCGATCGGCGAAGCGGGCCATGAACTCACTGTGGTGCTCGATTTCAGGGGGTGTGCCGTATTCCTTCCAATCTTCCTGGATGGTGCGCACACAGTGAGGGCAGATGGTAACGATCTTCTTGACCTTGTTCTGGGCGAGGTTTTTGAGGTTTTCTTCGGCGAGTTGTTGGAAGAGCAGGTCGTTGCCGAGTCGGCGCACTGGATCGCCAGTGCATTTCTCTTTGCGGAGGACGCCGAAGCTTGTGCCGAGGTGGCGCATGACGCGGGCGAAGTCGGCGACGATCTCGCGGCCCTTTGGATCGTAGCCGCCCATGCAGCCGAGCCAGAGGCAGTATTCCTGGGTTCCGTCGAAGATGGGCAGGGATTGCTTCTCGATGAAGCGATCGCGCTCAGTGGAGCTGAGGCCAAGAGCATTCGAGCCGCGCTCCAGATTGAGGAAGAGCTTGCTGCCGTGGTTGTCTTCCCATGTGCCGGTGTTGACGGCGCCCCGGCGGAGGCCGATGAGGATGGGCAGGTGCTCGATGCCGACGGGGCACTGGAACTCGCAGGCCCCACAGGTGGTGCACTGGAAGACGGCTTCCTGAGAGTTGTGCTTGCCCAGCAACGGTTCGGAGGACTCGGGGCCAAGCTCGTTGAGATAGCTGCGCAGACCGAGGATGATTTCTTTGGGGTTGAGGACCTTGCCCGTGGCGGCGGCGGGGCAATGCTCGGTGCAACGTCCGCACTCGACGCACGAATACGCCTGAAGCGAAACGAGCCGAGTAAGGTCGGTGCCGGCAACCAGGCCGAAGTCTTCATCGCCAGAGAGAGGCGGGATGTGGGCGAAGCTGCCGCGGGACAGGAAGATGGTGGCGGGGCTTAGGACCAGATGGAGGTGCTTGGTGTGGGGAATGAGTGGAAGAAAGGCGAGCAGGCAAAGCGTGTGAGCCCACCAGAGAACGCGGGCGGCTGGATCAGTAGGCGCGACGAAAAAGGAGGCCAGGTAGGTGGCCATGAGCAGAAAGATCAGCAGGGCAATGAGACCGGATCCCCAGGAGAGCTCTTTGCCTAGCCAGATGGGGCGGAGGAGAAAGCGGCGGATGAAAAGGGAGAGGATAGAGACGGAGCAAGCGAGAGCGAATAGGGCGGCGAGGTCGTAGTAGAACCGGCCAAATGCGCCGCCCGGCGAGAGAAAGCCAAAGCCGAGTCCGGCAGCGCAGTGGTTGAGCGTGACGAGTGCGAAGGCGCAAAAGGTCCAGAAGACGAAGGCGTGGGCCAGGCCGGGGAGAGGACGTTCCCTGATGACCTTAGCCTGGCAGAGAACTTCCCAAAAGAAGTCCCAGATGCGTTTGCCGATGTGGGTGAGATGAAAGCCGGGGTCGGGCTTGGAGCTGAGGATTCGTTGGAGGACAAAGTTAAAACGCCGCCAAAAGCCCCATCCGGAGGCAACCACGAGGGCGAGGAAGAGCATCTTCTCGATGGTCGAGAAGCTCTCAGGCTCAGCCAGTGTAGGAAGGTTTGAGAGCGCTGTGAGCATGGATGTGCGAGCGGCAGTACAAGGCAACGATACAGGAATGGCTTGGGGGCTGTCGTGAGGACGAAGAACATCTGTGCAGAGGATCACAGACTTGTGTGAGGAGTGACTGCAAGGTCAAGAAGAGGAGTGCTGGCTGGCTTCGAGATGTGAGACTGGTCGGTTACTTTAGTTTGGGCCTGTTTGGCATCTGAAGGTACGAAGACCAGCTGCTACCGATAAAGGAAAAGGGATGGTGGGATCTGATTTGAGTAAGCGCCACGCCACTGTTTTCATTTGAGATGCGGACGGATTGTCGGGCTGGCCGGGTCTGTTAACGTAGGCAGAGCGGGGTTGGTTTCCGCTCAAACATTTTTTGCCATGGGGTTGAGTTTTGGCGAAGTATCTTGTTACCGGGGTTGGTGGATTTATCGGACGATCGATTGCCGCGGAGTTGTTGGCGCGCGGCGAAAGTGTGCGGGGGATTGACAGCTTCATTACCGGACGGCGAGCGAACCTGGTGGGACTGGAAGCGATGGAGTTCCAGGAAGGGGACCTGGCAGATCCGGCGGCTTGCGCGCGGGCCTGCGCCGGAGTGGATACGGTGTTTCACGAGGCCGCGCTGGCCTCAGTTCCCCGATCGGTAGTCGATCCGGTTGCAACGAACGTAAATTGTGTGGACGCAACGCTGAATGTGCTGGTGGCGTCGCGCGGTGCCGGCGTGCGGCGGATTGTGTTTGCCGGGTCTTCGTCTGCGTATGGCGATACTCCGACCTTGCCGAAGCGCGAAGAGATGTTGCCGAACCCGATTTCGCCCTATGCGGCGGCGAAGCTGGCGGCGGAGTACTACATGCGCAGCTTTGCTCGTGTGTACGGGATGGAGACGGTGGTGCTTCGGTACTTCAACGTCTTTGGACCGTATCAGGATCCGGGCTCGACTTATTCCGGCGTGCTGGCAATTTTTTGCCGAAAGATGCTGGCCGGGGAGGCGCCCACGATTTATGGAGACGGGCAGCAGAGCCGGGATTTCACCTACATTGACGATGTGATCAACGCCAATCTGCTGGCGGCGGCGGCTCCGGCGGAGAAGGTGGCCGGGCAGATGATGAACGCTGCCACCGGAGCACGTTATACCCTTCGCGAGACCTTCGACATTCTGAAGGATTTGACTGGATTCAAAGGGGAACCGGTCTTCGCCGAGGCGCGGACGGGCGATATTCGGCATTCTCATGCCGACATCAGCCTGGCCAGGAAACTGCTTGGCTATGAGCCGAAGGTGAGCTTCCGCGAAGCTCTCCGGCGCACGGTGGAGTGGTACAAGAACGGGGCATAAGTCTGTTCGGAGCCTGACGCGAGAGTATTCAATTCGCCATCAGACGGATGACCTTGCCGGGTTCCTTGCGTGACGGCGACCGTTGACTAAAGTAACTCAATGAATCACAATATCGGGGATTTCCTCGAACTGGTTCTGCTGTGCCCAAAGAGGCGGCCTGACACTGGCGGAGGATTGCTGTACTCGATCCATGGCCCTCAGGGACTGATTGCATGAGTCTGAGGCGAGTGGAGTTTCCCAGGGGACGAGCTGCCGGGCACAGATCCGGATGAGTTCTCCCGCGTTGTGAGTCATCGACCTGGGCTGTTGCCAAAGCAGCGCCTTGAGGCATCGTCGAGCCGTACTCTCACTCACTCCGCAACCTGGATCGAGGTAATTGTCTCTTGCCGGAGCAGACTGCTCTTCCGGACCAATCTTCGCGCGTATTCGAATCCCAATCGGCCCCAAGCAGGCATGGTTCGTCTACCTCTCTGCGCGAACTCGCCCGTGTTTTGATTCGGAGGCGGCGCCTGGGTATGAGTGTGCTGGGTTCGCTGCTTTTGTTGTGCCTGGCCTATTGCCTGATTACTCCCAATCAATATGATGCGACGGCGAAGGTGGCCCTGCGCGAAGCACCGGCATCGATGCTGGAAGAACAGACGGCACAGCCGGCGGCAGCGGTGTCGCTGCTGGCAGCGCCACTGGAGCTGGAGACACTTGCGAACGTCTTCAGGAGTGAACGGCTGGCATGGAGGGTGATTACTGAACTGAAGCTCTACGAAGCACCAGGGTTCCGAGGAAGGTTTGAGAAGAAGTTTCCTGGGTTCAGGCCGGATGAGCCGAGCGCTGGCGCGCGCGAGTGGTTGCTGACGCGATTCAAGCGGCAATTGCTGGTGGAGGCAATGCCGCGGACCCTGGTGCTGCAGATACGCTTTCGGTCAAAGGATCCTGCACTCTCCGCAGCAGTGGCGAATGGGCTGATCCGAGCCTACGAGGAGAACGAGAATGAAGCACACATCCGAGCGACCACGGAGGACTCCAGCTGGCTTCGGGAACAGTTGAAGGGCCTTAAAGCGAGGATGGAGGCAAATCAGGCTCGGTTGTCGGGGTTTGAGCAGGAGCACGGAATCCTGGCAGTTCCAGCCATGGATGATGCGCAGAAGGATCCGGGCGCGAGCAACCCGATGCTGGTTCAGTTGGTTGAGTTGGACAGAGAACTCGTGGCTGCGACAACAGAGCGGATCGTGAGCGAGGCGGCCTACCGGGCAGCGAGCGAGGGTGACCCGGAGGTAGTGGCCGAGACGCGACAGGGGACAGCAGAAGGAAGCAACAACCTGGAGACAGTGCTACTGGGACAGATTCGGACGCAACGCAGCGGCCTTGAAGAGGAGCAGGCGCAACTGAGCACCGAGCATGGGCCGAACTTTCCCCGCGTGGTGGAGATCAAGAAGGAACTCGATGACCTGGAGAAGCAGCGGCAAGCCGCGGATGCCAAATTGGTGGAGCACTTCCGCAGCGCTTTTCAGATGGCCGAGCAACGCGAGAACGATGTACGAAAGAGCCTGGAAACGGTCACTGCGCAAGATTTGAAGTTGAACGAAGCGGCGACGCAGGCTCTGGTGATGATGCAGGAGGCACGAACGAGTGGAGAGCTTTATTCACGAGTCGAGGGAAAGGTGGAAGAAGCGTCGCTGAATGCAGGGGTGCACAGCTCGCACATCTCGGTGGTGGACTCTGCACGGGAGCCAGCGAAGGCCGCGGCCCCCGATCTTCCGGTGTATATGACAATCACGTTCTTTATAGGCCTTTGGCTTGCGGTGGGGTGTGTTTTGGCGGTGGAGTCAATGAGTTCCGCGGGAAGAGTAACTGCGACGTTCCTGGCGATGGTGGTGGTGGCGAGTGCAATGGCACACGGACAGCCTCCGACTCCGACGACCTCAGGTTTGCCCTCGGGCGTAGCGCATCCGATCACCACAGAGGAGAATCGCGCGCGCGGGATAGGACAGGTGGACGCGCAAGCGACAGATGCTGCGGCGAATGCCATGCAGGCAGCGAATCCGGGAACGAACCCGGCAACCAACGTTTCAGGCGGACTGGTTGAGTCGCCGATGGCGGGGCCGATCGGGCCGGGAGATTTGCTGGAGATCAACGAGTTCCACACGCCGGGGTTCCGGACGGTTGCGCGAGTGAGCGCGGCAGGGACAGTGACGTTGCCAATGGTAGATGAGGTAAACCTGAAAGGTCTTGATGAGCAGGAGGCAGAAAGGAAAATCGAAGAGGCACTCGTTGCGAAGGGGATGCTGCTGCATCCGCACGCGTCAGTGTTCGTGATGGCCCAGGCGGGACAAGACGTAAGCGTGCTGGGAGAGGTGGCAAGGCCTGGGGTGTATCCCTATACGCTCCATCATCGGCTGCTGGATCTGATTTCGGCGGCGTCGGGACTTTCGCAGTCCGCAGGACGGCTGGTGAACGTCTTTCATCGCAGCGATCCTCAGACGCCCCACCCGGTGGTGCTTGATCCTGGCGGGACCGACACGAGTTCCGATCACAATCCGGAGTTGATGCCCGGAGATACGGTGCAGGTGAGCCGGGCGGGACTGGTGTACGTAATTGGCGACGTGGTGCGGCCGGGCGGGTTTCCAGTGGATCCGGCGCAGGGGCTGACGGTGGTGCAGGCGCTGTCGTTGGCCTGGGGGCCGAGCCAGAATGCAGCGACGGGAAGGGCATTGCTGATTCGCGAACAAAAGGGAGGGCGGACCCTGACAACGCTGAACCTGGGCAAGATGATCCACGGTCAGGAGCCGGACCAACCAATTCACGACAGGGACATTTTGTTCGTGCCGGATTCGACGGCGAAAAACCTTTGGAACAAGACGCTGGAGTCGGCAATCCAGTCCGTGGTGGGGGTTTCGATCTACGCGGCCATGGTTTACTCGCAGAGGTTTTAAAAAGATGAGACGCGTGGCGTGGGGAGCGATGCTTGCGTTTGCCTTCACAATTCCATGGGAGTATTCGCTGAACCTCGGCGAGCCTCTGGGGCATGTGGCGCGTATAGCGGGCATCCTCGCGCTGCTGGCGGCAATTCCCGCGGTGCTGCAAGGGGGGCGACTGCGAACGCCAGGACCGATTCAGTGGCTGGTGCTGGCGTTCTACCTGTTGATGTGCGCGAGCTACTTTTGGTCGATTGCGCCGGACGCGACTCTCGAAAAGATGCGGGGATTCTTTCAGGAGCTGATGATTGTCTGGCTGGTGTGGGAGTTTGTTGAGAGTCCTGACGATATTCGGAGCTTGATGCGGGCCTACGTTGCCGGAGCGTGGGTACTGGCGCTGCTGACGCTGTGGAGCCTTGCCTCCGGCGCTGCGGAGGTCGACCAGATTCGGTTTGTGGCGGAAGGGCAGGACGCCAACGATATGGCCCGCTATCTGGATATGGGACTGCCGATGGCGGCGCTGCTTTTGACTTGCGAGCGGGGCAAGGGGGCGAAGCTCTTTGCAGGGGGCTATCTACCGCTTGGAGTGCTTGCCGTGGTGGTGACAGCCTCGCGCGAAGGGTTTGTCGCAGCGTTGATTGCTCTGGCCGGATGCGGTGTGCTGCTCTTTTGGCGGTTCAAACGTGCGGTAGTGAGTGCTATCGCTCTATTGCCGGCATTGGTGGTGGGACTTTCGCTCGTTGTTCCACATGGAACCTTTGAGCGACTGGCGACGATCCCGGAAGAGTTAAATCGCGGCGATCTTAACCAGCGCTGGAATATCTGGGACGCGGGCTGGCAAGCCTTTATTCACGCGCCTCTTGCAGGCACAGGAGCGGGATCGTTCGTGAGCGCGGCAGGATTGAATCCGGTAGACACTGCGCACAATACGGCGTTGTCGATTTTGGCCGATGGGGGGTTGCTGGCTTTGTTTGTTGCAGCAGCAATTTTGGCGCTGACAGCGCGCGCGGTGGCGCAGATGCGTGGGCCGCTTCGGTTAGCACTTGCTACCGCGCTAGCGGGTTGGTTCACGACGTCGCTGGTGGCGACCGTGGAAGAGAATCGCTCAACATGGCTGCTGATTGGAGTGATTGCTGTAGCTGGAAGAATGGCGGCGGATGATTCTCGCGCTGTGCAGCTGTGCTTCGGAGAGAGGTTTGTGCCAAAGGAAATGCCGGAAGGGTTGCGCGCTGAGAATCCTCGACCATGTGCGACTGACGCGGGTGAGCCCTTGTGTCCGTAATGGCGCACGTAGGTCAACTCTTTGAAGGAGAGAGCGTCAATCGCCGCATTTTTCGCGCAGCGGCGTCGGTGACGGCTGCGGGACTCATTGTGAAGCTGGTGGCCACCTTAAAGGAGGTTGCGCTGGCGGGAGTGTATGGGCGGTCCGATGCGATGGAGGCCTTCCTTGCAGCGGCATTGATTCCGAGCCTGTTGATCAACCTGGTTTCTGAATCGATGAATCAGTCGCTGGTGCCAACGCTGGTTCGGGTTCGTGCGCAACAAGGGCACGAGCGAGCGCAACAACTGTTGTCAAACTCGATGCTGTGGATGTGCGTGCTGCTGGGCGCGGTCTCAGTGCTTGCGGGTTTGGGCGCCAAAGGGATGTTCCCGCTCATCGCATCGCACTTTCCGCCGGAGAAGCTGGCGCTTTCAATCCGGCTGTTTTATGCGATGCTTCCGCTGGTGCTCATCACTGGCGTAGCCAGCAATTGCACAGCGGTGCTGAATACGTTCGATCAGTTTGCGCTGCCGGCCCTGGCCCCTATGGCGATCTCACTGGCAATCATTGCGGGGACGCTGGCGCTGGGTGGCAAGCTTGGAATCTGGGCGCTGGTGTACTCGACACTGGCCGGATCGTTGACGCATGCGGCAGTTGTCGCGTGGATGATGAATGTTCACGGCTACAAGCTGCGACTGCGCTGGCACGGAATGACCGAGGGAACGCGGGAGGTGGCGGGTCAATACGGGCCGGTACTGCTGGGCGGGATTCTGGCATCGGGAGGATTGCTGGTGGATCAGTCGATGGCCGCATCGCTGACATCGGGGAGCGTGGCGGCGCTGGTGTATGCGAATCGATTTGTGAGCGTGGTGTTGACGCTTTTAGCCGGCGCGGTGGGGACGGCGGTGGCGCCTTACTTCTCGCACATGCTGGCCGCGAGTGATTGGAAGGGTTGCCGGCACACGCTAAAGACATGGGTGCGTTTAACAGCGGCCGTATCGGTCCCAATCGCAGCGGGTTTGATCGCGGGGTCGCACCTGCTCATCCGTGTTGCATTTGAGCGGGGCGCCTTCGGCAAGCAGGACACCGCGGTGGTGGCGCCTGTGCTTGCAATGTACGCGATCCAGATTCCGTTTTTTGTTTGCAGCCGCGTCTTTTACCGGTTCCTGGTAGCGATGCGACGGACGGACCTGATTCTTTACTGTGGAATGCTCAACCTGGCGTTGGATGTGGTTCTGAATCTTGCCTTGATGCGCTTTTTCGGCGTCGCGGGAATTGCATTGGCCACTTCGCTCTGGACGGTGAGCACATTCTTCTTTCTGTGGTACTGGACGCGGCGGTTGTTGCCGGCTGCCGAGGCACATAACGCTTGATCCAGGTCGGAGGTGGCGCACGATGATTCCCGAACCAGCCCAGTATCTGTTGCGATTTGACGACCTGTGCCCAACGATGCGTCAGAGCCAGTGGGCGAGGGTATTGCCAGTGATTGAGGAATTGGGGATCCGGCCGATCCTTGCCGTTGTTCCGGATAATCAGGATCGCGACTTGCAGCATGAAGCTGCCGATCCTGAGTTCTGGGCGAGTATGCGCAGGCTGGAGACCGCTGGGGCAACGACCGCGCTGCATGGGTTCCAGCATTTGTGCAACAGCGTGGGCAAGAGCCTTGTCCCACTGCACGAGCGCTCGGAGTTTGCCGGCGTGGACGAGAGCACGCAGAGGCAGTGGATACGGGCTGGGTTGAGTATGCTCCGCGAACAAGGGCTGAATCCGAAGGTATGGGTTGCGCCGCGCCATGGGTTTGACCGGGCTACATTACGGGCATTGAGGGCCGAGGGAATCAAGGTGCTGTCGGATGGGTTGACTCGGATTCCGTTTCGCCGCGGCGGAGTTACGTGGATCCCGCAACAACTGTGGGAGCCGGCTGAGAAGCGTCTTGGGCTGTGGACGATCTGCACGCATTGCAATTCGGCACGGACGGCTGAGATGGAAGCGTTGGCGGCCTTCATGCGGCGGAACGCGCGCAGCTTTACCTCAATCGACCGAGTGATGGCTGAGTTTGAAGTGCGGGAACTGGAGGCTGGAGAGTGGATGTATGAAAGGTTTGCAACGCTGCGCCTTCAGGCATCTCGAATGAAGAAACGGCTGTTGCGCGGACCGAGACGAATGCGCTTGGGCTAGTTGCTGATCATGCCGATACTACGGGCGAGCTGTGTTGAACCGTGGCTCCGCCGGTGGAGGTCTCGGCTAGAAAGCGATCGATGAGTGCCTCCCATGCGGCGAGTGCCGGCTTGAGGGCGAAGGGCTCGACGAAGGCATGGTGAAAGCGCTGGCCAGGCTCGAGGGCGGTGAGGGCTGTGATCAACGTGTCTGCAAGTTCTTGGGCGGTTGAGGCTGAGGCGAGCCAGACCCCTGTCTGTCGATCGACGAGCTCAACGAGGCCGTCTGAGGCAGGTGTGGTGACGATGGGCAGGCCGACGGCGGCAGCTTCGAGCAGAGCGTTGGGAAGTCCCTCATGACGCGAGGACAACACAAAGAGTGCTGCGGCTGAAAAGTAGGATGCCGGGGCGGCTACGTGGCCGAGGAAACGGACCGCAGCGTCAAGCGAGAGAGTGCAACAGAGAGCTTTCAACAAAGGCTCTTCGGGGCCGCTTCCCGCGATGAGCAGGTCGGCTGATGGGAATTGCCGGCGGACGTGGGAGAGAGATCTGAGCAGGAGGTCAAAGCCTTTTTCGTGCGACAGCCTTCCGACGGCGAACAGGTGAGGACCGGAGTTTGGCCAGGCCTCGGACTGGGCGGGTTTGGCTGACCGAATCGCGTCTATATCGATGGGGTTTGGCAGGACGCTGATGCGGTTTCCGGGGACTGCGAAGTTTTCCGCCAGGTCGCGTGCCATGGCGTCGGATTGGCAAAGCACACAGTCGGCTCGGCGATACAGGGTTCGATAGAGGAGCCGGTTATGCCGGGGAAGTTCGGCGAGCGCGGACGAGGCAGTGGCGTTTTGGCGGATGAGAATTCGAACAGGAAAGCCAAGAAAGGGGCGGAGCAACAATACCAGGAAGTTGAGATGAAACATGCTGGAGAGGATCAATTGGGGGCGGAGTCCGCGTAGAAGTTGAAGCAAAGGAAGAGCGGCCGAGCGTACTCGCCGGGCGCCGAGGGGATGGACGGTCACCCAAGGCGGGAGCCGCGAATAGGCGAGTTCGGGGGCGTCTGCAGTTTGAGTGATGAGTGCGAGGTGCAAATCGTATTTCTGTGAAGAGAGGCCGCGGGCGAGCTGGGCGGTGACTTGCTCGGCACCTCCACCGCCGAGATGCGGGATGAGCAGGAGCAAACGAGGCCGCGGATTGGGTTGATCACTGGCTGTCATGACACGAATGCCGGCGCGACTAGGGCGAGTATAAGGGCGAGGTGGGTGTTTCGCTTTGGTATCAGATACCTTCGTGCCGTTGCATGACAAGTACGATGTTGTGCAAAAGTGGTACACGTAATTAAGAACTCCAAATCATTGCTGTTATTTCCACAGGGCTGGTCCACAGTCAGTCCTGAACTTGTGGAACTGCATTCGGCTTTGAATCTCTCGTCAGTGCGCTCACCATGACGAGTAATTCCCCAGGGATCAACGCAGGATTGAAAGCAACGATGGAAACGTTGCCGGAGTCCCGCAGGGAATGAAGGCCGCTCAATGCATCCCAGGGAAGCACGTCGATCAGCTACAACGCAGTTTCCTGCCAGTTCGTGTCAAAGCCCTCACATCGTGGTCGGGATCACCAGTTCCCAGACCTGCCTGAATTTGACTGGACGTCTTTCCGCTTTGCGGGAGGCTGGCTTTCGGGTGACCCTGATTTCCAGTCCCGGCGAACTGCTTGATCGGACAGCGCGGCAGCAAGGCGCGGAGGCAGTCGCCGTTCCAATCAAGCGAACCATTGCGCCGTGGGCCGATTTCGTGTCACTGGTGCGGCTCTGGTGGATGCTGACCATGCGGCGCCCGGACCTGACGGAGTTCAGCACTCCCAAGGCAGGTTTACTGGGAAGCATCGCCAGTTTGATGGCGGGTGTTCCCAGGCGGGTGTATATGCTCCGTGGACTCAAGCTCGAGTCGACCAGGGGACTGAAGCGACGAATTCTGCTGGTGACAGAGAAGGTGGCAGCCCGATGTTCGCAGGTTGTCTTGTGCAATAGCGAGAGCATGCGCAGTGAAGCATTGGCGCTGGGGATTGCTCCTGCCGGCAAGCTGAGAGTGCTGGGGGATGGAAGTAGCAACGGAGTGGATCTGAGAAAATTCTCACCCGGACCTACAGACGTCCGAGAGCGGCTTGGGATTCCCGCTGCGGCGCCGATTGTGGGGTTCGTAGGGCGACTGACCGAGGATAAGGGCGTGCCCGAACTTATCGAGGCATTTGATGCGATCCTGCGGCGCGTTCCCGAGGCGCATCTGCTGCTGGTGGGATGGTTTGATGCGGCAGAAGATGCACTGGACGAGGCCGTGCGAAAGCGAATCGAGAATCATCCCCGCATCCACAGTACGGGGTATGTGGCGGACACTGCGCCTTACTATCGGGCGATGGATCTGATGACTCTGCCAACGTGGCGCGAGGGGTTCCCAAATGCAGTGCTCGAGGCTGCGGCCACGGGGATCCCGGTGATCACGACGCTGTGCACGGGATCGCGGGATTCAGTGGTGCCTGAGGTGACGGGGCTTTTGATTCCTCCAGGGTATCCTGAGGCAATCAGCGAGGCGGTGTTGAAACTCCTGTTGAATCCGGCGCAACGGCAGCGCATGGGCGCGGCTGCGCGAAGGTGGGTGTTGGAGCACTATACCAACGAGCGTGTGCTGGGGTTGCTGACGGGGTATTACAAGAGCCTGCTGGAACAGACACCGCGGCAATCGGCGGCCTACGGAGTCAAGGTTGCAGAGGTGGCGCAGTAGAAACGCCTGGCGCGGGGTCGGAATTAAGGACCGGGGCGGGCGGGATCTGGAGCGTGTGCGCAGCCGACTCAGCAGCGTGCAGGACTTCGTTGGGAACGATACCCAGGCAAAGGGTGGCAGCGACAGACAGAAGCAGTGAAGCCCCTACAGCAATCCCAATTTCGGGAGTGTGACGGGCGGGTTGGGCTGAGGTTTCAGTGCGCTTCGCGGCGGTGAGGGCGAAGCGGAGATAGTATGCGGCTGCCAGGCCGGAGTTGAGAAGGCCGATGATGGCGAGCACCACTGCGCCGCCGTCAACGGCTGCGGAGAAGGAATAGAACTTGCCGAAGAAGCCGCCGGTGAAGGGAATTCCGACCAGCGAGACGAGGAAGAAGATGAGCAGGCTGCCGAGGAGCGGCGTGCGGTAGATGAGGCCCTTGTAATCCGCGATCATGGGGTGGGCCTCGTCATAGCCACCAACCAGCGTAATCACAGCGAAGATGCCCACGTTCATGGCGGCGTAGGCCGCGGTGTAGAAGGCTGCAGCTGCAATGCTGTTGGCTCCGAGACCGGCGAAGGCCGCGAGCAGGTAGCCGGCGTGCGCTATTGAGGAGTAGGCCAGCATGCGCTTGACGTTCTCCTGGCGGAGCGCGGCAAGATTGCCGACCGTCATGGAAAGCACGGCGACGACCCACAGCAGCGGATGCCAGAGCGTGTGCAGGGACGGGAAGAGCTCGTAGACAACGCGCAGTAGAAGTGCGAAGGCGGCTGCCTTGGGTGCCGTGGACATGAGCGCGACGGCGGGAGTGGGTGAGCCCTCATAAACGTCGGGGGTCCAGACGTGGAAGGGCGCTGCAGAGACCTTGAAGAGGATGCCGATGAGCATCAGGCCTAGGCCGGCAACGACGAAGGTGCGATCGGGGGCGGCAGCTATGAGGCGGGCGGCCTCGTAGACCTGCGTGGTGCCCGTAGCGCCGAAGATGAGCGCGATGCCGTAAAGCAGAAAGCCGGTAGCGAAGGAACCGAGCAGGAAGTACTTGATTGCAGCTTCGGGACCGCGGCCGGTGTTCTTGCGGTAGCCGGCCAGGATGTAGGTGGAGATTGAAGAAATCTCAAGAGCGATGAAGACCACGAGGAGTTCGACAGCCGAAGTGAGCAAGCACATGCCGACTGCACCGAAGACAATGAGCGCGTAGAACTCGCCCTGGTGGTGGCTGTCAGCGGGCAGTGTATCCAGCGTGAGCAGGAGTGAGGCGAGTACGATGCCGCAGATGAGTACGTGGAAGAAGACGGTGAAGGCGCTGGTTTCGACGGTTCCGTAGAAGCCTGTGCCCTGGGGTAGCGAGAGCTGCCAGAGGCTGGCCCACAAGGCGAGAGTGGTACCTAAAGCAGCGACCCAGCCGAGCGGACGGCGTGCTACTCCAAAGGACAGCGAGGCGTCGATCAGCATGACAAGAACGCCGGTGCAGGCGAGGATGACCTCGGGAAGTATGCGGTAGATGTCGGGCACTGGGTTCACCGCTGGACCTCCCGGTTGAGCTCAAGATTCATCATGTCCTGTTGGGCAAATGATGCTGGACGCGCTTGGGGCGTATGCACTCCAGATTGAATCGAAGGCATCCAGAAGTTAGGTGCAAGGCCGAGCAGGAGCATGAGCACGGCGAGTGGCCATAGGGTCAAGAGCTGACCGAAGCCAAGGTCGAGTGCGGGGCGCGACGATGTGAGGTCAGAGAGCGAACCGTAGAAGAGGCGCTGCACGAGCCAGAGCATGTATGCGGCTCCGAGGATGACGCCGAGTGTGGCGAGGCTGGCCCATGAGCGGCTTACTCCGCCAAAGGTGCTCGAAAGGACAAGGAACTCGCCAACGAAACCACTCAACATGGGCAGGCCGATCATGGCCAGCGTTGCAATTACAAAGAAAGTGGCGGTTCGGGGCAGCTTGGCGGCCAGGCCGCCGTACAGATTGATTTGGCTGGTGCCGTAGCGGTCGTAAAGGTAGCCGAGAAGCAGGAACAGCGCGGCATCGGCGATGCCGTGGCTGAGGATTTGGTAGATGGCGCCCGTGGAGCCGTTCAGCGTGAACCCGTAGAGCCCAAGGACGATGAGGCTCAGGTGGCTGAGCGCGGCAAAGGCGAGCAGACGCCAGAAGTCGCGCTGGGCCAGGGCGAGGCATGCGCCGTAAAGGATGCCGATGACGGCGAGAGCGATGAGGTAAGGCGCAGCCGCGCGGGCCTGCACCGGGAACAGGCCGATATGGAAACGCAGCATGGAATAAAGGCCGAGTTTGCCGGCGACGACCATGGCCAGAGCAACAGGCGCTTCGCTGAACGAGTCGGCGAGCCAACCGTGAAGCGGAAACACTGGAACCTTAACCGCGAAAGCGAAGAGAAACGCGAGGGCGCACCAGCAAAGCGCGCCGGCAGGCAGGGCGCCGCTTGCAACCCAGTATTGAATCACGTTGAAGTCAAAGCTTCCGGTCTTCGCGTAGAGCCATAGGATTGCGACAAGCAAAGGTGCTGATGGAATGAATGTGAAGAGGAAGAACTTCATCGCGGCCTTGGGGCCGTCTTTGCGGCCGTACATGGCGATGAGGATGGCCATGGGGACCAGCGACAGCTCCCAGAAGCCGTAGTAAAGCATCAGGTCGAGCGAAATGAAGACGCCAAACATGGCGGTTTGCTGGACGAGGAAGAGCGCGAAGAAGACCTTGCGGCGCTCCTTGATGGCGTTCCAACTGGCGACCACGCCGACGGGCGCGAGCAGGCCCACGAGAACCACCAGCCAGAGGCTGAGGCCATCGATGCCGACGTGGTAGAAGATGCCAGCGCCGCTCCTTCCCAGTTCGATCCAGGGTTGGTCGGGGTGGTTGACTTCAAATTGAAAGCCTGACTGGCCAGCCACAAAGTGCGCAGGCAGATGAAGCGCAAGGCCGAGGGTCACGAGAGAAGTGAGAAGCGCAATCCAGTTGGGGAGTTTGGCGCGATCGGGCATGAGCGCAACCAGCACGGCTCCGGCAAGGGGAACGAGAAGCAGCAGCGTGAGGATGGATTGGTTAATTGCGTTCATCGGTTACCAACCCTTCCAGAACGTTGAAATGCCGTGCGAGGCGAGGAGCGCGGGTGCAAAAAGAAAGAGGAGCAGGGCCGCGGCACCGGCGGCGAGCCATGCCGCGTAAGAGCGGAGATTGCCTGATTGCCAGCGCTGCAAGAGAGCGCCGGCGAAGGTCGCTATACCGCCGAGCAGCCACGCAAGCCCCCCGAGGATCGCGTTGTCGACCACCCAGCCGAGCACGTAGGTGGACAGGGCGAGCAGCGGCTTGACAATGACTGCGCCGTAGAACTCGTCGACGTAGTACTTGTGAACGAGTACGTTGTAAGCGCCGGGCATGGCTGCGGCGAGTTCTGTGGGGCGCGAAGGCTTCTGGCGGTAGAACAAGTCTGCGATGAACCAGCCGAGCAGGGCCACAGCGACTGCGACAATGCTGAAGATGATCTCAAGCTGCGAACTGCCGGCTTCGACTGCGCGCGCGCCAGTTGCGGGCGCGAGATAGGCTGCGAAACGTTCAATGCCAATCCAGCCGCCAACGACGGACAGAAACGCAAGAATCACCAGCGGGCCAAGCATGGACCACGGGCTCTCGTGCGGGTGCGCATCGTGACTGCGCGACTCGCCGGTGAATGTTAGATACCAGAGACGGAACATGTAAAAAGCGGTGAGCGCGGCGGTGACCAGTCCAACGAAATAGAGCGCCTTGCCAAGCGTGCCCTGCTGGAATGCGGCAAATAGGATGGCGTCTTTTGAGAAGAAGCCGGCGAACGGTGGAATGCCGGCAATGGCAACTACGCCGACTGTCATGGTGAGAAAGGTGATGGGAAGTTTCTTCCGGAGGCCGCCCATTTTGCGCATGTCCTGCTCGCCCCCCAGGCCATGAATTACGGAGCCCGCGGCAAGGAAGAGCAGCGCCTTGAAGAAGGCGTGGGTCATGAGGTGGAAGATAGCGGCGGAGTAGGCCGCAACGCCACATCCGAGGAACATGTAGCCAAGTTGCGAGATGGTGGAGTAGGCAAGGACTCGCTTGATGTCATTCTGCACGAGGGCCATGGTGGCGGCAAACAGCGCTGTAGCCGCGCCGATGATGGCGACGACGGAGAGCGCGATGGGGGCGCGGTCAAACAGGAAGTGCATGCGGGCGACGAGATAGACGCCGGCCGTGACCATGGTGGCCGCGTGGATCAGGGCGGAGACCGGCGTGGGGCCTTCCATGGCGTCGGGCAGCCAGATGTAGAGCGGAAGCTGTGCGCTCTTGCCGGCTGCGCCGAGCATGAGGCAGAGGGCGATGCAGGTGAGTACACCGCCTGTCCATACGGGATTGGCGGCCAGCTTCGCGGCGATCTCACTGAAGGTGAGCGTTCCAAAGTTCGCTAGCAGCATGAACATGGCGATGAGGAAGCCGAAGTCGCCGATGCGGTTGACGATGAAGGCCTTCTTACCGGCATTCGCAGCGGAGTCCTTGGTGAACCAGAAGCCGATGAGCAGGTAGGAGGCGAGCCCGACGCCCTCCCAGCCGATGAACATCACGAGGGTGTTGCCCGCAAGGACCAGAACGGTCATGAAGAAAAGGAAGAGATTGAGGTAGCTGAAGTAGCGCGCGTATCCCTTATCGTGGGCCATGTAGCCGACGGAGTAGATGTGGATGAGGAAACCCACGCCGGTGACGACGAGCAGCATCACGAGCGAAAGTTGGTCGAGGACGAAGGTAAAGTCGATGTGAAGGGTGCCGACGGTGATCCAGGGGCCGAGGGTTTCGATATAAGGGAGTCCAACGAGTACAGGGCCGGGACCGGCGTTAGGGAACGCAAAAAGCGCTGCCCAGAGCACCACGGCAAACGATGCCAGCGGCGCAAGCAATGCTACCGTTGTGACCAGGGCCCTGGGCAGACGTTTGCCCAGCAGTCCGTTGATCAGAAATCCCGCCAAAGGCAACAGCGGAATGAGCCAGAGATGGAGAGGGGCGTTCATAGTTTCATCAGGTCGATGCGGTCGACGGCCAGGGTTGCGCGAGCACGGAAGATTGCGATGATGATGGCAAGCCCGACGGCGGCTTCAGCGGCGGCGACCATCATGACGAAGAAGACAAAGATCTGGCCTTTGACGGCGTGCCACTGGTGGGCAAACGTGACAAAGGACAAGTTGACGCCATTGAGCATGAGCTCGATGGACATGAAGACGGTAATGAGATTGCGTTTGATGAGAAAGCCGAGAACGCCAAGCACAAAGAGCGTAGCACTGAGGATGAGGTACCAGGAGATGGGAACCTGATCGGTCATTTGGACGTCCTTTCCGGCTTTCCATGGTCCTGGTCTCCATGGGGATCGCCGCTTCCGTGGCTGGCCAGAGCAACTGCGCCGAGAATGGCGATGAGAATAAGGACTGAAGTGACTTCAAATGGCAACAGCAGTTCGTGGAACAGCACGCGGCTGAGGTCTTCAGTGGAGGTGATGCCATCGCTGAGTCGAGCCACACCGAGGCCAGGCGTCTTGAGGATCACCGTGGCAAAGATGGCAAGCAGGGCAACTACGGCAGGAAAGCCAACTGAGCGGGCCGTGCGGCTGCCCATGGTGCGCTCTTCGCGGCCGGCATTGAGCAGCATGATCACAAATGTGAAAAGCACCATGACGGCGCCGCCGTAGACAATGACCTGGGCGACAGCTAGGAATTCAGCTCCGAGCAGCAGATAGAGCACCGCCAGAGAGGTCATCACCACGATGAGCGAAAGGGCACTCGATATGGGATGGCTCTGGAGCAGGAGGTTAATGGCCCCAGCCAGGCAAATTCCGGCAAACAGGAGAAACAGGATCAGGTGCATCGTTCCCTGAGTATCTGGCTAGAGCCGGAAACGTCCCGGCTGGTTAGAGGGAAGAACGGCGTTGCAGGTGAATCATCGGTCGGAAATCCCTTCCGATTGTAAATCAGCGGTAAGCGAGCCACAGGCTCGTTGCAACAATGTTGAGCATGGCCACGGGAAGCAAAATGCGCCATCCGAAGTTCATGAGTTGGTCGTAGCGAAACCGGGGCAGCGTTCCGCGCACCCAGACGTAGAGACAGAGGAACAAGAAGACCTTGCTCACGAACCAGAAGAGCGAGAGCGCGGCGTTGACGAATGGGTTCTGGAACGGGCCAATGAGATCGCCGAGGGGGCTGGTCCAACCGCCGAAAAAGAGCAGCGTGGCGACGCAGCCAACGGTGATCATGTTGCCGTACTCGGCCATGAAGAACATGGCGAACTTCATTGAGCTGTACTCGGTGTGATAGCCGCCGGTGAGTTCGCTCTCCGCTTCAGGCAGATCGAACGGGGAACGATTCGTCTCAGCGTAAGCAGCGATGAGGTAAACGAAGAACGCGACAAATTGCAGGCCGCCAAATACGTTCCAGGAGGCGATGCCGTGTGTGGCTTGTTGCTCGACGATCTTGCGGAGATTGAGAGAACCCGCGCGGAGAACGACGCCGACCAGCGAAAGGCCAAGTGCCAGTTCGTAGCTGATCAATTGCGCTGAGGAGCGGAGCGAGCCAAGCAGCGAGTATTTGTTGTTTGAGGACCATCCGGCAAGGGCGATGCCATAGACGCCGATGGAGGTGACGGCCAGGATGACGAGCAGGCCGATGTTGACGTTGGCGATCTCAAATAGATCAACCCCGCCTGGGCCGGCCTTGGGCACGCCGAATGGTACGACGGAGAGAGACATGCAGGCGCAACCAAGCGACAAGATCGGCGCGAGAATATAGAGCGGCTTGTAGACCCCTGAAGGGATCATGTCTTCTTTAAGGAAGGATTTCGCGCCATCTACCAGCGGCTGGAGCAGGCCGAAGGGACCGACCCGGCTGGGCCCCCAGCGATTCTGGATGCGGCCCACCAGCTTGCGCTCGAGCAGCACGGTGTAGGCGATGCCCATAAGGAACATCACCGTGAACACGGCTACCTTGAGCAAGCTCCAGAGGAAAAACACGAGAATCGTCACTTCGCTTCTCCTGAGCGAAGTCCGCCGTGGCGGACGTAGCCGAAGGACCTGCGGTTGGTTTCGCTCTTGTTATTAAGCTTCACTTGATACATCTCTCAGTCGGCCGCGGATTCTGCCAGTTCGTGTTGCTGATGCTGCTCAAGTTGCTGAAGGGCAATGCTGTAGCGGCCCAAAGTTCCAGCGGTGAAGAGGCCCGAGTGCGCGGGTGTGATGAATGCGGGCGCGGCAGCAATGGCCGAGACGGGCACGAAGCCGGGTTCTGTGGACACGTCGTTGCCGGTCAGCAGGTTGATGCGATCCAGCGCATAGCCTGGGACAAGGCGGGCAATCTCGTCGAGCACTGCAAGCGGATCGAAGGGACTGAGCTTGAGCTCCAGGTTGTTGGCTTCGAGCCAAACTGCATGGCGATCGGCCTCGCCAGCCTGTGCGCCGCGAGACTGGCCAAGATCGGCTGTGACGCCGCCCCCATTTACTGTTGCCCCGAAGGGAACAAGCGTTTTGACGTCGACGCCCATGGCTCCGGCGAGGCGGACGAGTATCTCGAAGTCGGGCTTGACGCCGGCGCGGTCGGCAGCTTTCTTCACCAGTTGCACATCGCCGTAAGAGTTGGTGACTGTGCCGGACTTCTCGTAAAGGCTGGCCGCAGGCAAGACAATGTCGGCGAGGGCAGCAGTCTCAGTGAGGAAGATGTCCTGCACGATGAGGAAGGTGCTCTTGAGGCTGGCGGGATCGAGGGTCAGGCCTGCGAGCGGATTTGCCCCGACGATAAGCAACGCGCCAAGTTCGCCCTTTGTTGCTGCGTTAAAGATCTCGGGGAGCGACTTGCCGGGAGTCTGCGGCAGGTTCGAGTACTCGGCGAATGTGCCGGGAGCTGAGACCGGCACGTAGCCCGGAAGCAAGTCGGGATGCAGGCCCATGTCGGCCGCGCCGCGCGAGTTGGCGAAGTCGCCGAGGCAGGCGAAACGGACATTGGGGCGCTTGAGTCCCCAGGCGACAAGTGCCTCGATATTGGTTCCGCGGAACTCCTCGCCGAAGACGACGATAAGCGATTCCTCAGCGAGCACCGCTGCGCTGAAATCAGCGTGGGCGTGCTTGATGTTGTTCGTTTCGAGGAAGGCGGCGAAACCTGTGTAGCCATTTTCAGGAAGGGGATAGACGGCCTTGGCCTGACGCTCGAGCTTGATGCGCTTTGTGTTGGCGACGTAGAGGCGCGCGCGATTGAGGCGGACGTTGGTGCGGATTTGCCAGGCCAGCAGTGGATGCTCGCTGGTCGGGTCGCCTCCAACGAGAAGAATGGCTGGAGCGGTGGCAAGGTCGCGAAGGCTGGCCGAGCGGCCCATTTGTCCGGCGAGCGATCGGGCAAAGGATGCATAGTCCGTAGTGCGCTCGTGGTCGATGTTGTTCGTGCCGAGCACGGCCCGTGCGAACTTCTGCAGCAGGTAGTTTTCTTCGTTCGTGGTATGGTTCGAACCGATAACCCCGATGGCAGAGCCACCGCGGGCATCGCGAACTTCTTTCAACTTTGCGGCGGCGGCGCGCAGAGCACGATCCCAGGTGGTGGGCTCGAGCTTGCCCTGGGCATTGCGCAAGAGCGGCGTGTTGAGGCGATCCTTGCTCTCAACGAAGTCGAAGCCGAAGCGCCCCTTGGCACATAGGAAGTCGTTGTTAATGCCGCTCTTGTCGCGGTTGTCGGCGCGGATGATTTCAGAGCCGTCGTTTGACTGGCGAATGCCGAGCGTGACCTTGCAGCCGTCGCCGCAGTGCGTGCAAACGGTTGAAACGTGCTTCATCTCCCACGGCCGCGTCTTGTAGCGATAGCTCCCGCTGGTCAACGCGCCGACTGGGCAGACATCGATGCACATGCCGCACTGTTCGCAGTCGAGCTGGTCCAGGTGGGCTTTTCCGGCGGGGTCGTTGGGAGCGATGACGGAGCTGACGCCCCGATTTTGCACGCCGAGCGCCCACACGTCCATGCCTTCGCCGCACATTCGCACGCAGCGATAGCAGAGAATGCAGCGAGGACGGTCATAGTAGACAGCGGGCGACCACTGCTGCTCGTCCCGATGAGCCTTGGCTTCGGCGTAGAGGCTCTCGCCCGCGCCGTACTTGAAGGTCATGTCCTGCAGCTCGCACTCGCCGCCCGCATCGCAGACAGGACAATCGAGCGGATGATTTCCGAGAAGCAGTTCGATCGTGGCCTTACGCGCTTGCGCGATTTCAGGCGACTCAGTAATAAAGACCTGGCCTTCGGCGACGGTGGTGGTGCAGGCGGTCTGGAGCTTGGGAACTTTCTCCTGACGCACAACGCACATGCGGCACGCAGCTTGGAGGCTGAGGCCGGGGTAGTAGCAGAAGGCGGGAATCTCAATGCCGGCTTTGCGGCATGCGTCAATGAGCAGCGTGCCGCCGGGGGCGGTGAGCTTCTTTCCGTCGACTGTGAAGTTTACGTCGGGCATTATCCTCTTCTTTTCGACTGCAAATCTTATGCAGTCATTTCCTCGCGCACCGCCGGCGTCGTGGGCATATCGATCTCAAGCGACTCGACAATGAAATAGTGTTCAGGATCGGAAACTGAGAGATCCTCTTCAGTGAATTCGACGCTCCTCGTTTTCGGAATCGGAAGTGAATCGCCATCGTTAGCCATCCACTGCAGGTGCGATTCCAGAGCCTCACGCATCATCCGCCGCATTTCTGCCAGGGATTTGCCTGTCGAAATACAGCCGGGAACATCCGGCGCAAATCCCGCGAAATTCCGTTTTCCGTGCTCATAAACCACAAGGAATCGCTGTTTCATTTCAATCCCGCTTGCTTCAAGATCGATCGAAGCGTTGTTGGATGCACATCATCCCCGGGATGTCCCGGAATTGTTACCTTACCTGGTTTGACGGGGTGCTTGAAATGTCTGTGGCTTCCCGTCGTATAAACATACTGCCAACCATCCTGTTCCACCGTTTTGATCAAATCCCGAACTTTCAATCGTGGCCTCGTTCATGACTAGACCATAGCTATCTCAACGTGCTTTGCGAACGGGCAGGGCTTGCCGTTCAGGTGATCTTCAAACTCTTTGCGAAACTTCTTGACGAATCCAAGCGTGGGCATCGCGGCTGCATCGCCGAGCGGGCAGAAGGTGCGGCCCATCATGTTTTCGGCCAGGTATTGAATGTTGTCGATGTCCTTGGCTTCGCCAAAGCCAGCGTGGAAACGCGTGAGCGACTTCTTGAGCCAATCGGTTCCTTCGCGGCAGGGGATGCACCAGCCGCAGGACTCGTGCTGGTAGAAGCTGATGGTGCGCAGGGCGAATTCGACGATGCATGTGGTGTCGTCGATGACCACGACGCCGCCGGAGCCGAGCATGGAACCGGCCTTGCCCACCTGGTCGAAGTCCATGCCGATATCGATCTCCTCAGGGAGCAGGACAGGAGTGGAGGAACCGCCGGGGACAACCGCCTTCAGCTTGCCTCCACCGCGAACGCCGCCGGCAACCTCATAGATCATCTTCCTCAGGTTGTAGCCCATGGGCAGTTCGTAGACGCCGGGGCGCTCAACGTGGCCGCTAAGGCAGAAGAGTCGAGTTCCACCATTGCGGGGCGTGCCCACAGCAGCGTAGGCTGCGCCGCCCATGGCGATTACATGGGGAACCGTGGCAATGGTTTCGGCGTTGTTGATGACCGTGGGACCACCGTAGAGCCCGACGACGGCAGGGAAGGGCGGCTTGATGCGCGGAACGCCGCGCTTGCCTTCGAGCGACTCCATCAGCGCGGACTCTTCGCCAACTTCGTATGCCCCTGCGCCGGTTTGCGTGATGATGTTGAACTCTGTATCGGAGCCAAAGATGTTTTTGCCCAGGAAGCCCTTGGCGTAGGCGTCGGCGACGGCCTTTTCCACGATCTCGATCAGGTAGCGGTACTCGCCGCGCAGATAGATGAAGCCGAGCTTGGAGCCGATGGCAAGGCCGGCGATGATGGTGCCTTCGATGACCGAGTGAGGATCGTGAAGGAAGATGAGGTGATCTTTGCAGGTACCGGGCTCGCTCTCATCGCCGTTGACGAGGACGTACTTGGGCTTGGCCGACTGCTTGGGAACGAACGACCACTTCATGCCCGTTGGGAAACCAGCGCCACCACGGCCACGAAGGCTGGAGGCCTTCATCTCTTCGATGATCCACTCGGGGCCCTGCGCGAGACACTTCTTCGCTGATTCGTAGCCACCAAGCTCCACGTAGCGGTTGATCTCTGCTGCACCAAGACCGAAGCGTTTGGTAACAATCTTGACTTCATCGGGGTGGGAGACGAGTCTAGGCATTCTTCGCCTCCGATTCGGCAAGTGCGCGGCCGCGATAGCCGTCGAGCAGACCGGGGACAAGCTCGGGCTTGAGCTCGTCGTGGAAGTCGTAATTCACCTGGATGGCCGGAGCCCAGCAGCATGCGCCGAT
>Ga0302282_1000624_pt1 | contig 26964 bp, 25 predicted proteins | sample III_Fen_E1_3_FD_198763 | JGI IMG/M metagenome (GOLD analysis project Ga0302282, IMG submission 198763) | Peat permafrost microbial communities from Stordalen Mire near Abisko, Sweden - III_Fen_E1_3 | ecosystem: Environmental > Terrestrial > Soil > Wetlands > Permafrost | place: Sweden: Abisko... | reverse complement strand
TGGAAATTGAAGCTGAATTGGTCGGGCGGCGGCGGCCGGCTGGCACAGTGGCTGCTCGTTGCGTCTCATGCGGTTTGCCAAAACCAAAATCACAGGGCGGTCGAAAACCAGCCGGGCGGTGCTGCGGGTGGGCTATGCGGCGACGATTGATTGCGCCGTGCTGATCGCCGCCCAGGAACTCGGGCTGTTCCGCAAGTGCGGCCTGGACATCCGGCTGTCGCGCGAAGTGGGCTGGACCACGATCCGGGAAAAATTGCTCCACGAGGAACTGGATGCGGCGGCGGCCCACGCCAGCATGTTGTTTTCGATATACTGCGGCATCGGAGTGGTGCGGCGCTCGTGCCTGGCCGGGCTGCTGCTGGGGCGCAACGGCAGCGCCATCACCCTGGCGGCGGAGTTTTGGGAGCGCGGGGTGCGGGACGCCGCCTCGCTCGGCAAAGTGATTCAGGAACTCAAGGGCCGGCGGCATTTCACCTTCGGCGTGGTGCAGGAACTCTCCTCGCAGAATTGGAACCTGCGCAAATGGTTGCGGAGTGGCGGCATTGATCCCGACCACGACGTGCGGGTGGTGGTCATCCCCTCCGCGCTGATGCATGACACCCTCCGGGCCGGGCATCTGGACGGCTACTGCGTGGCCGAGCCGTGGAATTCCGCCGCCGCCATGGACGGCACGGGCTGGATGATCACCCCCACCAGCGAAGTGGAATTCAATCATCCCGAGAAAGTGCTGCTGGTGCTCCAGGAATTCGCGGAAAAGCGCGAGGAGGAGCATCTGCGCATGATTGTGGCGCTGATTGAAGCCTGTCAGTTTTGCGACGTGCCGGAAAACCGGCCCGAACTCGCCCGCATGCTGGCCCGGCCCTGTTATTTTGACGTGGACAAAAAGCTGCTCATCAACGCGCTGGTCGGCCCGTTTGAATCCGGCCACGGCCGGCGGATGATCAAGGACTTTGTGATCTACGACGCCCTGAAGGCCGGCGCCCCGACGCGCGCCACCGGCAAGTGGGTGTTTGACCTGGTGCGCAACCTGGGCGGCAACGGGGCCAATCCCGCGCTGCATAGCGAGATCATCCCCAAAATCTTCCGCGAGGACATCTTCGCCAAGGCCATCCGGCTGGCGGGAACCCTGAACGGACGGGCCGGGCCGCCCCCTTTTTTTTTGACGGGCCTCCCGCCCCAAACGGCCACCGCCCCCCACGGCCCAACCGCCGGCCTGACCCCGCCGGCCCCGGCGGGTTATTCACCCACAACTCACCTGATTTTGAACCCTGAAACCCCAAACCAACCGCTGGAAACCGCCGCCACCCTTTGCGCGTGATCCGGCCCATTAACCAACCAAGACGAACATGAAAACCATAACCAAACTAAATCGCAATCTGCACCGAAAATTCGCCAAATACACCGCCCTCCTCGCCGGGGCCGGCCTGCTCACCGCCAGTCTGCCGGCCGAGGATTTTCCCACTTCCAAAGTGGACACCACCGGACTGGCCGTCACGGATGACACCGTCACCGTGGGCCAATTGCACTCGGCCACCGGCACGATGGCCATCAGCGAGGCCGGCTCCATCGAGTCTGAACGCCTGGCCATTGACCAGATCAACGACATGGGCGGGGTGCTGGGCCGCAAAATCAAGGTGGACTTTGAAGACGGCGCCAGCGACTGGCCCACGTATGCGGAGAAAGCCAAAAAACTCCTCGAGGAGGATCACGTGGCCGCCGTGTTCGGCTGCTGGACTTCGGCCTCGCGCAAAGCGGTGCTGCCGATCTTTGAACGCGACGACGGCCTGCTCTACTATCCCACGTTCTACGAAGGATTGGAGCAATCGCACGATGTCTTCTACACCGGCCAGGAGGCGACGCAACAGATCATCGCCGGCTTGGAATGGCTGGCCAAGACCAAGCATTGCAAAACGTTCTACCTGATCGGTTCGGACTACATCTGGCCGCGCACCTCCAATAAAATCGCGCGCAAATACATTGAGAACGTGCTGCACGGCACGGTGGTGGGTGAGGAATATTATCCGCTGGGTTCCACTGATTTCGGCTCGCTCATCAACAAGATCAAGTTGAAACATCCGGATGCCATTTACGCCATCGTGGTGGGCGGCAGCAACGTGGCCTTTTACAAACAACTGCACGCGGCGGGCATCACCAGCAAGAACTGGACGCTGCTGACCATCTCCGTGACCGAAGACGAGGCGCTGGGCATCGGCGGGGAAAACCTGGTGGGCTTCTACTCCGCCATGAAATATTTTCAAAGCCTCGACAACCCCGCCAACAAGGCCTTTGTCGCGGCCTTCAAGGCCAAGTATGGTGAAAAATCGGTCATCGGTGACGTGACCCAGGCCGGCTACGAAGGGCCGTGGTTGTGGAAGGCGGCGGTGGAAAAGGCCGGCAGCTTCGACGTGGATAAAGTGGTGGCGGTTTCCGGTGGCATTGAATTGACGAACGCCCCGGAAGGCTACGTGCGGATTCACGATACGAACCATCACTTGTGGAGCAAGTTGCGCATTGGTGAATGGCAGCCCGACGGCCAGGTGAACGTCATCTATGAATCCGGCCTGATCGAACCGAATCCGTTCCCCAAAGGTTATCAATAATTTGCCAACCAAGCCCGCCGGCGGCGCGAGCGGGCGCGCCGCCGGCGGCTGAAATTTACCGCCCCGGAAACCAATTAGAAATTTAGCAACCCATTTAATATTATGATGCTTGCCTACTCGCCCTCGGAATTGTGGTCCATCACCGTGATGCAAAGTTTTGCCGGACTGAGCCTGTTCAGCGTGCTGCTGTTGATGGCGCTGGGTCTGGCGATTATCTTCGGCCAGATGGGCGTCATCAACATGGCGCATGGTGAATTCATGGCGCTGGGTTCTTACACGGTCTATCTCTGCTCCCTGATCGTGCAAGATCATTTCCCCAAACTGATGCCGTATTACTTCATCGTCGCCATTGTGCTGGCCTTCATCGTGGCGGCGGCCTTCGGGTTGCTGGTGGAATGGTCGCTGATCCGGTTTCTCTACAAACGTCCGCTCGATTCCCTGCTGGCCACCTGGGGATTGAGCCTGTTCATGCAGCAAACCTACCGCTCCATTTTTGGCGCGCGCGAGGTCACCCCCACCCTGCCCGACTGGCTGATGGGCTCCTTCAACCTCACCGACACCATTCAGATTCCCATCAACGGCGTGTTTGTCATGGGCGTCACCCTGGTTCTGACCTTTGGCGTGTGGCTGTTCATGTATCGGTCGCGCCTGGGCCTGAACATGCGGGCGACCGTCCAAAACCGCGTCATGAGCGGGGCGGCGGGAATCAACACGAAGCTGGTGGACCGTTTTGCGTTCAGCCTCGGCTGCGGCATTGCCGGCGTCGCGGGCGCGGCCTTCACCACCATTGGTTCCACCGGCCCGGACAGCGGTTCGCGTTACATCGTGGACGCCTTCCTCGTGGTCGTCTTCGGCGGCATGACCAAACTGGCCGGCACCATCGCCTCGGCGTTTGGCATCGCCCAGGGACAGTCCATCGCCCAGTTTTTCCTGGAGGGCACGTCCGGCAAGGTGGCCATTCTGCTGACGGTGGTCATCATTCTGATGATCCGGCCCCAGGGGTTGTTCGCCAGCAAAGTGCGGAGTTGAACGTTAATCAACCATGATCTCAATATGAATACTTTTTACCATCGTGTACTCGGGGGCAAAAACGGCACGGCGGGCCTGATCGCGTTGGCCGTGCTGCTGCTCGTCATCCTGCCCTGCACCCTGAATTCCTTCTGGGTCAACATTGTCGGTAAATACCTCACCTTCGCCTTCGGGGCGCTGGGGCTGGTGCTGCTGTGGGGCCGGGGCGGCGTCCTGAGCCTGGGCCAGGGACTATTCTTCGGTCTCGGCGGCTACTGCATGGCCATGTTTCTCAAGCTCGAAGCCTCCGACCCCGTCAGCACCAAAATCCAATCCACGCCGGGCATCCCCGATTTCATGGATTGGAACCAGCTCACCCATTTGCCCGCCATGTGGGTGCCTTTCCGACACCTGTCCTTCGCCCTGCTGGCGGTGGTGACGCTGCCGGCAATTGTCGCCTTCATCATCGGCCTGGCCATGTTTAAACGGCGCGTGGGCGGCGTCTATTTCGCCATCATCACCCAGGCGCTGGCGCTGATCTTCTCCCTGGCCATTGACGGCAACCAGGGCTACACCGGCGGCCGCAACGGCATCACCGACTTGAAAACCATGCACGGCTGGGACATCCGCACCCACCATGCGCAGTTCATCCTGTATTACGCCACCAGCGTGATTCTGCTGCTGTCCATCGTGCTGCTCCAATGGCTCCTGTGCGGCAAGATGGGAAAAATGCTCAACGCCATGCGCGACCGTGAGGACCGCGTGCGGTTCTCCGGCTACGACGTGGCCATGTTCAAAGTGTTTCTGTTCTGCGTGGCGGCCATCTTGAGCGGCATCGGCGGCGCACTGTTCGTCCTCCAGGTGGGCTTCATTGCCCCCTCGCTGGTGGGCATCGTGCCGTCCATTGAAATGGTCATCTTCGCCGCCGTCGGGGGCCGGGCCTCGCTGTTCGGCGCGGTTTACGGCACCCTGCTGGTGAACGCCGGCAAAAGCCTGTTCTCGGAAAGTTTCCCCCAGGCGTGGCTGTTTTGCATGGGCGGCCTTTTCATCGGCGTGGTGGTCTTGTTCCCCAACGGCGTCGCCGGCGGCTGGGATTGGTGGCGTAAAAAAGCGTGGCCCTGGCTGCAGACCAAGTTCAAACCGGCCCCGCGGCAACCGGAGGCCGGCGGCATGGTCAACATCGTGGCGAAAGGAGAAAACCTGTGAGCAACAACACCAGTTTCCTGCTGTCCGTTGAGGATTTGACCGTTTCCTTTGACGGGTTCAAGGCCGTGGACGCCCTGAACCTCTACGTCGAAAAAGACGAGCTGCGCGTCATCATCGGCCCGAACGGCGCCGGCAAAACCACGCTGCTGGACATGATCTGCGGCAAGACCCGGCCGACCTCGGGCAGCATCAAATTCCGCAATCACGAACTCGTTGGCAAATCCGAGCACGAAATCGTTCGCTTCGGCGTCGGCCGCAAATTCCAAACGCCCTCGATTTACGAAAACCTCACCGTGTTTGAAAACCTCGAAATTTCCTACCCGAAGGGCCGCAGCGTGTTTGGCTGCGTGGCCTTCCAGCGCACGCCGGAAGTGGTCGAGCGCATCCACAAGGTGGCGGCGGAAATTTCCCTCAAGGAATGCCTCGATGTGGAGGGCGCGTTCCTCAGCCACGGCCAGAAACAGTGGCTGGAAATCGGCATGTTACTCATGCAGGAGCCGGAACTGGTGATGCTCGACGAACCCGTCGCCGGCATGAGCCCGGCCGAACGCGAACAGACCGCCGCCCTCATCCAGCGCATTTGCAAGGGCCGCTGCATTGTCGTCATCGAACACGACATGGAATTTGTCGCCCGCATCGCCCATAAAGTCACCGTGCTGCACCTCGGCAAACTGCTCGCCGAGGGCAGCATGGAGGAAGTCCGCAACAACCCCAAAGTCATTGACGTTTACCTCGGTCATTGAAATCACACCATGCTTGCCATCCAACATCTTGACGCCGGCTACGGCCAGAGCCGGGTTATTCACGACCTCAACTTCACCGTCGGCGACGAGGAAATCCTCGCCATCATGGGCCGCAACGGCATGGGTAAAACCACCCTGCTCAAATCGCTCATCGGCATCCTGCCCACCAAGGCCGGCTCCATCAAACTGGGCGAACAGGAACTGACCGGCCTGGTTTCCTTCGAGCGCGTGCGCAGCGGCCTGGCCTATGTGCCCCAGGGCCGCATGATCTTCCCCAGCCTCACCGTCACGGAAAACATCCTCTCCGGCGCGCGCGGCGCGGTGGCCCAAAGCGTCTGGGATGAAATTTACGCCGTCTTTCCCATTCTCTACGAAATGCGCAAACGCAAGGGCGGCAACCTCTCCGGCGGCCAGCAACAGCAGCTCGCCATCGCCCGCGCCCTCGTCAGCAACCCGAAAGTGCTCGTGCTGGATGAACCCACCGAAGGCATCCAACCCTCCATCATCAAGGACATCGCCCGCGCACTGAAGGAAATCCGCCGCCTGCGCAAGCTGGCCATCGTCGTCAGCGAACAAGTGGTCAGCTTCATGATGGAAGTCTGCGACCGCGCCTTCGTCATCGAACGCGGCCGCTTCATCCACGAAGCCCCCCGCGCCCAACTCGACGCCGACAAAGTCAAGTCCCTCCTGTCCGTTTGAACTCACAACCACAACCATAACCAAACCTATGCCCCCCAAAACCCTGATCAAAGTGGACTTCAAGACCCCCCCGGAAAAGCAACCCCAGTTGCACAACCGCTGGCATCCCGACATTCCCATGTATGCCTGGGTCAAACCCGGCGACGAGTTCCGCATCGAATGCGTGGACTGGACCGGCGGCCAGATTTTCGACGATGACAGCGCCAACGACGTGCGCGACGTCAACCTCACCAAGGTGCATTACCTCAGCGGCCCCGTGGGCGTGAAGGGCGCCGAACCGGGCGACCTCCTGGTGGTGGACCTGCTCGATGTCGGCGTGCTGCCGGAATCGAACTGGGGCTTCACCGGCATCTTCGCCAAACAGAACGGCGGCGGTTTCCTCGACGAACATTTTCCCGACGCGCGCAAAGCCTGCTGGCATTTCAGCGGGCTCTATGCCAATTCCCGCCACATCCCCGGCGTGGAATTCGCCGGGATCACGCATCCCGGCCTCATCGGTTGCCTGCCCTCGCGCGAGTTGCTCGACATTTGGAACAAGCGCGAGTCCGCCTTGTTCGCCACCGACCCCACCCGCGTGCCGCCCCTGTGCTGTCTCCCCTTCGCCGAAACCGCCCACCTCGGCACCATGAAACCCGCCGCCGCCAAAAAAGCCGCGCTCGAAGCCGTCCGCACCGTGCCCCCGCGCGAACACGGCGGCAACTGCGACATCAAAAACCTCAGCCGAGGGTCCAAAATCTTCTTCCCCGTCTATATCCCGGGCGGCGGCCTGTCCATGGGCGACATCCACTTCTCCCAGGGCGACGGTGAAATCACCTTCTGCGGCGCCATTGAAATGGCCGGCTTCCTCGATTTGCGCGTCAACCTCATCAAGGGCGGCATGAAGAAATACGGCATCACCAATCCCATCTTCCAGCCCAGCCCTGTGGAGCCGAAATACACCAACTACATCATCTTCGAGGGCATCTCCGTGGACGAGAAAGGCAAACAATACTACCTGGACGCCACCGTCGCCTACCGCCAGGCCTGTTTGAACGCCATCGCCTATCTCAAAAAATTCGGCTACACCGGCGAACAAGCCTACGCCATTCTCGGCACCGCCCCCGTGGAGGGCCACATCAGCGGCATCGTGGACATCCCCAATGCCTGCGCCACCCTCTACGTACCATCAGAAATTTTCTCGTTCGACATCCTGCCGAACGCCGACGGGCCGAAAAAAGAAATCAACGGAAGTCAGAGCGATCTGGCCAAAGCCAAATAACTTATGCCCTTTTACCAATACACCTGTGCCAAATGCGGGGAATTTCCGCTCTGGCGATTACTGTCCAAACGCAACCTGCCGGCGAAATGCCCCCATTGCCGCGCGGAGGCGGAGCGGATGATTTCCGCGCCGCAATTGAACCTCATGCCCGCCGGCCGGCGCGCCGCCTATGCGCGCAATGAAAAAAGCCGGCACGAACCCGGGGTGCAAACCCGCCACCGCTGTGGCACCGGCTGCGGCTGCGGAACTGCGAAAGCCAAGACCGCCAAATCCACGCGCACCGTGAATTTAGGTTCAGCCGGACGCTTCGAAGCTCCCAAACCCTCCAAACGTCCCTGGATGCTCGGCCATTAAGGATGTGATGGCCGTCGGCACGGGAAAACGGAACGCCGCCTCAGCCGCGAGAGCCAAATCGTCGCGGGCCCCTCACGGTTTGGGGCGGCGTCCCCTTTGATCTGCGCAGCAGCCGACGTAAAAGGAGGCTCTGAATGAGCGTCTTCACGGCCCTTCGAGGATGAGTTTGGATTTCATGACTGGTTTGGTCTTGTGAAGAGTTCCCGGTTCTTCCGAACGTAATCCATCGTTTTACCGCAAAGCACATCCCAATCAAAATCTTGTTTGCAAAAATCCAGCTCCGGCGCATTAAATTTGCGTTCGGTTTCCTCATCCAATTCCACATATTTTGAATCCTGGTCGAAAGGGTCTCGGCCGATTTTTTGACCGTATTCGCGAGCAATGGCAATGCACTGTCGCAACATTGCCGCAAAAACCGGCTCACCGATTGCCTCCATCAATTCGGCGCTCGGAACCGCCGCCCATCCTGCCTGCCAATACAAATCATCGAAACCATTCGCGCAACAAAGGCCTAAAAAGCGTTGTTTGATTTTCATGCGGTTGCCCAATCGGTTTACGCCCTTTGACCTTGCCTGCCAAGCAACAATTCAAAAAAGAGCGCCCCCCGTTGCGCAAATGGTTCTTCAAAGCGGCATATTTAGGGCGATCCAGCAGCAGAACGACGTCAACGGGCACCCCCCTTTCGGCAACCGTCCACCGAACCTTTCCCCCTCATCGTCGTTTCCGCCCGCCGCCGCGTCGCCCCGCCGGCCCGGTCCTTGTTCGCGTGGTTCGCATAAATCCCCTTTACGTTCTCTGCGGTAAAATTTTGCCGCTTTCCGCTTTGGCCGCCGCTCATCCCATTCTGCCCATTCTGTGATTCTGTCAAAAAAACTCCCCGCATTTTGCGGTTTAAACTCCTTTTTTTGCCCTCGGTGACGGGGGCTTCCTCGTCCCTGTTTCCGTGAATTTGAAATTGAGCCTGAAGCGTGTTTGCGGCATCATCAGTCCATGAAATTCCCGTCAATGCAGGGAAAGTGCATAACGCAATCTCATTGACGGCTTGACCCGGGATTTTTATCGCCGGAATTGACCTCCCGGCGTCTGCCCGGGGGTGGGGTGAATAAATGACTATGAAGAAAAATCTGAAAAAAGTTGGCATCCTGACGGCCGGCGGACTGGCCCCGTGCCTGAGCGCCGCCATTGGCTATTTGATCGACACCTACACCCGCAAGGCGCCGGGCGTGGAGATCATTGGTTACGTCAACGGTTACATGGGGTTATTGCAGGGCAAGAGCCTGCCGGTCACCCCGACCGTCCGCCAGCACTGGAAAGCCTTGCTCGAACACGGGGGCAGTCCCATTGGCAACAGCCGGGTGAAACTCACCAATGTGAAGGATTGTGTCAAACGCGGCCTCGTCAAAGAAGGTCAGGACCCGCAGAAAGTGGCCGCCGATCAGCTTGTCAAAGACGGCGTTCAAGTATTGCACACCATTGGCGGCGACGATACGAACACCGCCGCCGCCGACCTCGCCAAGTTTCTCAAGGCCAACCAATACGACCTCACCGTCGTCGGCCTGCCCAAGACCATTGACAACGATGTCGTCCCCATTGCGCAAAGTCTCGGGGCCTGGACCGCCGCCGATGAAGGCGCCCTTTTCTTTGCCAACGTCGTATCCGAACACAGCGCCAATCCGCGCATGCTCATCATCCACGAAGTCATGGGGCGCAACTGCGGTTGGCTCACCGCCGCCACCGCCGCCGAATACCGCCAATTGCTCGGGCACAAGCATTTCGTGCCGGAATTCGGCCTGAGCCGCGACCGCCGGGAAGTTCATGGCGTCTTCATTCCCGAACTGGCCCTCGACATCCCCGCCGAAGCCGCCCGCCTGCGCCGGATCATGGACCAGCACGATGGCGTCAATCTCTTTATTTCCGAAGGCGCGGGCGTGGCCGCCATCGTCAAAGAAATCGAAGCGCGCGGCGAAAACGTTCCCCGGGACGCTTTCGGCCATGTGCGCCTGGACAAAGTCAATGTCGGCGCCTGGTTTGCCAAACAGTTTGCCGAAATGATCGGCGCCGAAAAGACCCTCGTTCAAAAGAGCGGCTACTACAGCCGGGCCGCCGCCGCGAATGCCGCCGACCGCAAGCTCATCCAGCGTTGCGCCGTCAAGGCCGTGGCGTGCGCCCTAGCCGGACAGAGCGGCGTCGTGGGCGAAGACGAAGCGCACGGCAACCAACTCCGCGCCATCGAGTTTGAGCGCATCAAGGGCGGCAAACCCTTCAATGTTCAAACGGATTGGTTCGTACAATTGCTCAAAGACATCGGCCAACCCATGGGCGCACCCGTTCAAGTGGAACACTGATCCATCCATCAAGCGGTACTTGATTGGCACCGATTGATTGGCGATCCATTTCACCGTCATCGCCGTGTCCAACCACCGCCGCGTGAAATGCGCCGTAGCGGCGTCTCGGAAGGCGGGGGACGCGCCCCGGGGACGTGAATTGCCGGCCGCCGGCGGCCCCGCGCCACCGGGTGGCCTGTTGATCTTGGACGGCGCTTGCGAAGGGGATGAAACCTTGCGATTGGCGCGGCAATTGGGCTACACGCCGATCGTGCCGCCCCATCCCAACCGCTTGGACCCTTGGGAACTGGACCGGGCGGCCGATCGTCAGCGAAACGATTGAGGACCCTTCCGCCTTCGCTAAAGCTATGGCGGACAAGCCGGGCTGGGAACGGCGTAGCGACGTTGAAACCCGGCAGGCCATCCCGGCGCAAAGGGTCAAGCCAGGGGTCATTCCACCGAAAACAGCAAAGAACCCCCAAAAAACTCATTCACCGGTCAAAAATCCTTGAAATCGCCGGCCATGGGGATTTCGGCCCGGGTGCGGGCCGCTTGGGACTTCCCCGCATGGGTCTGGCCGGCCCCGCCCTGGCGCGGCGGGGTAGTAGTCTTTCGGCGCGGGACGGCGCGCACCGGGGCCGGTGCGGATCCAACCTCGACTGACCGGCCGTGGCCGTCCACCAGTTTGGCCAGCGCTTCCACCGCCTCTTTCACCACGGACACCTGACCGTTCAATTCCTGGGCCGCGCTCGCGCTCTCTTCCGCGCTGGCGGCATTGGATTGGGTCACCTTGTCCAACTCCCCCACCGCCGTATTGATTTGGGTGATCCCCTGCGTCTGTTCACGGCAGCCGCCGGATACTTCGGCCACCAGTTCATCCACCTGCCGCGCCTTGAGAATGATGGTGTTCAGGGTCTCGGTCACCTTAAGGCTGAGTTGTGCGCCATGGTTGGAATTGTTCATGGCGGCCTCAATCATCTGGGCCGTCTCCCGGGCCGCCTGGGCGCTGCGCTGCGCCAGATTCCGGACTTCCTCCGCCACCACGGCAAAACCCATGCCGGCCTCGCCGGCCCGCGCGGCCTCCACCGCGGCGTTCAAGGCCAGGATGTTCGTTTGAAAGGCGATTTCATCAATGGTTTTGATGATCTTGGCAATCTGATCGGACGACTTTTTGATCGCCTGCATGGCGGCATTCATGGCCTCCATGTCGGCCGCGCCGGTATCGGCCGCGCCGCGCGCGGTCCCCGCCAACTCCTTGGCCTGGTGGGCGTTATCCTCGTTCCGCTTCGTCATGCTGGACAGTTCTTCCAGCGAGGCGCTGGTCTCTTCCAACGAGGCGGCCTGTTCACTCGCCCCTTCCGCCAGCGACTGGCTGGAACCCGAAACTTGCGCGGCGGCGTGGGCGACGTGCCGGAAGCTTTCCGTGAGGGTCTCGATCAGGCTCCCCAGGACCCGGCCCACTTCGCGGGAGATAAACCAGGACAATAACACCCCGGCGCCGAGGGTGGCCGCGAGGGCCACGATCAGGCTCCAACGGGTGCTGCGCAACGCGGCCTCGGTGGCGGCGTCGGCCGTGTCAATTTCGCGGGATTCATGGGCCTCACTGTCGGCCAGCGCCTCGAGATATTTCTGGGCCAGGGGATCCATCTCCACGCGCGCCCGGTGGTAAAGCACCGCCAGATCCGCCACGTTCGTGGAGGCGCGGCTCAAGCTGAGCAACTGCTTTCTCACCGTCGTATAGTTGGTCCGGCAAACCAGGATTTTTTCGTAAAGCTCCCGCCCCTCCGGGCTGTCGCCGGCCAGCTTATACTGCGCGAAGAGGTCGGTGATTTGCTGGCTGTCGGCATTCATTTGCGCCTCCACCTCCGCTTTATCCGCCGGATTCAGACAGCCGAAATGCTTATAAACCCGCATTTGATTGTTCAAAATGATGGCGTTCAAGGCGTTCAACGTTTTGATGGCGGGCACTTTGACGGCGGCGACGCGGGTGAAATGCTCGTGAATGTCGTTGATGCGGATCCACGCAAAAATGCTCAGGGATAGCGTAATACACAGGATCATCGCAAAGCCGGCGGCGATGCGCTTCCCGATGGTCAAGTTCTTCATGCTGTCTGTATGCTTCGGCGGGAAGTTGAAATACTTTAATCCATAGAATTATTGGCGGCGGGAAATCCTTGAAAAGTCCCCCGCACCCGCGGTCGCCGAAACTTTGTGGCTGAGTTCCACCCCCTGCCCCGTCCGGCCGATGGCGCCTTCGATCATGACGGCGGTTTCGCGGGCCGCTTGGGCGCTGCGCTGGGCGGGGTGGCGCACTTCCTCGGCCACCACGGCGAAACCCATGCCGGATTCCCCGGCCCGGGCGGCCTCGACGGCGGCATTCAGCGCCAGAATGTTCGTTTGAAACGCGATTTCATCAATGGTCTTGATGATTTTGGCGATGTCATCGGACGACTTCTTGATGGCTTCCATCGCGGTGCTCATGGCCTGCATGTCCCCCACGCCCCGGGCGGCGGCGGACCGGGTCTCCTTGGCCAGGACATTGGCCCTTTGCTCATTACCCGCGTTCAGCCCGGTCTTGCCCGTCATTTGCCCCTGCGAAGCGCTCGTCTCTTCCAAGGAGGCGCTTGTTCGCCCGCCCCTTCCGCCAGCGACTGACTGGATGTGTTTTGACTGCGGCTGAATCTGCCTCAACCGCGTTCCCGGCAGGAAATCAGACGGCGCTCGGCGAGAGCCCAACCCGAGGCGGAAAACTTATGCTCGTATCGGCTGGTTTAACCTGGTTTCTGCCTGGTTTCGGGGAAATTTAGCCTGGTTTGAACCTGGTCGAACGGGGGTTCCCCGGTTTCCCCGGACGCAAGTCGTTGGGGCCATGGCTCCCCCGGGCCGGCGGGGAGTCGTCCGTTTTTACTGCGATAGTTATTCATCATTCTGCCCACAGTAAGCATTTATATGCTTTGTGTCAAAATTTTAATGGCACCATATTGCGTATTTCTACATGGCGCCTAAAATTCCGCCGGAAGGTCCCCCTACCCAACAGATCATCGCGGGTGCAGGGCCAAGCTGCACCCTGTTGGCATTTATGGATTGAATTAAATTCAGTCTCTGCGGGCCGAGAATCCGTCAGCCTTCGCCCCGGCCCCACGGCCATTGACTTAAGGAGGCGAGGCGGTGGGCTGGTTCGAGAGTTGGACCGCAAATCCGCCTTCGCTAAAGCTACGTCGAGACAAGAGCGGTAGAGGACTACCGCAGTACAGGACGCTTCGCACCTGCTGAGCCAAAGCAGATGCTTAAGTGCAATGGCCGTGCACCCCGGCCCTCTCCTCCGCCTTTGCTGGCGCTTCCGCCGTCGCTGAAGCTATGGCGGACAAGACGGCGCGACAAGCCAGGAGAGGGAGAATCCTGGGCAGATTCATAAAAATGCGACGCCGCCAGTAGTAGGATGGATTTTGAAATTTGGAATTTGAACATTCATTCCCCCCGGCTCCTCCCGCCGGGTCAGGCGGCGGCGTCCGCTGGCGCGCCGCCGTTCCGGCCGGTGACATCGGGGTTGTGGAAGGGCGCCAGCACCGTCACCAAGATGGACGGTGCCGCCGCAAACAGGACGATGATGAAAAACCATTGGTAACCAACGGCATTTTCAATATAACCGCTGACGGCTCCGGTGACCATCATGCACGCGCCCATGAGCGCCGAGGCAAACGTGTAATGCGCCGTGCGGTAGGGGCCCGGGGCGATTTGCTGCATCATGTAAATAATGTGGCCGACACAGCCGATGCCCCAGCCGAGTTTTTCAAAGGTCACAATGGTGGCGATGACCGAGTAACTGGTGGGCAGCGTCTGGCTCAGGATCAGGAAGGTCACGTTCGGGACGTTCAGACAGAGGCAGAGGATCAGCAGCGATTTTTTCAGGCCGATGCGCGACACAAACCAGCCGCCGATGAGCGAGCCGACAATAAACGCGCCCGTGCCGAAGGTGCCGTTAATTTGCCCGAGCATTTGGTTGGACAGGCCCAAGCCGCCCTTGGCACGGTCATCAATCATGAAGAGCGGCCCCATCTTGTCAATCAGACCAAAGCCGGTGCGGTAGAAAAAGGCGAAGGCCATGAGCCGCCAGACATCCCGCTTTTGAAAAAACGTTGCGAACGCATGACCAAAGGTACCCGCGACGCCGGCCAGCGTTTTCGGCGCATCGTCCGCCTTTTGGCCCGGCGGCAGCAGTTTGCCGTGATACACCCCCGCCACCAACAGCGCGCCGGCGATCACCAGCATGATCGTCATCCATGACGAAGCCCAGTTGTGGTTGCGGTCGTGCAAGACCCCGCTGAAATAAATCGCCGGTCCGTTGGCGAGCAGCGCCCCCGCGTTCCAACACATGCTCTGAAACCCGGTGTATTTCGCCATCTCCCGGGGTGGCAGCGTGGTCACATAAACGCCATCCGAACCAATGTCCTGCGTCGCGCCCAGGATCGCCGTGAGGGCCAGCAGCACCAGCACCGGCACCAGCCAGGCCGGGCCGGGCAGCATCAGGGCGAACGCCACCCCCACCAGGCTGGCGGCGATGCAAAACTGCATCAGCACCACGAAAAATTTCTTCGTCCGATACAACTCCAGCAGCGGTGCCCACAGAAATTTGAACGTATAGGGAAAGCCCAGGAGGCTGGACCAAAACGTCGCGTTACTGTTGTCCATCCCCATGTTTTTGAACATGATGTTGGCCACGCTGCCGACGGTGACGTAGATGAGGCCCATGGCCACATAACTCGAGGGCACCCACAAAAAGGGGTTTGGGTAGCCGGGGTTGGCCCCGGTTGCTTTAGTGTCGCTCATGAATAAAACGGGTGGCGCGGCGGTGCGCCGGCGGTGACTCGGCCACCGGCGGGCGCGATCCGGTCGCGCACCGGCAAAGGGGGCGGAGTTGTTGGCGTGATTAAATAACATGAACTGGATGAAGCACAAGCTATTATTAGCCGCCCCGGCGCATCTTGCGACTTGTCAAAACGGCCGGTTCCCTGCTCTATTTAGGGCATGACAATTGCAAATCAAGAGACTGGACCGGTGGCGGGCATTTTAATGGGCAGCGATTCCGACTGGCCCGTGATGAAAGCGGCGGCGGACGCGCTGAAGGAATTCGGCCTGGCCAGCGAGGCCAAGGTTATTTCGGCCCACCGCGACCCGCACGGGCTGGAAACCTACGTTGCCGGCGCCCGCCAGCGTGGCCTGCGGCTGATCATCGCCGGGGCCGGCGGCGCGGCCCATCTGCCCGGCGTGACGGCGGCGTTCACCACCCTGCCGGTGATCGGCGTGCCCATTCAAGGCAAGGCGCTGGATGGCCTGGACTCCCTGCTGTCCATCGTCCAAATGCCCCCGGGCGTGCCCGTGGCCACCGTCGGCATCAATGCCGCGCGCAATGCCGGGTTGCTGGCCGTGCAAATCCTGGCCGTCGGCGACGCCGCCTTGCAAACGGCCCTGGACGATTTCAAAATCCGCCTGCGCGATGAATCGCGGGCCAAGAATAAGACTCTGTCGTCCTGATTCACCGTTGACAAACTGCGGAAAAATTGCAAGCCGCCTGAACCCGCTTTCGGGCAACCGGCCGTTGGGGCGATTTTTTGTGCCCCACTTGCTCAAATCTTTACGTGAGTGTATGTCCAGCAGATGATTGCAGCCTTGAGCTGTACAGGAAGATCACCCGGGCCGCGACCACTGGCGACCGGTCGTGACCCATGCGCCCGGTCTCAAGCCCCCCGGAAAATCGCCCCGCTTGAAAATAATTCGAGGCATTGGGATGGGAATGGGCTATTGCCGGGTGAACCGACCATAAACTCGAACCGATCCTGTTATGAAATTCAATCTGCCCCTGCCAACCACCGCCTGCCTGCTGTTACTGGCCCTCACTCCCGGCGCGGCGCCGGCCCAAAACAGCCCGAACCCGCAGCCGCCCCTGGCGCTTAATGCCGCCGTCCCGGCACCCGCAGCGAATCCGGCCACGGGGGTGCCAACCGCCCCCGACCCCTTGATCGCCCCGGACTGGCCGGAGCCAACCATCATCCTCACCAATGTTGTCAACGGGCAACGGCATTTCAACTTTTTAACCACCCTAACGAATGTGGTTTACGACGGTCTGCCGGCCTCGGAAGTCGCCCGGGAGTTGCAAACGGCCTTCCAGAACAAATTTGACATCATGATTTCGCCGGGTCGGCAGGATCCGTCTGGCAATGACAACCAGTTGGACCCCGGGGGGGTGCTCATAAAACTGCAACTGCACAACGTCACCGCCACCGAAATTTTCCGGGCCATGAACCTGCTGTTGGAATCCGAGGGCTCACCGGTACGCTGGCAATTACTGGTGAACGGAGGACGGCCCCTGGTGCTGTTGCGGACCGTGCCGGAATTGCTGCCGAAAGCCGCGCATGACAACGCCCCGAAGCAACCGATGGTTTATTATGTGGGCGACTTGATGAGCGAGGGGGGGATGACCAGCAAGCAAATCCAGGACACCCTCGCCGACGTCAATGCCAGTTGTTCCAACGGGGAGATTTTCATTCGCTTCCACGAAGAGACCCAATTGATCATCGTCAAGGGCACCGGCGAGCAAATCGCGCTCGTGCGCAACACGCTGGACGCGCTCAAACAGAAAATGCTATTCACCCACTACCAGAGCGGCCAAAAAGGGGACGCGCCCAAGCCCGGCAACTCCGGCGGCGAACCCAAATAATCGAAGCCCTGAACGAATGACGGTCACCACCCCCATGTCCCTTTTCATCCGGGAGCAGACGGCGGCGGCGGACGCGGCCAGTGGGTCCGCCACCCCGTCCGGCGCCGATGCCGAAGCCCGCCGCCTGGCCGCCGCGGTGGCGCGCGGCGATGAGACGGCGTTCCGCGAGTTATACGACGCCTACCAACCCCGGTTGTTCCGCTTCGCGCTGGTGCTGGGCCGGGGCGATGACGCGCTGGCCGGCGAGACCGTGCAATCGGTTTTTCTGACGGCGGCCTCCAAACTCCGGCCGGTGGCGGGCGAAGATCATCTGTGGCACTGGCTGGCCCGCGTGGCCCGCCAGCACCTGGCCAAACACTGGCGGCGGCAGCGGCGGGAATCGGCGGTGATCAGCATGGCCGAACCTCCGCCGGGTGCGGACCCCGGAGAATCCGACGGCCGACTCGAAGCCAGCCTCGATGCCGCGCTGCTCGAACTGGACCCGGATGAACGCCAGATCATTGAACAGTTCTATCTCGAAGGCCGGAGCCAGAAGGAAATGGCGGAACAGCTCAACCTCACCCCCAAGGCGGTTTCCAGCCGGCTGGAACGCGCCCGGGCCAAATTGCGCGTCTTGGTCGCCAAACAACTTTCCCATGAATCCTGACAAGCAACATCTGCTCGACGACCTGCTGGCTGGGCAAGCCCAAGCCCGCCGCGAAGCCACCCTGCTGGCCGGCGCCCACCGGCTCCGGCGGCGCCGGCAATGGCGCGCCGCGCAGCGGGTTTTTCCCGTCGCGCTGGTTTTGCTCGCGGCGGGACTCTGGCTGAAAACCGCCCCGTCCCCCCGCCCTGCCCCGCCCGCCCCCGTGCCGGCGAATGTCGCCGCCGCCCCAGCCCCAGCGGAACCGCCCTTCCTCACTGATGAGCAATTACTCGCCCTCTTCCCGAACACCCCCGTCGCCCTGGCGACGCTGCCCAATGGCCGGAAAAAGTTGATTTTCCCCCATCCCGGCGACGAACAGAAATACGTCACTCACCTGTAACGGGTGCCGCGGCCCATTTGATCTCGTAGGAGACGACGTCAGGAGTCTCTGAATGGGGGGCTTCACCGCCCTTCAACCCACTCACCTCCACCATGACCATGCAGTTTAAAAAACGCTGAACCGCAGATGGACGCAGATAAAAACCGGGAGGAAACGTTGATCCAGTCCAGACATAACCGAGTACCCGTCAGAGCCCAGGTATTTCTGGCTTTGCCCTTTCTCCTCATCTTGCGTTCATCTGCGGTTGAAAGGCATCGTTCCGGCCAAGGATTCGGGAAACTAATCAACCGCGAAAAAATGGACTTGAAATTACGCGCCTTGGCCCGATCATCACCGACAACACCCATGCTTATTCCAAATCGCTTTCAAGATGAGACTAATGCGCTGGTCTTTTGGGACGCTGGCGGCGTTGCTCGCTCGTTGCAGACCCCTGCGGGTATGCGCCTCGCTCGCGCCTTGCCAGCCTCCCAAAATCCGGCGCGCCTTAGTCTCATCTTGAAAGCTCATTGGAATTATTGTTGAAAAAAGTCCCCATGCAATATCTCCAAAAATATGAAAAAAATCCGAAACGGCTTATCCTGGGCGCTCTTGGCGGCTTTGATGTCCCTTCCCCTCCTGCGGGCTCAGACCCCCGATGCCACGGCGGAGGACCGCGCGGCCGGCTTCAAGGTTTACGGGCAATTACTAAATCCGCGCGAGTATCCGGATGACGCCCGCCGGTGGGTGAAACCGCCGGATTGGAACCTGATGGGCGGCCAGACTCACTTCACCACCCTGCGGCAGTTCCGCGTGCGCAACGGCGAACTCGTTGGCTTTGCCGACGATCTGGAGCGCTTCACCCGCACCTTTGATCTCGGTGATGTCGTCTGGCCAAATCATGCGTTCCTGTCGGCCACGAATATTCCCGCGCTGGTGGACGAAATGAAACGGCGCCATTTGTTCATGTATCAGATCTGGGGTTTTGTGCCCGGGTCCGGCCCGGGGGGACAATGGCAGCAACTCGGGTTGTCGCCGGAAATCTCCCGGTTGTTTGAGACGCAACTCGGCGACCACTGGCTGGGCATGGACATGGGCGAGCAGGATGGGCGCTACGTGATCGGCTATGCCAGCCAGATGTATCCCTCGTCCGCCGACCGGCCCCGGCAGTATTTGAATTTTCAAAGGCACATTGAGGAAATCGAAGCGGAGTCCGGCAACAAGATGGCGGGGCTCACGGCGATCACCTTCGCGCACTATCTGCTGAAGGAAGGGGTGTATACACTGATCGGGTCCGAGGCGGCCCAGGAGCATCCGAATGCCCAGGTGTTCTACGCCTTCAACCGCGGGGCGGGAAAACAATATGGCGTTCCCTGGTTCGGCAATGCCTCCATTTATAACCGGTGGGGGGGGAAGAATTACGGCGGTCGTGCGGGCGGTCGGGGCGGCCCGACCAAGGGAACCAGCCTGGCCCTGTTAAAGCGACTTCTGTATAGCCACATCCTTTACAACTCAATGGTGGTGGGCTTCGAAAACGGCTGGTTCGATGGCGATCAGTTGTCGCCCATCGGTCACATCCAGCAGTCGGCTCAGCAATGGGTTCGCCAAACCGGCCCGCCCGGGGTGATGCAGACCCAGATCGGTCTCCTCACTGATTTCTATGCCGGTTGGTGCTTTCCCGACTACGACCACATCCTGTATCGCGTCTGGGGCAATCTTCCGTATGGGCCGGGCGACTATCTGGCCAACAACGTCCTGGGCATGCTGTATCCGGGCTACCAGGACTCATCCTTTTTCCACGATGAACGAGGCTTCAATACCGCCACCCCCTATGGCGATACCGCCGACTTTCTCCTGAGCGACGCCCCCGGCTGGCTGCTTGAGCGCTATCCCGTGCTCGTGGTGGCCGGGGAACTTTCCGGCGGGGCGGAAATCCGCGACCACCTTCAGGCGTATGCGGCCCAAGGCGGCCGGCTGTTCCTCACGGCGGGCAGCCTGCGGAATCTGCCCGGCGGGCTGGCGGGGATCACCAGCGAAGGGCCCGCCCTGCGATTTAATGGCGACCAGCCGATTTCCATCGGAACGGATTCCATCACCGAGGGCCAATCCTTCGACCTGCTGCCGCTCCAGGCTCCTGCGGGCGCGCGAATCCTGGCCCGGGCGGGCGGCACGCCGGCCGCCGTCCAGATGCCGCTGGGCCAGGGGTGGGTGACGGTGTTTGCCAGTCCCTTTGGGCTGGGCGCGGAATCCGCCGTCAAGGAACCCCTCGCGCAGACTGAAAACGAACCGCTTCCCAACCCCTATCCGATGCTGCACCACGTCCGCCAAATTCTCGATCAGACGTTTCAGCGCCAAAAATTGTTCGAGGCCGGCGCGGGGCTTTCCTTGATTGTCTGCCGCCGGGGAACCGGCGATTACACCCTGGGCATCGCCAACAACTCGCTGGCGGAACTGCCCTTCCAAATTGTCTCCCACGTCGGTTCGATCCAGGCGATTGAGGAATTGCCGTTGGACCAGTCCGAAAAGCAGGCCGTCGGCTACCTGCCGGAAGGCTTTGAGAACGCCAAAATCGGCCGGGGCGGAAAGGATACGATTGCCGGCGCTGACATCCGCATCTTCCGCGTTCACGTCCGGGAATCGGGGGTGGCGGAAATCGCCCACACCCCCCCGCCGCCAAACCCGACCAACCGATTTCTCCCCTTGCGGGGAATGAATCCCATCAAGGATGAAATCCTGCTGCGTCCGACTTTTTTCCAGCATTTCGACGGCGTCGCGGTGGATTGGAAATACGTCGCCAGCCGGGACCCGGCGGCGCTCCAACAGGAGGCCGCCTGGATTGGCCTGCAGAAATTACGGTTGGTGGTGGACCTGACCTCCGGGGTGAACCTCTTCCCGGATCTCCGGTTGGTGAACAACATCGCACCGGATTACGCCCGCAGTATGGCGTCCATCCACGAAGTCGTGGAGAAGATGGGAATTCTGGGGGCGCACGACCTGATCATTCCGCTCCAGCGGTTCGTGGAGAACAACATCTCGCAAGCGGCCACTTGGGATGGCTTTGATGCCACCCTGCGCGAGATATGCCGGGAGGCCGGGGCGCGGCAGATTACGGTCCACCTTCGTTTGGCGCCGTCCCGGCCACCCCGGGACCTCAATGAGGCGGTCCAATTTGTCAATCGCGTCGGTGCGCCCAACCTGCGCCTCGCGCCCAGCACCGCCTTGCTCCTCGCCGCCAAGTCCGATCCGCAGCAAGTTGCGGATGCCCTGAAGGATCACTTGGGCCTATGGCTCGTGAACACGCCGGAGTTCGACGTCGCCGGCAGGCTGTGGAACGCCTGCGGTCCCATCGCCGGCTCGAATCAAGCGGAACCACTCGCGGCGCTGCTGCGCCTCAACCCCGGTGTGCCGGTTCTGGCCGATGTGCCCTACGAGAACCAGGATCAGGAATATCTGGACGCGGTTGCGCTCGACCAAATCCTGAGCCACGCAACGGCCCGCTAAGCGTCACCCATTAAGCCGGGATGTCAATGCTTGCGACTGCCGGCTGCGGAGTATTCCTTGATTGCGTTTTCAACCACTTCACGGGTCTCGCCGGTGAGCTTTTGAATCCGACCGACCAGTTCTTCCTGCTGGCCTTCAGCGTAGTCGAGATCATTGTCCGTGAGCTTCGCCCATTTCTGTTTCAATTTGCCCTTGGTGATATTCCAATCGCCTTTGATTTCAAGTGTGTTCATATGATTTTATTTTTTGTTGTCCGCCAATCGGACGGGAAAAATTTTTACGCGGAGAACATTTTACCCGGCCGGCCCGGCGGCCGCCATGGGGTGATACCCGACCGTGCCCGGGTCATTATTCCTTCGGAAAATCGGCTCCGCGGGCAATCGTTTCGACCTTGGAAAAATCTCTGCGCAGCTCGTCCAGCTTCGCCATGGCCCCGTCATAGGAATCGTTGCCCAACAAGAGATGGCGGGGCGGTCGCGGCGACGCCACCGCCGCAATGATGGCTTGCGCGGCGCGAACCGGATCGCCGGGCTGCCGGCCCGAATCCGCGCGCAGCTCACGGCACCATTTGCCAGCGGTTTTTGCGTAGTCAGGAAATGTCTTTTTAGCTTCATCCGCTGACCGGCCGGCCCAATCGGTGCGGAAACCGCTGGGCTCAACCACCATGACTTTGATGCCCAACGGTTCCACTTCCTGAAACAGCGCCCCGGACAACCCTTCGACCGCAAACTTGGTCGCGTTGTAAAACCCCAGCGCCGGGGCCGAGCGCAGTCCGGCGAGGGAGGCGATATTGACGATGCAGCCTCTGCGTCGCCGGCGCATTCCCGGCAACACGGCTTTAATCATCCGGCTCAGGCCGAACACATTGATTTCAAACATTCGGCGCACCTCATCCTCTTCACTCTCTTCGATTGCCGCGAAATAGCCGATGCCCGCGTTGTTGACCAGCACGTCAATCCCGCCAAACTTGGCCTTGGCCGCAGTGATGGCGGCGTCAATCTGGCCTTGATCCGTGACATCCAGCTTGAGCACCAAAGCCGTGCCCAGGGCGGCCAACGCTTCCACCTGCTCCGGTTTGCGCGCCGTCACCACCGTGCGATAGCCGCGCGCCAGCGCCTGGGTCGCCAGTTCGCGCCCAAAGCCGGTCGAACAGCCGGTGATAAACCAAACGGGGTTCTTGCTCTTGGCAGATTTTCTAATTTTTGTGGTCATGGTATTGATTGTTTCATTGGCGGGGGGAAATGGCTCTCAAGCGGGTGCGTCAATGGAACTCACCCGCACCAGTTTTTTGTTCATAAACTCCTGGATGCCCAAACTGGAAAGTTCGCGCCCATAGCCGGAATTCTTGATGCCGCCGAACGGCAATTCCGCCGAAGTCCAGGTGGGGTGGTTGATGAAGACCATCCCGGTGTCCATGCGACTGGCCACCCGTTTGCCGCGCGCGACATCGGCGGTGAAAACCGAACCGCCCAGGCCGAACTTCGAGTCATTCGCCAGTCGCACGGCTTCAGCTTCGTCTTTGACGCGGAAGAACAGGGCGACCGGTCCGAAAAATTCCTCATGGTAGGCCGGGTTGCCGGGCTTGATGTTCGTCAAAATCGTCGGTTCCATGAACGAGCCGGGGCGATCCATCCGTTTGCCCCCCAGCACCAGCCGGGCGCCTTTGGCAACCGCGCGTTTGATTTGACCGAGCAGTTGCACCAGGGCCGCTTCGGTGGACAGCGGCCCGAGCGTCGTCGCCCCATCCATCGGGTCGCCCGGCTGAAAGGCCGCCAGCGCGGCTTGAAATTTTTCGAGAAATCGGTCGGCCACGGCTTCAGCGACCATGAATCGCTTGCCGGCGACACAGCACTGGCCCATGTTGTTCATCTTCGCCCAAACCGCCCACTGGACCGTCTTTTCCAAGTCGGCGTCCTCGAGCACGATGAAGGCGTCGCTGCCGCCGAGTTCCATCGTGGATTTCTTGAGATTTTGGCCGGCGCGCGCGGCGACCCTTTGGCCGGCCTCCACACTCCCGGTCAAGGCCACGCCCTTGATCCGCGGATCGTCAATCACGCGGTTCACCTGCTCATGCGAAATGAGCAAGTTGGTATAAGCGCCGGCCGGCGCCCCCGCCTCGAGCCACAGTTTTTCAAAGGCCATGGCGCATTGCGGCACACACCCGGCGTGTTTGACCATCACGACATTGCCCGCCATCAGATTCGGCGCCGCAAAACGCGCCAGTTGATAATAGGGGAAATTCCAGGGCTGAACGCCAAAGAGCACCCCCAGCGGGGTGTTTTCCATCATCGCCTCGCCCGAATCCGGCTTCAGCGTTTGCGGGGCGAGAAAGGCCTCGGCGTTCCGGGCATAATAATCGAGAATATCCGCGCTCAATTCCACTTCCCCGCGCGACTCGGCGATCAGCTTGCCCATTTCCAGCGTCACCGGCTTGGCGAACTCATCCACCCGCGCCCGCAAAATCGCGGCGGCTTTGGCGACCACCGCCGCGCGCTCGGCAAACGTCTTAAACCGCCACGTTTCGAAACAGTTTGCGGCCGTTTTAAGTGCTGTCTCCAGTTGCTTATTGGTGATTTCCTTGAATTTCTTAAGGACTTTGCCGGTGGCGGGATTGACGCTTTGATAACTCATCCACCCCATCGTATCCGGCGGTGCGGGCGGGAACCATGGGGTGAAAACCCCATCCGCAGCACCAATCATGAATCCATCCCACCCATCCCCGCCACCCGGCGGCACAAGGCCAAACAAGGTTAAACCAGCCTGGTCAAGGTCCGTCAAAGCGGGTCAAAGCTTTGGTCACCGGGTCACCCGGGAGATGAATTGTTTGGGCCAATCCGGTGATACCGAGATTTTTTAAGCGATCTTCAAGCGGGCGAAGACCGCCACCTTGACCAAGTCCAGGACGAAAACAAAAGCGATGGCCCCGGCCAGCACGCTTGCCAGCACCCCGAGGGACAGCGGCATCATCAACCAACCGCAGCCCGCCAGGGTCAGCGCACTGCCCAAATCGGCGACGGAGGATAATACCAGCCAGCGGCTCGGATGCGGCAACGCCCAAATCCGGCCCCGGGCCCGGATGGCGTAGGTCATGGCTTGATTGCCACAGACGAGCGTGACAAAGGCCAGGGTTTGCAGTGTGGCAATGGCCATACCCAGGCGGTAATGGCCGATCGCCAAAACGCCGGTGCAAAACACGACTTCGGACAGCCCCATAAAAACGCCGGCAACCGTCAGGTTGCCAATCCGCCAACGGTTGGGCTGCGCCGAAGGCCGGACGTGGTCCGTGGTCAGGGACATGCCGGGAAGATCGCCGCCGAGCATGCTGATGATCATCAGCATCGGCGTCAGAATTGCGTGTCCGGTCATGCCCAGGCCCACCGCCAGGAAAAAAATCTTCACGATTTTATTCGTCACCGAATTCAGCGTGTAAGTCAAAATGCGCTGAAAGGTGATGCGGCCTTCGTTTACCGCCGCGACCACGCCAATGAGGCCCGGCGTGGTCAGCACGATGCCCGCCGCCGATTTGGCGACATCGGTGGCGGTTGAAACCGCGATCCCCATTTGCGCCTGCCGCAGGGCCGGCGCATCGTTGGCTCCGTCGCCACACATGCCGACGATATGACCGGCCTGCTGAAAGGCCTTCACGAGTTTGAATTTATCCTCGGGCAGAACCCCCGCAAACACCGCGAAACTTTCCGGGCGAACGCCATTGGGAATCGGTCCCGGCGGACACACCGCGCCCTCCAGCCCGACCGCATGCGCGACCACCGCCGCCGTTGCGGCCGCATCCCCGGTCACCATCACCATGCGGACGCCCAGCGTTTTTAATTGCGTGACCAATTCCGCCGAGTCATCGCGGGCCGGATCGCTGAGCGCGATCAAGCCCATGAGTTGCAGGGCCGCCGGCGGTCCCGCGGCCACGGCCAGCACCCGGAAACCTTTGCCTTCCAGATCCGCCGCCGCCGCCGCCGCCGTCGGCGAAGGAACCGCAATCGCGGCGACGACGGTGAAGGCGCCTTTGACGATGCGCAGGGTTCCGAGACTTGAGTCCGTCGCCATGGCCTCGGACATTTTTGTCGCCGGATCGAACGGTTTGAAATGCGACAGTTGGGGCGGGTTTGCCAAGATTTTCTGAGTGGCGGCGGAACGAATGGCGGCGTCCACCGGGTCCTGTCCGCCATCGGAACTGGCCAGTGCCGCCAGGGTCAAAATGTGCGCTTCATCAAAGCCCGGCAGTGGATGGACCGACGCCACGGAAAGTTGATTGCGCGTCAGCGTCCCGGTTTTGTCGGCGCACAGGACCTCGATCGAGGCGGCTTCATCCACGGCCGAGAGCCGGGTCGGCAGGACGCCCTGGCGGGCCAGGGCGCGCGCCCCCACCGCGCTCGCCAGCGTGAACGTGGCCGGCAACGCCACGGGAATCGAAGCCAGCACCGCCGTGAGAATCAAGGGAATGATCTCGCCCACCGGCATCGCCCGGGCATGCGCATACACCACCATGAGGAGGATCAGCAGACCGTTGAACCCCGCCAGATTGCGCACCACGCGCAACACCGCTTTTTGTTGGGAACTGACCACGTGCGCCGTGCGGACTAATTCGGCGGTGCGGCCAAACTGGGTGCGGGGACCCGTGGCCGTGACTTCCGCAACCGCTTCGCCGCGCTGCACCAGCGCCCCGGCAAAAGTTTGAAATCCCGGTCCGGCGTCACTGCCGATGGATTCACCGGTGAGCATGGATTGATCGAGCAGGACATTTCCTTCAACCAGTTTCGCATCCGCCGCCACCACGCCCCCCAGGGATAACTTGATGAGGTCGCCGGGCACCAGGTCGGCGGCGGGGAGATTTTTCCAAGCCCCATCGCGCCGCACCGGGGCCGTCAGCGCGAGCCGCTTTTTCAAAGCCGCGAGCGTTGCCTGCGCCCGCCCTTCCTGAAAGTAACCCAGCGCGCCGTTGAACAACAGCAGCACCGCGATGATTCCCGCCTCGACATACTTGCCCAGCACCACTTCCAAAACAACCGCCGCTTCCAGCATCCAGGGGATCGGGGTCCAAAATTTGGTCAACGCCCGGCGCCATGGATTCTCCGCCGTCTCCGGCATGGAATTGGGTCCGAGGTTTGCCCGCCGGCGGTTCGCCTCATCGCTGGTGAGACCGTCGGGCGAGCCTTTGGCCGCAGCGTTTGCGACGACCGGTGCAACTGCGGTTGGGGCGGGTGACATAAAGGCGACGACTCGTAAAACCAGACACACTGGATAATGTCCGCCTGGCCGTGAACATTAAACCGTTCCCTCCGAAATAATCAACCCGACTTCCCCGGTGGCGCGGCGGACATAATAATCGGACACGTTGGCACCCGGCACGCCACCGGGGGAAAACGACCGCGTCATGGGGGCCATGACGAACCGGTTTTCAAGTCGCAGAGACTTCGGGCAAAAGGGTTGAAACAGTGGCTGGACCGAGCCGGTCATTGATCAATCCCCTTTTCGGCGGCCAGAAAAGCCAGGGTTAATTGCTCGGGTGTCACGGACGGTTCCATCAACTTCGCCGCCCCGTC